>Ga0209084_1003183_pt1 | contig 12177 bp, 10 predicted proteins | sample C_130820_MF_Meta_FD_187309 | JGI IMG/M metagenome (GOLD analysis project Ga0209084, IMG submission 187309) | Freshwater microbial communities from Lake Croche, Canada to study carbon cycling - C_130820_MF_MetaG (SPAdes) (version 2) | ecosystem: Environmental > Aquatic > Freshwater > Lake... | reverse complement strand
GCTTGATGAACATTCATAAGTAACGGTGTATTTAGTGCCCATAATTTAAAGTCGTTAATCCCGATTGATTGCCATTCAAGAAGTTTGAATTTCAATAGAACTTTTGCAGCGTGCGAAGCATGAACTTCTGGTGACTCAACAAATCGTTTAATTTTTGAGCGGGCTATAGAAAGGGCCTCTGGTAAAGTGTTAATCAATGGACCGTGGCCAGGTAAAACATATTGTGGATTGAGCTTCTCAATCAAATCCAAGGTAGAACTCACCTCAGCAAACCCTGTTCCACCACAAATTTCTGGAAAAACAACGCCAAAACCATTACCCCAAAGAGCATCAGCAGAAATCAAAATACGATGTTCCGGGTTGAAAAAAAGGAGGGCGTCATGATCGTGTCCAGGAGAAGCGTGGATCTCCCAGTGAAATCCTGCCCAGTTGTAAGTGTCACCGGGGCGCATAGAAACATCAGCATGAAACTGTGAACAAATTTGACCGGTGGATTCAAAGCTAAGCAGCTCTTTTTTCCATTCTTGAACCGCATCAAATAAACCATAGGGAATAAACGTTTTAACGCTGTGATAGCGGGCTTGAATTTCAGAGTTTCCACCGCAGTGATCGCTGTGCAGATGTGTATTGATCAGAAAGTCTAAAGAGCGGCCCTTAAGAAAACCGGTAATTAAAGAAATTAAAGTGGAAGAATGAGTAACATAACCAGAATCAATCAAAGCACTGGATTCACCGTCATCTAACAAAATAACATTTGAAGAAAGCCATCCTCTTTCCAAGAAATGCATTCCAATTGGTAAAAATGAGTTCATAAATACAGACAAGGAAAAATTTTTAAGTTAGAAACCATAAAGAAGATAAAAAATCAGTATCCTTAAGACATAGCAACAAAAGCAGGTATGTAGACCTGCAATCCTGTGGACACGCCACCCAATACAAATAATACCAAGACGCGCAAGCCTAGAAATTGGCAGAGCAAAATTGTTAAAGCATTTCAAATAAGACCTAAGTCAAAAGAAATGCTGCTTGAGGTCATGGGGGAAGCTGAAAAAAACAACTTAATTGGCCCTGAAAGTCGATTGATGATGGAAGGCGTGCTGCGCATCAGTGAAATGCGAGCGCTAGACATCATGGTTGCAGCACCGCGCATCGACATGATTGACATAGAAATGGACCGCGCAGAGTTGTTTCATCAGGTGATCGATATTGGTCATTCAAGGTATCCCGTCTTTGAAGAAAACCGAGAAAACATCATTGGTGTGCTGCACTCCAAAGATTTGTTGAAGCTTCAAAGAGCGCCTGACTTCAGTATCAAAGGATTACTGAGAAATGTCTTGTATGTGCCCGAGTCTAAAAGTTTGGTAGATTTGCTCCGAGATTTTAAGAAAAGTAAAAACCATCTTGCGCTGGTTGTGGATGAATTTGGTCGCATAGCCGGCCTGCTTACTTTGGAAGATGTGCTGGAAGAAATCGTCGGTGAAATCGAAGATGAATTCGACACTCAAAGCAGCACACCCGATATTTACACCTTGGCGGATAAAAGCTACCGTATCGCGGGAAATTGCTCTGTAGAAGATATCAATAAAGCGTTTGATGTGGATTTACTCAAAGGCAAAGAAGAATTTGATACTTTGGGGGGTGTCATTGCACATGAAATGGGACATGTGCCACAAAAGGGAGAAAGCATAACAATTGCAGGATTGAAATTTGAAGTCATGCACTCCCGCGGAGGATCTGTAAAGTGGTTTCGACTTCGCCTCTGAAAATGTTGAGTGAAGTGAAAATCAAAGGCAATTTTTATAGCTACAGTCTTTTGTCTTTGCTTGGCGTTTGCCAAGCTTATGCACTGACATCTCCATGGAGTGGTTTGGCGAACGCCAGCTTGCAAGTGCTGAGTCTGGCTGGTTTTTTAATTACGCAAAATAAAAAATTATCAAACAAACAAAGATTTTTACAAGCTTGGGTGTTTGCCACGAGTTGGCTGATAGCGAGCGTGTGGTGGTTGTATATATCGATCCATAATTTTGGTGGCTTACCTGCACTGTTAACAATTGTTGCTATTGCTATGCTGTGTGGAGGGTTGGCAATTTACTACGCGGTCACCATCAGTCTGTTCTTCAGATGGGCAAAGAAAAATCCTTGGCTAAGCAGTCTGCTGTTTGCATCCTGTTGGACGCTTGCAGAAATAGCCAGGGCGGAATTGTTTACCGGATTTCCTTGGGGTGCCATTGGGTACGCGCATATTGACAGTATTTTGGTGTGCTTAGCGCCATGGGTTGGCGTGTACGGCATATGTTGGGTGGCTGCATACCTAGCAGCCGTTTTAAGTTCAGCCATTGTGGCTGCCAGGGACACAACAAAAACCCAAAAATACATCAATATCGCATTAGCTTCGTTGATACTGCTTATATTGCTGGTTCCATGGCAAATGACAACTAAAGAAACCTCAACAAACTTCAGCGTGAGTTTGCTTCAGGGCAATATTGCACAAGACCTGAAATACAGCGAGCAGAGGCAGCAAGCAGTGAATTGGTATGTAGACCAAGCCATAGAAGCAAAAACCGATTTGGTCGTGATGCCTGAAACGGCGATTGCCTATCTTCAAAAAGACATACCTGATGGAGCTTGGGATAAATTAAAAATGCATTTTTCTTCCGGCGACAAAGCGGTCATAGTCGGCATGCCAACATTTCAAGACACACTGGGTTTTGGCAATTCAGCCATCGCCATGCAAGCAAACTCAGAAGAATATCTTTACAACAAACAGCACTTGGTTCCATTTGGAGAATTTGTACCCGCCTACTTTAAGTGGTTTAACCGTCTGGTGAACTTTGGCATCACGGACTTTATTCGTGGCCCAGTTAAACCTCACGCCTTTCTTTGGAACAACCAAAGATTGGCAATAAATATTTGCTACGAAGATTTATTTGGTGAGGAGTTGGCGCAGCGTTTCACCAACGGAGAAGTAAGTGCGCCCACGGTTTTGGTGAATATGAGCAATATTGCTTGGTTTGGAAACACGGTGGTGGTGCCACAGCACTTAAATATCGCACGTATGCGCAGCGTAGAACTGAATCGTCCCACCGTAAGAGCAACCAATTCAGGCGGTACTGCAATTATTGATTCAGCAGGAAAAATTCAAGCGACTGCCAAGCCCTATACCCAAACCGTATTGGTTGGCAATGTGTCTGCAAGTGATGGACGTGTGACAGGGTATGCAAAATGGGCCGGGCGATGGGGACTGACGCCTGTATGGCTAATCTGTTTATTTATCCTCCTGTTGTTTGCTGTGACTCATCAAAACGCCGAGATTAAACCCAAGAGTCATTAAAATGAAAGTAAACCAAAGCTACACATGCTGACTTTTCAACAAATCATTCTGCAACTACAAAATTATTGGGATCGACAGGGCTGCGCTTTGCTTCAACCCTTAGATATGGAGGTGGGTGCAGGAACCTCGCACACAGCAACTTTTTTACGTGCATTGGGCCCAGAACCTTGGAAAGCGGCTTATGTGCAGCCTTCCAGACGACCTAAAGATGGACGCTATGGAGAAAACCCCAACCGACTGCAACACTATTACCAGTACCAAGTGGTGCTCAAGCCTGCACCTTCCAACATATTGGAGTTGTATTTAGGCTCACTCGAAGCACTTGGATTCAACTTAAAAATTAATGACATTCGCTTCGTAGAAGACGATTGGGAAAACCCCACACTGGGGGCGTGGGGGTTGGGCTGGGAGGTCTGGCTCAATGGCATGGAGGTCACCCAGTTCACCTATTTTCAACAAGTCGGTGGGATAGATTGCAAACCCATCACAGGCGAAATTACCTATGGCTTGGAAAGATTGGCGATGTACTTGCAAGGCGTCGACAATGTCTACAACTTGAAGTGGACAGACACATTGAGCTATGGCGATGTGTATTTACAAAACGAGCAAGAACAATCCGCCTATAACTTCGAGCACAGCGATGCGGCTTTTTTATTTGACGCTTTCGGTGCACATGAAAAACAAGCGCTTTATTTGATGACGCAGTCTTTGGCTTTGCCAGCGTATGAGCAGGTGTTGAAAGCCGCACATACTTTCAATTTACTAGATGCGCGCGGCGCTATCAGTGTGACAGAAAGGGCAGCTTACATAGGGCGCATAAGAAACTTGGCCAGAAATGTGGCGCAAAGTTATTTAAAAAGCAGAGAAGCACTTGGCTACCCCATGGCACCCAAAGAATGGGTCCAGCACATCACAGAATCGGCGGCCTGAGATGAATCACAATTTGTTGATAGAACTACAAGCTGAAGAACTGCCTCCCAAAGCCTTGTCCTCACTGTCCCATGCATTCTCGCAAGGACTGTTCAAAAGCTTAGAGCAGCAGGGACTGTTGAACAACAATTCAACATTAACGTCGTTTGCAACACCACGTCGCCTAGGCGTGCATATCACGCAGGTATCTGCCAAAGCAGCAGATAAGCAGGTTCAACTCAAACTCATGCCCGTCAGCGTAGGGCTTGACGCTCAAGGGCAAGCTACAGCAGCCTTGCTAAAAAAATTGCAGTCTCTGGGTTTGGGTGCAGAACAGTTTTCATCCCTAGAGCAAAAACCAGATGGCAAAGCCACAGCCTTATTCTTGGCGCAAACTCAGTCGGGCGTGACAGTAGCGCAAGGTTTGCAAATCGCGTTAGATATGAGCATCAGCCAAATGCCTATTGCTAAGCTGATGACGTATCAGCTTGACAAAGACTGCGCCATGCCCGGCTGGGACAGTGTCAGTTTTGTCAGACCCGTACATCACTTGATTGCCTTGCTTGGAGACCAAATCGTTGCTGTCAAAGTCTTGGGATTGAGCGCAGGACGACGCACGCTGGGTCACCGTTTCGAGGCGAAAGAAGCATTCATCGACATCGACCATGCAGACAACTATGAAGACGCATTGCTCAAGCGCGGGGCAGTGATTGCCAGCTTCGATAAACGCAAAGCCATGATTCAGAGTCAGCTAACCCAAACAGCGCTGTCTGCGGGTGAAGGCGTACAAGCCTTGCAAGACGAAGACTTATTGGCAGAAGTCACGGGCTTAGTAGAAATGCCTCATGTCTTACTGTGTCAGTTTGATCAATCTTTCTTGCAAGTGCCGCCAGAGTGTTTGATCCTGACCATGAAGGCCAATCAAAAATACTTCCCACTGATGAGCCCACAAGGTGAGCTCACCCATCAATTTTTGGTGGTGAGCAATATCCAACCGCAAGACCCCAGTGCTGTGATCACTGGAAATGAACGGGTGGTCAGACCCAGACTGGCAGACGCACAATTTTTTTACAACCAAGACAAACAACACACTTTAGATTCACGGGTTGAAGGCTTGGCCAAAGTGATTTATCACAATCAACTGGGCACACAGTACCAACGCATGAAGCGCGTCAGCAACATGGCGCAGCAATTGGCCAACGTTTTAGGTACGACAGACGAGCAAGCCCATGTGGTGACTGCAGCCAAACTGGCGAAAACAGATTTGTTGACCGATATGGTGGGAGAGTTTCCAGAGTTGCAAGGGACCATGGGCGCTTATTACGCTTTGCACGATGGCCATAGCCAAGAAATTGCGCATGCCGTAGAAGACCATTACAAACCACGGTTTGCGGGTGACAGTTTGCCCAGAAGCGATGTGGGATGTTTGCTAGCTTTGGTTGATAAGCTGGAAACTTTGACCGGCATGTTTGGCATTGGAAACTTGCCCACCGGCGACAAAGACCCATTTGCACTGCGCAGACAGGCCTTGGGTGTGATTCGCTTGCTGATGCGCTCACCCTTTGCAATCATGCGAATTGATCAGTTGCTCGATTGCAGCTTTGGCGTGTTCGCCAAAGAATTTGATTTGCCCGTAGAAAAAGCCAAAGAAGAGCTGTATCAATTCATTCTGGACAGATTAGCGGTCACGTTGAAAGACCAAGGCTATACCCCCTCAGAAGTAGATGCAGTGTTGGCCTTGAAACCCCAGTGTTTGGGGGACGTTGGCGCACGAATGGAAGCGGTTCGCGCATTTGCCGCTATGCCGCAAGCAGCCGCGTTGGCCGCTGCCAATAAACGGTTAACGAATATTTTAAAAAAGGCGCCTCCAGAGGATACGCTGGCGTTCTCCGTCGATAAATTGAAGGAGCCGGCTGAACTCAACTTGCACCAAGCCATGAAGCGCAGTGTGAAAGAAGCCGAGGACTTGTACCAATCGCAAAACTACACGGCCTCTTTGCAAGCCTTGGCAGTCTTGCGAGAACCCGTTGATGCGTTTTTCAACGACATCATGGTCAATGACCCAGATGATGCGGTTCGGCGTAATCGCTTAGGCCTGCTGCAAGACCTGCATCACAGTATGAATCGCGTCGCCGATTTGTCTCGCTTAGCCCATTGAGAAGGCATTCAAATGCACACACCTATTGTGATTTTGGACAGAGATGGCACGATCAACCATGACAGTGATGACTACATCAAGTCGCCCGAGGAATGGGTGGCGCTGCCGGGTGCGATAGATGCGATTGCCAAGCTCAACCATGCAGGTTGGCGGGTTGTGATTGCGTCAAATCAGTCGGGCTTAGGTCGTGGCTTGTTTGATGTCGCCACCTTGAACCTGATGCACGACAAGATGAACAAAGCTTTGGCCAAGGCCGGTGGACGAATAGATGCGATTTTTTATTGCCCGCACACCCCAGATGACCATTGTCAATGCAGAAAACCGTTGCCCGGCTTGTTCGAACAAATCGGCGAACGCTTTGTTGCCGATTTAAAGGACGTGCATGCTGTGGGGGACTCTTTGCGAGACGCACAAGCAGCTGCGGCCAGTGGCTGCACACCGCACTTGGTTTTAACGGGCAAGGGTGAGCAGTATGCGGGTCTAACTTTGCCAGACAGTTTTCCTGCCCAAACACATGTGCATTCCGACTTGGCCGCTTTTGCCGACTGGCTCTTGGTCCATTCCATGGTCAAACAATCCACAAGTATTTCAAACGGTTCTTCTTGATGCCAATGCTTAGATCTTTGTTGCATATGCTGTGGATGCTGCTTACTGTCATCCCCGTGGCTTTGGGCATGTTGCTGGGTGCTGCCTTGCGGTTGAGCAGTCATCGTTTGTACCGAATGGCTGTGTTTTGGCTAAGTCTGGCGGTAAGCGGGGCCAAGCATATATTGGGCATAGGCTATGAATTGCGCGGCAAAGAAAATTTACCTACCTCTGGTCAACCTGTGATACTGCTGGTCAAACATCAATCCACCTACGAAACTTTTTTGATGCCGGTCATCATGCCTTGTGACTTGGCTTATGTGTTCAAAAAAGAATTGTTGTATGTGCCTTTTTTCGGCTGGGGCATTGGACGCTTAGACATGATTCATATAGATCGCAAATTGCGCAGCCAAGCATTTCAAAAAGTGGTGAGCCAAGGACGAGAGTTGCTCAGCAAAGGCATTTGGGTCATCATGTTTCCAGAAGGCACGCGTATAGAGCGCGGGCAAGCAGGCAACTACAAAGCAGGCGGTACAAGGTTGGCTATTGAAACGGGTGTGCCGGTCATTCCTATCGCCGTAAATTCAGCGCGTTGTTGGCCCCGCAAAGCTTTTTTCAAATTCCCGGGCTTGGTCACCGTGTCGATTGGTCCGATGATTCAGAGCACCGGTCGTGAGTCTGAGGAGATGATGCAAGAAGTGAAGCAATGGATTGAAAACGAAATGCTTCTCCTTGATCCTGAAGCTTACAAAGCCGCATCGGTCTGAGAGATGACTGCTTTTGTTCAACTCGCCTTAGATTGGTTAGGCATCCATGCTCACAATGAAGTTGAGAGCCCCCAGCAAAAACAAAAGGCTTCACAGACATTCAGCCATGCGGCGTTTATTCACCCCTTAGCCAGTCGACAAATTCAACTGCAGCAAACCACCATTGCTTACGCATTTCAAAGGGTCAAGCGTAAAACCATCGGCATGTCCGTGGGGGCAGATGGTCTGGAAGTACGCGCCCCCCGATGGGCCACAGTCTCTAGCGTAGAAACAGCTTTGCTTGAAAAAGGTCCTTGGATATTGCGCAAATTGCAAGAATCCCAAGACCGCCAAAAGCAGATGAAACACACCATCATTGACTGGAAAGACGGTGCCATCATTCCATTCTTGGGTGACAACTATGTAGTGCGTCTAGACCCTGAACATCTTTTTCAAGCGGGTGGAGCCGTTATGGCGGAGGTTTCAGCGGAAAACACGCCTGTGAAATTATTGCCAGTGGCTTTGTCCTTGCATGCCAACCCCGGGCAGATTCGGGATGCTGTTCAGGCTTGGTTGATGCAGCAAGCCAAATTAAATTTTACTCAAAGGCTCGACCATTTTGCGCCTCAACTCGGTGTGAAGTGGCTGCGTTTATCTTTGAGCAATGCCAGCTCTCGTTGGGGCACAGCCTCTGCCGATGGCAGTATTCGACTGAATTGGCGGCTGATTCACTTCAAGCAAGAGGTGATTGACTATGTGGTGGCCCACGAGTTAAGCCATTTGCGGGTGATGAACCACAGCCCGCAGTTTTGGGAAACGGTGGGCTCATTGCTGCCCGATTACGAGCAGCGTCGCCATGCTCTCAATGACGAGGTCTTGCCTCGTTGGGTTTGAAGCGAATGATGGGGCCATCCACTCGCTCAAACTCCTCTTGGTACCAAAGCAAATGCAAATGCGCCAAAGACTCGCCAAGCGCGAAGGTGGTTTGGTGACCGTCCAGCTCGCGCTTGAATAAAACCGCCATAGCTTCGAAGGCACTCATGGGACTGTGCTTGCAAGCTTCTCGCAGTTCATCGAGTCGATCAGCATGGTGTTGAATCAGCTGCTTGACGCGGGTGTGCACGCCAACAAATGGTTTGCCGTGAGAAGGCAGACACAAGCAATCAGTTGGCATGTGTGCAAATTTTTTCAAAGAGTCTAAAAAAAGTTGCAAAGGATTTGACAAAGGCTCGCTGTCGTACACGCTGATATTGGTTGAAATGCGTGGAAGAACCATGTCGCCACTGATCAAAACTTTCTTAGATTCACAATACAGTGCTATGTGTTCAGGGGCATGACCATAGCCGCTGATGCAGCGCCAATTTTGACCCCCAATGTTTAACGACAAGCCGTCATACAAGCGAACATATTGCGTGGGAAGAGCAGGCACCATGTGGCTGAATTGCAAATTGCGGTGCGTCACTGCCTCAAGCACTTCGGGTTGGGTAATGCCATGCGACCGTAAAAAAGTTACAGCTTGTTCGCTGTGAAGCGGGTCAGAAGGGTGAATCAGCGTGTGAGCTGTATGAAAATCTGTAGCGCTGATCCACAAAGGTACTTTCCAATAGTCACAAAGCCAATGCGCCAGACCCAAATGATCCGGGTGCAAATGGGTGACGATGACCCGAAGAACCGGCAAGTCCTGAAATACGTTGTTGAATAAACCCAACCAATGCTCACGGGAACTTGCTTGGTTGATGCCGCAGTCAACAATCGCCCATCCCTGTTTGCCCTCGTAGTTGTCTCGCAGCACCCAAAGATTGATATGGTCTAGCGCAAAAGGCAATGACATGCGCACCCAAAAGACGCCAGGTGCGACCTCGGTCATGCCATCCGAGGGCGGCAGGTGATCCGCTAGGGGATAGGAAAGTTCTTTTTCGTGTTCGTTCATGTGGGAGTTCATTTTGCTTCATAATTAACGTTTACGTAAACGTCAACTGTCTACATGGCGACCCTGTACACCATCCGAGAATTAGCCAAAGAATTTGATCTGACCACGAGAGCCATACGGTTTTATGAAGATATGGGCTTGTTGCGGCCAGAGCGCCAAGGCCCAGGTGGCAGAAATCGCATGTACAGCGCCAGGGAGCGTGCTCGTCTGCGATTGACATTGAGGGCAAAGCGTTTGGGTCTGTCATTGATGCAGGCCAAGGACATCATCGACATGTATGACAGCCCACGTGACACAGCGGCGCAACTTGATAAGTTCGTGCAAGTGTTGGGCCAGCACCGCCAACAGTTAGAGTCTCAAATGGAAGAAATTCAAGCCAATTTAGAAGAAGTCAAACAACACGAACGCGAAGCCAAACAGCTACTCACCAAGCACCAGGTCAAAAGCAAAAAGCAACCCAAGTCCTTGTCTACACCCTGAAAGGCCAAACCCCTATGAAAGATGCACTGAATAATTTATTTGCCAACAACCGAGAGTGGGCAGACCGCATGTCCAAAGAGCGGCCTGGTTTTTTTGAAAAACTGGCCAAACAACAGTCGCCTAAATATCTGTGGATTGGTTGCTCCGACAGCCGCGTTCCCGCCAATGAAATTGTGGGACTGGACCCCGGCGAGGTGTTTGTGCACCGCAATGTCGCCAATGTGGTCGTGCCATCCGACCTCAATGCTTTATCAGTCATTCAGTTTGCCGTCGAACATTTGAGGGTAGAACACATCATGGTGGTCGGGCATTACGGTTGTGGCGGTGTGATCGCTGCGGCAAGGGGAACGCGAATAGGTTTGGTGGACAACTGGTTGCGCCATGTGCAGGATGTGCGTTTACGTCATCGCCAAAGGCTCAATCATCTTGACCAAGAAGAATTGGAAGATGTGTTGTGCGAGATGAATGTGCTGGAACAAGTAGGCAATGTCGCTTTGTCCAATGTGCTCCAAGACGCATGGGCAAGAAAGCAAAAAATTCAGGTTCATGGCCTGATATACGGTCTCAGCGATGGATTGCTGAAAGATTTGCATGTCAGCATGAGCCACTCGGGCGAAGTGGTCGACGTGTTTCGCAATGCATTCAAGCGCTATCCGCGGCAAATAGCCATCTAGAAAGCCCATAGCCAATGAATGCCCAGCGACTTGACTCTGCCTTGGCCTACGAGATTGCCCAAGCCATGATGGATGGTTTTAACCGGCACTATGACTTGTTCCGCACTGAATCAGCTCAAGCCAAAAACCGGTTTGAAACCCAAGACTGGCACGGCCAACAACGCGCTCAACGTGAGCGCATAGAGTTTTATGATCTGCGAGTCAAAGAGTGCACAAGTCGTTTAGAAGCTGAATACAAAGCCGGCGAACAAGCCAGCGAAGTCTGGCAGCAGGTGAAACTGCATTACATCGGTTTGTTGGTCGACCATTTCCAACCTGAATTGGCAGAAACTTTTTTTAACTCTGTCACCACCAAAATATTGGATCGCAGCTATTTTCAAAATGACTTTATTTTTGTGCGACCTGCGGTGAGCACGGAGTACATCGAAAACACCGAACCCGATGCCAAGCCAACTTACAAAGCTTGGTATCCCAGCGAAGACAACTTACATGAAATCATTGTGCGCATGATTGGCAACTTCGATTTGCAATGCACCTTTGAAAACCTCGAGCGCGATGCCAATGATATTTTGCGTAATGTCAAACAGCGCTTGGGTCAAGCCAAGCTGCGGGCCAACTTTCAGGTGCAGGTGCTTTCAAGCCTTTTCTACCGCAACAAAGGTGCGTATGTGGTGGGGAAGGTCATCAATGGTTTTCAAGAAATTCCTTTTGCGCTGCCCATTTTGCATAATGGCCGTGGACAACTGTTGATCGATGCGGCCTTGTTTGGTGAAGACGATTTACTCATACTGTTTAGTTTTGCACGGGCATACTTCATGGTGGACATGGATGTGCCGTCTGCTTATGTGCAGTTTTTGCGCAGCATGATGCCGCGCAAGCCGCGCGCAGAAATTTACAACGCATTGGGTTTGGCCAAGCAAGGCAAAACTTTGTTTTACCGAGATTTGCTTTATCACCAGCGGCACAGCACCGACAAATTCCGTATTGCGCCCGGCATCAAAGGCATGGTCATGTTGGTGTTCGATCAGCCTTCATTTCCATTTGTATTCAAAGTCATTAAAGACTTTTATCCCCCACAAAAAGACACAACGCGAGAGCAAATTCAAGGCAAATATCTGCTGGTCAAGCAGCACGACAGGGTGGGTCGAATGGCTGACACCTTGGAGTACAGCAATGTGGTTTTCCCCCGAGAGCGCTTTGAAGAAGAGTTGATCGCGGAGATTCAAAAATTCGCACCCAGTCAAATCGAGATTTACCATCGCGCAGACACGGGGCAAAGTGAGGTGCTGATCAAGCATGCGTATATTGAAAGACGCATGATCCCTTTGAACATTTATTTGCAAGAAGCCTTTGATACAGGTCTA
>Ga0209084_1003182_pt1 | contig 12178 bp, 15 predicted proteins | sample C_130820_MF_Meta_FD_187309 | JGI IMG/M metagenome (GOLD analysis project Ga0209084, IMG submission 187309) | Freshwater microbial communities from Lake Croche, Canada to study carbon cycling - C_130820_MF_MetaG (SPAdes) (version 2) | ecosystem: Environmental > Aquatic > Freshwater > Lake... | reverse complement strand
ACAGAAATAAGAACACCAATCAGAGCGGTGTGAAACAACAGGTTTCCTGTTTCTCTGATGTATCCCTTTTCGGCTCTGATCGATCCTTTTTCTGCAACTACTCTGAAACGCTTTGACTTCAGGAACTGCTCCGCTTTGCTGAGTTTGTAATGCTTTTCTGAGTTAGCAAGAAGTTTGTATGCAGGTAGGCGAGAGAGAGACGTTGGTGGCTGTGGTGGTGGGGCGATGAGTGCTCTGTAGTGAACTCCAACTCTTGGAATAACACAACCGATTAGAGATATGAAAAGTAAAAGATAAATACTTGAGAACCAAGAAGAAGAGTAAACATCAAACAACTGCAAGTTATCTAACCAGGGCGCTAGACCTGGGTTGGTTTTGAAATACAACACCACACCGTTTGGATCCGCAGAGCGTTGAGGAAATATGGAGCCAGGAACTGAGGCAAGTGCAAGTAGCAACAACAGAATCAAAGCGATGCGCATGCTCGTTAGCTGACGCCAAATCCAACGCAACCAAGACTTGAAGGAAAGATCTGGTGCTTCAATCGGTTCGTTGTATTCCTTGCGAACTACATACTTATCAGATGGTTGGGGTGAAGACACGAGTCACCTCCGAGATGTAGTCAATGAAGTTCTGCCAGAAACCAGTTAGTAGTAATAAACCTAGGGCAATCAGAAGTGCTCCACCGAACAGGTTGATTGCTCTGATGTGCTTCTTGATAAAAGCAATGGACTTTGTTGCCCAGCTAAATCCAGCAGCGGCTATAACAAAGGGCAGGCCTAGCCCTAGTGAGTAGATAACAGCTAGGAATGCGCCCCTAAGAGCAGAGCCCGAATCTAAAGCAAGGTTTAGAACAGCACCGAGGGTAGGGCCAATACAAGGTGTCCAACCCAAACCGAAAACCACTCCAAGTAGTGGTGCTCCGATTAGGCCAGCAGCCGGTTTGATGTTCAATTTTGCAGTTCGCTGAGCAAAGTCAAAGCCACCGATTAGAACAACACCAAGAAGGATTACCAGAGCGCCAGAAATTCTCATCAGTAGGTTCTTGGTGTCGGTGTGTAATACCGAACCGAAACCACCAAAGCCTGCTCCGAGTAATACAAAGACAACTGTGAAGCCTAGAACGAATAGCAGCGATCCGAGAATGACTCTGGACTTAGTGCTGGTTGATCCTGAAACATAACCTAAGTAACCAGGTAGTAGTGGCAATACACATGGACTAAAGAATGAAATCAGTCCAGCAAGAAATGCAATTGGCACTGACACCCAAAGTGGTCCTGTAGTTATTGCTGCGAAATTCAATCTGTTTTAGCCTCTGCAATAACTGATTTGATTAGCGCTTTTAGTGTTGCCTTCTCAGCAAGACCTAGAATCCTTGCTGCTACTCTTCCCTGTCTATCGATAACTAAAGTTGTTGGAACAGCAGAAGGTGTGACAACACCGGTGAATGCAAGAACTACTGAACCGGTGTTGGCATCAATCAGAGTTGGATAGTTCACTTTGAAGTTGCTTCTAAACGAGTTGGCAGTGTCTTGACTATCTCTAACGTTTACTCCAACAAACTGTGCTTCACCTTTGAACTCATCAGATAAGGCCACTAGGTCTGGAGTCTCAACTCGACAAGGTGGGCAGGATGCGTACCAGAAGTTTAGAACGGTAACGACACCGGAAAGATTCGCTGAAGTGAGCACTTCTCCGTTGCTGTCGACTCCCTGCCAGCTAACTGCAGCAGCTCTTGCCGGAATCTTGAATTCAGTTACTGTGCCATCACCAGATTGATAGGTGTTATTCATGCTTGGAGTTTCAGTGCAAGCAGTAATAGTTAGGGTGCCTAGAAGCAGAGTTAGAGCAAGAAGTTTTTTCACACTGCACCGTTATCTATCGAAGTAATTTTCTTGGCTGGTTCTGAATAACCAATCTCAATGAAACTGCCATTCACATATTCAAAAGTTGTGATGCTCGAAAGCGAGCATCTTCTCTTTCTAGGATCGTGCGATAGCGGAGAGTTCTCAAGAGCTAAATGCGTAATCCAAATTGGTAGCTGGTGAGTGACAAGGACAACATCACCGCTTGATACTGACTCAGCGGCAGAAACCATTGCATCGTTCATTCTCTTCACGATGCTCTTATAGGACTCTCCCCAGCTAGGTCTTGCTGGGTTTCTAAAGTGCCACCAGAGGTGGGGCTTCATTGCTAGGTTCTTGACACCCATCTTCTTACCCTTGAACACATTGGTTGGTTCAATCAATCTCGGATCGGTTTGGATCTCTAGGTTGAATAGTTCCTTGAAGGGGGCTGCTGATTCCTGAGCTCTATCTAGAGGAGAGGCAAATAGCGCCTTTATTGGAGCGCTCTGGCTCTTTAGTTCCTCTGCAGCAGCTCTTGCCATGGCAATACCTGTCTCAGACAGGTGGAAGTTAGGTAGTTGTTCGTAGAGAACCCCGGTTGGGTTATAGACCTCACCATGGCGCACTAGATGGATACGATTGGCAGGCATATCTCAAGTCTATCGCCGACTAAACTTGGGGTTTAGGCGAGATTTGAACGAAAGAAAACACTATGCGTGAACGCATCCTGGTAAAAGATTTAGCTTCAAGAGAAGACGGACCGGTTCTAATCGGTGGTTGGGTAGAAACCCTTAGAGATCAGAAGCGTATTCAGTTCATTGTTCTCAGGGATGAGACAGGTTCCGTTCAGGTTACCTACCCAAGACCTGCTGAAGTTGATGCCCTAGCTGATTCTGTATCGACACTCACCTCAGGCTCATTTGTCTGGGTCAAGGGTCGTCTAGTCCACGATGAGAGAGTCAAACTCGGTGGCATTGAGATTCAGCTAGATGATCTAGAGATCATCACCCTGGCAGATCCAGAAACCCCTATTGCTGAAGACTCCGGTATCGATAAGCGTCTTGACTGGCGATACATCGACCTACGTCGTCCAGAGATGAACCTAGCCTTCAGAATCCAGACCACCATTGAACATGCTTGGAGAACATACTGGGTCAACAATGGCTTCATTGAGATTCACTCTCCAAAGCTAATGTCTTCTCCTTCTGAATCTCATGCAGAGCTATTCAAGATGGAATACTTCGAGACTGTTGCATACCTAGCTCAGTCTCCTCAGTTCTATAAGCAGATGGCAATGATGGCTGGCTTTGGTCGCATCTTCGAAATTGGCCCAGTGTTTAGAGCAGACCCTTCTTTCACTTCACGTCACGCAACTGAGTTCACCTCAGTTGACATGGAAGTTTCCTTCATTGAATCTCATGAAGACATCATGAAGATGCAGGAAGACCTAATGGTTGCTGCCCTTACTGCAGTCAAGGAACAGCATGGGGATGAGATCAAGCGTCTCTACGACGTTGATGTTGTTGTCCCAACCACTCCATTCCCAAGAATCCCGCTAGCTGAAGCTATTGAAATAGTTGCTAAGCGTGGACATGAGATTACTCGTGGTGGAGACATGGACCCAGAAGGTGAAAGACAGATTGCAGCTCACGTTGCAGAAACTCTAAACCACGAGTTCGTCTTCCTAACTGACTACCCATCAACTGTTAGACCGTTCTATCACATGAGACATGCTGACAACGATCAACTAACCAACAGCTACGACCTAATCTGGCGTGGAACTGAAATCACCACCGGTGCTCAGCGTGAACACCGCATGGATGTTCTTATCGAACAGGCTAAGTCAAAGGGACTAGACCCTGCAGGTCTTCAGTCATACATCGACTTCTTCAAGTTCGGTGCTCCTCCTCACGGCGGTTTCGGTATGGGTCTACTAAGAGTGGTAATGCTCCTGCTCCACCAAACCAACATCCGTGAAGTTGGTTACCTATTCCGAGGACCTAACCGCCTAGAGCCATAAAGTGTTTGAAAGACAATCACGCCAGATTCAGGATATGAACGCGGGTTACACCGCCGAGCAGCAATCTGAATACAAGAAACAACACGATGCAATTGCTCAAGCAGTTGCTGACCTGATGGTTGAAGGCAAAACAGTCGATGACGATTTAGTCCAGGAACAAATAGCCAATCACTACAACTTCGTCAAACAGTTCTGGACACCTAACAAACAGGCCTATAAATCTTTAGCCCTGACCTATGTCCTAGACCCAGCCTTCGAAGCAACCTATGAGTCATTCGCACCGGGTCTAGCTAAATACATCAAGAGTGCAATAGAGATTTGGGCGGATAAGAACCTATAGATTCTTACCTAACGAATTCCTCTAAAGCACCACGGAGTCTCACTGGATCTATTCGCCAGTAGTTATGGACTTTGCCATTGATTAGAAGTACTGGAACTTCTTCTGAGTATCTGTTCCAAAGCTCTTCATCTACCAAGATGTCGTGCTCGACTAGGTTCACCTGGATGTGTCTGGCAACACCGGTGTATTCGGCTCTAAAGGCCCCAACTACTGCGTTGACGGTAACCCTTGCCTCGTCACAGAGGTGACAACCTGACTTACCAATCAGGGTTAGGTCAATCGTTGTGCTCATACGTCCAGATTATTCCAGTTAGCAACCTAAACTTATCTCGTGGCCAAATCCCCTAAAAAGCCCGCAGCTGCTTTCTTTGATGTCGACAACACCCTTGTTCGAGGATCAACTAGTTACCAGTTCGGCAAAGAAGCGTATAGACGCAAGTTCTTCCCTAGGAAGGACTTCATCGCGTTCGCTTGGGGTCAGATCATGTTCCTCACCAAGGGTGAAACAGATCACATGCTCTCAGCCATCAAGGACCGAGCCCTAGAACTTGTTAAGGGCAGAAGTTACAGCGAGATGATTGACCTCGTGGCAGTGGTCTATAAGCAGGAGATCAAACAGCGTCTTTGGCCTGAGACAGCAAAGCTGGCTAAACAACATATCGAAGCAGGTCGAGAAGTTTGGCTCATCACAGCGGCTCCCCAGGAGATGGGTGAAGAGATTTCTAAGCAGCTAGGACTTACAGGAGCTCTTGGAACCAGACTTAAGGCTGTTGATGGAATCCTTACAGGTGAAATCATCGGTAAACCACTGCACGGTAAAGAGAAGGCTAAAGCAATCAAGAAGTTGGCTAAAGACCGTGGCTTTAGTTTGAGAAAATCTTTTGCTTATTCAGATTCTCACAACGATCTACCAATGCTTACTCTGGTCGGTCACGCTGTTGCTGTGAATCCAGATAAGTTACTCAAGATTTATGCCAAGGCAGCTGGTTGGAAGATTTACGACTTCAAGCGCAAAGAACTTCGTGCCGCTAAAAAGACCGCTAAAAAAGAAATCAAAATCGGTAAGCGCGGATAAATTCACTTGTTAAACAAAAACCCCGTCTGAGTTATCTCAAACGGGGTTTTAGGTTTAAAACTACTTCTTATTGCGACGTTGGTGACGAGTCTTGCGAAGCAACTTACGGTGCTTCTTCTTAGACATACGCTTACGGCGCTTCTTAACAACTGATCCCACAAAGACCTCTTTTTAATTTGGTAAACACATCCGAACCACATAAGTGAACGGTTCGTTTTATTCTAGCCGACCCACACAGAGCCAAATCCCCACTGCCAACCTCCCCTGAGATGGGGCTAAACAGCCATAAACTCAACCTCGATGACCGAACAATTGCCGTTTGAACTGATTGCCACTACCCCTGGCTTCGAAATCAGACATTACCCAAAGTACGTTCTAGTCCAGGTTGTAGTTAAAGGTGAATTCAACTCAGCTGCCAGCCAAGCTTTTAGACCGCTGGTTAATTACATCTCAGGTCAAAACCAAACCAACGAGAAGTTCGCAATGACTGCCCCAGTAATACAGGCACCAGCAGATGAATCTCACACAGTTAGCTTTGTTCTTCCAGAAGGTGTCAATCTCAAAGATCTTCCAATACCACTAAATGCAAAGGTGACGACAGTTGAGGTAAAGCCTCACTATGCCGCTGCAGTTAAGTTCAGGGGATTAGCCACCTGGGCGCACTTCAAATCTTTTGGTGATCAACTCCTAGTTGATGTCCAAAGCGCTGGCCTGAAGGCGGCTGGCGATCCATACTATGCACGCTTTGATCCTCCTTGGAAGCCTGGCTTCCTAAGAAGAAACGAAGCGATAGTTGCATTAGCTGGATACCCCTCGAAAGGAAAGAAATGAAAATAAACAACTTAGTTCGTAAGGCTATCTCTGAGGCGATGGGTGTGATGATCTTCGTCACCTCGATTGTCGCGGTTTCACAGCAACCGACTTTTCACAACCTAGCTCTAGCTAGCACTCTAGGTTTAATGATTCTGCTCACCTCAGGTGTTTCCGGTGGGCACCTAAACCCAGCAGTTTCTTTTTTCTTCTTCGCTAGGAAAGAAATTAACTTACCAACCCTGGTTTCATATTGGATTGCACAACTAGCTGGTGCGGCTCTAGGCCTTTATCTAGGCGTTGCGCTCAATGGCACTGGTGTTACAGCCAGCACTGCTCCGGCAGGGCTTACAGGCGCTGTATTCACTGGCGAACTACTCTCAACCACTGTTTTGGTAATCATCATCAACCGACTAGCGTCAACCAAGCGTGGCAACCTAATCCCAATTGCTGTTGGTTTCTGGGTGCTTGCTGCCAGCACATTCACTCTGACTGGTGCTCAAGCTAACCCAGCGGTTACCTTCGCTCTAATGCTTCGTGATGGTTTTACTCAAGGCAACCTAAGCATCATCTTGGCTGAGTTTGCTGGAGCACTATTAGCTCTCCTATACATCCTCACTCTGGATGAGAAGATCAAGAAGTCCAAGAAGAAGAAATAGTTCCCTTCTTAGAAAGTGCCTCAGGATTATCCTGGGGCACTTTTGCATTAGCCTGAAACATATGAAATCAAGTGTGCTCTTTGTCTGTGTCCACAATGCCGGTAGATCTCAGATGGCAGCCGGTTACCTGCGCCATCTAGCTGGTGATCGTATTGAGATTCGCTCTGCAGGAACTCAACCTAAATCTGAAATCAACGCTGTTGCGATTGAGGCTATGGCTGAAGAAGCCATCGACATCTCTAATCAAGAGCCGAAGGTGCTCTCCGACGAAGCAGTTATCGCTAGCGATTATGTGATCACAATGGGTTGTGGGGATGCCTGTCCATTCTTCCCAGGCAAGACATATCTTGACTGGGTGCTAGATGATCCAGCAGGTCAGGGCATTGAGGCGGTTAGGCCAATCCGTGACAAGATTCGCGATCACGTTGAGAAGCTAATCGCTGAGATTGACGCTAAGACTTCTTAGTCTTAGCGGTAGCTTTTTCTTTAGCCTGCTTGGCAAGTTTCTTTGCACCTTGCTTAGCTTCAGATAACTTCTTACCTAATTCTTTTCCAGCTTTTTCAGGATTGACATTGAGTTCAACATCTAGTTTCTTCTCGAGCCAGTTCTTCAAGCTAGTTCCAATTTCACTTAGAGTCTCAGCTAGGTCATCTGCTCTAGCGCCTAGATTTGCTGAACCCACTTTGCCAAACCATTTGGCTGCTTCAGTAAAGCCAGTTCTATTCAGTGAGTAAGTTTCAGTTCTGCCTTTTTTCTCAACCTTGACAAGGGCAGCTTCGATAAGAATTGCCAGTTGCTTAGTTATTACTACCTCGGTGAGCTTCGTGCTCTTTGCTAAAGCTGACTTAGTCTTTGGCTCAGCTGCTAGTTCTTCGATGATTGTTCTAGCTTGCGGTGTAGCTAGTGCTTTGAATACATCGGTCATTTTTGCTCCTGAGATATTTCTTTAGCTCTGGCAAGAGCAGCGGTAGTTGCTTTTAGGAAGAGATCGTGCAGTTTGCCTTCTTCGAGAACAGCAACCGCCTTCATTGTGGTGCCATTGGGGCTGGTGACAGCTCTTCTGAGTTCAGCTGGATCACCTTGGGTTTGAGCGATAAGTTCGCTAGCGCCTAGGAAGGTTTGGGTAACCAGAAGGTATGAATCCTCTTGGCTGAAGCCCATTGCTTTTGCAGTGCTAATAAATTCTTCAATGAAGTAAAAGACGTAGGCAGGTCCCGAACCTGAGATTGTTGACAGCGCATCAATTTGATTCTCAGGCAGGGTAATAGTTTTACCAACTGCGCTAAAGAGTTCAACCGCAACGGCAAGCTGCTCAGCACTAGTTCGGCTTCCAACTGAAATGCCAGTCACACCGAGCTGGATAAGTGCTGGCGTATTTGGCATAGCTCTAATCACTGAAACTGATTCTGGTAAATAGCTCTCGATGGTTTGAGTTGTCACACCTGCCGCCACCGATATCACCAGGGCATCTTTAGCTATTACAGATTTGATCTGCTCTAGGACTTCAATGACGTTTGCAGGTTTGATTGCTAACAGAATGATCTGGGCACCTTCAACAGCAAGTGAGTTAGCGTTCGGCTGATACTCAGTTGCATAAGCTGTCACACCAAACTTCTTGGCTAGTGAATCAGCTGACTCCACTTTTCTAGTGGTTGCTTTGATGTGCTCTTTTTTGATTCCGTGCCTAACCATTCCAGAGAGAATGGCAGTTCCCATTGAACCCGAACCTAGAATTGCTACCGTTGTGTCTTGCATATCTCTAGTTGAGCACAAACTGTTGGGTATTTTCGCTGATTACGCCATTTACCTCAGCTTTGAGGACATAGCTTGCTCCACCAGCTGATACCTCTGTTAGGCCATCCTTTAGAGAACAGCCCTGGTCGCTGGATCTGACTCGATCCCAGTAGTCGGCTAGAGAAGTCACCGGCGTATTTGGTTTCAACGACATGATGGTATCTGTTCTAGGGGAGCTGAGCTTGCAATCTTGAGAAGACCAAATACTGTCTTGACCACTTGTGATCTTGAAGAATGTCGCACTGGTGCCAACGTTGAAATTACATTCAACGGTTGATGTGTTGGTAATGGTAAACCAGAAGTATGGCTTATCGCCAGCATTAAAAGCCAGCTGGTTAGTTTGATCTGCAGTTCCAACAAAAGCATCAACTTTGATTTGCTGTGGTTGACAGGTTCCACCAGCAACTAAGACCGGGGTCTTGGCTGGATTCAAAATGCCGCCGACGAAGCCAAAGACTGCACTGATACCTGCAAAAACTCCCCAGACTAAAGCGCCGAGAACAACAAGTACTAACGCTCTTCTTGCCCAGAGCACGCTGGGTCTTGGTCCATAGTTTTGAGGCATGTGTTTATTTTGCCAGCGATACTCTAAAGAGTTCGGAGCATTCGGGTGTTGCCGAGGGTGTTCTCTTTAACTCGGGCAAGATCAAGGAACTCAGCGATTCCATCATCCGATGATTCAACCATCTGAGCGAAGGTTTCTTCATCGACCGGGACATCGCTAATAATCTCAAAACCACACTTAGCGAAGAACTCAACTTCAAAGGTTAGGCAGAAAACCCGGGTAATCCCTAGGCTGAAGGCTCGTTCGATTAGAGCTTCCACAATTGCTTTACCGAGACCCATCCCTCGCGCATTGCCGTCAACAACAAGAGATCTAACTTCAGCAAGATCTCCCCACATCACGTGCAGAGCTCCGGCGGCAAGGATACGACCATCAACATGTTCTGCAACTACGAACTCTTGAGTGCGCTCATAGAGCGATACCAACTGGTGTTGCAGTAGAACATTGCTATCGACAAGAGGTGCCCGCATAGCCTGGATAGCGACAATGTCACTAGTCCGTGCTGGTCGAAGCTTGAAAGAGTTTTGCGGCATTGCTAAATGCTAGCAACCACTCTGTCATTCGAGGTGAAAATGAACTCACCAGCGACAACATCGGCAACAACATCACTCGCGTTCTTGATGACTCCCTGCAGAATGCTCTCAGAGATCTGGTCCTCAATTTCGCGTTGGACTGCTCTGCGCAAAGGTCTTGCTCCAAGAGCCGGGTCGTAACCTAGCTCAATCAAGCGATCCTTAGCGGCTGCGGTCAAGGTCAAGGTGATGTCGCGCTCTTCAAGGCGAGTGTTCAACTTCTTGATGAAGAGGTCAACAATCTCCAGCAGCTCTGACTTAGAAAGCTGAGGGAAGACGATGACATCATCAACGCGGTTTAGGAACTCCGGCTTGAAGTGCTTCTTCAACTCATCGTTCACCTTTGCAGCCATGCGCTCGAAGTCATTCTGCTGGTTGCCCTCAAGGTTGAAACCAAGAGCTCCCTTAGAGATGTCCTTTGAACCTAGGTTGGTGGTCATGATGATGATGGTGTTCTTGAAGTCAACAACACGTCCCTGACCATCAGTTAGACGGCCCTCTTCAAGAATCTGCAACAGTGAGTTGAAGATATCTGGGTGAGCCTTCTCGATCTCATCGAATAGGACAACGCTGAATGGCTTGCGGCGAACGCGCTCAGTTAACTGACCACCCTCATCGAAACCAACGTATCCAGGAGGTGCACCGAATAGACGAGAGACAGTGTGCTTCTCTGCATACTCACTCATGTCAAGGGAAATCAAAGCACCTTCGTCATCGAATAGGAATTCAGCTAGTGCCTTAGCAAGCTCAGTCTTACCAACACCGGTAGGGCCGGCGAAGATGAATGAACCTGAAGGACGGTTAGGGTCCTTAAGACCTGCACGCTGGCGTCTAATGGCCTTAGAGATTGACTCAACGGCAGCCTTCTGACCAATAACCCTCTTGTGTAGTTCTGCCTCCATGAAGACCAGCTTCGCTGACTCTTCTTCTGACAGCTTGAATACTGGAATACCAGTAGCGGCGGCTAGAACTTCAGCAATAAGACCTTCGTCAACGACACCGTGCGCGGCTACGTTTCCTGTTCGGAACTGCTTGGTTAGCTTTGCTCGCTCTGAAAGAAGTTTCTTCTCATCATCACGAAGCTTGGCAGCACCTTCAAAATCTTGTGATTCGATTGCCTTCTCTTTATCAACTCGAACTGCAGCAACCTTCTCTTCTAGTTCACGAAGCTCAGGAGGTGAAGAAAGAATCGAAAGACGTAGTCTTGCTCCAGCCTCATCGATTAGGTCAATCGCCTTGTCTGGTAGGTAGCGGTCAGCGACGTAGCGATCTGCAAGTTTTGCTGCAGCAACAATTGCACCATCGGTAATAGAAACCTTGTGGTGCGCTTCGTAGCGGTCACGAAGACCCTTCAAGATGTTGATGGTCTGCGGGATGGTTGGCTCATTGACCTGGATTGATTGGAATCGACGCTCGAGAGCGGCATCCTTCTCAAAGTACTTTCTGAACTCATCCAAAGTTGTTGCACCAATGGTTTGTAGTTCACCACGAGCAAGCATTGGCTTCAAGATAGATGCAGCATCAACTGCACCTTCTGCAGCACCTGCACCTACGAGAGTGTGAATCTCATCAATGAAAGTAATGATGTCTCCACGACCCTTGATCTCCTTTATGACCTTCTTTAGTCGTTCTTCAAAATCACCACGGTATCTAGAACCTGCAATTAGCGAACCTAGGTCAAGTGTATATAGCTGCTTACCCTTTAGAGTCTCTGGAACATTGCCAGCAACGATTGCCTGAGCAAGACCTTCGACAACAGCAGTCTTACCAACACCTGGTTCACCGATCAAGATTGGGTTGTTCTTGGTTCTACGAGAAAGAATCTGCATTACGCGTTCGATTTCTTTCTCACGACCGATAACAGGATCTAGCTTTCCTTCAGCAGCAGCAGCAGTTAGGTTCTTACCAAACTGGTCTAGAACCTGAGAGCCCTTTTGCGGAATTGCTTCGCCACCAACGGTTGCAGTTTCTTTGTTATCAAAACCTTGCAGCATCTGCTGGACCTGAGCGCGAACCTTGTTGGTGTCTGCACCTAACTTGGTTAGCACCTGCGCAGCAACACCTTCACCTTCTTTGATAAGACCAAGTAGAAGGTGTTCTGTTCCGATGTATGAGTGACCTAGTTGTAGTGCTTCACGAAGAGATAGCTCTAGAACCTTCTTAGCTCTAGGAGTGAAAGGAATGTGTCCGGTAGGAGCTTGTTGGCCCTGACCAATGATCTCTTTGACCTGGTCACGAACTGCCTCTTGAGAAATACCGAGCGCTTCTAGCGCCTTAGCCGCAACGCCTTCACCTTCGTGAATAAGGCCGAGCAGAATGTGCTCAGTGCCGATGTAGTTGTGGTTGAGTGACTTGGCCTCTTCTTGCGCCAAAACCACTACCCTACGGGCCTTGTCAGTGAACTTCTCAAACATCTTTACTCCTTTGACACTTTTATGTGCTTACAAAGAAGATAACCCTGTTTACCCCTGTTTATTCGGGCTGTTCGCCGAGGG
>Ga0209084_1003179_pt1 | contig 12185 bp, 13 predicted proteins | sample C_130820_MF_Meta_FD_187309 | JGI IMG/M metagenome (GOLD analysis project Ga0209084, IMG submission 187309) | Freshwater microbial communities from Lake Croche, Canada to study carbon cycling - C_130820_MF_MetaG (SPAdes) (version 2) | ecosystem: Environmental > Aquatic > Freshwater > Lake... | reverse complement strand
CTGCTAGCTCTACTAAGTGCATTACTTCTGGACCACCAAATTCGGTGATCTGAATTGCCTTCATATTTATCCCTTCGTAGAGCCCAGAGTTAAGCCTGAAACAAACTGCTTGCGTAGTACAAGGAAAAGAATGATGGTTGGTGCCGCAACAATGCTGGCACCTGCGGCAAGTAAATTGAAGTCTGTGATGTACTGACCTTGCAATTGGCGCAACGCTGAGGTGACTGGTCGCTTTGAATCTTCAGACATCAAGATCAGCGCCCAGAAGAAGTCATTATAAATCCAACAACTCATCAGTACGCCAAGAGCGGCCAATGGTGGACGTAATAGCGGCAACATCACATTCCAGTAATGCCGAAATACAGAAGCACCGTCAATAATTGCCGACTCTGAAATTTCCTTTGGAACCGTCTTCATATAAGAAGAAAGTACGAAAGTAGCGAAACCAACTTGGAAAGCTACATGAACGAGCACGATTCCAAGATAGTTGTTATATAACAAAGAACGATTACCAAAAAAGTCACCAATCTTGATGTACAACCAAAATACTGGAATATAAGTCAAAACAATCGGCAACATGTTGCCGGCGGTGAACAGGAGTAGAAGGCTTAAGTTGAACCTAAAGGAGTAACGAGAGACTACGAATGCAATAAGAGATCCTAAGAAAAGGGTCAAAACTACTGCGGGTACCGTTACGTATAAAGTGTTCAAGAAGTAATGCGTTAAACCCATTACGCGGAATGCGTGGAAGTAATTATCTAGGTTTAAATGGCGGGGCCAAGAAAATACTCCATAAGAAATAATGTCGTTATACGGACGAAGTGAAGTCCAAACCGTCCATAGGATTGGAAAAATCCACACAAAGGCAAAGAATCCAATAAAAGCTGAAATAAAAGCGTCTTTGACTTTTTGCTTATTCTTATATTCTTTATTTTGAACCATTGTTGAACTCACTTCAGGTCCTCCTTAAACACGTTACGGAGGTACAAAAGAATTGGGCCAATACAAAGAACTAACAAGATGACGGCGTACGCTGCACCCTTCATTGAAATGCCTTGGCCCGCAAAGTTCTGGAAAACCAAGATATTGAGCAAAGGCCAAGCGGTACTTGTGCCATAAATGATGTACACCAAGTCAAAGGCACGCAGGGATTCAATAATAGTGATAACCACGATGATGATGTTTACAGGGCGCATTGTTGGCAAAATAATTTTTCTAAATGTCTGCCACTCAGTTGCACCATCTATTGCCGAAGCTTCGCGCAGTGAGGAATCGATGGACTTTAGTCCAGCTAAATACAACAGCATGATGTAACCAATATGGCGCCAAGAAGCTACGCCCATGATCACATAGGTATTAATGCTGTAATTACCCCAAATCGAAACAGCGTTTCCAATATCGCGGCCCATGACTCCTTGTACGAATCCACCTGGCTGCAACATGAAGTTCCAGATAATTCCAATGATTGCCAAAGATAAAACAACTGGGATGTAAAAAATCGTCTCATAAATCTTGTGGCCTTTAATTTTACGATCAATTTGGTAGGCCAACAAAATTCCGAGGGGGGTTGCAAGAAAAGTAAACCAAAGTAACCAAATTATGTTGTTCTTTAATGCTTCATAAAAAACAGGTGTTCCAAAAAATATATTTTTATAATTTGCTAGACCGGCCCATTTGATGTCACTGACATTAATGCCATTCCAATAAGTGAAGGACAAAATGATTGTTATAAGTGCTGGTAGCCAGAGAAAAATAATCTGCATCAAGGTAGGAATACCTATGAATGCTGCAAGCGTAAATCTGTCGTTTCTAGAAAGAGAACGGCGACTGCGAATTTTTTTATTCGCAGCCGCCGTTTTCATTTCTTAATCCTAGTCTAATTCGTTAATGAAAACGAATTAAAGTGCAGGAAGTGCATCCCATTGCTTCTGAGTGTTATCCAAAATCTTTGTAAGATCTTTTGGATTCTTCAAGAAGCTCTGGATTGCTGGACCAACAACTGGGCCAGCAAAGTCGCCGCGAGTATCGCGGTCAAGGAAGAAGCCGATGTTCTTAGCTGCGCCAAGAACTGCAAGCTTCTGCTTGTTAAATGCATCGTATGAAGATGTATCAAAGTCGCTGCTGATGTAGATGTTTGTATCTCCAGCGGCAACTGCGGCATCAATACCTTCCTTTGTTCCCAAGAATCCAGCAAGATCTTTTCCGCCTTCGACGTTCTTACCATTTGCGGCAACTGAAATACCGTCAAGTGGTGCATCGATTGAGTCAACACCGTACGCAGGATTGATTTCTGGGAATGGAACGATCCATAGATCGTCATAATCTGCTTGTGACTTAGCCTTAAAGTCGTTAGCAAACCATGAACCCATCATCATGGCGCCGCACTTCTTCTGTAGTAGAAGATCGCGCATGCCATCCCATGAAATATCTAGAACGTTCTTGTTCATGTAAGGAATCAATTGACCCATGTGTGTAAATACATCTACAACCTTGGCATCAGTCCACTTCTCTTTGCCGTTAAGCAAGTCAATGTGGAATTGATATCCATTAAGACGCATGTTGAGAATGTCGAATGTTCCCATTGCTTCCCAGCCGCCCTTGTCGCCTAATGCATAACCGACAAGACCCTTCTTCTGAGTTGCTTCGCACAACTTGATCAAGTCATCCCATGTTGCAATGCTCTCTGGGTTTAAACCCAACTCTTGCATTGTTGACTTGCGATAGTGCAAGCCCCATGGGTAATAAGTTGTAGGAATAATGTATTGCTTGCCATCCTTAGGATTTGTTGCACCTTGAATAGCTGCTGGAGAAAGTGACTTTCCAAGCGCTTTAATCTGATCTGACACATCTGCTAGAAGACCTGCATCAGCACGTGCATTGGTGCGCCATCCGGCCATCCAACCAAATGCATCATCTGGAGTTCCCTGCATAATTTGTACGAAGTTATTCTGGAAGTCATCTGAGTTAACTGCCTGTGAAATAACTTTGTTGCCAGTCTTCTTTGTGTACGCAGCGTTCGCTGCAATTGCAATTTTTGCACCAGCATCACTTAGATTTCCACGAATTGTGAAGTGAACATCTCCAGTGACTTTCTTCGTACCGCAACCGGCTAGAAGTGATCCACCAGCAGCAAGTCCAACACCACCGATTGCAGCACCCTTAAGTACTGAACGACGGGAAATGCCATTGTTATTTACGTCTGACATTGTTTTCCTTTTCTCTAGAGTCGAGCCTTTCGAAAGGTCATCAGGGATTGAGGGGTCAAGGCCTGGTAACGCGCTCAAATCTAGGGGTGATTACCCCGGCGAGATAGGGACAATAGGTAACGAATTGGTTACTTTTACGCTCAAAAACCGCCCTATTTTGCGGTGATATCCCACCAAATCGTTGCTAAATCCCTCTGAATGGGCATTGGGTTGTCGGTAAGGAACTGTTTAATCTCGAAATCCTGTCGTTTATCTAAACAAAGTCGGATTCTGGTGAATTCCACGGCCTGATCGAAGTTTTGTTCAGTTCGAACCGGTGCGCTCCAGAGCTGCATGTGTGCGTTGATCCCTAAGTTATTTAAAACATTCAGCAGATCCTTCGGCGTGGGCTTTATTGGGCGATCTAAATTCCAAAATTGCTTCCATGCAGCACTTAAATTTGAAAGTGGGTGGTGCTGTGGCATTTCGATAACTACTCTTTTATTTGCGTGCGAATTCAATGCTTGAACAAAAGGAACAATATCCAATACGTTGTAAACAACGTTGTGCGCTACGACTACATCTGCTTTTTCAACTTCTGCAGAAATCGCGGGCCAGAAACCTAAATGAACTTTAGATTCGATGCCGCGGGCGCGCGCATTCTCTGAAAACATCTCGATCATCTCTTCTTGATGATCTAAGCCAATTACTTTTCCAGCTTTTTTTCCCATCGCAAATGCAGCTATACCTCCACCGCATCCGATATCAAGTATCGATCCATTATCTGGCAAAGCTTCAAATGCTTTTTCATGCGAAGGAGTCATTTCAATTAATTGCGGGATTTGAAAGAGAGTAGGTGGATGTATCCAAGGACTCTCAGGAGCTTGATCTAAAATCTCTTGAGGTATCGCCCAAGACTCCAGCTTTTCTCGCCATAACTGTGCCGGATTCATAATTATTTTGACTCACTGCTTTCAGCAATTTGTTTGCGAACATCATCCATATCAAGGGCTGCAACCTTACCGATGATTTCTTCTAATGCAGATGCTGGTAGCGCACCAGGCTGGCTAAATAATAAAATGCTGTCGCGAAAAATCATCAACGTCGGAATTGAAGTAATTCCGGCTGCCGCAGAAAGAGATTGCTCGGCCTCGGTATCAACTTTTGCAAAAACTAAATCGGGGTATTTTTCTGACATTGCCTCATAAACCGGCGCAAATGAGCGGCAAGGTCCACACCAGGCAGCCCAAAAATCTACAAGGACGGTGCCCTCTTTAGTTATCAACTCTTCAAACTGAGCCTCGTCTATATTTACAGTTGCCATTTATTTCTCCGTTCTTCTTCCCATTAATCCTGGGGTTTTAGCTTGGTAAATCTTTGCTTCTGGGTGGCGAATTAAGAGCAGTTCATCTTCATAACGAGCCTTAATGACCATGTTTACTAAAAGTGCTATCCAAATCAAAATTGAAACAAGATTGAGATTTCCAAGTAAGAAGGCTGCGCCAATAAGCAACACTCCCAGATACATAGGGTGCCTGAACCATTTATAGATACCAACAACTATAAGCGCAGCACCGGGTTTTGGAATGGGAGAGATTCGTAAAGATGGTTTTAATGCAACATATGCCGCAATAAAGATGGCAATTGCAGCGAAAGTTAACAAGGTGGCAAAACTATGCAGATAACTGGCATCACTTAGTAAGGCTCCAGAGGGTTTAAGGAAAAGGAGTCCTAAAAGCCCAAACTGGAGCCCAACTAAGATCTTTGCTTTTAGAATTATTTCTTTCCAAACATCTTGCTAAAAAGACCTGGCTCTTTAGGGTCGTTTTGGTGTCCTTGGCAGCGATCCTTCTTAGCGACACCTTTTAAAGCAATCTCAATGTGATTGCCACATCCAGACCAAGATGGTTTTCCGCACTTACGACAAGTTGTTCTACTGCACATTTTTGATCCCGTTTCTTTAGCTTAGTTTGGTATGAAAGTTTTATTTGCTGCTGGTGAATTACTCCAAGTGAGATATCCACCGTCGAGATTTACAGGACTAAAGCCAAGTTCTTTAAGCAGCATCGCAGCCGTATGACCTCTTTGACCCACTTGGCAGTTCACCAATATTTTTTTATTGGTGAGTTCGGATTGGCGCTCACGGATTTCATCTACAGGGATATTTATCGCCCCAGGGATCATTCCGCGACCACATTCGCTCACACTACGGACATCAACAAGGGTGTATCCATTTGATACGTACTCATCGATTTGATCCCACTGTGCGACCTGAGTTAAGCCAGAAACAATATTTTCTGCGACATAGCCCAACATATTTACTGGATCTTTTGCTGAGCTAAAAGGTGGAGCATATGCGAGCTCTAAATCAGCAAGTTCGGGAGCTGTGATTCCTCCGCGAATTGCGGTTGCGATGACATCAATGCGCTTATCTACACCTTCAACGCCAACGCCCTGAGCGCCAAGAATCTCACCAGATGTTGGTTCAAAGATAAGTTTAAGGCTCATCTGTTTTGAATCTGGGTAGTAGCCAGCATGTGAACTTGGGTGAGTATGTATGGATTGATATTTCCGCCCCGCTGCCTTTAATCGTTTTTCATTCCAACCAGTAGTTGCAATCATCAAGTCAAAGACTTTAACGATGGCGGTTCCAATTGTTTTTACCGGGCGGATTGTTCGGCCAGTAATGTGATCTGCTACAACACGACCATGTCGGTTAGCTAAATTTGCGAGCGGAACAAGAGTTGCACTGCCATCTAGCGCATCCGTCTTTTCAGCTGCATCTCCAACAGCATAAATATCGGCATTACTTGTGCGATTGAAATCGTCAACCTTGATTCCATTACGAGATCCAATAGTTAGCCCAGCAGCTTTAGCTAAGCCAATCTCTGGACGAACTCCAATTGCCAAAATGACAATCTCGGCTGGCACTGTGTCGCCGTTGGAAAGTTCAACACTATCAGTGCCGATGCTTACAACACTTGCACCAAGATAGAGGTTCACACCTTGTTTAACCATCTCTTTGGAAACTAACGTCGCGAGCTCTGGATCTAGCGGCATTAACACTTGATCAGTTGCCTCTACCAATGAAGTCTGAATACCTTTATGAATAAGGTTTTCAGCGATTTCTACCCCGATAAATCCCCCACCAATTACTAATGCGTTCTTAGGTTTTGCGCCAACTCGGGCGGCAATTTTTTCAACATCTTCTACTGTCCGAAGCGTCATGCCACGTTCGATTCCAGGAATTGGCGGAACAACGGGAGCAGCGCCAGGACTAAGAATTAGTTTGTCGTAATCAATCTCATGAGTTTCATGACTATCAAGATTCTTAATAGCAACAGTTTTTTTGCCTGGATTGATAGCTAGAACTTCAGTATTTACGCGAACATCTAAACGAAAACGGGCATGCAGTGACTCCGGAGTCTGAAGTAATAGAGCGTTTTCATCTTCGATTACTCCGCCAACGTAATAAGGAAGTCCACAGTTGGCATAAGAAACATGCCCACTTTTTTCAAGAACAATAATTTCAGCGTTCGCATCTAAACGGCGTAAACGTGTAGCAGCAGACATCCCACCAGCTACACCACCGATAATTACAACGCGCATTAGTTTGTCACCAAAGGAAGGCCGCTAGCTTGCCAGTCGGCAACGCCATTTGTTAAGTTAAAAAGATTATTGAAACCTGCATGATGCATCGTTTCAACCGCAATTGCTGAACGGCGACCACTGTGGCAGTAGACCGCATATGTTGCGGTTTTATCTAACTTTGCAATCTCGGATTCGAATTGCATACCTTCAACGTCAATATTGATTGCACCTTGAATATGGCCCACCATATATTCGCCAGGAGAGCGCACGTCAAGAGTCACGACACCTGACTCGGCCACTTTATTTGCAAAGCCCGCAGAATCTAAATTCGTGGCACTTGCAGCTGAAGTACAACCCGCTAATAGAAATAGTGATGACACTAGGGCAACTAATTTTTTCATGTTTACGCCAAACTTAGAAATAGTTTTTGAAGCTGAGCGGTTACCGCATCAGAGTTGGATTTTCCTTCGACAATGCACTCTTTGAGACTGGCAGAGATCAGAGTAAAAGCAGCTGTATTGACCGCTTTAGAAACTGCAGACATTTGAGTCACAATCTCTTCGCAGTTGCGACCTTCTTCAAGCATGCGAGCAACTGCGCCAAGCTGACCCTGCGCACGTTTGATTCGCTTAGCAATAGCGATGATTTGCTCTTCATCCGTTAGAACGTGAGCGATCTTCTTTGTGGCCATAACTGCTCCTTTTCTGAGGTACTGGAGCGATATTACATATACCCCCCGGGGTATGTCAAACCAGCTTAATCCTGGTGGTGCCCCTTGCGAATCATGTTCAGCATCTTGATGTTAATCGCTGCGAAGCGCCATATTTGAATCAGAAGATTTTTACGAAAGCGCAGAGTTTTCTCGGTTGGAAGTGGTGCATGAGCAATTGAGTCATTTGGGTTTTCCATTGCTTTTCTCCTACTCCGGTATGAACTGCCAGCCCAGGCGGGCTTTGGCTTTGTAGATAAACATGTAATGCAAAAGCAGTTTAATCCAGTGACCGCTTAATCCAATTTCCCCATATGTATCTTTTAGGCTGCGACCAGTATTGGGATATTTTTCGTAGTCGGGAACGATTGGAAACATTGTCATTGCTGCTGCTGATCCCTGAGTAAGCCCGGAGCCAGAGGATGCAACACATGCTGCGCCCATCTTGGCCATCGATGCTGAATGTGCATGGGCTTTATCGCCTTTTTCAATTAACTCTTTTATAGTCAAAATTGAAAGCTTGCCCATAATTCCTGAGGGCATTCCGGTACGAGGAGGAGAAGGCGCGATCACTGTTCCATTTGGTGACTTACGGGGTTTCGATATTTGATGTGGAGGCGCAAAGGCAATTCCGACGGCAAAGATATTCGGAAATGAAGGGTTGCGATACGTACTTGGCCAATCAGATGCTTTCCAATCTTCATATGCCTTACCTGAATAATCTGCATCAACTTTCATAAAGCCACTCGGTGCAAAGATTTGGGAAGAGATATCTTCACCGGCTTTGTTAAAAGCCTGCAGATCTACGCCTCTAAATGGCGGCAGAAGCATTCCAAAATCAAACTCCAGTACATCTTTATTGCCATCGACCTGTTCGTAATAAATCTTGCCTGGCTCTACTTTTTCAACGTGCGCACCCAAGATTGCTCGGACCCCGCGCTCACGAAATAGGGATTCCGTCCAGAGCTTGCTCGTGGTTTGAAAACCGCGTTGCGTGAAAACCATTCCCCCAACGCCAAAATCACCAAGTTCATATTCATTAGTGATGTAGACAAGGTCGGCCATATCCCGCACGCCAGCGGCACGAAGTTCGTGGTCTACATTAAAGGTGTATTCAAAAGCTGCGCCTTCACATGTGCAAGTTCCATGACCTACGCCAATTGCCAAACTTTGTTTTTTACCGGACTTCATAACGGCGATAACATCTTTTAAAGCCGCGGCGGCATCAACAGCATGGCCTGCAGTACAAACTGAAACTGTATGACCATCGGGACCTAAGCCTTGAGTTGCTGCAAAATTTAACTTTGGTCCCGTGGCATTTACTAAATAATCATATTCAATTCGGCCAATTTCATTAGATCGAGTTGGATCGGTATATGACACTTCAACAAAAGGATGAGCAGTTTTTGAATCGCCCTCTGGAAAAATACTTTTGGCAAGCGCTTGGTGGAATTCGATTCCTTTGCGTTTATAAACAGGAGCAAGCGGAAAAATTACCTGCTCTTTTTGCATCTTGCCGACGCCGACCCAGATATTTGAAGGAATCCAGTTGTAGTTTGAGTTAGGTGTGATTACAACGATCACATTGTTCTTGCCTAATAATCTCTTTGCGTGCAGTGCGGCTGTATGCCCTGCGATTCCTGCACCTAAAATAACTACGCGCGCCATTTGGCAGCCTCTCCGTTGTTCTTAATTGAACACTTCAAATCAGGAAAATAAAATAGAGAACTTCAGGGCTAGCACTTACAAAGATCTTGCTCGGCAACGCCAGCAAGAGCCTGCTCTACATGTTGGCCACAACCTGACCATGTAATTTTCTTACAAACAAAACAAGTAGTACGTGAACACATCTTTAATTCTCCCTCTATAAATGACTAGAAGGAAAAACTAACATACCCCCGGGGGTATGGTCAAATACCCGTAATCTTTACCGCTGCTAGAGCTACCCCAGCCACAATTACCCAGGCAATCATTCCCATAGCCATTGGGCGCGGTCCGATTGCTCGAATCGATTTCCATCTCACACCTGAGCCAAGTGCAACTAAACCCGCACCAAGCATGAGTTTGCTGGTGAAAACAATGTCAGCCAGTAAGCGGGCGTTGAGATCTACTATGTTGTGAAAGGTTGCAACTGCAATAAAACCAAGTACAAAGTATGGAATCAATGGAATTTTTGCGGACGCAGTTTCAGTTTTGCCTTGAGACGTTAACCAGCGGCGGTGACGGACAGATAAGATCAAAACAATTGGCGCTAATAGGCAAACTCTTGCAAGCTTTACAACGATTGCATACTTATCAGCACCATCACCCCACACTGACGCTGTTGCGACTACCTGGCCTACGTCATGAACGGCAGCTCCTGCCCATGAACCAAACTCTCTTGTATCTAAGTTGAGAGAGTGTCCGATAAGAGGAAGTAAAAAGATTGAAAGCGTTCCGCACAGCGAAATTAATCCAATTGCATAAGAGGTTTCTTCTTCAGTAGCACGCGTTTGCGGACGAATAGCAGCAACCGCGGTCGCCCCACATACCCCAAATCCAACGCCAATGAGTAAACCAAGGTCGCCAGACATCTTAAATAACTTGGATAAACCCAGAATTCCAAAAATTGTAAAACTAACGACAATTGCAACTGTAATTACGCCTTTAACTCCGATTTCACGAAGTGAAGCAACGCTTACTTGTGCTCCAAGTAAAGCAACCCCAATTCGCATAATTGTCTTACTTGAAACTTTTGTTGCCGGTCCAGCAAAAGTCGGCCATTGAATAAAGTTTGCAACAAGAAAACCAAAAGCCACGCAAAGTGCCAGTGGGCTGATTGCAGATTGAAGATGATTTATTTCAAAGGCAACTGCTACAAGTGCAGCGATTAACGCAAATCCCGGTATGTAAGTTTTAACCACTTAAATTCCTAACTTTGCGGACCAGTTTTTCAACTGCTCAGAAACTTGATCGGTAATAGTGATTTCATCATCTGTATTTAATTTCTCTGGATTAACTCGGTTTGAGCCTGGTAAACGACCTCCGGCAGCTTTGACTTCTTGGGCAAATTCAACTGTTCTGCCAGTGTTTCCATCTACCGATAATTTTGATGCATCTATTGCAATCACAAAGTGAGAAATCTGTTGAGGTAATGCATCTTGATCGGCTGCAAACATATCCGGAATATTTTTCGCCAACGTTGGACCGATTAACATGCCGGTTAGCGACTCAACTAAAACTGCAATCGCATATCCCTTAACTCCGCCAAGTGGTGCAAGCATTCCGGCAAGCGCTTCTTTCGCATCAGTAGTTGGTGCACCATCTTTAGTAAAAGCCCACCCTGGTTCTAGTTCGGCACCAGCTTGTGCTTTCGCCTGGATTTTCCCGCGTGCAACAGCGCTCGTTGCTAAGTCAACAACTGTTGGAGGATCTGTTGGAATACCAGCGGCTATAGGTGAGGTTGAAAGCAAAGCTTTATTACCGCCCCACGGTGGCATCACTGCCGGACCCGTACTAAATGCGATTCCAACTAAGCCCCGATTAATCATTGGCCATACATAAATACCAAGTGCGCCACAGTGATTGGAACGTCCAACTCCAACTGCTGCAATTCCATTTACAAGTGCACGTTCAGATGCCACTTCAGCTGCCTTTTGGAGCTGCCAGTGACCTAGTCCATCATCTCCATCAAAGACAACAAGACTTGGAAGATCAGTGACAGTTTTTAAATTCGCTTTTGGATTAATACCACCGGCTTGCAAACGTGAAAGATAAAAAGGCAGACGCATTAATCCATGACTGCCAATACCCCAGCGATCACTTGCAATAATGCATCGTGCGGTTGTCGAGGCTTCCTGCGATGGAACACCAGCAGCTTCTAATAAAGATTGAGCAGTCGTAATTGCAGAGCTAACTTTGAGTACAGGCATTAGTTACTACTTTCCTTCAAAGCACCCACTGCATGTGTTGCAGGTTTTGAATTGAGCACTAACTCAATGTTCGATGCGAGAATTTGAGTGATCCTTAATTGGCTTTGGCTCGTTATTCCAGCAACGTGCGGAGTAAGAATTAGATTTGGGATCTCTTCAATAGCCCCTTTTGTTGGTGGTTCTTGTGCCCGTACATCCAGTGCTGCTCCGGCAATAATTTTCGCCTTTAAGGCAGCGATTAAGTCGTCCTCATTTATTACTTCACCTCGACCAACATTGACGATAATCGCTTCTGGTTTCATTAGAGAAAGCGTTGCAGAATTAATCATCCCGTTAGTTTCAGTTGTTGACGGCATATGAATACTCACCACGTCACTTCGTTTTAAGACATCTTCAAATGTTGTTAATTCAATTCCTGCAAGATTTTTTGCATAGGGGTCATATCCAATTACTGGACAGTTGAAACCCTTGAGTAACTGCGCAGTGGCTAAACCCGTGGCACCGCATCCAAGCAATCCCCATGTAAGCCCCGAGAGTTCACGTCCTGGTGTACGCGCCCAACCTCCAGCACGAGTTACAACATCATGGCCCGGAATATTACGTAAAAGCGCAAGTGCTAAGCCAAGAGTTAACTCACCAACACTTACTGCGTTAGCACCAAGACCGGCAACAACTACAACTCCTGCAGCATCTGCAGCTTTGATATCAATATTGTCTAAACCAACACCTGCGCGTGCAATTACTTTCAACTTGGGCGCAGCAGCAATTACATCTGCAGTTACTTTTGTT
>Ga0209084_1003176_pt1 | contig 12193 bp, 12 predicted proteins | sample C_130820_MF_Meta_FD_187309 | JGI IMG/M metagenome (GOLD analysis project Ga0209084, IMG submission 187309) | Freshwater microbial communities from Lake Croche, Canada to study carbon cycling - C_130820_MF_MetaG (SPAdes) (version 2) | ecosystem: Environmental > Aquatic > Freshwater > Lake... | reverse complement strand
AAAAAGGAAGGGGGTCCGCCCCTTTGATCCCGTCCTGAGTGCCGTGAGAGGGGGTTAAAGGGGGCTTGCCCCCTTACACTGTCCGTATAAACTCCCATCCCATATCCTCGCAAATCTTTTGCCAGATCTTGTCCTGCATATACAACTTTTCACGGCTTTTCAACAAAGGAAAGCACGGCAAATAGTCGTCAAGTTCCAGCAACTCGCAAAATTTGTACAACACGTACGAGTAGGACAAAAAGTTGGAGCGTTTCTTGGGACAGTGCTTCACAAAGGAAAACTGAATCTCCTTGAACATGTACCGCAACTTGTCCTCGATCTCGCGTGACAAAGCCGGTGCCGAGATGCCATTCAGCCGATTCAAAATGTGTGCTATGTGGTCGTAGCATCGACTCAACTTCATCTTTTTGATGACCTCCTTCAACTTGGACGGTTTCAACTTGCTCATATCCGTGATGCGCTCCTTGCGCAACTCGGTGCGAATCTGCTCGAGTACGGCATTTGAAATTTCCGTCGTTTCCTTGGCCTGAAACTGGGCCAACCACTCGTTCAAGTGGTTAATCTTCTTGTAGGCGTAATAGGACATTTCTCGAGGCGGATCCTTGTAGGACGGTTTTTCCGAGTCCACTAAAATATAGTCGCGATGCCCGCATTCTGGGCAGTCCAAAAAGGTTTCGTTGACCAGCATCTCGCTCTCGCAGACGGCACATGTTCCGTAGTCCAACGACAAACTCGCAGCAACGGAGGTTTCGTGCTGAATCGAATCGGGGTTAAGAGCGTGTAGATAAGATTCAAGTGCCTTATCACGCTGAAAGCCGACGGTGTTGGAAATCGCAGAGGCTTTTTTGGGTGCCTCCACAACTGGCTTTGCTCTTGGTGATGGGTTTTCCGCGGAAGTGGAAGAAGAGCCTTCTGCATCGTTGGAAAAATACGAGTAGACGCTATTGGCAGGAACGCGTGCCTTCTTAGCCCCTGGAACTTCGACATGCGTGTCTCCCATGGCAATACGTTCTTGGGCATCTGTGTAGGAAAACAGAATGTCGCCGACCTGTAAGAAATAATCAGCCTCGTTAGTTCCGCTTTCAATACGTTCAACAAGTGCGTCTAATCGAGATATATCCTCTTCCAGCGTCTGTTGTCGGGTGAGTGCCAGAATATCCGAGTGATTTGCGATGGTAGGATCCGCATAACTCGCCTCTAATGCTTCCAAGGCTTCGCGTTTTTGCTTCAATTCCTTCTTTAGATCCCCAAGGTTCTCTTTTTCGCTTTTGAGTTTTGCCATGTGCTGATTATGGAAGGATTCCAACGTTTTTACGGTTTCTCCCCCCTTGGATTTGGAATTTTGTGTTGAAGGTTCGTGTCTCGACGACGACAATAGATGATCAAGGGAGATAATTGGATTTGTGGTGGACATTCATACATACCCAGGCATACTTTTTGTTTAGATGGTACTGAAGGGGGTCCTAGGGGGCAGAACCGCACACCCCCCACCCCCGTTTTCCGCAAAAAAAATCTCCCGGACTTGCCAAAATTTTTTTCTCAAGAGGGTGTATAAACAAATGGGATCCGGTGGTTTAATGCAGCTCGTCGCCTATGGTGCACAAGATATCTACTTGACTGGTAACCCACAAATCACCTCGACGTTATGAAGGGGGTTGAAAAGCAATCGGGGGGCATAAAATGGAATAAGTGCCCCGACAAGTCTGTTAGTGGTTCCAAACTGTCAGAAGAGAGACAACCACAGTTGCTAGTCGACGAAAGTCGGCGACACTATCAAATTGCGGGAACACCCTAAAGTTTCAACTACCAACCACACACCGAAAGGTAATGTGGGGCTGAGAACTTAACTCAGAGATGGTAAAAATGTTGAAAATAGAAGAGTTTGATGAGAACTCTAAAAATGGGCAATCCGCAGCCAAGTTCTACCCTGCTAATTTTATTCGAAAGCAAAGATATGGGGATTATCTACAAGATCACATCACCAAATGGTAAATCCTACATTGGTCAAACGAAACGGTCGTTTGAGAAGCGAAAACACATCGGAAATCCCATTCCGAACTCCCAATGTATATGGTGTATGTGAAGGAGCGTCCAGAACAATATCAAGGTTCTGGTTACGCAATTGTGAATCATCCATCTCTTAAATCAAAATACTTCACTTCGAAGTTGCTTTCGGATAAAGAAAAATACGATTTGGCGTTATCGTATTTAATAGCAGTATGAATGCAGTTCAGAGACTAAATGGTAGTGGGTAGAGAATCGCAAGGTTCTCTGTCTAAGTTATAGTCCAACCCCTTGGAGTGCGATGGCTATGCTCAGTAGGAGTATAGTTCTAGGAACGGTCCGCAAAACCACCCTAGACTCCAGAAATTTCCCGAAAGGGAGGGTATCCCCTTGTCTTCAAGGTCGTATATCGTCGCCACACTAACTTTGCCATGGAAGCCATTGAGCAGACCTTTAACGGCTCTGCCAACTTTGGCAAGAAGGTCCAGTGCACCATCTCTCGTAATGGTGACTTGATCCACCGTGTCTACCTCCAGGCCACCCTGCCTTCCGTCAGCCTCCAGACCGGCGACGGCAGCGGTGCCCAGTTCCGTTGGCTCAACTGGGTTGGTCACAACCTGATCAACAACGTCTACGTCGAGATTGGCGGTCAGCAGATCGACAAGCACTACGGTGATTGGCTCCAGATCTGGAACGAGCTCACCCAGGAGCCTGGTAAGCAGGCGGGCTATGCCGAGATGGTTGGCAACGTGCCTTCCCTCGTCAACCTCCTCGTCCAGGGCGGTGAGCCTTGCGACCAGGACTGCGCCTCCAACGTCGAGCCCGGCACCTCCGCCGAGGTCCGCAACTGCGCCCCCGAGTACACCCTGTACATTCCTCTCCAGTTCTGGTTCAACCGCAACCCTGGTCTTGCTCTGCCCCTGATCGCCCTCCAGTACCACGAGGTCAAGATCTGGCTGGAGTTCAACCAGCTCCAGAACCTGATCTTCGACAACTCCCTTGGCAACGCCGTCACCAGCCGTATCTCCTCCGCCGGCCTGGTCTCTGCCTCCCTGTATGTCGACTACATCTACCTGGACACGGATGAGCGCCGCCGCTTCGCCCAGGTCTCCCACGAGTACCTGATCGAGCAGCTCCAGTTCACGGGCGGTGAGTCTGTGACCAGCTCCGCCAACAAGATCAAGCTGAACTTCAACCACCCCACCAAGGAGCTGGTTTGGGTCGTCCAGCGTGACTCTTTCGTGTCCTGCGACCAGACTGTCGTCGGCCCCTACAAGGGCGCCCAGCCCTTCAACTACTCCGACTGGTTCGACCGCTCCGTCCTGGAGTCTGGCTACTCCGTGACCCGCGTGGAGGGCATGGCGGGCTCTAACCCCGTCGTGACGGCCAAGATCCAGCTCAACGGCCACGATCGATTCTCGGAGCGTGAGGGCAAGTACTTCAACTTGGTCCAGCCCTACCAGCACCACACCAACATCCCCGCTGTCGGTATCAACGTGTACTCCTTTGCCCTCAAGCCCGAGGAGCACCAGCCCAGCGGCACCTGCAACTTCTCCCGTATTGACAATGCCACCCTCCAGCTGACCCTCTCCAACAACACCGTCGGTGCCGTGTTGTCTGCCCAGGTCCGCGTGTATGCCGTCAACTACAACGTGCTCCGCATCATGAGCGGCATGGGCGGCCTCGCGTACTCCAACTAAACGCGCGATCTTCGCCGTGTGGGTACGTATTTGTGTGTGTGTGTATCAAAATATCAGGCAAAGATGTGCCTAGAAACTCTTATTCGTGTATCGATCTCTTGATAGAGACACGAATAAAAAAATAACACTGCGTTTTAAAAAAAATAATCTCTCCTCCCTTTGAAAAGATGAACATACAATGGGTTCCTAAAAAATCAATTAACGTGGAGCGTGTGAATGAACTGTTGGAAGCATCAGTTAAGTTGAATCATTTTACGAACGGTGGTCCGAATACAGCACTCTTGGAAGAGAAAACACGCGAACTTCTAGCAATTGATCCAAGCAAATCGGTTGTATGTGTATCAAATGGGACTGTAGCATTGTGGGCAGTCGTGGCCTGTTTTGAAGTCTTTCATTCGCGAGATCTCCAGTTTTGTACTCAGTCATTTACCTTCCCGGCGTCTGCTCAGGGTTATCTCGACAATGTGACCGTTGTGGATATTGATAAAGAAGGAGGCATCGATCTAGATCAAGTGAATCTAGAAAAATGTGATGGAATAATCGTGACCAATGTCTTTGGGAATGTCGTTGACATTTCAAAATATGAAGATTGGTCCAAAACACATAACAAGTTCCTGGTGTTTGATAATGCTGCCACATCGTTCACTTGTTACAAAGGAAAAAACTCTTGTAATTACGGACATGCATCAACACTTAGTTTTCATCACACAAAACCAATTGGATTCGGAGAGGGCGGGTGTATCATCATTGATCGTCAGTATGAACGAGCCTTGCGCAATATCTTAAATTTCGGTATTGATAACACTGTTGTTGGTTCAAAATGGCACAGAAAAGGAGGAAACTATAAGATGTCGGATATTCAGGCTGTTTACATAACCCAATATTTATACAATGTCCAATCGATTAAAGACTATACCGAATCATTATATAAATATTTCCTTGAAAAAGTCAAGGATGAAAAGATTTCGATACAAGAATATCCCAACTTTTCTGACGGTATTCCTTTTGTGTCTTGTATTTGTATCTTTTCTGAAAGGAGCAATGAGATTATAACATCACTATTGGCAAATAAGATCTACAGTCGAAAATATTACAATCCACTGATCGAATCCCCGGTCTCTGTTTCCTTCTATCAAAAAATTGTTTGTATTCCATGTACAATTGACATGAAAAGTGAAGATATAGATAAAATCGTTACAATAATATCGGATGCCACCTTATAAATGCTATCGATTGGAAAAGTGTATGTGATTAACTTGGATCATAGAACAGACAGGATGGAAGGCTTTATGGAAAGCATGAAAGAAGTTGGACTAGATTCAATTGTCGAACGTGTATCGGCTATTTATGATCCCGAATTCGGTGTTCTTGGATGTACAAAGAGTTGTATAAAGGTGCTCGAATTAATTATAGAATCAGATGATGCCCATAGCTTATTATGTGAAGATGATGTTCGATTCAGAGATCCAATAAAAACAAGGCAATTTTTATCGTGGTTCGATACTCATAATGACATAAAGTACGATATTATATCCTTGTCTGGAAACAACCTAGTCCCCGATTTTCGTGTAGAACCTACAGAATACCCTGAATTAAACCGTGTCAAGTGCTTACAAGCATTATCATGTTGGATTATTAGTAAACAATTTGCTAAAACAATACTAGAAAAATTTACGGAATGTAAACAAAATCTTGAACAGACCAGAAACAGAAGACTCTATTCTCCCGACCAGTATTTAAAACGATATCAACAAGAATGGCAATGGTTTTTATCGAATCCTATTTTAGCCTATCAAGTAGAAAGTTATTCTGATTTGGAAAATAAAGTCGTCAATTATGGTTGCTAGACCAATGATAATCGGCTTGCTACCAGCGAGGAGCGTTTAGGGGGTCCAAAAAAAAAATAGAAACACTAAATATGATAACATTTCAATTATTGATCGCCACTATTGGAAGACCAACCTTGGTCAATCAATTAGAATCACTTGTAAATCAACTACAAGAATGTGATTGTCTTACCGTAGTGTTTGATGGTCTTGAAATACAAGATTTACCAATTTTTAAGAAATTTACGTGTGAACTAGTTCTTTATTCTGAATTGAAAGCGTTGGGATATTGGGGCCATGGAATTCGTAATAAATATGCAAGTCTCTTACAAAAGCGCGATTTTGTATTACATGGAGACGATGATGATATATATGCTCCGAATTCAATTGAAAGTATACGTAATAAATGTCTTGATACAGATATTTTGTACATTGCTCGAATGAAAGATCCGAAGCTTGGATTTTTACCTAAGGAACACGTGATTCGTTTTTGTAATATAGGAACTCCATGTGGTATTATTCCATTTGCTATTAATCAAAAAGCTATTTGGGTTACAAGACATGGCGGTGACGCAGATTTTTATCAAGCGGTACAAACTTTTGCGAAACAAGTTGTATTTTTAGATGACGTTATTTATATCGTAAGGCCGTAGCGGATATATATTCATATTTATTCCAACAAAGAATAAACACGAATAGTACTATTTATAAAAATATATTCAACATAAATATAATGCAAATCTTACTCACAGATGTAATGTTCCCTAATAAATATGGTAAATGGAGATTAGTTGAAATTCAATCTTTTATCCAAACATATAAATGTGATATTGTATGTGTTAACCGTATTGATTCCTATGAGAATATTACTTATAGTTTTGACTGGGATATTTTACCAAAATATTTTTACTTGGAGGAATATGATTTACTGATTTTTAATCCAAAATACAATTTTTTAAACAAATACAATACAACTATAGATGGTACAATATTCAATAATAAATTTAAAGCAGATTATTTGATTCGTCATAAGAGTCGTCATTCTACTGATGTATCATTTGATTCCTATGAAGCAGTCTATCATATTTTTTTACAATGTTATCGAGTATTTAACAATAACATAAAGTATCCTCAACATAAACAATTTATTCACCTTTATCCCGGAGGTGGCTATCTATCCCCTTCTTCACTGGATATTGTTCACAAAGATGTAAAATTGATTCCAACTCAAGAATTCATTTCTAGAAATATAAAACATCACAAATTTATAAACATATATGGTGGGCCTTTTTATTATCAGTTTGAAACAGTAACAGAAAAGAACTATCACGACGGTCCTACTCGTGTTTGTTTCACGTCAATGGGTAACCCAATTGAAAAGGGAGCGTTCATTTATCAAAATATAGTTGAAGTGTATAAAAAAACATTTCCTTCATGTAATACCGAATTTATATCGATAGGACATTTTCCCGCTCATCCAAGCATAACGTCAATGGCTCCTATGTGTCAAGAAACACTTTCTAAATTTTATAGAGATGAAATTGATGTTGTCATCAGTCTTGATACTGGAAAGTCATTGAACGGATTTCCATTGGGAGTTGAAGCAATGCAAGCAGGTTGTGTAGTATTGACTACTGATGTCCATAATCAAAATGTACTCAATAATTATAGGTTTGACTCATTTTTCATAATTGATCCTACTAACATCAATGATATTGTAAATCGTTTGTCACTTTTAACATCAAAAGATGTTTGTTTAGAAAAGGGAAAAGCGTTACAACTCCATGTTTATAATCTTTTTAATTACGATACGACAATAACTAAAACGTTCAAATTTATTATGGATAATATAGGAGTGTGCTTACGTTAAAAATAGGTATTTCAAATGGACACTACATTTCAAAATATACGGTCCAATTGCTAAGACAACTGAAAAAAATCACGGCCTAGACCGCAAATAAGGTTTTTATTCCCGCTTCTTAATTACGCAAGAATAATCAATTGGAAACAGACTACGATCACGTGACTCCAAAGCATGACATTCTAACCATTCCCATTTGTCCTCTTTGAACAGTCCACGTTGTAATCCAAAGTGGGTAAATCGCCAACTGTCGGGAAGAGGACCGTGAATTCTAAAATTACAAGGAACGCTTATAAAAAGTATTCCATTAGGTTTTAGAATTCTATACAATTCTGTCACAGCGTCAAACGGCTGTAACGTATGTTCGAGTACTTCAGTCATCAGGACAAAATCAAAGGAATTGTCAGGTATAATAGTGTTGTTTCTCTGAGTTATATCTGCAATGTAGGTTGCTCCGCTAACTGGATTAATATCAAGTGTTTCTACCTTAATATGTCCATTGCTATGTAGAGTAAATGGTTGAGCACCCACATAATCTTGCGGGGCTATGTCCAAAAGACACAAATATAGTTTGTTATCGGACGCATATTGACCATATTTTTTAGAATTTGCGTCTATGAATTCAGAAACAAAATTTCTAAGAGCGTTGAAATGTAGATTATCTTGGTCGCTTGCGACGACTCCCGACGTTTGAGGATTTGCCAAGACGTTACGTACAGAATACATATTTATACATAAGAGGGATGTTTTAGACCGCGTCGCCAGTCTGAACTAAATTTCTTTATATGAAGAAGAATGATATATATTCTTGTATTTCCTTGTGCATCAGGTGTTGGTCAAGAAATTTACAACGCATTGAAACACCATAAGGACGTCACTGTGTTTGGCGCAAACTCGGGTGCATTGAATCCGGGGAGTATCATGTATGGTTCTTCGTATATTGGAAATGCACCTTCCATGGAAAAGAAAGATGAATGCGTGCGTTGGTTGAATGATATCATTGACGCACATTCAATAGACTGTATATTTCCGGCATACGATGATGCACATGTTTGGTTAAAAACGCATGAGTCTACACTCCGGCCCGTTAAAATTATCACGTCTCCGTTTGAGACAACCGAACTATGTAGGTCCAAAAAACGAACGTACGTACGGTTTGATGCTCTTCTGCGATGTCCACGCGTATATAACAATGCTGAATCGATACCCTCTTATCCTGTTTTTATTAAACCAGAATGCGGAGAAGGATCCAAAGGATGTTACTGTATAAACTCTCGTGATGAACTTTACAAACTTATGACCCCAGACCATATTTTGTTGGAATATTTACCAGGAGAAGAATATACGGTTGATTGTTTCACTGATATAAGTGGCCAGTTGTTGTTCGTAGGACCCAGAATTCGCAAAATGACGAGAGCGGGGATTAGTATTCTTACTGAATCTTGTAAAGACGTAGAAAATGAATTTTATACAATGGCAACTGTCATAAATTCAACTATTAAATTCGTAGGAGCCTGGTTTTTCCAAGTAAAACGTTCAACGACTAGACAACTTACTTTGTTAGAGATTGCGCCCCGAATTGCTGGAGCTATGTGTTTGTACAGAGCACAAGGAGTAAATTTTCCGTTATTATCCGTTTATACTCACATGGGTAAACCAACCAAAATTATTCAACCACGCTTCAATTCCGTTGTAGGATGTAAATTGTATACAAATCATTTTCATATTCCTACATTTATAACGACTCCTCTTGCTGCATTGTATATAGATTTGGACGACACATTAATCGTCAAGAGTGGAACCATTGTCAATGTAGACATCGTTTCTTTGCTGTATGAAGCTAAAGGAGCCAATATTCCTGTTCATTTAATCACTCGACATCGTGGTATTGTTGAAGAATCCTTAGAACGACTGTACATTCACAAAGGGCTTTTCAATTCAATTATACACATCACAGACGTCTCGAGTAAACTTGATTCTATTGTGGAAAAACCGGCAATCTTCATGGACGACAGTTTCTCGGAACGAAGAGCTGTCGATTCTGACGGCATTTATGTTGTCGACGTCGATTCCTACGAACTTGTTCGAGATTGTTTGAGAATGCATTGTAAGTTTTAGACTATACTGTCGTGTGCTTATCGCAGACTCTACGCTCAATTTCCAATGCCGTTCTCTCTCTTGATTTCAATTTTCGAATAGGCGACCCTAAATACACCGACCACTCGTCGCAATGTTTGTTTACTAACGAGTTAGCACCGATTGCTACGCCTTCGCCCATAACAAACCCTGGTAAGATTGTAGAAGAAGCACCTATTACAGTATGCTTTTCAATTATAAGCATACGATCAATTACTTTCCGAGACGCAAAGGGAACAGTCGGACCGATTAAATAAGACCCATCGAACGTGTCGCTCACTGTAAAGACTTTCACACCGGCAGACAGGTTTGAAAAGGATTTAATGTGTAACCCAGCAGCACCATAGATGTAAACTCCCGCTGAAATATGAATGTAGTTTTCCAGAATAAATGGGCGTTCGTTGCTAGCGGACAACAAACAGAAATCATCAATACGAACGTGGTCACCGATGACTATGTTTCCAGGGTTGTACAGTCTGGCGTAGCGACTGATGAGAACATCAGTCCCGTATTTTTTAAGACCAAGTGAGGCTAATTCTGTCTCATCATAGAAACTCATTAGTACTCTAATTTACAGCATAGATTTAGACCATTAGGCTCTTCAAATAGACACCCCTTCGGGTACCTATTTGAATAAAAAAAAACTTAAGACCATCTGTAGTAACCACAGGTAAAAAAATTATAGCTTGTATTTGTCGGTTCATTTCTTTGTGCGTCCCCGAAAAATAATTAACCAACACAACAACAAATGAAACTGCTTTACTACCTCCCGGCCTTTGGAGAAGGAAATATAGAGATAAAACGCGACATACTTCTTCACAATCTTCAAATTCTGTATGACACAATCAAAGAACCATTTGATCTGATCATCAATATGTATAGTCCATCAGAGTTGACCAAGTTGTACCTTCACGGATTACACTATATCGACAATTTGTACATTTACGAGAAGAAGGGGGTTCTCACGGAACTGTTCCTTACGAATCCTGACAACAAACGTATTCCGTCGTATGACTTCATTCTGTTTGTATTGGACGATGTCAAGTTTGTAAACTTCGACTTGGCAAAGATGATTGAAATAAAAGAATGCTACAATATAGAATTTTTATCTCCAAAGATTTTGAAAAGTACGCATACCTTTATGAATGCCTATACCGGGTTGACCATCAACAATTTTTTGGAAGTCTATCTGCTCCTCCTTACACCAACCGATTTTACCCTATTTTGTTCCCAATATTCCGTCGAAAACAAATGGATGTGGGGCCCCGATTATATGTTTGGATACAATAAGATTCGTGTCGGAGTTCTCCACGATTGCGTCGCGGACCATGTATTGCCAAGCAAATCGGAGGGGGATAAGGCTGACATTCTAATGAGTCAATATTTCAAAGAACACACACCATTTAAAAGCATTTGGCAAGTTCGTAGAGAAATCCAACCAATTGTCGAACATATCACGTTGGTACGCTCATAAAAAAATTCAAAGGAATAATGAATGTGAGAAACTTAGGATTGTATAAACCACAGCTTTAAGACCTTGTGTATCAATTTGTGTCCATTTCAAATGCCCACGGGTCTAAATTCTGTCTCTTTTATCGGGTGGTCAGATACTTCTTTTGATCGACTCCAACGTAAGCCCCAACCCTGTAGCCAGATCCACGGAAGGAGTCCATCCTAGTTCGCGAATCTTGGAATTACTGATCCAGTAGCGCTTGTCATTAAAGTGACGATCTTCTACGTAGGCGACATCTTCGTCCAATAAGGCACGACCCTTCACCAATTGGCACAGTGTTCCCGTAATGTCCTTCACCGTCACCTCCGTGTGTTCTTCTCCTCCAATATTGTAAATCTCTCCAAGTACGCCCTTGAACAATAGCAATTCAAATGCACGAACAACGTCGCTGACGTACAAAAAGTTGCGCAAGGAACTTCCGTCTCCGTGAATGGTACAGGGCTTTCCTTGTAACAGGAGATTCATGAACTTGGGAATTAGCTTCTCCGGGTATTGGTTGGGGCCGTACACATTGTTTCCGCGACTGATGATGACCGGAAATTGGAAGGATTTGTAATAACTACAGACCAACATTTCCGCGGCGGCCTTTGTGGCCGCGTAGGGATTCGTCGGAACAAGAACGCTGGTTTCCGTCTTGATGGACACGTCGTCCGCCAACGATTCACCGTACACTTCGTCCGTGCTGACGTGGATGAAGCGTTGAATCTTTCCATACTTACGAGAGGCTTCCAGCAACGTGTGTGTTCCCATCACATTGTCCTTGGTGTATTGGAAACTGTTGGTGAAACTATTGTCGACGTGGGATTGTGCGGCAAAGTGAACAATGGAATCGATGTTGTAGGTTTCCAAAATGTGACAGATCAAGTCGTAGGAGGTGATGTCGCCTCGAATCAAGGTGTAGTTCTTCGCTCGCTGGTTGTCCTTGGTGATATTTTCCACACTCGCGCAGTAGTTCAAGCAATCGATGTTGTAAAAATGAATATCGGGATAGGTCTGAACCATATGATTCAGGAAGTTAGATCCAATGAAGCCACAACCACCAGTGACAAGGACCTGTTTGGGACTGTAGGAAGTCATTTGTCTGAAACGAGATGCGGTTTAATCGAACAAAGTTATCCGCAACCAACAGAAATGAACCTCCTTCTCTACGGGC
>Ga0209084_1003175_pt1 | contig 12194 bp, 26 predicted proteins | sample C_130820_MF_Meta_FD_187309 | JGI IMG/M metagenome (GOLD analysis project Ga0209084, IMG submission 187309) | Freshwater microbial communities from Lake Croche, Canada to study carbon cycling - C_130820_MF_MetaG (SPAdes) (version 2) | ecosystem: Environmental > Aquatic > Freshwater > Lake... | reverse complement strand
CTGGATGATTACCACCTATGATCCAATCCATGCCACCACTGTTAGATTGAGGATATATAGTAGCAATTAATCCATTACCAAATTCTAAAACCCATGTATCATCTTCTCCGGGTGGTCCAAATGCAAATTCTAAATCTTCCTTAGATGTTCTTAATGAACCCTTGCCCGTTGTTTTATGTGCCTTACTAGGATCATCACTGATATTCATAACTTCAGTTGGATCAAATTTATCTAAATAACGTTTATCGTTTTTGGATCTACCAAACATACCCTCATCTTCTTCATGCATATTTTTTGGCTTCTTACCAGCTTTTTTCATAGCAATGGCAATAGCGGCCTGTCTCTTTAGATTTGCATCTTCTGTTAATATTTCTGTTATTCTCATAATGGTATCCGTAAATAGTTGACTTTATTGCGTAAATATGTTACACTACATATCTTATTTATCACTTTGGGCTTTTATCTTGACAAATCAATCTATCAAACGTATCGGCTTTGCTTGCAAATGGGCAGAGATTAACAAAAAGGGTGAGATCGCTAGTGTTGAGGGTTTGAACACAGGTGGTACTACTATGGCTTGGGCTAATCGTCAAAGTCGGGCAGTAGCAGAGGAAAAGATAATTGAGGTTGCAAAACGCAATATTTTACATACTCACAATTTGGTTAAAAAAGTAGCAACACTACAGCCCGAACTACGTATGGTTCGTCTTACCAGCGATATGCTTTCATTTTATACCCATGATGACTGGAAAGATTTCTGGCGTGATAGTGACGTTCAAAACAAATTAGCACATTGGTTTGCCCCCATTGGTGAAACAGCACGGGCTAATGATGTTCGTCTTAGTTTTCACCCTGACCAATTTGTGGTTTTAGCAAGCGACCGTGAAGAAGTAGTAAATAAGAGTATAGAAGAATTTGAATATCATGTTGACATGGCCCGCATGATGGGCTATGGTCAGAAGTTTCAGGATATGAAAATTAATGTACACATCAGTGGACGTAAAGGTCCACAGGGCATTCGTGATGTTTACAATCGTTTGTCAACAGAAGCCCGTAACACACTTACACTAGAGAATGAGGAATACACACATGGACTACTTGACTGCTTATCATTATCTGACCTCGTACCTACGGTCATGGACATTCACCATAATTGGATACGTGAAGGACAATACATTCAACCTAATGATGAAAACGTACAACGTGTTATTGATAGTTGGCGTGGCGTGCGCCCTACTATGCATTACAGTGTTAGCCGCGAGGATGTACTCACAGGTCATTCCTCTACCGAATTACCCGATCATGGTGCGCTAATTGCTAATGGACATAGTAAGCAAAAACTTCGGGCACACAGTGACTACTATTGGAACGATGCGGTGAATGACTGGGCATTGACATTTGTTGATAACTTTGATATAATGTGTGAGTCAAAGGCAAAGAATCTTGCCAGCTTTAAATTACTTGAGAGATATAAAAATGGGAATATTTGATAAACTATTTGGGAAAAAATCAGAACCAGTTGTAGAGGCACCTAAGCCTACTAAGGAAAAGAAACCTCGCAAACCTAAGGTAAAGAAGGAACCGACTACAGTATCTGACAAGCAAAAGGCAGAAGAATTGGGTTTGCCCTATGTTAATATATTAAAGATGGAAATTGATCCATATGATATTAACAGTGGTGCATTTGAACTTGATTTCAATGACAAGTTTGTATTGAATTTGATTCGTGCTGGTTATAAGATACGTGATGATGACACCGATACTATCATCGTGGATCGCTGGTTCCAAACTGTATGTCGCAATGTGGCATTGGAACTCTATGAGCAGCAACAAGCGGATCCAGAGAACCGAGCAATGGCCTCTGATATGAGAGTGGTCCGTGCTAAGGACCTCGGCGATGGACGCACAGAAGTCAGCTAAAAAAGGTTGACATTAAATGGATTCGGGTATATAATACACTTATGAACTCGAAAATCTCCCGTAAGCGTAGAACTGATCGTAATCAAGTGCTATACTTTATCCAAGATACTGTAACATTTGAATACTATATTGGGTTGACTGCTGTATGTTTCGCAGGTAATGTGCGTAAGACATTGACCCGTCGTATGCAAAAGCATATGCAACGGGCCTTGACTGAGCGTAAGAATTGGGGTTTGAGTTGTGCATTGCGTGAACGCGGTGCCGAGCGTTTTATATTCGGTGTTATTGAAGTTGTTCGTGGCAAGCGTCCTGCTCATGCCCGTGAAACAGAATTGATTAACACATTGCGTCCTGCATTGAACACTTTCGGAGTTAAGTAATGACTAAAGCATGGAAGCCCTTATCAGAAAAACGTGCCTTTAACAGGTTAGCAAAAGAATTAAAGCGTGAGCGTAAGAAGGCACAGCCCGCGCCCAAGAAGGAAGAAAAAAATGAACGAACGAATTAAAGAACTTAAAGAACAGGCTATGGAATGGGTGCCCAATCGGATAGACCCAGACACCAAGATTAGATTGCTCAATGCTGAAAAGTTCGCCGAGTTGATTGTCAAAGAATGTATGTCTTTGGTGTCAGAGCCTGGACCAGATATGAATGATACCGAACGTGGTATATTGGCTCAGATTAAACACCATTTCGGAGTTGAAGAATGATGAAAGATTTTTACTATGAGCAACACCGTGAATCTATCACCGAAGATTGGGGTGATGAGGTTACTGCGACAATGCTTGCTGAAAAATTTGATGTTCCTCGGGTAAGTTATAGAATCTATTATTCTAAAGACAATCTAACCCGTAGAATTTTTATCTTCCGCGGTAACTGCACACAATTTGAAATGGAAACATTGTTAGGTTTGGGTTTTGTCTTTGCACAATATGGCGACACAGAAAATATACCGGTAAAAGAACATTTCGGAGTTGAAGAATGAACGAAGAATTTGAAATAGCAGGAGTGATAGGAACAGAAAAGTTTCCCCAAGTTAGACAATTATGGGACGGGCATATAGTCCATACCGATCAATCTGACGAACGAACTGTGCCTATGATGTTTAAGAATCTTCCTGCTGGTACGCAACTATTCATTAAGAAAACAAAAGATGAACGAACGAATTAAAGAACTTGCCGAACAGGCTGTGGAAGACACGCAACTACTTATGATTATGGAGTATAAGAACTTTGAGAGTAAACTATACGAAAAGTTCGCCCTGTTGATTGTTAGAGAATGTGCTGAAATTGCTGACAAGGCAGAACCATACAAAGCCAGTGATTTGATTAAAAAACATTTCGGAGTTGAAGAATGAACATGCCTGTCGTACCCGATAATCAAATCAAATTGTGGACTGACCCTCGCTTTCAAATCCTAGCTGAGGTTGATAAACTATTGAATGGTGATAAAACTTGGGCAGGGTTTGAATATACCTATCATCCTATTCATCCCCTTAAGTATCGCCCTGTGGCAGAAAAAGTTCGCAAAGCATTAGACGAACTTAAAACAGAATATGGAGTTGAGTAATGAGTTTAGATGTATATTTAATGGTTACTAAACCGGTAGAGGTTTATGATGCTAATATCACACACAACCTCGCCAAGATGGCAACGGAAGTAAAATTGTCAAATGGTATGACATTGTATCAAGTATTGTGGAGACCCGATGAACAAGAAGGGTTGAAGTTTGCTAAAGATATTTCAGAATTATTAGATGAAGGCTGGAATATTCTGTTATCAGACCCTGACCATTTTAAGAAGTTTAGCCCAGAGAACGGCTGGGGAAGTTATGATAGCTTGTGTAACTTTGTTTACGAGTATAGAAACGCATGTTGGGATAACCCAGATGCGGAATTGAGTGTGTCAAGATAACCAAATCAATTGACTATACATCAAACTTAGTGTACAATAACATATCTTAACTGGAGCTATAACATGAATCTTGAACAAGTAAACAATCTCTTTCAACATAGAATCACCGACGGCAGTGAATATCTTTGGCATTGCTATGGAGACAATGTTCGTAGTATTGACTACACTAGCACATACGCATGTGGATATGTAGTATTTGATACTGACACTCAAACAGTGTATGAAGTGAGTGTTAGCCCAGTAGCCGGGTCTTGGGATGTTGAACCAAAGCCCTATCGTTACATTAATCCTGAACATCAGGAAGCATATAAACAAGAAGCAACCAATCGTGGTATTGATCCTAATCAAGCATGGGATGATGTAAAGTGGGTTGATTTGGAAACAGAAGAAGATTTCATTGAAAAGGCAACGGCTATGTTTAAGGGTGAAAAGTTTGATACTCGCATTCAAGTGCCACTTGATTTAGATAATGATACTATGCTAAAATTAGCAATGGAAGCACACAAGCGGGATATCACATTGAATCAAATGGTTGAAGAACTATTGCTACAAGTCATCTATCCTGAAAATACATTGCAGGTCGATGCTTAATGAATGTAATTTTTCTTAACATTTACAATTACATCAAAGATGACTATTCAACAAACCCTTTTCGTTTTGTCGTTGAAGTTACGGCTTGGATTATTAGTGTCGGGTGTTCGGTCACAATGGCGCTCACGGTACCACAGCCACCCCTTCTCATTCTTTATCCTATATGGATCAGTGGTTGCGCTATGTATGCTTGGGCTAGTTATACTCGCAAGTCGTTTGGTATGATTGCCAATTATATGTTGTTAGTGACTATTGATAGTGTTGGTCTTGTTCGTATGTTAATTAATTAAGGAAATATCATGGGTAAAAAGAAAATTGAATCTAAAATTGAACCAAGTCAACTTGAACCACAGTGGGTTAAGACAGGTGATAACTCTTGGATCGCTACATTACAAGAAGATCCAGAGACAGGTGATATGATTCTTCCATTGCCAGATGATCTGATGAAATCACAAGGATTTGAAATTGGTGATATGCTGAAGTGGAAAGATAATAAAGACGGGTCATTTAGTATTAGAAAGAAAGCATCCGAGGAGAAACAATGGGTGTTAGTTGAAGCGGTAAGCACATTTCGTACTCGTTACATGGTTGAAGTACCAGTTGGTATTGATGACTATGGCAATGATAAGGTTAAATGGGCATTGGATACTGTAACGATGGGTGAAGCAAAAGAGTTTAGTCAGAAACATCTTGGTGAACAGATTGTTAGCCATCGAACCGTATCTAAGAAGGAAGCACTATCATTGTGCGACCAAGACAATGACTACATTAATTCTTGGGACAAAGAACAAAAAATGAAAAACTTTTTTACTACATGGGAAGAACAAAATGGAAACGATTGATGTACTAGAGAAACCTTATCATCCAACAAAAGATTGGTCTGAAAAAGAATGGGATAAGTTTACCAATTGGTTAACTGGAATGCTTAAAGTAAATGAAACTGTTACGGTTACCTTTACTAAGGTGGACGGAACTGAGCGTATAATGAACTGTACACTAAAGCCAGAACTATTGCCTGAAGTAAAACCATTAGCTGAAGGTAAACAACCTCGTAAGGAATCTACCACTAGCATTCGTGTATATGATTTAGATAAGCAAGAATGGCGTAGCTTCACTACAAAAAATGTCACTAGGGTAGAATTTAGTATTTGACAATAAATGGAGAATGTGCTATACTATGGGTTATGAAAAAGCAAATTCTCTCTTTCAAAATTGAACAGCCCAAACATCGGGCTCACCATGTGTTGTTTCAAAACAACACTCCGTTCAAGCCAAAATCTGTACAATCCAAAGTATTGTACAAACGCAAACCTAAACATTCCAAACAGGAGTTTTGATATGAACGAACCCCTAGTAATTTTAGAAAAACTACTTCAAACCCATGATTGGTATTTTGACTATAGTGATGACCACTCTGTTTGGAAGAAGGGTATGACTGAACGGTCTGCTATCAATCAGGAACAAAAAAGATTGGTTGAATTGGGTCTGGCCACAACGGAAGAAGTCCAAGAATTGACACAAAAATACGTTCCCAAAACTTGACATTAAATGGTCTTGGGTGTATACTACACATATTAACTTAAAAAGGAAATTAAAAATGTCTCTTAAACTTAAAGCACTATTACAGTTGGCTGGTCTCGTAGCATTCGCAGCCGGAGTCTCGTTATCCATTGATTGGGTCTTTGCTACTTTCCCTCGTGAAACAGTCGCTACCGCATTTGGTCTCGGGGCTATTGGTTTTATATTTTACGCAGGATACCAACTACTATTATCCCGTCTAGAATATCTGGAAAATATCCGTAAAATTGAAGAAAATATGAAAAAATAATTTGACATTAAATGGATTTGGGACTATAATAGAATCTTGTTCAGTTTATTAAAGGAGTTTTTATGACTGATATTGCAACAATCAACGCTGCTATTCTAGCAGGTAATTTTACTAATGACCAACTGACTAGCATCACCGATGCAATCCGTTTTGCTCGTGCTCAAATTGCACAGAAAAACAAATACACCCTGACTGTGGGTACTAAAGTAAAATTCACTAACAGTCGCACTGGTATGGAAATCACCGGTGATGTGCAAAAAATCAATCGCAAATTTGTTATCGTTAAGACCGGCCCATTGAATACATGGCGTGTTCCCGCTAATATGCTTTCGGCTGCTTAAGGAGTAAATCATGGATAAAGTTTTTGTTGTTATTGGTGCCGCAATCGTAGGTATTGCTGGTATTGTATTTCTTAGTTTTCTATTGAGTTGGCCCGTGATGTGGCTTTGGAATAACGCACTGGTTGGAGCCGTTGTCGGTGTCAACGAAGTGTCTTGGGTTCAGGCTTGGGGTATTTCTACATTATCTGGAATCTTGTTTAAAACTAGTGGGAGTAATTCAAAATGAGCAAAATGGCTGACTTGGATTTGACTATCCGTGATATGCTGGACGAGGGTTATAACCCGGTCTCTATCTCTGTGCGACTGGGAATCCCAGTACACTTTCTCTATGACATTCTGGAATACGAACAGGGTCCTGAAGAATTGAGTCCCTACAACACGGTGAATAGTTAATGGCTGCAATATCATTTAGCACTTTCAAGGAATCATGCGAGGAACGTGATTACGAACCTCGTAGCCATGAAGAAAAATCGTTGTACGTTTTTAGTAAAAACGGCATTAAGTGCGAGATTAAGAAAAACAACTATACAGTAGGTTGGGAAGCAAAGCCTGAATACATTGCTGAAATACGTAAGCACCTGATTGAGGCGGGGTTTACTGAGAAATTAGGTAAACGTTCTGAGAAGCGAAAGGACGAAAAAGATTACATGCATGTCCCCTTTGATGGTGACGTCCTTGAAAACTTTTGGATCATCGTTGCTATTATTGAATCAATTGAATCTATTGTTAAAAAGATCCGTGGACAAGCAATTAAGCCGATTCCGCGTGAAGTGTCCGAGCGTAATATTTTTGAGAAGATTGCTAAACGATTCCGTTACTTTATTGATAACGAAGATGGATTTGGTTTAGAGAATGCTCGTTCATTGCTTGAGGGTGATAGCATCGACCATTTGATTACAATCGGTGAATCGGTTAAGCGTACAAAAGAAAATACATATCGGGAGCATATTGTTCCCTGTATTATGATTTTCAATCAAGCGGTGACAATGACTATGGAAAAGCGTAGTGTTACCGAAGTAGCACAAATGATTAAGAATAATTTGGCTATTGTATTGATTACTAATCAGGAAGCTGATTTGCTAGATAATGAACTGGACATGCAAACTAGCATGCCTGAGGGCTGGAATTTCGGGGATAGCGTATTTGCTAGATTGGAAACTGCTGGAATTAAGTTAAAATAAAGGTTGACATTAAATGGATTTGGGTATATAATACAATCTTAGACAGTTAATTAAAGGACTAGAAAATGGCTTATATGTCTCAGGAAAAGAAAGCAAAAATCGCCCCCAAGATCAAGGCTATTCTTGCTAAGTACAAGGTCAAAGGTTCGTTGTCTGTACGCAATCACATGACCCTGTGCTTGACTCTGAAGTCGGGTGCTATTGACTTTATCGCTAATTCTAATAAAGTTTGCGGTAATGACTTCTATCAAGTGGCTCGTGGTTTTACTCCTAATACTAACGGCTACGATGACGTTAATCCTTATCACTTTCAAAATCATTATGACGGCGTAGCCCTTGCTTTTATGAAGGAAGTGTTTGCTGCCATGAAAGGTGCAGATTGGTATGATAATTCTGACGCACAAACTGATTATTTTGACACCGCGTATTATGTAGATGTGAATGTCGGCAAGTGGGACAAGCCCTACATTGTTGAGGCGTAATATGAATATTGATCCTGAACAATTACTATTTTTTGAATTCTTGTCATCACTAAGTCAGGAACAACTAATGAAATATTTCGCAATGCTTGGACCAGAAGAAGCGGAATACGTTCGCCGGGTCGTGCAAAATATTGGAACACAATTGAATTTGGCAATCGCTGAATTACATGATGAGGTTGAGGACCTTGCTGAAGCAGGAAGTGTCCTTGATGGTTTTACTCTTTCGGGTAAAACAAAATAATTTTGGTAACAATAATGGTTGACAATAATGCCAATCTGTGTTATCATTATAACAGTGCTGAGTGATATCAGTACATTTTTTAAACTTAGCTTATCTTAAAGGAAATATTATGGCTAATCAAACTTTCAAAGTCGCTGGTATTACTACTCACAATGGTAACACTAAAGTTCGTTTTACTGATGATATGGTTCGCCGTATCAAGCAGTTCACTAAGGGCGGAGCAAGTCGTATTGACTTGGTTGACTTGCCCAGTGAGATGACTAAGGTAGAGGCTCTCAAGTATCTTGCTACATTAGAGATGTTCGCTAGTGCTGGTGATCAGGCAACTATCGCTGATACTCTTGCTGACAAAACAAAGGAAGCAAATAAGGGTAACGTAAAGGTTAAAGTTGAAAAAACTAAACCTAGCATTGACGCTATCAAGGCTCGTGCTAAGAAGGTTACTAAAGAAGTTTCAGTGGAGCAAGTACTCGCTGAAGCTGGTGTAGCTGCTAAATAAAAAAGAGGGGCTATATGCCCCTACTCATTGTCTCTCAATTCGTAAATAAGGTTTATATGTCAGTACTAAACACATTCGCTAATAAGTTCAATCCACGTAGAAACTTTGACCCCTCTAATGTAAAAGACCTACAAGAATTGAAATATTTTAAAGAACATATGAAATGGAAAACAGCTTGTCCGTTTCATTTAGAGGATCCGTTCTTAGAAATTCCAGCAATGTGTATGTCAAAGTATACTGACTATATGCTAATGAAACTTAAAACGTAAAGAAGCCCCGCAAGGGGCTTTTTTTAACTTAGTATTTCAACCCATTTATCAATCACATATTTCCAATCATATGATTGAGCATGATGTTGTATCTCTAAACATCGCTGACGATATTGTTCAGGATTTGATTTGTAATAACTTAATATCTCTACCGTTTTTTCTATAAACTCAGATTCTGGAATTGGCACAGCACACGCACCTTTATCACCTATTCTATTCCAATGACCAACCGGTGTACTGATAACTAATTTACCAGCAGCACCTGCTTCTAATACAGGTAAGCCTGCTCCCTCTTCAGTACTAGCAACAAGTATCGCATCTACTGATTTATAAAATCCTGGCATAGTAATAAAAGAATGATGATATGGTGCAGCTGCCTTAAGTGTCAATCCTGCTTGTTGTATAGCAGATTCTAATAACCATGGTCTTTTAATCTGTTGATGAACACCCACTTGTCCAATATTCATACAGCCAACTGTCTGTAATGAATCGTTTGGTTTACTGTAATATGTATTGGTGTTTATTCCTAATGGCGTAACGAATGCAGGTCTAGTAATCCCTAACTGTAAACTAACATCGGCTAACCAATTACTAACGGCTCCGTACTTATGAAACTTATCAAAATCACCCTTACCGTGATAATGAATTAATTCATCCATATCTAATTTTGAATGACTAATGATTACACATTGTTCTGGAGTAAACACTTTATAATTATATCCTAACAATCTCCATCCATGCGGAGTGGTAACAATCAAATCTGTAGTGTCAATTAACTCCTGCATCTCTGGCAAGGTATAACTTTGATTCCAAGGAAGCAATTGACAATTGAATCCATATCCCCAAAGATACTTGCATAATTCATAATGAATTGATCCATATGCCCAAGTAGGCTCCATATAAAATACTATTTTTTTCATGTTAAGATTTTATTAATTTTACCCAATGATGTATGAAGTTAGTCCAGTCATAACTTTTTGCATGTTCCTGTATAGATAAACATTTGTTTCTATACTCTGTTGGATTTTCAATGTAATAAGTTAATATAGCCTCTGCTTGTTCTTTATATTCATCTTCATCAAAGGGTAATGCTATTGCACCTGCATCAGTTATCTTTTCTGCAAAGTGTCCAACTTTTGTAGTTAATATCAATTTACCAGCGGCGCCACCTTCTAACATAGGTAATCCAGCACCTTCTTTCATTGATGCTGACATTATACAATCTACTGCTGGATAGAACCCAGCCATTGTTACATAACTGTTGTGATAGCTATTAGCAATGACAAAATTAAGATTTAACTTCTCTGCTACTTCTTTAATTAAATATGCACGTTTATGTAACCCGGGATGATCATAGTGATTGTTATTATTCATCTCATTACGATTATGGAATATACCAGCATACCCAATTGTTTTTAATTCATTACTAGGCGGGCTATAATATCTATTATAATTTACACCCAATGGTAGATAGTTTATATCTCTAGTGATGTTTAATTCTTTGCTTCTTTCTATTAACCATAAACTTACTGCACCCAAATGTTTTACCTCAGCTTGATGTTGAGGTGCTATATTAGCAATGTAATATAGTATATCCAATTCACTATGGAATACAACTATACATTTTTGTAATGATATTCCGCGACTATGTAAGAATGGTAGTGCTTGTGGAATAGTTACGATTGAATCTATTTGATTGTTATACGCAAGTAATTCTTCAACTGTATACTTTATTGTCCAATCTAAGATAGATGCATCAATGCTGTATGGATATAATAGTTTCGTTAATTCAGAATGAATAGAGCCAAATGCCCATTCATTCTGAATAAAAAATGCTATTCTCATTTTTCTAATAAACCAACCATGTCATCACTTATACGTCTAACTTCATATCCAGCCAATGATAACGTATTAGTTAATTCATCTAAATCTTCTTTGGGCATGTTTACTACTTCAATTTTTACAATTGTAGGTTTAAACCCCTCATTCCATACTTGTTTAAATATGTCATAATCATATCCTTCGCAATCTATTTGCAGTAGGTTAATTTTATTGATATTGTATTTGTCTTTTAAATCTTTAAAAGTTATGCAGTTAACCGGTTCTTTGACCATAAAGTTTTCGTATTGGTCAATAAGTAACCCATTTTTCAATGTACTAATACCATCTGCCCAATCTGGAACTTCTTTGCCAATGTATTGTAGTGGAATTCTTTTTATTTCCATTGTGCCAGCTTCATTAGTAATTGCTGAATTTTCAAATTGTAGATTAGTGTATCCTGCAAAGTTTTCTTTTAATCGTTCAAACTGATCTCTAACTGGTTCTACTAATAGACCAGTCCATTCTTTGTGTTGTCTTACGTAAGGGGTCGTACCATCATGTTTTACCCCATCCATTGCACCAATGATTAAAAAGTTAGTATCATCGGGTAGTTTACTTATAGCATTTGATAAGAATTTACTTGAAGGTACATATTCTCTTTCAGGGAAGATAGGCAAATCTTTTTTCAACCAATCTAAATTATCTCTCTCATGTCGTTGATACCAGCCCTTGCCTTCATGCACGTCCAACACCATTTGAAAATATTCTTCATATGTCTTTGCTACTTTATCTAATGTAAAATTCTCAGCATACGCTCTACAGTTTCTAGGGTCAATGCGTTCTATATTCTCTGCCGCCCACACAAATTGATCAAATGTACGGCAACGATATCCAGTGTAACCATGAATATTATTTTCAGCAAAACTACCCCAATCAGTTGTGATAGTAGGAGTACCGCTGAATAGTAATTCCATTTGTACGCCACCAAACGGCTCTACATACATAGAAGCAACAAATGCACCCTTGGCGTTACTCATTAATTCTTTGCGTTTTGCTACATCAGCGTAACCAACAAACTCTACATGAGGGGGAAATTTTAAATTGTCTG
>Ga0209084_1003171_pt1 | contig 12205 bp, 13 predicted proteins | sample C_130820_MF_Meta_FD_187309 | JGI IMG/M metagenome (GOLD analysis project Ga0209084, IMG submission 187309) | Freshwater microbial communities from Lake Croche, Canada to study carbon cycling - C_130820_MF_MetaG (SPAdes) (version 2) | ecosystem: Environmental > Aquatic > Freshwater > Lake... | reverse complement strand
CCGAGTGGTTGTTGGCCAGGCCGACGGCGTCAAAGTGGCGCTTGAGGTACTTCAGGGCGCGGGGGTGGACGCGAAACACATTGGGCTTGTCGTCCTCGGGGCTGCCGACGGTGGCCACCACGCACTCCAGATTGCCAATGCGGATGTCAGCGCCCGCAAACAGACTGGCAAAACCGGCGTAGGGGTCGCGGCCTTTGCGCATGGCGTCCATGGGGCCGTCTTCGAGCATCATGTCGCCGACGATGACCATGGTCAGCGGGCCATCGGCGGGCGGCTTATCGGCCGCAAAACCGGCCGGGGCCAGCCCGAGCGACAGCACAGCCAGCGTGAGCGCGGCAAAAAATGCGCGCGCCTTCACGGCGCCACCTCGGCCAAAGCACATTGGTATTGCAGCTCTTTGCCCAAGAGCGGCGAGTAGAGCGAGACGCGCCCGGTCAGCGCATCGGGCGCGGGCTGGGGCAGCACGGCGGGCTGCAAAAAACGGGTGTGCTGCATGATCATGGGCTGGCGGCGGGTGTTGTAGTAGACGTAGAGATTGAGGCTTTGCACCCCTGCGCCGCCCTCGCCTGCGAGCATCACGGCCTTGAAGCGAAAGCGGTTGCCGATGGCCACCGCCTCGGTGGTGTAGGGGTCGGTGACCAAGCCGAAGGTCTTGTGGTGCGTCTCGGAATTGACGTCAAAGCTGCACTGCAACTGCGGCGCGGCCAGCGCGGCCAGCGGGCTGGCGAGCAAGGCCAGGGCCAGCGTGGCGGCGGCGAGAGAGCGCGGTGGTGCAGCGCGGCCAGAGGAATTGGAAGCGTGGGCCATGGGGAAGGCTTGAGAAATTGTGACGGTGGGAGTGTATGCGGGGCGCCATTGGAGCGCTGGGGCAGCACGCAAGGGCTGATAGAGGCTATAATCGTTTCACACATCGTTCTATATATCGTTAAATATACCGTTTCACTGCACTGCTATGGATGACCGCTCTGCCCAGATACGCCAGGCGCTGGCTGCCGGCCCGGTAGCTAGTGAATCGTTGCGCGCGCGCTTACAAGTCTCGCGGGCCACGCTGACCCGGGCGATTGCGCAAATGGCGGGCGACATTGTCCGCATCGGCGCGGCGCGCGCCACCCGGTATGCCTTGCGCGACCGGTTTCGGCCCCTGCCCGAGCTAGCGGTGTTCCGGGTCAGTACCACCGGCCAAATCGCCACGCTGGGCACGCTCTACCCCGTGCGGCCCGATGGTTTTGTGATGGTGCAGACGGATGGCGTCAGCACACACCATGAAGGCTTGCCGTGGTGGCTGATTGATATGCGGCCGCAGGGCTTTTTGGGGCGGGCCTATGCCCAGCGCCACGCGCACAGCCTGGGCCTGCCCGCCGATGTGCGGCACTGGAGCGACACCGACGCGCTGCGCGCTTTGCTGGCCAGCGGCGCCGACCCGGTGGGCCATTTGCTGCTGGGCGAAGTGGCCCGAGACCACTTTGTGAACGCGCCCGAACCCCCCGTGTGTGCACCCGAAGACTACCCTCGCCTGGCAGCCCAGGTGCTGGGCACGGGCGACACCTGGTCCTCTGCAGGCGGCGAGCAGCCTAAGTTTTGCGCATGGAGCGCTGCGGGGCATGTGCTGGTCAAGTTCTCGGCGGCCGAGGCCAGCCCGGTCAGCACCCGCTGGCGCGACCTGCTGCTGGCCGAGCACCTGGCCTTGGAAACGCTGCAAGCGGCCGGCGTAGCGGCGGCGCGTTCGCGCTTGCAGGACGTGGGCACGCAGCGCTTTTTGGAGCTAGAGCGCTTTGACCGCGTGGGCCTGCACGGCCGGCGTGCCTTGGTATCGCTGGCCGCCCTGGACGGTGAGTTTGTGGGCCAAGCCGCAGCGCCTTGGCCCGTGCTTACCGCGCAATTGGCGCAGCGGGGCGCCATCACGCCAGAGGCCCATGCCGAGGCTGCACTCTTGTTTGCCTTTGGTACGCTCATTGGCAACACCGATATGCACGCCGGCAATCTGTCCTTTGTGAGCGACCGTGGCCCGCCCTACGCGCTAAGCCCCGCCTACGACATGCTCCCCATGGCGTTTAGCCCCACTAGTGGCGGTGTGCCGCGCGACAGCCTGGCCGCTGCGCACCTGCACAGCGCGGTGGACGGCACCACCTGGCGCAGTGCGCTTGCGCTTGCGCGCGCCTACCTGGCGCGCTTGAGGCAGGAAAAGCAATGGAGCGCCGCGTTCATGCCCTGTATGGAGGCCTTGGACGAACTGCAGCAAGCGGCTGCGAAAAACATAGCTAGGCTGGATTGACGGGCCAGCACCTTCTGCACATCGCCTAAAACCTTGTAAATCTAAAGTAGAACTTTAGATTTACAAGAATCAGCGATTGCCCTTGGCCCGGTTGTGTGTCTTACAGAGCATCTGGCAGTTTTTGATATCGGTGGCGCCACCTTTGCTCCAGGCGGTTACGTGGTCGGCTTCCATTTCAGAGAGGGCCCAGGTCTTTTGGCGGTCATTTTCAGAGCCTGTGGCGCAGATCGGGCAATTGGAATGCCCTTTGGTGGCGGCCTCATCTGATTGCCTCTTGTAGACGGCGTTTTTGATGGCATCATCAAATACCCGAATATCCAGTAATTGCCTGTCGGTGGAGCCGCCCAAGACATATTCAAAAATACCTTTGCGGTTTTTGACATACGGGTCCCCATAGAGCTTTTGCACCGTATGCCACACTTGCGAAGGGTTATACGACTGCTTATGAAAGCGCTCGTACAGCTTGCCCCAGGGGAGCCCGCGCATTTCGTTTTCTAAATCGGTAAAGACCGTGGACACCCAATCGAGAACGCTGTCGAAATACTTTTGCAGCGCATGGATATTCTTGTCGTGCCGGTGTTGGCTCATGTAGGTGCCAACCTCGCCTTGGCTGACCCAATCCAGCGCGCAGGCGAGAAAGTCTTGGCGATTCACACCGCCTTTAATATAGGCTGCCCATTTTTGACTTTGCGAATTTTGGCTGTTACTAAATACTTCTTTTGCCATGGTCACGAAAGGGCCGGAGTAAACCGCGTTTAGCAACTCCTGGTCATTGAGCGGCACGCCGGCAATATTGATGGTCTTAAACCATTCCTTGATTTCGCTCTCCTCGCCCTCGCATTCATAAATAAGCAGTTTGGTGTCGAGGATGCGTTTTTTCTTATCGTCCGGCAGGCCACTGAAATATTGGGCGCTGCCTGTTTCATCCTGGATGGCAAACTTATTGGTCACAAAACGACCCATGCTGGTGATGCGCTGCTGGCCGTCCAGAACTTCGTAGGTATCGGGGCCGGTGGTATTGAAATACATCAAACCCAGGGGGTAGGCTTGGAGAATGGACCGTATAACGGCCGCCTCCTTGCCGCCCCCATTGTCGGAATAAATGTAGTTGCGCTGGTACTCCGGTTGAATCGTCAGTTTGCCGGACAAACCGTAAAGACCTTTGCTTTCAAACTCGTTAAAGGTGAAACCATCGCAAATGGCTTTGATCGTGATATCTGCTCGGAGGATGGTTCTCATTTTTTAACACAGTGCCTTATTAAGACTCGCTGGTAAACCTTTTCCAACAATCTATTACGCAGCACAACTCCGCTGGCATTCAGATCGTAGGTTCCTGTTTTCCCAAACTTTTCAAGATACGCTTTTTTACACTCGCTTAAAGCATAAGTCTTTGACTTTAGACCGTATAAATTCGAGTTCTCACACATGCCCAAAATCTCAAACTGCTCCGGGTTGTACTTGTCCAGAAAACTAATGGGCACACCCATGACGCCTTTGAAGTCACTGGGAATGGCGTCTACGAACGGGACCTCTATTGCGTCATAGTTATCGTATTTTTCATATTTCTTTTTTGCGCGTATTTGCGCATGGCGGCTGAACTTGAAATTGTCTGCCATGCTCATTAATGACAAGGGCTTGTGACGCCGACCGTGGTCTAGGTTGGTAAACCAACATGAATTGCCTAGGCGCGTGTAGTTGCCCACATACCCCATTCTTGCGGCTTTTTGCCGGTCGCTTTCAGCAATACTAAATCCCTTGGGAACCGCGAAAACCATATCGTTGCCATTGCCCGTAGCACCCAGCCATAGCTTGTCGTTTTTGATTAGAGGAAATATCTCTTTGTAGGTAATTGCATTCATATTTCCGATAACTGCAAAACGCTTTCCATAATCAACCAATAGCTGCACATATTCCCGAAACAAACTAAACGGCGGATTGGTCACCACAATATCGGCCTCTTGGAGCAGCGCCAAACACTCCTCGCTGCGAAAGTCGCCATCGCCTTGCAGCGGGGCCCATTCATTGGCTTGGTTTGCTTGAAGTTGCTCAGCCACATCCTTCAGGCTGAATTCGCCTTCACGGCATAAGGCGTTGACTTTGTTGATGACAAATTTATTGGCCGTCACTTTGAGACGTCCCCGGGCTTTGGGGCGCGGGTCATCGTTGCCAAACAACGCCAGCTGGGTGTTGGCGACGGGCGAAGGCTTGTAGCTGGTGGTAAGGAGCCGCTTGAGCCCGAGCTTCTTAAAGTTCAGCACAAAGTAGCGGAAAAAATGGCTTTCATAGGGATCGTCACAGTTGCAATACACCACTTTGCCGCGGAAGGTGTCCGCGTCGTACTCTAGGTAAGCGGCCACCTCTTTTTCAATGTCCGAGAACTGTGTGTAGAACTCGTCGTTCTTTTCCCGCTTGGCGTTGCTGAGGCTCTTGTTTCCCATAACTCAATAGACCGAATGAACGATTTCATAGTCTATTTAGTAACGGTTTTTAATACTTTTAGTATTTGCTTATTTCATAAAATAAATTGACAAATTTGGTATCGCGCTAAAATAAATTTTTGCATGACGTTTTGTATATACAATTAGTGAATGCAATTTTCCTGGTCAGAAAGAAAACGGGCTTTAAATATCAAGGCGCATGACCTTGACTTCGCCGATGCAAGCGCTGTTTTTAGAGGTGTGACCTACACCTTTGAGGATGACCGTTTTGGCTACGGCGAGGAGCGCTTTGTTACGCTGGGCTTGCTTGGCGAGACACCTGTTTCAGTCGTTCATACGGAGAATGAATATGAAATCCGCGTTATCTCATTTAGAAAAGCCACCAAGCGCGAGTCGCAAATCTACTTCCATGCAATCCAAAGCTAAACCGCGCAGCGCAGCCAAGGCAGCCCAAGACCCGCACCCCGAGGCGGATGTCAAACACATCGTGCGCGGCATCGTGCGCAAAGGCCTCAAGCCCTTGCCGCCCAAAGCCTCCGTTTCACTGCGGCTCGATCAAGACGTGCTGGAGTGGTTTAAGGCCCAGGGCGCTGGATACCAGACCCGCATCAATACGGTACTGCGCGCGTTTCGCGACGCTTCGATGTAGTGCCCCGCATCACCCTCCTAGGCGGCATCAACATGGACGTCTCCGTGCACACGCACGGCGATGCGCTGGCCGGCGACTCCAACCCCGGGCGCGTGCTGTGCAGCCCTGGCGGGGTGGCGCGCAATGTCGCTGAAAACCTGCTGCGCTTGGGGCTAGATGTGCGCTTGCTCGGGGTACTGGGCGACGATGTGTTTGGCCTGGCGCTACGCCAGGCCGGCGCGGCCATCGGGCTGGACATGGGCGCCTGCCTGACGCTGCCCGGCCAGCGCAGCGCCACCTATGTGTGCCTGCACGGGGCTGATGGCGATATGCGGGTGGCCGTCAACGATATGGACATCATGGAGCAGCTCACGCCCGCGCGCCTGGCGCCCCAGCAAGCGCTTTTGGCAGGTGCGGCGGTGCTGGTGGCCGACTGCAATGTGCCGCCGGCCACCTGGCATTGGCTGGCCCACAGCGTGGCGCACCCGGTGCTGTTTGCCGAAGCGGTATCGGTGGCCAAATGCACGCGCTTGCTGCCGGTGCTGGCGCAGGTCCACACCCTCAAGGCCAACCGCCTGGAGGCGCAGGCACTGTGCGGCCACCGCATTGGCAACGCGCAAGAGGCCTGCGCGGCCGCTTTGGCGCTGCACCGCTTAGGCGCGGGCCGCGTGGTCATCAGCCTGGGCGCCGAGGGCGCCGCTTGGTGCGATGCCGACGACCGCTGCGGCCACCGCGCCGCGCCGCCTGCGCGCGTGCGCAGCGCCACAGGCGCGGGTGATGCTTTGTTGGCCGGCCTAATCTATGGCTTTGTGCAGGGCTGGCCGCTGGAGCGCGCGCTGGCCTGGGGCATGGGCTGCGCGCAGATCACGCTAGAGTCAGACTCTGCCAATGCCAGCACGCTGAGCGTGCAGGCCGTCCACCACCAACTCGAACAGGCCCCGCCATGAACCCGACCCACGCTTTGCTAGACATTGCCCCCGATGTGCAAGCGGCGCTGGCGCAGGGGCAGGCGGTGGTGGCTTTGGAGTCCACCATCATTTCGCACGGCATGCCTTACCCGCAGAACGTGCAGACGGCGCTGCACGTCGAGGCCGAGGTGCGCGCCCACGGCGCGGTGCCGGCCACGGTGGCCATCGTGCAGGGGCGGCTCAAGGCGGGCTTGTCAGGCGCGGACATCGAGCGCCTGGGCCGCGCCGGCCATGCAGTGGCCAAAGTCAGCCGGCGCGACATGGCTTTTGTCGTAGCCGCAGGCGCTGACGGCGCCACTACCGTGGCCGCCACCATGCGCATTGCGGCGCTGGCGGGCATACGCGTGTTTGCCACCGGTGGCATTGGCGGTGTGCACCGGGGCGCGGAGCACAGCTTTGATATTTCTGCCGACTTGCAAGAGCTGGCGCAAACGCCGGTGGCGGTGGTGTGCGCAGGGGCCAAGTCCATACTCGATTTGCGCCTGACCCTTGAATATCTAGAGACCCAGGGCGTGCCCGTGGTGGGCTACCAAACCGACGCGCTGCCGGCATTTTTTACCCGCGAAAGTGGTTTTAAGGTGGACTACCGGCTGGACTCGGCACTGGCCATCGCCGCAGCCATGCGCGCCCAGTGGGCCATGGGCCTGCCCGGCGGTATGGTGATAGCCAACCCCATACCGGCCCAGTACGCCATGGACCGCGAGACCATAGACGGCGCCATCGCCCAGGCGCTGCACGAGGCGGCGCAGCAAGGCATTAGCGGCAAGGCGAGTACGCCGTTTTTGCTGGCCCGTGTGAACGAACTTACCGGCGGCGACAGCCTAGCCGCCAATATCGCGCTGGTGCTCAACAACGCGCGGCTGGCCGCAGCGATTGCGCTGGCCTATGCAGCCGGTGCAAACTGCGCCAGCACCGTGCCTGGCGCAAAGCTCTCGCCGCTCTGAACCAAGACGGCTTCGATCTGGCCATCCTGCGGCGCCTCGATATCCATCGCCGCCTTGACCAAGACCACCGACACCAAGACCTGGCCTTTTTTGACGGGTACCCCAGGGGCCACCAGCCATTTGTCCAGCAAGGCCTCGGTGGCGTCCTGGGTGCCGTCCCAAGCCATGGCCGGTAGCGTGATGTCGATCATGTGCGGGCCTGGGCCATCTTGCCCACCGTCAGCGCCTGCGCCGCTTGCACGATGCTGTGCACCTGCGGAATCACAAACTGCTCCAAGGGGCGGCTGTAGGGAATGGGCACATTGGGCACGGCCAAGCGCATGACCGGGGCCTTGAGCACGATGCTGTCCAGGTTTTCGGCAATCAGCGCGGCGATTTCGCCGCTCAGGCCAAAGCCCAGGTAGTCCTCGTCAGCGATCAGCAGGCGGCCGGTTTTGCGCACCGATTTCAAAATCTCCTGCGTGTCCAGCGGCACCAGCGTGCGCAAGTCCAGCACCTCGGCATGGATGCTTTGGCCCTGCAGCTCGTGGGCAGCGAGCATGGCTTTTTGCACCATCTGGCTGATGCTCACGATGGTCAGGTCCGAGCCCTCTTGCATCACCTTGGCCTGGCCAAAGGGGATGGTGTAGGCCTCTTGGGGCACGGCATTGCTGCTGCCTTCGAGGTAGGCCATCCAGGGCAGGCCCATGATGCCTTTGTGGTACATGAACATGACCGGGTTGTCGTCGCGGATGGCGGTGATCATCAGCCCCTTGGCGTCGTAGGCATTAGAAGGCACCACCACCTTGATGCCAGGCATATGCGCAAACGTGCCATACAAACACTGGGAGTGCTGCGCCGCGTCGCTGTAGCCCCCGCCAATGGCCGTGGTCAAGACCACGGGGAGCTTCACAGCGCCGCCCGACATATAGGTGTTTTTGGCCAGGTGGTTGTAGATCTGGTCCATGCACACGCCAAAGAAGTCCACAAACATCAGCTCCACAATCGGGCGCATGCCCGCAGCGGCCGCGCCGGTGGCCGCGCCGATAAAGGCGGTCTCGGAGATGGGCGTGTCCATGATGCGCTCAGGGCCGAACTTATCGAGCAAGCCGCCGGTGGCACCAAAAATGCCGCCGTAGCTGCCGACGTCTTCGCCCATCACAAATACCGCGCTGTCGCGGCTCATTTCTTGGGCAATGCCCTCGGAGATGGCCTGGGCCATGGTGAGAATGCGTGGAGTGCTCATACCAATTCCCTCGTGTCGGCGTGGTTGCGTGCAAAGACGTCGGCCAAGGCGTCCTGTGCCTGCGGATAGGCGCTGGCGCGCGCAAATTCAAAAGCGCCAATGACTTTTTGGTGCGCTTGCGCCGTGAGCGCGGCCTGCTCCTGGTCGCTCATCATGTGGTGCGCTTTGAGCAACTGGGCGAGCAGCCCGATCGGATCTTTGGTGCGCAAGGTAGCCACTTCGTCTTTGGGGCGGTAGCTTTCGGGATCGCCCTGAAAGTGGCCGAAGTAGCGGTCGGTCTTGACCTCGATCAGCGTCGGGCCCTGGCCACTGCGCGCGCGCGCAATCGCGGGGCCGGCGGCCTCAAACACGGCCACTGCATCGTTGTGCTCCACGTGTACACCGGGCATACCGTAGCCCGCCGCACGCACCGCCACCGAGGGCACGGAGGTGGCTTTGTTCTTAGGCACCGAGATGGCCCACTGGTTGTCTTCGCAGACAAAGACCACCGGCAAGTTCCACAGCGCGGCCAGGTTCAAGGACTCATGAAAAGAGCCCTGGTTGGCAGCGCCTTCTCCAAAAAAGGCCACGGCTACATAGTCCTTGCCCATTTTTTTGGCGGCCAATGCAGCCCCGCAGGCAATGGGCATGCTCGCGCCCACGATGCCGCTGCAACTGAAGTTGTGCGCCGGGTCAAACAAGTGCATATGCCCGCCCTTGCCTTTGCCCAGGCCGCCCACTTTGCCAAACATTTCGGCTGTCATGGGGCCTAAGGGCACGCCTTTGGCAATCGCGAAATGGTGGGGCCGGTGCGTGCCCACGACGGTGTCATGGTCGCACAGGTGGGCGCAGACACCCACTGCCACGGGTTCTTGCCCAGCGGCCAAGTGCATCTCGCCGGGAACCGGGCCACCGCCAATGTCAAAGGCCAGACCTTTTTGAATGTTGGGCGGCAACTTGCCTTCCATGTACACCGCTGCCATGGTCTCTTCGTAGTAGCGGATTTCGACCATGGTCTGGTACATCCACAACAGTTTTTCTTTACCGATTTGCATAGAGTGCCTCCTGGGTTGTAAAGGTCCCAGATGGCGAATCGGTCAGGGTTCGGAGACAGCCGGGGTAGGGCCATCGTAGGGCTGAGGCTGCAGCCTCCATTGACATAGGTCATGCTTTAGGCGGGCGCACCAGCGTAGGCTTGCGCTGCCATGGCACAAACAATCCACACCCCCGACGCGCTGGAGCCGCTGGACCACATCAGCATGCGCGAGGTGGCCAATCTGTGTGGTTTAAGCCTGGAAGAAGTTGAGGATTTGATCGACTACGGCGCTTTGCAATACGCGTTTATCCAAGAGGGTGAGCGCTACTTCGCATGCGCGGCCCTGAGCACCCTGGTGGTCGCCTGCAAGCAGCGCCGCGACTATGACTTGGACTTGTTTTCGGTGGTCCTGCTCTCGCAGTATTTGGAGGATATTGCAGCCCTTCAAGCGCAAGTGCGCCGCTACCAGCTTATGTTTTCGCAGTAGCGCCGGCGAGCAAATCTTGCTCGACCATCCACAGCCGGTCTTGGCCCCAGTAGCCGGGCCGGTCGTTCACCCGAAAACTGGGCACGCCCCACAGGTTCATTTCGAGCAGCTCCAGCCGGTTGGTAGCGGCCACGGCGCGCCAGCTGTCATCGGGCAGTGCGGCGTCGACAAAGGCTTTGTCCAGGCCGGCGCGCGCCGCGATGGCGTACAGGCCGCTGTCGGTGCCAGCGTCTATGCCGTCGGCCCACACGCCTTGCAAAAACGATTGCGCAAACGGCAGCCCCAGGCCGGCTTTCATGGCCTGGTGCAGCACGGCGTAGCCGCGCTCCACGGGCTTGCCCACCGGGTCGACCAGGTAGCCGTAGCGCATGCCCACGCGCTGCGCCTCGCGCGCCACGTCGGCCACGATGTACATGCGCTTGTCCAAGGGCACGGCCAGGCCGCGCATGACCATGGGCAGCACAAAGCGCACTTGTAACTGCGCGCCATAGTGCTCGGCCAGCTCGCGCACGCGCGGCAGGGCGATGTAGGTGTAGGGGCTGCGAAAAGAACAAAAGTAGTGCAGCTGCGACACTGGCTTGCGCCCGGTTTTAACCACCGGTGCGCCGGCCAGCGTGATGTCGCGCACCGGGACCAGCAGCGCGCGCGTAGGCTCGCGGCACAGGCCTTCGTCGCGCAGGCGTTGCTCCAGGTAGTGCAGGCGGTCTATGCCCCAGTACCACTCGCCGCCATAGTAAAAAGTGGCGCCCAGGTAATGCCCCAGTTGCTTGCGCAAGGCGGTGCCGGCGGCTTTGGCGGCAACGGCGTCTTGCTGCGCCAGAGCGTTGGGCTGGGCTTGCCCGCTCCATAGGCGTGCGCTGATGGCGGCCGCCTCCTGCACAAAGCTGCCCGACTGCGCGCAAGCGGCCAAGGCGGCTTCAGCACTGGCCAGAGCCACTGCATCGGGCTGCGACACAGGCGCTTGCAGGCCATGGGCTTGGGCCAGCAAACCGGCATCGCGCAAAGACCATTGGCCCAGGCGTTCGCGCTCGGGCGCGGCGGAGTCTTCGGGGGCATGCACCAAGTGGGCCAGAAGATCGACGTCATAACGGCGTCCCAACTGCTCCAAGACCTGGACGCACAAATGGCTGTAGGGGTCGTCGGCCTGGTGAAAGTAATGCACCTGCGCGGGTGCGCCGCGCAAGCGGCGCACCCCGTCCGCGACCGCGCGTCGCAACTGGCGCGTCGCCGGGTGCGTGAGGATGCGCACGACATGTTTGGTGATGGTGTTCTTCAGAACGGACATACGCGCCTTTGGGGTCAGGCCCCGCAAGGCTCGCAGGGCGGCGCTACACCACGCAGCGCCGCCTGAGCATACACAACTGTAGGGTTACGGCCAGCCCCCGCCCGCTGGGGTTTACCCGCAATTTGTCGCTTAAAGCGCAGGCCTATAAAGGCTATTTACGCCAGCACAGTCTGCGCGGGCACGTAGGCGTAGCCCAGGGTATTGGCGACCGCCTCGTAGCTGACCTGGCCCAGCGCCACATTGAGGCCCTGGCGCAGGTGGGCGTCGTCGCGCAGGGCTTGCTTCCAGCCTTTGTTGGCGATGGCCACCGCGTGGCCGATGGTGGCGTTGTTCAGCGCAAACGTAGAGGTGCGCGCCACCGCGCCAGGCATATTGGCCACGCAGTAGTGCACCACGCCGTCCACCACATAGGTGGGCTCGGCGTGCGTGGTGGCGTGCGAGGTCTCAAAGCAGCCGCCTTGGTCGATGGCCACATCCACCACCACGGCGCCTTTTTTCATGGACGCCACCATGGCCCGCGTGACCAGCTTGGGCGCCGACGCGCCGGGAATGAGCACGCCGCCGATGACCAACTCGGCATCGAGCACCGCGTCCTCCAGGTTTTGCACGCTGCTGTAAAGCGTGTGGATGCGGTTGCCAAAGACCAGGTCGAGCTGGCGCAGACGGTCCACATTGCGGTCTATCACCGTAACGCGTGCGCCCATGCCGACGGCCATTTGCAAAGCGTGGGTGCCGACCACGCCTGCCCCCAGAATGACCACATGCGCCGCAGGCACGCCCGGCACGCCGCCCAGCAATACGCCCATGCCGCCTTTGGACTTTTCCAGATGTGCGGCGCCCGCTTGCACTGCCATGCGGCCAGCGACCTCGCTCATAGGCGCCAGCAGGGGCAGGCCGCCGTTGGCGCCGGTAATGGTTTCGTAGGCGATGCACACCGCACCGG
>Ga0209084_1003169_pt1 | contig 12210 bp, 7 predicted proteins | sample C_130820_MF_Meta_FD_187309 | JGI IMG/M metagenome (GOLD analysis project Ga0209084, IMG submission 187309) | Freshwater microbial communities from Lake Croche, Canada to study carbon cycling - C_130820_MF_MetaG (SPAdes) (version 2) | ecosystem: Environmental > Aquatic > Freshwater > Lake | place... | reverse complement strand
TTGCGATCAAAATGCGCGGCGATGCCTTTGAAGCGGATGGTTTGGCCTGGCCGGTACAGCGCGCGGTCGGCGAACAGAAAGACCGTGTTGTCACTCTCAGCGCGCTCGCTGTCATAGGACCAGATTTGCCCTCCGGCGATGGCATCGTCCTGATAGATAACGCGTGCGACGGAGCGTTCGACCTTGGCGGAGAAGAAACCATTGCCATCCGTCGCGGTGGTCTGACTCAGCTCCCAAGTGTTGGGTTTGTTGTTATAGGTCCACAGCTCGACCTTGGCACCCTTGACCGGCTCGCCGGACAGCGCGTTCCTGACAAATCCCTCATGGCCGCCTCGCGCTGTGCGGGAGGATAGCGCCAAATCCGAGACCCAGACGCGGGTGTAGCTGAGGCGGTTTTCGCCTAACTTGAAATCCGCGCTGGCGCTCGCTACCAGTTCGTAGCAGCCCTTCGCGACGTCGAGGGGGGCGTCCAGGGCCTTGGACTTCTCCAAATAATCGGCGGTGGCTTCCAGGTCAACCGACCATTCCTTGAGCGGTTTGCCGGCGAATAATTTTTTGAGGGATTTTTCTTCACTGGATTCATTGTGGTCCGGGTGCCATGTCTGTGGATAGATACGGAACCAGAGTTTATTGATGTTGCGATACTGCAGCTCGAACTGGGGCTTGGCGGCATTCCACACCAACTCGGTGGATATCTCAAACTCCTTGCGCTCGATGGCTTCGATGGCGTTCACGCACATCGCACGGAACGGGGAATCGACAAATGCCTCGCGGCCGGCGACGGCGATCTCACGGGCCTCGGTCATGCGTTTCTGGTCGATGAGCAGGTGGGCGAGGTTGGCGCGGGCCAGCGATTGTAACTCGTTGCCCGCAGCGGCGGTGATGATCTCGTGCAGGCGTTGTTCCAGGCGCTTATCGGCGTGCTCGCCGGTGACCGCGTCCTTGGCCCAGCCGAGGCGCTGCAAATCGACGTGGATGCGTGGCGAGACATCCGCCTGATGGAACTCCAGCAACTCCTGATAGAGTTGAATCGACCTGAGTTTCCAGGATTTTTCATCAGTGCTGGCGGGCTTCCAAGCGAGAAACTCGGCAGTGCTGCCAAATGCCGGGGACTGGTTGTCGAAGGTAAAAGAATCCTCGGCGGCCGCGTTCACCTGTTCCTCAGCGGCATAGAAGGCGAGGATTTGATTGACCAAGAAATCATAGAGCGTGGGGCGCATGGCGTCGGGTGCCGTGCCTTTTGTTAGCAAGATATCATAATCACCGATCGGGGTATTTTTGAGAGCCTCGCGGTTTGTCAGAGCCTTGCTGAAACGGGCGTCGATTTCCGCTAAAATGCGTTTGAGATCCCAAGTCTGGATGTCCTCGCCAGGTTTGTCGGCCGTTTGGCTGCGTTGCATGAATTGCCAGCGGTTCTGATGGAAATACTCCCATAGCCACAGCGCCTGGATCGTTTGGAGCAGCGGTTGCATCGGCTCGGGTGCCTTGGCCAGCTCCGCATCCAGCAGCTTGATGCGGCCGATGGCGTCCCGGCCTTCGGCGAGGCGTCCCTCTAACAGCACCCGCTGTGCCGTGGCGCGCAATGCCTCGGGCCAGGCGTGTTCCGCGCGGGCTTGTTCGTCGATGGTGGCGAGCACGGCGACGGCCGACTTGGGCAGATCCTTGGCGAGGTGTTGATGCACTTGGGTCCAAGCGGCGTCGCGGGGAGCGGCCGATCCGAGTAAGGTGGAAAGTGCTAGGAGCAGACTGGTGCTTAGTTTTTTCATGGCGGTGGCAGACGGATGAAATTGGCGCGAGGAGGAGAGCTTTTTGGTGGCTGGATCCTGCCATAAATCCCCTCCGGTGCAATGCTATAACACCCTAGCCGGGACATTCATGCATAGCCCGCGTTTGCGCGACCACTACAAAATGGAGAGAGGCCTAAAATGAAGAGGCTATTTGAGGCCAAGGGTTTTGGGCGGGCTGGCATTGCCGAAACGGTCCAAGGCTGTCACCGCGATGGCATCGGCACGCGCCATGCTCAGCCCGGCGGCCGCAGCGGGGAGGATTCGCACAGTGCGCCAAGTCGACCCGACGCGGGCTTGCACGGCAATTTTGGCGGCCGAGGCATCGGCTACCCAGCGGACAATGGTGTTAGAGCCACGCAGTGAGGCGGACACGCCGGGAGTGGCGGGGGCTTGGGTGCTGAGCCAGGGCATCGGCGGAATGGCACTGGGTTGGGTGTAGGTGCTGGCCAGCAGGGAGGCGATGCCACCACGGTTGTGCAGCAGGCTTTTGACGCTCCAGTGGAGGTGGCCGTTCCAGTTGTTGCCGATTTTGCGGGTCAGCTCGATCTGGTGAATGATCTCGGCAGCAGGGCGACCGCGGTCCTCGGCGGAATTGATGCGCTCGGTGGCAATGCCCGGCCAAACGGGCCGCGAGCCCTGCTGCCGCCACCATGTTAGAAGCGAGGGGAAACTTTGTTTTTGCGGGGAGATGCGCCAATAGAGTTGTGGGGCGAGATAGTCGACCCACCCATTTTTAAGCCACTTGCGCCCATCACAGGCGAGTTGCTCGTAGGCGTCGAGGCCGGCTTGAGTCCCTGCTGGCACCCCCGGCCGCCAGATGCCGAATGGACTGATGCCGACGCGCACCCACGGCTTTTGTTGTTTCACTGCAGTGTAGAGAGTGCTAACAAAACCATCGATGTAGGCACGGCGCTGGGCCGGACTTTTGCCATCGGCAAATGCCAGGTGGCCCTCCGGATATGGATAGAAGTAGTCGTCGAGATGGACGCCATCGACGTCATAGCGGCGCACCACATCGAGTATGGCCCGCAGCGCCCGGCCACGGGTTTCGGCTCGAGCTGGATCGCACCAGGTCATGCTACCATAGCGTTTGGTTAGCTGGGGCGCGGCGCGGGTGACGTGATCGGCGGAGGCCGCGATGGTGTTGTTAGGTAGGGCGCGGAAGGGGTTGAACCAAGCATGGACCTCGATGCCGCGGGCGTGGGCCTCGCGAATGCAGAAGGCGAGCGGATCGTAGCCGGGCGAGCGGCCCATGGTGCCCGTAAGCCACGGGCTCCACGGTTCAAGGCTTGATGCATAGACCGCGTCGCCGTGCGGGCGCACCTGGAAAATGAGCGCGTTCATTTTCAGCGCGACGAGCTTGTCCAGGATGGCCCGCAGTTCGGCCTGTTGGCTGGCGGCGCTCAGGCCCTTGGCGCTGGGCCAATCCAGGTTGTAAATGCAAGCGAGCCAGGCAGCGCGGAATTCACGGGTCAAACCCGGCGCTTTCTCATGAACCGGGGCATACACCTGCGAGCTGGCACCAGCGGCGAAGGTCAGTGCGGCAAACAGCGCAAGCAGGCGAATCATCGGGGACAAGACCATAGGGGTCAGTCCCGCTTTTCAAGCATTGCTTCCAACTTTTTCAAGCCTCTGACTCCGGATGGATCGTCCCTTGTCCAACGTACGGCGCGGGTTACGGTGCCGTCATTGCCCATTCCGAGACGTGTGGCGACCCAGTGGTTGAGCACACCGGTGCGCTTGCGGATCAGCGCCGCGACCACGGCTTTTTCCGCCACCCATTGGCCGCGGCCGGACAGGCTGGATGGGTTGTCCGGCAGTCCCAGGGCTGCTAAACCGGCCAGCGCGATTTTTTCGGCTTCGGATTGATCATGTGCGTGGGCTTCGTCTCCCCGGAGGCTGCCATTTTTCCGCTTTGGGCGCAGGTCGGCGGCGAGCAGTGTCAGGATTTTTTCTCCAAAACTCGGTTCTCCTAAATACCAACCCCGTCGCAATTCCTTAAGTGAGTCATCAGTGACCGCTGTTGCCAAATCTTTGGCCCGGGCTTCCAGATAGCCTTCATAGGCATTCGCGCCGCGCCGGTCATCCGCGAGTTGGAAGGCCCGCAACACGCGTCCGATTTCTAGCCAATCGGGCACATGGCCTCCTCCATAGGCTGGGAAGCTACTCCATTGCCAACTCTGCAGGCGCCGGTTAGTGAGCCCTCCCACCCATCCCGCCCGCACCGGATTGAGATGAATATAATCCGCCACGATTTTGAAATAACTGCCGTCGCGCTCCTCGCCGTTTACCACCACCGCTTTGTAGCGGCCCTGGAATACGTGCCCGCGCCGATCGCGCCGCCGGTTCCAATTTTGCGAGAACACGCCCAGCAGCCACTTCATGCCCAGCACCAAATTCGGCTCCGGCGTTTCCAGCAGTACATGAAAATGGTTTTTCATCTGCACCCACGCATGCACGCGCCACCCAAAGCGGGTGCATGCCCGCTCTAGCAGCCTGAGCCAGACCAGGCGATCCGTGTCGCTCTCGAACACATCTTTGCCCCCGTCGCCACGCCCCATCACGTGATAGACAGCGCGGCTTGCCTCATATCGCAATGGTCTGGCCATCCCTCACTAATACCAGTTTTTAACGAGTATCGTCAATGCCTGAATCGTCGTATGCTCGAATAGGGAGGCTGCCACAGGGGACTCGCTCAATGCCTGAAAAGCGGGACCGACCCCGTGGGCCTACGCTCAATGCTTGAAAAGCGGGACTGACCCCGCTGGCCTACAACGCCACTTCCAGCAGGTTGTGGCCGTCGCGCAGGAGTTGGTTGAAAGTGCTGGCGTCCAGCAGCCAGCCGCCGGAGCGGTAGGGGTTGGGCGAGAGGCCGAGGGGGCGCAGCGGGGAGGTGTTGAGGGTGGCGGAGCGGGGTGTGTGGCAGGCGTTTTTGATAGAGAAACGGAGGTGGAGGACGTAGCCGTCCCATGGGATCTGAGCTTGCAAGCCATCGAGAGCGAGGGGCAGCACGGGATCGAGGATGAGTTGCTCAAAATGGCGGCGCAGGCCGAGCATGCGGGTGAGCACGAGGCTGACGTAGATGCCCGGGCCGCTCGAATAGATTCGCCAGCCGCCAGCGACGGCAATTTTTCCCGCTGTAATGTCGGCGTAGCTTGCGGCCGCCTCGTAGCGGGTGGTCACCGCGGCATCGGAGCTGGAAAAATAGGCGTTGGCCTGGCGCGGCAGGGCGTGGGGCACCGAGGATGTTAGATCGGCGGGCGTAGCCATGCCGAAGCCCTTGAGCATGGCATCGGCGTGGCCGAGGCGGGCCATCGCCTCGATGTAACGGAGGTGGGCGTGGATATAGCAAATGCCGATCTCGCGGGAGAAGCACGAGCTCAACTCGGCGCGTTGGAAAATCTCGCAAACCCCGCCGCGATAGGTCGGCGGCCGGTTCATCAAACGCGCGCCATCGGCGGCTAACAAGTGCTGCTGGATTAGCCCGGCGTGGCGGGCAGCTTCCTGCGGGGTGAACAAGCCGCCTAACATGGATCGGGTCATCGGCAACAAGCGGTAGTGGATGCCGGTGAGTTGGTCTAGCGGATGGAGCAAAGGTTGGCCGCTGGAGGAGGAGCCTGCATCGAACAGGAAAAACCCGCACAGGGTGCCATCGATGACGAGGTGGCGGCGGAAATCCTTTTCGACGGCATCGGCAAAGCCGCTGAGTCCGGCGAACACGCGGCCGCAGTGGCGGCTGAGATCTTCCATGCGTCGCAGCACTTGATAGCACAGGGCCACTGACCACGAGCTGACCAGTCGCTCGCGAAACTCCGGCTTGGCGGGCTGCAGCGAGTCGTTCCAATCGCCGTCGCCGTAGCGCAGCAGCGCGGTGCCGGGAACACAGTTGGCGCGCAACCAGCCGAGGTTGGCCACAACGTGGTCTAGCAAAGATGAGGTTTCCGTGGTGGTCGCCGCACTGCCGGGTTGGGTCCAGGCCACCGCTTCATCGAGGATGGCAAAATCGGCGGTGGCTTCGAGGTAATCGCACAGCGCCTTGAGCGGCCAAAGCGGGATGTCGCCGTGGCAATGGGCCTGTTGGATCCAGCCGAACGGATCCGTCATGAACCATTGCGGCCAGTGGTGATCACCGAGGAATTGGTGCTGATAGGTCAGCAGCAGGATTTTGCGGCAACTGGCAAAACGGCCGAGGGCCAGCAATAATTCAATCGACCCCTGGGTGACGTCGCGGGTGCCCCAGGCCCCGCCGTTGTATTGCTCGAGGCCGTGCGGAACGGTTAGATGAAGCATGCCGTTGTGGACAAACCACGGCAGGATTTGTTGGATCCGGCCGATGGTCGGATCGGCGCTGGCAAGCCGCAGGGCCAGCGCGGCGTGTTGCCAGGAAGGCGCGGTTTCGGCCGCAGAGGTGGCCAGCGCGGTGTGGCCTTCGATCTCGATGGTAAACGCGCGCACCTCGCGGGTGTGAAAAACGAGCATGGCGTGGCAGGCGTCGCCGCCAGCGATCCCTTCGGCACCGGTGATCGACTCGATGGTGTTGGGATCGGTAGCGCGCAGCGTGAAATGCGCTTCTGCATCCGCCCTGCGGAACAGGCCGCCGGCCGCCGCGCGAATTCTAACAATAGAAGTGGCCGCGTCGATTTCCAACTCGGCGGGTTCATCGTATTCGTTGACACCGGCGATCAGGCCGTGGGTCACCAAAAATTTGGCGGGCGGCCCGGTGGTGACGCGCACTTCGAAGCGGGCGAGGCTGCGGACGGGGTCGACGCTAACCGATACTTCGAGGGTGCGGTCGGCCAGCCGGTAGTGCCAGCGTGAGTGGTCGAGGGCCATTTCAAACAACGACGGCACGCACAACAATTTCCATATATCTCCGTCGCGCAGCCACAGGCGTTGGCCGGTGGCGGCGAACAGGCCGCAGGTGTCGCGCGGAAAACTCAACAAGCGGTGAAACGATGGATGGCCGCTGCTGAGCAAGGCATTGAAAATTCCCGCCATGCAGGTGGTGCTGCTCAACAGCGAGGCATCGGGAAAATCGCCGCCGCCCGAGCGCAAAATATTGGCGTGTGGCCGGGCGCTGATTGATTCCTTGGCGCGGGTGACGAGGTGGCGGGAGTCCTCGCCGATGAACCACGACCACAGCAGGCCATCCGGCGAGCGCTCGACGAGATGCCACGCGCCGGGGACTAGCGTGTGGAGTTCATCTTCGGTTAGTTCCGCGCCATGGATTACCTCGGGTGCGTGAAACAGACTGCGGCCGGGAGGACAGGCATCCTGCCTGTCATGGACGACGGGCTTCCAGCCTGGCGTGTCATGCGTGGACAGGCGGGACGCACTGTCATACCTCACACGCGGGACGCCTGTGGTCCTCTCAGGTAACAAATCCAGATCACCCGCCGCCGATGGCGCCGGGTGGTCGGCGAGAAATATTCCGGTGAACGTGCAGTCGCCGCTGGTGCCGGGAGCCGTTGCGAATTGGCGGCTCAACAGCGCGACATAGGATGACTCCGCCTGGCGTAAGCCGGGCAGGGGAGTGGCGTTAGGGCCGAGGCAAGGTGGGGGGGCGGGGCGTTTGATGGCCGGGCCGAACACGTCGCGGGCATCGGTGGCAAATGCCTCGCAGCCATCGAGACAGGCTTGCAGCAGGAACGGGTTTTTACCATCCACCGGCAGGTTCTGGCGGCTGGCCAGCACTGTGCCGTAGCGCGGATGGGCGAGTGGCCGGTGGTCGATGTACTGGCTGGTGTAGGCCTCGTTGTTGCGGGCCGCGCCTTGGGATGTTAGGCCGACGTCGAGCCCGTGCAAAACCCGCCATGAGATAAGGTCAGCGGAGTGGTTGGAAACGGCGAGCCTCAGGCACCAGCGGGTGTTGTCAGCATCGATACCGAGCGTGGCGGTGATGGCGAGTCCGGCGGCACTGATCTGCCAGGTAGCGTGGTTTCCGCTAAGCGAGAATGCCGCGTTAGAGTCCGGGCCGATGATGCTGAGCACGCGGATGCCAGCGGGGCCGGTAAGTTCCACATCGAGGCGGTGCATCGCCCCGGCCAGCGGGCAGCCGAGGGTGAGGTTGACCAGCAGCGGCCCGTGGCGCAGTGCCTGGAGGTGGCCGCCCGGATAGAAGCGGAAATGCAGCCCCTGTGCGTCGCCCAGCAAGGTGGTGGGCAGCGCGGAGTAATCGGCCAAGATGCGGCGGGTCAGCGGGTGGGGGATCATGGCGGTAGTGTAGCGGCGACCCGGGAGCGGAGGCCACAGGCTAAGCTCGCGCCCATCGAAATGACCGTCGTATTAGAGTCTGCGCAGGGTTGGCCGTTGCTGCAGAATTTCGGCACTTTGGCAGGTGATTGGGCGAATTTGTCAGCGCTGACTATGCCTGTACCGGCTGAAAAGCCAATGAAATTGTCGCCATTTGCAATTGTGCTCATGCTAATGGCACTGTGGCTGTTGCGCTTGCAGCCACTGATTTGCGCCACGAGACGCGGCATGCTCGGCCTGCGGCAAGGACGCCGCTGCCGCCGTTAACCCGCCCATATCCTGGTCAGCGGTGCGGATTGAGCCGCCAATATCGCGCGCTCCCGCCGTTGGAAACCGGTTTTGCGGCAGATTCGTGCATTTCCGTGTTGCCAAAACCTGCTGCGGTGGACTAGTTTCCGCCCGCCGCAGTGGCAACAGCCTCATAGTGTAATGGTAACACACCGGATTTTGATTCCGTTATTCCAGGTTCGAGCCCTGGTGAGGCTACTTTTCGCGACTCCGGCAGCTCCAGAGTCACTTCCATACAAAAGTCCCGTGGTGTAACGGTAGCACAGCAGATTCTGAATCTGCTTGTCAAGGTTCGAATCCTTGCGGGACTACCATGCTTGGAGAATGGGACGAGCCTGGCGCTTATCTAGCATTCGCCTCGCATGAGCACAGCAGCCGGAGGCACGCTGCCACGGCCTGCTGCGAGACGCGGCAGCCACTCCACGTGGCGGCATCCTGCCCGGATGCCTGGCGCTGTGATTGGGTTGTCTGAGGCGGCGCGTCATCGCATCGCCAGTAAAAAAAGCCAAAAAAGGGCGGGAAGCTGATGCTTTCCGCCCTTGGTGAGGTTGGGGGGATGACGCGATTACTTCGCAGGCTCGGGTTTGGGTTCGGCGTCGGGTTTGGGCTCGGGTTTGGGCTGGATACCTGGCCGACCTTGGGCGCGGCGTTTTTGCATTTCGGCTTTTTGTTTGGCTTTTTGCTCTGGGGTGATTAAAGCGTCGATTTCCTCGTTCTGTTGTTTCATTAAATCGCGCATCTTGGTCTTATCTTCCTCGGTGAGGTTTTGGTAGCCCTTATCGCGGAGCTCCTTAATCGCAGGCGCGTTTTTCTCCATGATGGCCTTGATTTTGTCCTGCTGCTCTTGGGTGAGCCCGAGAGTTTGGGTCATGTATTTAAGCCGTTCCTCGGGGCCGAAGCGAGCACTGCGCCCCGGACCTTGGGGCCGCACGGGGGTTGCGCCTGGGGTTGCGCCTGGGGCGGGATCTTGCGCGAAGCTGGTGGAAGGAATGGTGAAAAGCGCCGCAGCAGCGACGCACAAACTCAGGGTGTGCTTATTCATACGGGAGAGCAAACCCCGGGAGAGCAGCGGAGGTTGCGCAGAATGTCATATTTTTGTGGCATACCCTGCTACCCCCGATCCAACACCTCTTCAAACACCCCCCCGCCCAGCAGTTGTCCGCCGTCGTAAAACGCGCAAATCTGGCCTGCGGCGATGGCGCGTTGGGGGTTGCGGAAAATGAGCTCCAGTTTGCCATCATCGCGCGGTGCCAACTCCGCAGTCTCCGCGTGTGACCGGTAGCGGGGCTGGGCTTCCACTTGCCGCGCTGAATCGAAAGGTCCTGCCAAGGCCGAAACACTGCCGATTAGGCAGTGCCGCACGTACAGCCCCGGCGAATCCAGGTTATCCCAGCCGATGATGAGTTGGTTTTTCGCAAGCTCCTTGCCGACGACCACAAGGGCCATGCCTTCCCGCGGTGATGCCACCCCATGCCCCTTGCGTTGGCCTAGCGTGTAGAGGTGCAGGCCGCGATGCTCGCCCACGACCCGGCCCGTGGTATCGACGATGTCTCCCGGCGAATCCGGTAGATAGTGGCGGAGGAAGTCGCTCATTTTCACTTGGCCGAGAAAGCAGATGCCCTGGCTGTCTTTTTTTTCTGCCACGGGCAGAGCGAAGCGTTTGGCGGTCTCGCGCACCTGCGGCTTGAGCATTTCCCCGGTGGGAAACAACCCGTGCTGGGCTTGGTGTTGCGTCATCATGGATAAAAAATAGCTCTGATCTTTGTTAGGGTCTGCTCCCCGGAGAATCACCGCGGTCCCGTCAGCCAAGCTGCGTTTGCGGACGTAATGCCCGGTGGCCACGCTGTCGAAGCCCTGGTCCAGCGCGTAATCCAGAAAGACCCCGAATTTCATTTCGCGATTGCACCACACGTCGGGATTGGGGGTGATGCCCGAGCGATAACCATCGATCAGGTAGTCGACAATCCGTTGGCGGTAGGCCTCAATCAGATCGATGACCCGAAATTCAATCCCCAAGCACTGCGAGACGGCCCGCGCATCGGCAATATCTTGTTCCCACGGACAATCCCCAGGAATCCCCTCGGCGTTGACCCAATTTTTCATGTAGCCAGCCACCACCTCATGCCCCTGTTCCACGAGCAAAGCCGCCGCCACGGAGCTGTCAACCCCGCCCGATAGTCCCACCAATACCTTCGCCATGCGCGCAGTCTGCCCAATCTGGCGGCCACATACAAGCCGGATGCTCTGCCAACCTATTGCCCGTTATTCTGTGGTTGCCGGAAGCCGTGACGCCTGTACTCGTACGCCATGCATGCATCGCGCCGCGGCCCTGACTAAATTGGCCCGGCTGCGGCATGGTGGGGAGCGACGACCTTACTGTCGTCGTGCGGGAGGATCGCCCGTAAACCGAGCCATCGGCACGTCGCCATGGGCCGCTCTTCCGCTACCACCACACGAATGTGGTGGCTCCTTAGCCCATGCTACTCCCTGTGCCACACCAGAGCGAGCGCGGGATCGGGGGCTAAAAAGGAAGATGGAAAGGGTTGCCGCCGGTGTTTTTTCCGCTCGCCATCTTGTTGCCGCACCGCTAGGCTCCGGGCGGGAGCACAAAGGGGGATCTATTCTTAAAACTGGCACGCCGTTTGCTTTCCATTCTGCACATCATCACATCATGAAAAAGATCGAAGCCATCATTAAGCCGTTCAAGTTGGAAGAAGTGAAAGAAGCCTTGGCGGAAGCCGGGATTCAAGGAATGACCGTGACCGAGGTCAAGGGTTTCGGGCGCCAGAAGGGGCATACGGAAATTTACCGGGGCTCGGAATACACCGTGGACTTTTTGCCCAAGGTGAAAATCGAGGTGGTGGTGGATGATGCGTTGGCCGAGAAGGTGGCGCAGGTGATGGTCAAGAGTGCCAACACGGGCAAGGTTGGGGATGGCAAGGTGTTTATTTCCAATATTGAGCAGGCAATTCGCATCCGCACCGGGGAAACCGGTGCGGCGGCCGTGGTGGCCGTCTGAGGGAGTGCGTGTCGGTCCGGCATGCTCGTCGCCAGAAGCCACGACCTGATTGTCGTGGCTTCGCTGCTGTGAATGAGCCGCATATGGCTTCGGCGGTCACAGGCGCGCCGCTACAATGCAACAGATCGCCTTGCGCGGCGGCTAATTGGATTTTGAGGATGTTCGGGGTTGAACCTGCGGGTGCAGTGGGCATACTGCCGCGCCGTCCGCCGGGCGGGATAACATCTCGATTCATTCCATCATGGTTCCGCCATCCAACTCTGCCAAAAAACCCGCCAAGCGCAAAGCCGCCAAGGCATGGACTCCCGAGCAATCTGCCGAACTTTACGGCGTGAATCAATGGGGGCACGGGTTTTTCGGGGTCAACAAGAAGGGACACGTCACCGTGCGTCTGGCCGATGCCGGTGACGGGGCGGAGGTGGCGCTGTTTGAGGTGATCGAAGGGTTACGCGATCGCGGCACGCATTTGCCGGTGCTGTTGCGCTTTCGCGATTTGCTGCATTCGCGCATCACGGAAATTAACTTGTCGTTCCGCAAGGCGATCAAGGAGCATGGCTACACGGGGGTATACCGCGGCGTCTATCCGATCAAGGTGAACCAACAACGCCAGGTCATTGAGGAAATTTCCGAGTTTGGGAAAAAGTACCACTACGGACTGGAAGCCGGGTCGAAGCCGGAGTTGATCGCGGCGTTGGCGCACATGCACGATCCGGAGGCCTATATTATATGCAATGGGTACAAGGACGAGGAGTTCATCGACCTAGCGCTGCTCGCCACCAAGATGGGGCTCAAGGTGATGCTGGTGCTGGAGATGCCGTCGGAATTGGAGTTGATCTTAGAGCGCTCGCGGCAAATCGGCGTGCA
>Ga0209084_1003167_pt1 | contig 12211 bp, 11 predicted proteins | sample C_130820_MF_Meta_FD_187309 | JGI IMG/M metagenome (GOLD analysis project Ga0209084, IMG submission 187309) | Freshwater microbial communities from Lake Croche, Canada to study carbon cycling - C_130820_MF_MetaG (SPAdes) (version 2) | ecosystem: Environmental > Aquatic > Freshwater > Lake... | reverse complement strand
GCCTTCGCATTCATGCCCATGCCTGAGCCGGGCGGAAAAGATGATCCTGTCAGCGCTTGGCGGGAACAAGCGGCCTATTACCTGCAATTTGGATTGCACATTTTCCATTATGGCCATCCGCGTCGTGACAAAGCCAGAGACCTCGTTCGGCATTTTAATTATATCGATAGTCTCAAGAGTAGGCTTACCAAGCTTAAATCTACCACCAACACAAACTTTGAACAATGGAAGTATGATGAACACGATATGGTCAATTTTGGCTTTTTTTTAGATTTAAATACAGATGAATTTGTTCTTAAGTGGCTATATTCATTGTGCTCCAAGAACACATACGATAAATTTAGAAACGGCATTAACATCAATACTACCAATGATATTGACCGAATATCACACTTCATAAATGGCTGCCTCGATTATTTGGAGCGCCTCCGGTCACGGCTGTATAGCCACGCCTTAAGTTTTGAATTAGAGCAATTATCTTGCGATGTTGACAAAAATGTCAAATTGGGCGAAAGGCATCCGCTTGATCGCAGCGACGATATCAAAGAGGTAAATTCACGACATACGACGGAAAGGAGCAACAACGCGCAACCTCCTAAATTCGAATATATAGAAACGGAAATGCTCTTTAATGGTTATAATAATATCTTGCCTCGTGCAACAAATTTGATCTTGCTGTCAAGCCATGAAGGTAAGGGACAGCTTGCATCCCAAATATATGAGCAAGTAAAACAGATATTCCCGTCAGCAATACCAAATAGCCCGCAGACTTTTCTAATTAATTTTAATTTCGGCATAGAAATAGACAGCGTCATTCTGAGTATTCACAAAATATTAGGATTATCTCCAGAGATGCCTCCGCGTGATCGTCTCAAAAACATTCATAAAATATTAAATGACTACAGTGCTCGCAATAACGATTTCCGCACGATTATACTAACCGGGGTCGAGCGTCTGTTTGATAGCAATGGCAACTGTTTGGCTGCCGATTTTGAGCGACTTCTCAGCATTTTATTGAAAAATAAGGCCTATCCTTTGACCCTCATTATCGTTGCAACACCCGTGGTGGAAAAATGGGTCGAAGCCAATAATCTGAGATCATGCTGCACGGTTCATAATCTGCGGCAAAAGTATGAGTCAGGTTCAAAGCCTGGTGGTATATTGTCAGTTTACACAGAAAAACTTTTGACGGTAGCAGAATATTTGCCCTCTGTGAGGAACAGATTGCACGAAATAGAGATGATGAAGGACCAAATTCTGCAAGCGCCAGCACTTGCAGAATTAATGCTCGATTATTGGGCTGAACTTCTTCGAGCGAGTAATAAAAGGAAAGATCCAACTACCATTAGCAAGTGGCACGCTCTAGATATGCGTGTTGTAGCCTTGTTGGCATTTGTTGGTGCGCCCTTGAGTAAAGACGTCTTCAAACACGCAGGGCGATTAAGAGAAGAATTAAAAAGTGTCGAAAATGATGAAAAAGGATGGGCTAAAGCTCTAGACGATTCCTTAGGTAGACTCAAAAACCACGGACTCGTTTTTTTCGTAGATAGTGCGCCTTTGTATTCCGAAAAGCGCTTTGCGCTGCATCGTACTATATTGAAGGCGATGCGAAAGCGTCTTGGTGTACCGCTTGGTGACGCAACTTTATCCAATACTTTTAGCCTAAGCCTTGCCGCATCACTGCCTGTTGATGTTATTGTGCCGGAAGCCGATATTCGTGTCCGGCTTTACGATGTGCTCAGCCAAATGCGTGGTGCATGGAAAGACGCAGATATCGATATAAAGGTAATGCAGGCTATCGATGAATTAAAAAATACTGTCAATTCTGATAATGCGTCTATCTATGCACGCCAAAATGCGCATGGTTTAGCGCTCATTTTTCGTCTTACCCGCTATGCGGCCATGGCGAAAGTTGATATGCCGGAGGCTGTGCGTGCAGCCGCCAACATTCTGCGCAGTTTCTTCTCGGCCACCTCGCTGGTTACTTATGATCCAGAACAATTTGAACTGGCTGATAAAGCACAAACCATTTTTGACCAACATAAACACAATATTCGCCATCTTATTCAAATTGCCCGTGAAGTTGGTATCCTGCGGGAATATGTAGAAATCAAAGACGATTCAACGAAGCTTGATGATGCGATTCAAGAGGGGACGAACGAAATTGCCAAAATTGGTAGCTATTTTCAGAGCTTAGGGCAAGAAAATGTAGTTGCGACAGTCCTAAGTTCCTTGACTGCCAGTACTGCAATGAAACGCCAACCGCTCTATGGTGGCGAAACCGTGTGGTTGCATAACGAAAGAGGTGTTATCAGCCTTCTGCAGGGTGATCTTTACGAGGCCGAATTTAGTTTTAACCGCGCAATTGATGCCAACCGCAGATTCCGCTGCCAAGGTCGCGGTAACAATCTGGATCGGATTAACCTAAACCGAAGCTTGCTCTTGATTGAACGGGGGCGTTTGATTGAAGCACGCCAACTGCTTGAGAGCTTGAAGAAGGACGATGAAGGCTACCGAGGTGACGCCGAGCAACGCATCGTAGAACCTATCATTATGGGTTATCTAGGTTTGATTGCCCACCTCAACGGAAGGGTGCATAATGCCTTTGAATATTATAATTGTGCAATTGAAAACCTCGAAAAAACCGAACAATTACGCGCAACCTCACTGGTTCGAATGCGGCGCGGAACGCTCTACAGGAATATGGGTGATACGTCAGAAGGTCATAAAGACATTAAATCTTCTATCCGATATGCCGAGGCTTGTGGTCAGCTTGATGTTTTATGGCGGGCTCGCGTCGCGGAGTTGCCATTCATATCCGATCTTGGAGCGCGAGATAAGGTCACAAGAGCCGCCTTGCAATATGCGCGTCGTGCGGGAGTACACCGCGTAGGCATTGAAGCTTATATGGCAAACACAGTCGCAGCGCTTGCATCAAAAAACTACGATCTGGCGGCTGATATGGCAGCAAAAGCCATGGTTATCGCCAACACCAATGGCATGACCTTGCGCAAAATATCTTTGCGTATAGCCATGGGGCATATCATGCTGCTACAGGGCGATAAAAACGGTGTATGGTTGATAAACAATGCGATTAATGATGCCGACGAGATAGGTTATCAAGCAGCCGTTCAGTACGGCAACAATTCCCGGCTTTCATCGATAAATGGATAGGTCCTTGCCGCTCTTGGAACACCCCAAAATACGGCTTCGCCGCCATGGCACGGGGGTATGGAGAGCTGGCCTAGGGACGACAGAGGGGACGGCCGAGGCGGGCTAATTACAATCTGCGGCCCGCCAGCATGACTGGCGCATGCGCAATGCCGCCACATTGGTCGCAGCGCGCCTTCCCCACCCAAAGGACACCCCCATGAAATGCGGCATCGTAGGCCTGCCCAATGTCGGTAAATCGACCCTGTTCAACGCGCTGACCAAGGCCGGTATTGCGGCAGAAAACTACCCTTTTTGCACCATCGAGCCCAATGTGGGCGTGGTGGAGGTGCCCGACCCGCGCTTGGCGCAACTCTCTGGCATCGTGAAGCCCGAACGCGTGGTGCCCGCCATCGTGGAATTTGTGGACATTGCTGGTCTGGTAGCGGGTGCAAGCACCGGCGAGGGCTTGGGTAATAAGTTTTTGGCCCACATCCGCGAAACCGACGCCACCATCAACGTGGTGCGCTGTTTTGAAGACGACAACGTCATCCACGTGGCCGGGCGCGTAGACCCAATTGCCGACATAGAGGTGATCCAGACCGAGCTGTGCCTGGCCGACCTGAGCGCGGTAGAAAAAGCCCTGCACCGCGTCACCAAGCTGGCGCGCTCGGGCGACAAAGAGTCGATCAAGCTGGTGGCTATTTTGGAAAAATGTCAGGCCGCCCTGAACGAAGCCAAACCGGTGCGCACCATTGACTTTGGGAAGGAAGAGCTGCCCTTGCTCAAGCAGTTCTTCTTGATCACCGCCAAGCCGGCCATGTTTGTAGCCAACGTGGCCGAAGACGGGTTTGAAAACAACCCTATGCTCGACCGCCTGAAAGCCTTTGCCGCCGCGCAAAACGCGCCGGTGGTCGCAATCAGCGCCAAGATGGAAGCCGAAATGAGCGAGATGAGCGACGAGGACCGCCAAATGTTCTTGGAAGAACTGGGCCAAACCGAGCCGGGCCTGAACCGCCTGGTGCGCTCCGCCTACAGCCTTTTGGGCCTGCAAACTTACTTTACGGCGGGCGTGAAAGAAGTACGCGCCTGGACCATCCGCGTGGGCGACACCGGGCCGCAGGCGGCCGGCGTGATCCACACCGATTTTGAAAAAGGCTACATTCGCGCCCAGACCATTGCGTTTGACGACTTCATCGCCTTCAAAGGCGAGCAAGGCGCCAAGGATGCGGGCAAGATGCGCGCAGAAGGCAAGGACTACGTCGTCAAAGACGGCGACGTGATGAATTTTTTGTTTAGCTCTTAAACACAAGCACCCCACTTTCACGTTAATAACTACACGAGGAGACTGCCATGGCCGGACTGCTGAAAGAAATAGATCCCGACGGATTGCTGGAGTTTTCGGTGGTCTACACCGACCGCGCCTTGAACCACATGTCGCAGCGCTTTCAGGGCGTGATGCGCGACATCTCGGGCATCCTCAAGTCGGTGTACCACGCGCCCTCCAGCGTGCTGGTGCCCGGCAGCGGCACCTTTGGCATGGAATCGGTGGCGCGCCAGTTTGCTACCGGCAAAAAAGCGCTGGTGCTGCGCAACGGCTGGTTCAGCTACCGCTGGACGCAGATTTTTGACATGGGCCATATTCCCGCCCAGACCATCGTGCTCAAGGCACGGCGCACCTCGGACGCCTCCAAGTCGCCCTGGGTGCCCTGCCCGATCGACGAAGTAGTGGCCACCATCTTGGCGGAAAAACCCGATGTGGTGTTCGCGCCCCACGTAGAAACCTCGGCCGGCATGATCTTGCCCGACGACTACCTGCGTGCCGTGTCCGATGCGGTGCACCAGGTGGGCGGCCTGTTTGTGCTGGACTGCATTGCCTCGGGCACCATCTGGGTGAACATGGAAGCCACCGGCGTGGACGTGCTGATCACCGCGCCGCAAAAAGGCTGGAGCGGCTCGCCCTGCTGCGCCATGGTGATGCTTAGCGCCCGCGCCCGCACCGCCATCGACAGCACCACCAGCACCAGCTTCGCCTGCGACCTCAAAAAATGGCTGCACGTGATGGAGGCCTACGAGAACGGCACCCACATGTACCACACCACCATGCCCACGGATGCGCTGACCCGCCTGCGCGAAGTGATGATGGAAACCCAGGCCTACGGCTTTGAAAAAGTGCGCGCCGAACAATGGGACCTGGGCCACCAAGCCCGCGCGCTGCTGGAGGGCCACGGTTTTGTCAGCGTGGCGGCCAAAGGCTTCCAGGCCCCAGGCGTGGTGGTGAGCTACACCACCGACGCGGGCATGCACAACAGCAAGAAGTTTCTGGCCCTGGGCCTGCAAACGGCGGCCGGCGTGCCGCTACAGTGCGACGAACCGGCGGACTTTATGACCTTTCGCATCGGCCTGTTCGGGCTGGAAAAACTGCACCACGTGGAGCGCAGCGTGGGCCACCTGGCTGCTGCCTTGGACCAGATGGAGCTGGTGGCAAGCTGAGCCGACCTCTTTCCAGTGAAGCAAAGAGCTTCACCCTCGGACTTCACTGGATAAAACATGCTGACATCCACTCCACGAGTGGCCGGAATCCTCGAAAAATATGACGCTGGCGCGCTCTGGTATCACGGCTGTAGCCATCGCGCCATAAAGACCTTGCCCCAACACTTTTCTTTTTGCTAAGATTACCCAACGGTTCCCACCCAACCGGCGGACAAGAAATTGAAGGGCAAACCCGGCTAAAGCCGGAGACGCAAAGCCACCGAACTAAAGCGCTGCCTCGCGGCGCAATGTCAGCGGGGGCGCCAGATTCGACGGACAAGATCGCCTTGTCTGCTCTTTCCTGTGGTTGCACAACGCAATGAGGAAGTCGATATGTGCCAGACACTTGGAAGCCGCTGCACCTGGCGCTCCACAGCGCCCAAGCCGGGCTTGCGCCCATGAGCGTCCAGGCCGCACTGGCGGACGCGCCACCCCCGCTTGATGTGTCGCCGGTTAACCCCTGCCCTTTTTTGCGCGCCCTGGTGGCTGGCGGCTGGCTGAATGACGAGGTCGAGCCCCTGGGCAAAGTGCGCGACACCATTGTGCGAGCCAGCGGCCGGCCCCTGCCCGGCGCGGTGATTGTGGCCATCGCCGTGATCGCCAACGGCCTGACGCCCGCGCCGCTGCTGCGCAATGCGTGCGAAGGCCTGCACCTAAGCACCCTGCGCGGCGGGCCGCTGGACAAACGTGGCAGCGGCTCGCGCCTGATTGACGCCAAGGGGCGGTTCCAGGCGCCCGAGCTAGAGCGCCTAGCCAGTTTTGCCAGCCCCAAGCCCCTGCCCCAGGGCGGCAGCGAACTGGGCCTGAGCCTGCCCCAGATCACCACCATGATGGACGCCAACTTTGCCCGCGCCCGCAGCACCCGCCGCCGCGTGGACCGCGCGATGATGAACGCCGAGTGGCCCGTGTTGCTCAAGTTCATGGGCAAAGATGCGGCTGACGGCACGCGCTACCTGTGTGTGGAGGAAGTGCAGGTGTTGGTTCGGGATCGGCGGTTGCCGGGGCGGGTGGTGGAGCGGTTGGGCGAGATGCCGGAGGAGGCCGAGCGTGCAGGGGATTGAGGTGATGCAGCCGTTCGTGACGTTTGACCTGCTGTGTGTGTTTGCAGGGATGCTCCGCCCCAGAACCATCGGGACTGCAATGTGAATAACTGCTGACATTTACTTTAGCGGTTAAAAAAATCCAACTGCTCTATTTTCGCAGTGGGAACACACTTATAACCAAAGGAGCCAATATTGAAAAATGGAACGGGTGAATCCAGTGTATTTAATCTAAGAAATCAATACACCCATCGCCAGCGCGGACGCCCGATCGTTCAAAAATATCCACCTCAATTTTTTCCTATTTTCTTGCGTAATAAATCTCGCCTGTAGCGTTGAAGAATCTATTGTATTTTTTTACTTAACCATTTAACTTAAAGGGGAATCATATGCCAACGATATTTTATGAAGACTCCGGGATAGTTGTTAGCGACACTGCTTTTATACTGCCAAACGGCGATCAATATCCGGTGAGAAATATTAGCAGCGTAAAGGTCAGAGATAAAGATATAGTCGGGCTTCTCGTTGCTGGAATTCTATTTGCCTCCTATGCAATTATGGTAGACAACCCATACACATTTGTAGTCTCCTTAATTTTCTTTGCGTTATGGTGGTTTACACGCACAAACGTCTTGTTAATTGGATCAGGCGGAATAACCCAGGAAGCGCTCACATTCAACAAGCGAGAACAGGAAAAGCGTCAACTGCTAATTAGTATTGCAGCAGCGATAAATGAATCTATTTCTAATTTGCAAAAAACTTAGCTCGATCAGATAGATTGACATCATTTATAAAGCAGAGCGAACCTGAAAAATCCACCCGCACCAAATAAATCATTTATTTAGCAAAACTAGGGAAGGTCTGCATAAGTCATCCTTCTGACCCGCACAGACGTTAAATGCCGATGAAACAAAAAAGCTTTGCCTCCACCGGTTTCGAGTTGGTCACCAAGAGAACGCGCAAGCGCGAATTTCTCGACGAAATGAATCTGGTTGTTCCATGGGCGGAGCTGGTGGCGTTGATTGAGCCGCACGCCCCATCTGGCAAGACGGGTCGCCCACCCTTTGCAGTGACCACCATGCTGCGCATTCACTTCATGCAGCAGTGGTTTGGCCTGTCTGACCCGGCCATGGAAGAAGCTCTTCACGACGTCCCGCTGTACTGCGAGTTTGCCCGCTTGGACCCAAGTATGAATCGCATGCCCGATGAGAGCACCATCCTGAGGTTCCGTCACCTGCTCGAAGACAACAACCTCAGTGTCCTGCTGCTGGCCACCATCAACTCCACCCTGGCTAGCCAAGGTCTGATGCTTAAAACAGGCACCGTAGTCGATGCCACCTTGATTGCAGCGCCCAGTTCCACCAAGAACAGCACGGGTGAGCGTGACCCTGAGATGCACCAGACCAAGAAGGGCAACCAATGGCACTTTGGGATGAAGGCGCACATTGGAGTGGATGCAGATTCCGGCCTGGTTCACACCGTCATTGGCACCGCAGCCAACGCCAACGATGTGACCCAAGGACACGGCCTTTTGCACGGTGAGGAAACAGTCATCTTTGCCGATGCGGGCTACCAGGGTACGACCAAGCGACCTAAGGCCACCGACGTGGAGTGACTTGTCGCAATGCGTCCAAACAAGCGCCGGGCGCTGGATAAGAACTCGCCATGGGGCAGCTTGCTGGACAAGGCTGAGCAGATGAAGGCCAGCGTGCGTGCCAAGGTGGAACACCCGTTTCGAGTGATCAAGTGCCAATTCGGTTTCACCAAGGTGCGCTACAAAGGGCTGGCCAAGAACACGGCGCAACTGGTGACATTGTTTGCACTGTCCAATTTGTGGATGGCGCGTCGGCAGATCTTGAGGGCGCAGGGATGAGTGCGCCCGCATCATGGGCAAATGCCTACCCAGGGCCTGCAATGGCTGAGAAACTGTACAAAACCACCTTGGATTTCGGAGAAAACGTGCGTTGTGTTTCATCAGGTGAACTTTTAGCCTTCAACTCTCGCTGGAGCGGGGGTTGTGCAGACCTTCCCTAGGAGTCTCCATGAATTGGAATGAAAAGATAAAAAATGTAATGAATGAGATTACTGCCAAAAACGGCGGTAACTTTGGCATTCCAAAAGTTGGGAATGGGAAAAGAACCAATCAAGGTGAAGCTCTATTTAGGGATGCTCTGTGCTCCAAGTTAAATCTCATGGTTGCAGGCTGGCAATGGACAATTGAGTCAAGATTTGCGACAACCGCGCTTACAAACCGGGGAGTCATCGCGATTGATATTGTTGGTAAAAATAACCACTCAGGCAAATCTTTTTTTATCGAACTTAAATACGTGACCCATCGTTTGGACGCTGATGGTGCAAATCAACTAAGACCCAACGATGAACCCGCCTTTGCGTATGACGTATTGAAGGATTGCTTAAAATTAGAGCTTATCCATAATGGCCGATCTAAATCGATAGGCGGAGGACACAGCGAGTCAGCCGGTGGCGTCGTTATCGGCCTGACCAACTGGGAGCGCTACTGGAGTCCAGTAAATATCGCAAGCGCAAGAAACTGGTCTCGTGAAAGCCTTTTGACAATTAACAAACCTTGCCTGGGCCCGCAAATAATAGAAACCGTTAAAAAGCCGTCGCCAGCGCTGATGCGCACTATTTTTCATCATAAGAGGCCGCATATTAGCCTAGGGGCGGCATGGAAAGGGGAATGGTGTGATTTACCTGCTGTCTTGCTAAACCAAAATATTAGAGTTGCTCCTTTTAGATATCTCTTATTGTCGTCAGAGAATTTTAATGACATCAACTATCCGCATCGTTTAGACGATCCAACATGCATTCCCTTCCTAGATGTAACGACTCGGGATCGGTTTAATAGTCTAAATAGGTCATACAAACGCCCAGCAAAAAATGAACCCAGCACATAAAGTTCAAGTTAATGTGGGCAGTTTGACGGATATGGGAAAGCGGTTTTCCCAAGCCTGGAATCGCGCCGCCGCGGGTGAAACGGGGGACGAAACCCATGTTACGTTTCTCAATATCCAGACCATGCTCGAAACACTCTCGCCCCGGCGGCTTGATTTGCTGCGCCACGTGCGTCAACACGGAGCCAACAATGTCAGAGAGCTGGCGCAGGCGCTTGCGCGCGACTACAAAAATGTGCACCAAGACGTTGCCGTACTTGAGGCCACGGGCTTGCTGATACGAGACGGGCGCAAACTGTCCGCGCCGTGGGACGAGTTGCAGGCCCACGTTTCCTTGCTGCAGTCTTAAGGCTACGACTTCGGCGGTAGGCCCACAGCAGGCGCTGCGCCCTTCTCCAGCAGCACCGTCCTCAACACCATATCCACAATCAGCACCTCAGCCGCAGCAAAGTCGGACTCTTCTAGCGCGGGTTTGCCCAGCACCAGGCTGATCTGGCTGGCCCAGTCGGCGTAGACCTGGGTGGACGCCCAGAGCAAGACCATCAGGTGGCGGCCGTCTACTGCGCGGCACAGGCGGCGTTCGGCCCAGCGGTTGAGGATGGCTACGTCGGCTTGCACTGCGGGTATGACCCGCGCGGCGATTTCGGCTGAAAAAATGGGGGCGCCGGACACAACTTCGTTGGCGTAGACGCGCGAATCGTCGGGGTGCTCGCGCGAGAAGCGCAGTTTGCCGGCAATGTATTCGCGCAGCGCCTGCTCGGGGTCGTCGGGGTGCTGGCCCAGGGCGTCCATGTAGGACAGCCACACGTCCAGCACGCCGTGCAGCACGCGGCGGTACAGCTCTTCTTTGCTGGGAAAGTAGTACAGCAGGTTTTGCTTGGACGCGCCCACTTCGCGCGCAATGTGGTCCAAGGACACGCCGCCAAAGCCGCGCTGCGCAAACAGGCGCTTGGCGGCGGCCAGGATGTCGGCCTCTAGCAGCTTGCGGGCCGGGCTGACTTTAACCGCTTTGGGTGCAACTGCCGTCGCGTCTGCCGCTTGGGGCTGGGCGGCCCTGGGTTTGGCAAGCTTGGCTTGGACGATGGGGGTTGCAGCCGGATTTTTCATTTTTCTGGTACGGGTATTGCTAGCTACTCGTCTAGGGTTTTTACCAATTGGTAAAACAAATATTACTGGATGAAATAAACCTTGCAAACAGATGTGCGCGCCGCCTTGGGGCGCAGGCTTAACTTTCACGTTAACAAGCCATTTTGATGCCACCCACGCGATTGGAAACCACACCATGCAAGCAGACGCTCTGACGCCCGGAGTCCACGCCGGTCGCCTGCCTCCGGCGCAATACGCCCACAACTTTTGCGATGCGCACCCGCCGCTCACCCTGGCGCAAGCCAAGATTGAGGCCGACCGCTGCTACTACTGCTTTGACGCGCCCTGCCAAACCGCCTGCCCCACGGGCATTGACGTGCCCAGCTTTATCCGCCGCATTGCCGACGACAACCCGCGCGGCGCGGCGCGCACGATTTTGGAGTCCAACCCCTTGGGCGGTATGTGCGCCCGGGTGTGCCCCACCGAGGTGCTGTGCGAACAGGCCTGCGTGCGCAACACGCACGAGGACAAGCCGATCGAAATCGGCCTGTTGCAGCGCTACGCCACCGACCACCTGATGGCCCACCCCGGCGCGCCCTTGTTTAGCCGCGCACCTGCCACCGGGCGCCGCGTGGCGGTGGTGGGCGCCGACGGCACCAGCCACAACGAGATGGAAGACGCCAAGCCCGAGCACATTGCCGCAGGCTGCAATGTGCTGCTGCACGCTACGCTTGAGCGCGCTGGCACCTGAAGCACCTTGAGACCCGCTGAATGCTTGACCTCCTGATCCACAACGCCACCCTGCCCGACGGGCGTAGCAATATGTCGGTGGCGGTGCAAAACGGCTGCATCACCGAGGTGAGCGCCGGTTTGCACGCCCCCGCGTACGAGACGCTGGACGCGCAGGGCCAGTTGCTCAGCCCGCCCTTTGTGGACGCGCACTTTCATATGGACGCCACGCTGAGCTACGGCCTGCCGCGCGTTAACGCCTCGGGCACGCTGCTCGAAGGCATAGCGCTGTGGGGCGAACTCAAACCCTTGCTCACGCACGAGGCGCTGGTGGCGCGCGCCATGGCCTATTGCGACTGGGCGGTGGCCAAGGGCCTGCTGGCCATTCGCACCCATGTGGACGTGTGCGACCCGCGCCTGCTGGCGGTGGACGCGCTGCTAGAAGTCAAGCGCCGCGTGGCGCCCTACATCGACATGCAACTGGTGGCCTTTCCGCAAGACGGCGTGCTGCGCGGCACAACCGGGCCGCAAGAGCACATGGACACGCTCAAGCGCGCGCTCGACCGGGGCGTGGACGTGGTGGGCGGCATTCCGCACTTTGAGCGGACCATGGCCGACGGCGCTTTGAGCGGACCATGGCCGACGGCGCTTTGAGCGTCAAGCTCTTGTGCGAACTGGCCGCCGCGCGCGGCCTGCGCGTGGACATGCACTGCGACGAGTCGGACGACCCGCTCTCGCGCCATGTAGAAACCCTGGCCT
>Ga0209084_1003163_pt1 | contig 12224 bp, 8 predicted proteins | sample C_130820_MF_Meta_FD_187309 | JGI IMG/M metagenome (GOLD analysis project Ga0209084, IMG submission 187309) | Freshwater microbial communities from Lake Croche, Canada to study carbon cycling - C_130820_MF_MetaG (SPAdes) (version 2) | ecosystem: Environmental > Aquatic > Freshwater > Lake | place... | reverse complement strand
GATCCTTCCCGGATGGTTCTGTGAAGAGCATCATAACCGCGTTATCAATATTCATCACTCCCTGCTGCCGGCCTTTGCCGGAGCGGATCCCTATCGGCGGGCCTACGACCGCGGCGTGAAGCTCATCGGGGCCACCTGCCACTATGCGACCGCGGAGCTGGATGCTGGCCCGATCATCCATCAGGAGATGATACCGATCAACCACTTCCACTCTCCCTCGGACATGCGGCGTCTTGGACGCGACTGCGAGCGCCTCGCCTTGGCCCGCGGTGTCCGCCTCCATGTCGATGACCGGGTTGTTGTCCACGGCTCACGCGCCATCGTCTTCGGGGATTGATCTCATGACCACGCCCTCCTCCATTCACCTGCGCGCCCGTGGGCTTTGCCAAACCTACGATTTAGGAGAGGCGAAACTTCAGGTTCTCAAGGGAGTCGATCTGGATGTGGCCAAGGGTGAGGTGGTCTTTCTGCGGGGCGCATCCGGTGCAGGCAAATCGACACTCCTCTATATCCTTGCGGGTCTGGAGCATCCGAGGGAAGGAAGCGTCGAGTTCGAAGGCGAACTTCTCTTTGCTCTCAAGGGAGATCGTGAGGCCCTGCTGCGCAACCGCCGCATGGGATTCGTCTTCCAATCCTATTTTCTACTGCCGGAACTGACTGCCCTAGAGAACGTCCTGCTTCCCTCGATGCTGGGCGGCAGAAAAAATGACGCCCACGCCCGCAGCCTGCTCGACCGAGTAGGGCTTTCGGGACGCCTCGACCATCTCCCCTCGCAACTCAGCGGCGGCGAGCAGCAGCGTGTGGCCATCGCCCGCGCCTTGGTGAATGATCCCAGCATTCTCTTTGCCGACGAGCCCACGGGGAATCTCGATGCGGTGACGGGCGCCGGGATCATAGAGTTGCTTCTCGGGCTGGCACGGCAGGATGGACGGACCTTTATCGCCGTGACCCATGATCCGGCTCTAGCCACTCTCGGCGACCGTCAGCTCTACCTCAAGGAAGGCCATCTTCAGGAACAACTCGCCTAAGGAACCGCTAACACGCCTTCAGGTTTCAGTTCTCCAGTTTCATCCTTCCATGTCTTCTCCCCCCTCCATCGTCACACCCGTTCAGGTCATGTTCTTTGACACGGATGCGGGTGGAGTCGTCCACAATATTGCTTACCTCCGCTTTATCGAGACGGCCCGCACGCTGCTTGCCGTACAGCTTGGAATGGACTGGGCGAGGATGTCCCAAACCTCGGTCTATCCCGTGGTCGTGCGCACCGAGATCGACTACAAGAGGCCCGCAATCCTAGGAGACGAACTCGAAGTTCTCGGACGTCTCGGTGAAGCCACACCGGCGCGATTCTGGTGCCACTTCGAGATCAAGCGCCCGCGCGACGGAGCGCTGATGATTACCTGCCAGCAAGCGCTAGCCTTCGTGAAGATGCCTGAAGGGAAGCCTCTCCGCCTACCCAAAGGGTGGCCCGAGCCGTTTGCTCCAGAAGTTTAACGAAACATTCCCATTTTCAGGTTTCAGCTTTCAGGTTTCGGGTTTTAATATCCCCAGATGGAACAAGTCGTCATCATCGGATCCGGTTGCGCCGGATGGACCGCCGCTATCTATACCGCGCGTGCTAATCTCAACCCTCTTCTGATCACAGGCCAGCAGCCCGGCGGCCTGCTCACCACCACCTCGAGCGTCGAAAACTTCCCCGGCTTCCAGAACGGTATCGAGGGAACGGCACTCATGATGGAGATGCAGGAACAGGCCACACGCTTCGGAACACGGATCCAGTATTTGAGCCGCGTGGAGTCAGTCGATTTTTCCTCCAGTCCGCTGAAAGTCACGGTCGATGGAAAAACAATCGAGACCCGCAGCGTCATCGTTGCGGTCGGAGCTGGACACCGTCACCTTGGCGTCCCCGGGGAGCATGAGCTTGAGAATAGAGGCGTCACCTACTGCGCTACCTGCGACGGGGCTCTTCCGATTTTCCGCAACCATCCGCTCGTGGTCGTGGGAGGAGGGGACTCGGCCTGTGAAGAGGCCAGCTATCTCACCCGGTTCGCCTCCCAAGTCTATCTGATCCACCGACGCGATGCACTCCGCGCTTCCAAGATCATGGCCGAGCGGACTCTCGCCAACCCCAAGATCACCCCCGTTTGGAACTCCGTTGTGGAAGAGGTTCTGGATGTCACGCAAAACCGCGTCACCGGAGTGCGACTGAAGAACATCGTGACCGATGAAGTCAGCACGCTGGATTGCGCCGGTGTGTTTGTGGCAGTTGGTCACACGCCGAACACTCAGATCTTTCAGGGACAGCTCACCATGGATGAGGCCGGATACCTCATTCTCGGGGAGGGAAGCCGCACGAACATCCCCGGGGTCTTCGCAGCCGGTGACTGCGCCGACTCCGTCTACCGCCAGGCCATCACAGCAGCGGGCATGGGCTGCGCAGCTGCGATCGACGCGGAACGTTGGCTAGCAGGTCTGTAAGCGGGGCTCCAGCCCTTCCTCATTTTCAGTGGTAATTTGCGACCTCACCCAATTCTACTCCCCGTTCTCGGGGGGGGTGAGGCGTTATGTTGCGGAAAAGGCAACTCACTTGGAGGCCGCTGGTAATCGCCATGTGCTGATCATTCCGGGCGAAAAGACCGAGCGTCGCATTGAGGGACTCCAGACAATCTACACGATCGAATCGCCGCTGATTTCGCGGACGGCCCGCTATCGCGCGCTCATCAATCTCAACCTTGTGGAGGAGGCCTTGGAGCGGGAACAGCCGGACCTGATCGAATCGGGCGATCCCTATCAGATTGCCTGGAAGGCCCTCGCCTCGGGACGCGCGCTCGGGATTCCAATCGTCGGCTTCTACCATTCTCATTTTCCCGACGCGGTGCTCCGTTCGGTAGCCAAGTACTTCGGCTCCATCTCCGTGATGATGGCCGCGGAGATCGGCAAGAAATATGCTGTCACGCTTTACAACCGGTTCGAGCGGACTCTTGTCCCGAGTGCTGGCCTCTCCGATCTCCTCAGCACGTGGGGCATGGAGAATGTCGAGACACTCGAGCTAGGGGTCGACACGAGTATCTTCTTTCCCGACAGAGAGCGCGGACATGCGGCCCGCCAAGCCTTCGGATGGCCCTCCGACAAACAGGTCCTGCTCTATGTGGGCAGGCTCAATGCAGACAAGAACGTTCGCAAGCTCTTCGAGGCCTTTGCTCTCCTGCACAAGAGCCATCCCGGACGCTTTCATCTTGTTGTGGTCGGCGACGGCATGCTCCGCAATGTGCTTCATCATCTGGAAGAAACGACGCAGGCCGTAAGCTGGATTCGTTACTGCAACGGATCCCAGGAGCTAGCTGATATCTACAGGGCGGCGGATCTCTTCGTGCATCCTGGAGTCAAGGAGACCTTTGGACTGGTGACCCTCGAGAGTCAGGCCTGCGGAACACCCGTGGTCGGGATCCGCGGCAGCTACATGGACGCAATTAACTTCAGCGGCCTGCACAACTGGTCGGCGGACAACAATGCGGAGGCACTGGCCGGGGCGATCCGGATGGTTGCGGATCAGGATCTTGTGGCCTCGGGCCTGCGGGCCTCCGACTTCGTGAAGAGCCGTTACTGCTGGAAGGAAGTATTTGCTCGTCTCTTTGCGATTTACCGGGAGGTGATCGCCTCGTACAACCCTTAGCGTGTCATCTGTATCCACTGCGGCCCGGCCGGTATCATCTTTTACGAACGGAGTCCTGATCCGCCGCTACGAGTCACGCGACCGCAAGGCCGTCCGCCGTCTCTGCTGTGAGACCGGATTTCTGGGTAAGGCGATCGACCCCGTCTTCCAAGATCGCGAGATTTTCGCTGACTACTTGACGCGCTACTACACCGACATCGAGCCGGAGTCTTCGTTCGTGCTGGAGCAGGAGGGCATTGTGAAGGGCTATCTGCTCGGCTCCTATCGCCCGTTCCGCCAGCAGCTGTTCAACTTCTTCAACAACATCCATCTCTTCACACGCGGGATGGCCAAGTACCCCTTCTACAACAAAGCCACGCGGGACTTCATCGGCTGGATCCTGCGCACTTCGTGGAAAGAGGTTCCGCAGGCTCCCCGTCGCAGTGCCCATTTCCACTTCAATATTTTGCCCGAAGCACAGGGGCTTGCCCATAGCACCAAGCTCATGAACAGCTATCTGGATCATCTGCGCAGCAAGAACGTGCGCCAGGTCTATGGTCAGGTGGTGACTTTTGAAGCACGGCGTGGAGCCAGGGTTTTTGAACGCTACGGCTTCCAGGTGCTCAACCGCAGTGAGATCACGAAATACCGCAAGACCCACCCCGAACCGGTCTACCTCACGACCGTCCTGAAGGAGCTGCGCTAGTGCATTCCCTAAGCACGGATATAGTTGAGACTCTGTTAAAGGAGCGTTGCTTGAATTTTTGCGAATCGCGCTGATAGTTGGTCCAGTTATTCAGGTCTCCGGTTTCAGTTTTCAGCTTTCCTTTTTCACTTCTCCAAATGACTGACACCGAGGCAGCGATCATCCTGAACATGCTTCCACAGGTGGGGCCCGTCCGGGTGCGGCGGCTGACCGAGCGGTTCGGATCCCCTACTGCAATCCTCGTGGCCCCCGGTTCGGCATTGCGCAGTGTGGAAGGGATCGGGCCGGAAGTTTCCTCCGTCATCAACTCCTGGCAAGAACACGCCGATCTGGATGCCGAGCTTGCTTTAGTTCAGAAGTCAGGAGCTCGCGTCCTGACTCAAGCCGACGCCGAGTATCCCGAACTGCTCAAGGAGATTCATGATCCCCCGATCGTCCTGTACATCCTGGGCAAGCTAGAGGAACGCGACCAACGGAACGGCATCGGAATCGTCGGCACGCGGAAGGCAAGCCACTACGCCTTGGAGTCGGCCAAGAAGCTAGGCTACCAGCTAGCCTACTCCGGTCTGACGGTCTACAGCGGTCTTGCACGCGGCATAGACACAGCAGCCCATCAGGCAGCTCTGGCGGCTAATGGACGAACAGTCGCCGTTCTGGGCAGCGGTCTTGCCCACATCTATCCGGAGGAGAACATTTATTTGGCTGAGAAAATCGTTGAGAGCCACGGGGCCGTGATTAGTGAGTTTCCCATGGGGGTCACCCCGACAAAACAGACCTTTCCCAAGCGGAATCGGATCATCAGCGGCTGCTCTTTTGGCTTGTTGGTCGTGGAGGCCGGCCAGAACAGCGGCGCCCTGATCAGCGCGCGGGAGGCCGGGGATCAAGGCCGCTCCGTCTATGCCGTTCCCGGTCGGATCGATCATCCGGGCACCCTCGGCTCGAACCGTCTGATCCAGCAGGGGGCCAAGCTCGTGATTGATGCGGCTGATATCCTGTCAGATCTCCCCATGATCTACGCGGTGCCGCCGGAACTCTCCCGCAGCCGTCCAAAGGTGGAGCTGACCGACGAGTATCTCCTAGTTTACCAAGCGATCGGTGAGGATCCGACCTCTGTGGACACGATCATTGCCAGATCCGGTTTGCCACCGGCAAGGGTCTCTTCTAGGTTGCTCGCCCTTGAGCTTGGACGCCATGTCCGGGCTCAACCGGGCAACCGCTTTATCAAACTGATCTGATTTTTCGTAAGTTTCCCCATTAATCCTTTCCGTCTTTAGCATTTCGCTTTTCACTTTTCCCTCCATGTCCAAAACCCTAGTCATCGCCGAGAAGCCCAGTGTCGCCGCCGATCTGGCCAGAGCTCTGGGAGGGAAGGCTGCTAAGGCAGAGTTCTTCGAGGTGGACGATTACATCATCACCTCGGCGGTCGGTCACTTGGTGGAGCTCTGCCTTCCGAACAAAATGACCGGGGGCAAAGGCCTCTCTTGGAAACTGGATTCGCTGCCAATCATTCCCGAGGAGTTTGAGCTTCAACCCATTGCGCGCTCCGCGGATCGCCTGGCCGTGGTCAAGCGACTGCTCAAGAAGCCCGAGGTCATCTCGGTAATCAATGCCTGCGATGCCGGCCGCGAGGGTGAGCTCATCTTCCACAACATCATACAACTGACCGGTTGCAAAAAGCCGGTGAAGCGCCTCTGGCTCCAGTCGATGACCAAGGAGGCAATTCAGGAGGGATTTGCCCACCTTCGTGACGATGCTGAGATGCAGCCGCTTGCAGCCGCAGCCGTCTGCCGCTCAGAGAGCGACTGGCTTGTCGGGATCAACAGTACCCGCGCCCTCACTGCTGTGAACTCCGGCCAAGGTGGCTTCCAGCTTACGCCCGTAGGACGCGTCCAGACCCCGACACTCGCGATCCTAGTCGAGCGTGAGGAGAAGATCCGAGCCTTCGTGCCGAAGACCTACTTTGAGGTCCACGGAGTCTTTTCCGTGGCTGCCGGAAGCTATCCTGGCCGCTGGTTCGACGAGCGCTTTAAGAAATCCGAAGGGGAAGCCGACTCTGCGGACAAGAAGGCCGAGCGCCTCTGGAATCACGCCGCTGCGGAGGCGATCCGCACCAAGTGCGAAGGCAAACCAGGCGTCATCGAAGAGACCAAAAAATCAACCAGCCAGGCCTCCCCACTCCTCTACGATCTGACCACCCTCCAGCGCGAGGCCAACGGCCGCTTTGGCTTCAGCGCCAAGCGCACCCTCCAGCTGGCTCAGCGTCTCTACGAGCATCACAAGGTGCTCACCTATCCCCGTACTGACTCCCGCTACCTCCCCGAGGATAGTATGCCTGCAGTAAAAGCAGCCTTTAAGTCCTTTGAGGATAAGGAGCTGCGCAAGCATGCGGCACATGCCTTGGAGCAGAACTGGGTGATCAAGACGGGCAAGGTCTTCAACAACGCCAAGGTTTCCGACCATCATGCCATTATCCCGACCGGCGCCTCCATCGCTGGGCTCGACGAGGTCGAGGCCAAGCTTTTCCAGATGGTCGCTCAGCGCTTTGTAGCGGTCTTCTATCCTCCCGCACGATTTGATGTCACCACCCGAATCACCCGCGTGGAGGAAGAGCCCTTCAAGAGTGAGGGCAAGGTCCTTACTGATCCAGGATGGCAGGCCGTCTATGGCAAGCACACGGTCGCCGAGGGCGAAGAAGATGCGAAGACTTTAGTTCCGGTTGCTGGTTCCAATGGAGCATCTGGTGCGCTCGAGCCCTCCCTTACCGACTCCGTTCAGGTACACGAGACCCAGACGCGTCCTCCGGCCCGCTACAATGAAGCGACACTGCTTAGCGCCATGGAAGGCGCGGGTAAGCTAGTCGAGGATGAAGAACTTCGCGAGGCCATGAGCCTGCGCGGCCTTGGCACTCCTGCCACGCGCGCTGCCATCATCGAAGGACTCCTAGGCGACGGCTATGTCCTGCGCGAGGGACGCGACCTCACCGCCACCAGCAAGGGCATGGCGCTGGTCAACCTGCTCAAGCACATGGGTGTGGCTGTCCTGACTTCGCCGGAGCTGACGGGCGATTGGGAGCACAAGCTCAAGCTGATGGAGGCCGGGGAATTCAAGCGCCCGGAGTTCATGGAGGAGATCCGCGTCTTCACCCGCGACATCATCACGAAGGCTCAAGGCTTCACCGACGATGCCGAGGGGGCTTTCCCCGACCTAGAGGTCGTTTGCCCCAAGTGCGGCAAGGGCCCCTTCAAGGAGAACGTCCGCCAGTTCAAATGCCGAAACTGTGATCTGAGCCTCTGGAAGTCTCTGGCCGGCCGACCGCTGGAGCGTCCCGAGATCACCGAGCTCCTCACGAAAAAAACCGTAGGACCGCTGGACGGCTTCCGCAGCCGCTTTGGGAAACCTTTCTCCGCAGAGCTGGAGTTTGATCCGGAGTTCAAGCTCAAGTTCGTCTTCGGCGAACGCGAGGGAGATCCCGCTGCCGAGGCGGCCATCCGCAATTCCGAGGCCATCGCGCCTTGCCCTGTCTGCAAAAAAGGCACCATCCGCGAAGGCGTCACCAGTTACGTATGCGACCAGTCGATCGGCGCGGAGAAGTCCTGCGAGTTCCGCACCGGCAAGACCATCCTCCAGCGCTCCATCCCAAGAGAGGAAATCATCAAGCTGGCCGAGACCGGCAGAACGAACCTCATCGCTGGATTCGTCTCCAAGAAAGGGCGCAAGTTCGCCGCCTACCTCAAGCTGGACGGGAAGAAAGTCAGCTTTGAGTTTGAGCCGAGGGAACCTAAGGCAGCCAAGTCGAAAGTTCACAAAGATGCAAAGGATGCTACTGATAAAGCAGGGGGCGAGGGAGAGAGAGATCAAGCCTCCTCAGTGAAGCGTGGACGCTTCGGCAAGCCGGTGAAACCCAACCTCACGACAAAGGCCGTCACCGCCAAAGTCGCGAAAGCCGCCAAGGTTGCAAAACCCAAAAAGGCTGCCGTGAAAAAGAAGCCCGATGCCAAGAAGGCACCCGCAGAACCGACATAAGAATAGATCTCGCGCGGAAACTAGCCTTTGGGAAAGGCGAGTTGTAGTCACCGAAGGTGAACCCGAATGGGCGAGCCTTACGGGAGCAAGCTCGTACAATCGCAGAGGTATTGATTAGGTAGGCAGTAATCATCCTGTATTGCCAAGCATCAGCAGCAGGCGTACCTAGGTAGCCAAGGTGCTCTCAGCAGATTTCCTCTCAAATCACAGAGTGGTGGTTGCAGTGGTTTATCGAATCGCTCTCTGGATCAGCTTGATCCTGATTCTCCGCATGTGGCTTCTTCATCGTCCGTCCGGAACAATAAAAAAGTTATTTTGGAGTATCGTGCTGCTGATTCCATTTGCCGGATGAGTTGCCTATGGGGCATGGTTTGACGCTCCGGACATTCACAACAATCGCTGTCCAAATTTCCCTATAGGATTTTGAGTGAATGCCCCTAAACGCTGCCGAAAGAAATTAAGAGATGAAGCCAAGTGCCCTTTTCTTTGCAATCTGCGTTTCTGTCCTGATGGCACCCCAGGTCATCGCAGAAAACTCGCCTGCCTATCCGCCTCCTGGCTTTGAGAGAGAAGACCAGATTACAAAATCATCCGGAGACAGCTTCCGGATAGAGCAGTGGGTGAAATATGGTGCAGCACCTAACGGCTCGCAGCTTTACCAAACATGGCTTGTTCCGGCAAACGGATCGCCTGTCAAACTGCCGGAGGTACCATTCTCAAAAAATCCAAAGGACGACGACAATTCAGGCAACGTGGGTTTCTCCTCAGAATTCTATATTTCATCGGACAACAATTACTTATTTCGACAACAAAAAGTCTGTCATGGGAACAATGGGGCCTACCTTTACAAGCGCGACCATGGCCTTCATTACAAAGTGCTATTCCCTCGTATCACTCAAGACGCCAGCAGATTCTTCACCAAGAAGACCGGATTAAAATGGTACTTTGGCGATGGGATTGTTGAGTTTTCGGAATGGAAAAAGAACGGGGATATTATCCTAACGCTAAGGGGCGGCTTGGGGCACAGAAAGGGTGTAACCGATTGGCGCTGCCTCTTCTCTCCATCAACCGGTTCATATTCCGAGCCTGAAGAGTGGATCCGGCAGAACAAAAATTGCATTGAGAGTGATTGAGCCTCAGATGAAATGGACAGAAGACCACCCCTTTTCCTCAACCCAATCCCCCTAAACGATGACGAAAGGAATGAAGATTGATGTCTGTCTATGAGTGATCATGGCAGCAGTCATCGGATTGAGTGGGTGTGCAGATCTTCCCTCGCATCATCCTTCTCCCGCCACGTGTGCGCACACGCCCTCTCAAATCAGAACATGGCAATATTCACACGCAAAGCAGAGCGGTCGGGCATCCTCCCTGCTAGATTCTCCAAATGATCCACCTCTTTCAGATCAGGAGCTGATTGCTCAATCAAAGGCCGACTACATCCGCAGGGGGTTTGATCCCAAGAAGGCCGAGCAGGGCGCGAAGGAGGACTACATCTCGGCAACAGGCAGAAATCCCACTCCTGCCTTCTAAAATTTCTTTCCGGAGCAGCCGCACCCGCCACCGCATCCAGGTTTCTTGCGGGCCCTCAGCCAACGTACCACGAAGTAGCCGATAGCCAGCACGACAAGGCTGAGGGCTACTGCGGTCTGTATTTCGGGTGTCATGGCTTCAACATAGCACGGATTCAGACTTTTCTTCTTATCATCTCCGCGCCTCTGCGTCTCTGCGCGAGAATCTTCAGCCTAGTGAAATCCCAGCAACCGTCCTCCCTGATACAGGAGGAATGATGCGAGATAGGCCGCGCCCGTCATGTAGCAGAACTGGAAGAGGGGCCAGCGGAAGCTATTCGTCTCGCGGCGCACTACCGCCAGCGTGCTGACGCACTGCATCGAGAGAACGAAGAAAACAAGAATCGAAAGACATGTAAGGGGCGTGAATGTCGGTGTTCCATCGGCGCGTTTCTCCTCCCGGAGGGTCTCCACCAGAGTGCCATCCTGCTGATCCTCACCCCCCTCGACGTTGTAGACGATCGACATGGTGCCGACGAACACCTCGCGGGCGGCCTGGGCTGCGACGAGTCCGATGCCGATCTTCCAATCCATACCGAGCGGTGCAATCGCAGGCTCGAGTGCATGGCCGATCCGGCCGGCATAACTATGTTGAAGTTGCTCCGTCTTGGTTGGCTCTGGCATTCCCACAGGTGAATTCATCTTTGGGAAGGAAGCGAGGAACCACAGGATGATCGCTATACCGAGGATGACCGTTCCGGCTCGCTTCAGGAAGAGGCTCGCACGCTGCACCATCTGAGCCGCGATCTGCCCGAGGGAGGGAAGCCGGTAAGGTGGGAGCTCCATTAAGAAGATCGGAGTTTCGCCACGCAGGATGGTCTTCTTGAAGAGCCACGCAAAGAAGAGCGCTGCCGTGGTGCCGAGTAGGTAGAGGCCCATCATGATGGCGCCCTTGAGCCAGACGGACTCAGATGGAAGCAGAGCCGCGATCATCAAGGCGTAGACGGGGAGACGAGCTGAACAGCTCATAAGCGGCGCCACCAGAATGGTGACAAGGCGGTCCTTCGGATTCTCGATCGTTCGCGCGGACATGATCCCCGGAATCGCACACGCGTAGGAGCTTAGAAGGGGAATGAAAGATTTCCCATGGAGGCCGACCTTGCTCATCACTCGGTCCATGAGGAATGCAGCCCGCGCCATGTAACCGGTGTCTTCAAGCAGGCCGATGAAGAAGAATAAAATCAGGATTTGAGGTAGGAAGACCACCACGCCGCCGACTCCCGCAATGACTCCATCGGTAAGGAGATCACGGAGGTCACCTGGGGGCATAGCCCCCTGCACGATGCCCGAAAGCATTCCGAATCCCGCCTCGATCCAATCCATCGGATAGGAGGCGATCGTGAAAATCGAGACGAACATCAGCACCATCATCCCAAAGAAGATGAGCCACCCCCATGCCTTGTGCGTCAGAAGGTCATCGAGCCGTTGAGTGAGCTTGTCGCTCATGGCGGTCATTCCTCCTTGGGCGGCATGGCAGAGCTTGCCAATCTGGTCGTAGCGCTCCGCTACAACGGTCTCACGCCACTCTGGCAGCTCCCTGTCGAGAGCTGCGCGCTGGCCGATGGCCGCGCTCAATGCGGAGCCAGCTCCCAATTCTGCAGCCACGGTGGCAGTATCAGAATCCGTAGCTGCAAGTAAGATCGACGCTTTCATCCGGGCCTGTGCTTCACCTAGCGCCCTGCCATTATCTCGCACCTGACCGGGCCAGCATGCTGCAACCTTTTCTGCTGCCCGAGTCCAGGATGAAGGGACATCCGTCTTCCAGGCGCTGCGTGGAATGTCAGCACGACTCAAGGCTAGCCTCAGCGGGAGAAGGGTTTCCCGGCGCGTCGCCTGCACGGGGACTACTGGGACGCCGAGCTCCTCTGCGAGACGCTCCGCATTCACCGGCGTCCCTTGTGCCTGCGCGACATCAATCATGTTCAGCGCAATGATGGTCGGCAGCCCCAGTTCCAAGACTTGAGTGATGAAGTAGAGGTTGCGCTCAAGGTGTGAGGCATCCACAACGCATAGGATGCGCTTGGGGCGTGGCGTGTCTTGCCGGAGATCCAGAAGCACGTCACGTGTGATCCTCTCGTCGGGAGCATGAGCACCTAGGCTATAGCTGCCGGGTAGATCGAGTAGCTCGACCTTCTCTCCGTGTTGACCGATGAACTGGCCAGACTTCTTCTCAACTGTGACGCCCGGATAGTTGGCCACCTTCTGGCGAAGTCCCGTCATGGCATTGAAGAGGGTAGTCTTTCCACAATTCGGGTTGCCAACAACAGCGTAG
>Ga0209084_1003161_pt1 | contig 12226 bp, 18 predicted proteins | sample C_130820_MF_Meta_FD_187309 | JGI IMG/M metagenome (GOLD analysis project Ga0209084, IMG submission 187309) | Freshwater microbial communities from Lake Croche, Canada to study carbon cycling - C_130820_MF_MetaG (SPAdes) (version 2) | ecosystem: Environmental > Aquatic > Freshwater > Lake... | reverse complement strand
GACAGCCACATGCTGGCCCGTGAAGGTGTGCCCAACAGCTTCGAGTTCAAAGGTGGCGCCATCTTCATCACCAACATCAAGTTCGACAACGTGCGTAGCAAGAAGCTACGTGATCACTTGGAAGCACTAGAGAGCCGCTGCCACTACTTGGATCTAACCATTGACACAGAGCACGAGAAGATGTTGCGCATCAAACAGATCGTAGGTGACGGCATGCTGGACAAGTATGAGCTAGAAGATGCTGACAAGCAGGGTGTGATCGACTTCATTGATGCCAACAAGAAGAGCCTGCGTGAGCTGAGCCTGCGTATGGTCCTGAAGATCGCAGACCTGCGTGTCAGCTTCCCGGACAAGTGGCAAGCTATGGCCCGTGTTACTTGTATGCGCAACGCATAGGCCACAGTAGCACAGCAGTAGAGTAGTACAGCTGGGGCACATAGCTAAAACAATAGCCCCAGCTACAGGACAGCCAGTAGATTCGCTCCCGAACACTGTCCGAACTGGAGTCAAAGGTACAGAAATGATTACCTTTCTTCAGTGTTGTGGTCCTGACACATAAATCCGATTCGCTCCCGGTTGTGTCAGGATTTTTTTGGATTCTTTTTCTGAACGGTCACCGGTGGTAATCAGAGGTCGGTGGTGAGTAGAGGGGCCAGGCTATACATATTATTCTTTGTTGTTATTTTACAACAGCGCAAGCAAAAATTCATGGTATATAGGTGCTAAATCACCAGGGTGAATCTATAAGTACTTGTTTATAATTTTTTGCGCGGATCATTTTTGCGAAGCAAAGGACCCATTCAGCGTAGCGATGGTCCTCAAAATAACCCCACTTCTTTTGTCCTAGATTAAGAGAATTTCCCAATCTCCCGCTATACTAGTGGCTATATAAGAGTGTACACGGAGACCATCATGTCCACTTTTATTAATTCTACCATTGACGGCATTATATACGCTAACGTTGAACTTGTTGATACTACCCTTCAGCCATACTGCCCGTTAGAGCATACGCAATATGAAGACCATTGTAAGAACATATATCACAATGTTACACTACGTCCGGATACACCATGTGAGCATTGTGCAGAGTGCTTTAACTTACGAGCCACTTTAAACGGTCAAAAACTAGACCACTGAAACTGTAAGTACTTCCCAAATTTTTTGCGCGGATATTTTTTTGCGAGCGTAGGACCCATTCGGGGCCTCATAACTAGCTTATATTTTAGTGCCCCATGCGCTACTGCTATTCTCTCCCACACTGATCACACAGGCCACATCAGCTGTGAATTCAATCAAAGTCCATGCTCCAGTCTTGAGATTAACTGTCAGTGCCATATTAGTGCCCTGTTGCGGACTGGGTCCAATCCATTGCGGAGTTTCTCCAAATTCCTCTACTATGGTTTTAAATACCGCTAGCCTAGTGTCACAAGTTACAGGCTTGTTCAGCACCCGTGGTTCAGCGTGTGCAGCATTCAATATAGCCACAGTGATCAATAAGGTTAATAATTTGCCCATACGGTATTTATAAGTACTTCCCAAATTTTTTTTGCGCAGAAAAAAATAGGCCCCTAAGGACCCATTTCTTTATAGTGTTGACTATTAATTCTGTATCCGATTACCTCGAAGATTTATAGTAGATACTGTTACACTGCTGAACGTAAAGCCAGCACAGCTTTCCGTAATGGCTTGTGCCAATGATTTTGATGTCGCACTATCAAATCCGTCAGCATCTGTTGTACTCACTGTGTCTTCATTCAAGGCTATGATAACGTAGGTATTACCAGCCGTTGGACCAGTGCCATTGTCAAACTCACCGTTGTACATGATCTCACCAATTTGAGCAATGCCACGTAGCACCGGATACACAATGCTCTTGCGGCTTTCTAGATAGTCTGAACTACCGTATTGACTAGTATATGTAGTACGGTAACTGTCAATATTAGTAGGATCATTGTCCAGCCAGTTGGGTTCGTCCTCTACGTTGTAACCTATGATTGCCACTTGAAAGAACTGTAGGCGTCGTGTGCCGTAGTTTGAATTTTCGTGGCCGCCTCTATTAAAGTTCTGGGCTAATACTGTATTGAGTAAATTTGGCATGTTATATGCTCCTTTGTTTATACATTATTTATGCGTTGATAATGGGTTCTAAGCCCACTGCAATAAGAATAGGGTTTTGTGTTTGGCCAATCGAAACGCTATACAGGCCTGCCAATAGTCCACACTAGTGCCATTATGATAGGCCCAATTGCTGTAGTGACAGCCTATGTATTGATTCAGCCACTGTTCCATTTGATCCACAGCAGACACCCAATCCCATTGATCATTGACTATTATCTTGGGCCAGTGCGCAACCGCAATGTGCTCAAATTCATGTAGCTCTGGCAAATAAAAACTTCGTGGCATAGTATTATTTACTATGATCGCAACGTGATTAAACTGTTAGTTAATGGTGTAAAATTTTGCTAACAATTTTTGCTTCGCTAGCTACTTCGTAGCTAAAATTTTTTGCAGCCGCTTCGCGCGATCCAGCTAATCTTCTGCGCGATCGTAGTACTTGTAATTGACTGAAGTTTCGTTGGTCTTGTGTACAGTGGCGCCGTTCTTCATATGGAATCTACGGGCCATTTCTGTAGGTGGACTCAGTGTCACAATGCTTTTGATTTCTGGAAAGTCGTTAAGCAGCCATTCCGCGGCCTGTTTAAGCAATCTGGAACCGGCACCGGGTTCGTAACTCCAAATGGTGTAGAACACTGCCACATGCTTGTCTTTGCCCATACCAACGAGATCTTGTTCATCTGCGGGTATGTCACTAAGCCACTGCATACAGGTAGCTGCCAGTACTTCTTCTCCGGCTTTGAGTATCAGTATCTCTGCGCAGTCGTTGATACGCTGTTCAAGAGGAATGTGCGGACGTACTGGGTCGTCCTTGATCACTCTGGTCAAAGGGTCTGTGTGTGAGCGTAGGTGGTATAGTTCCATGTGTGTTCGATTGTATTATATACGTACTTATCATTTTAGTTAAAAAACACTTAGATATCTTCTGAGGGTAGATTGTTCAACAGCTCACGTAGCTTTGAACTTTCAACCTGTGCTTTGATCTTGGGAATTGGACTAAGTGTAGTGGGGTCAATTTCTCCGGTGTCACTATTGACAGTTTGTCGTTGTTTGATCGAGTTGAGCAAACTTGAGCCAGCACTGACACTGTTGTGATTACCATAGCTGTCTTCTTCTGCTAGACTACTGATGCGCAGGCTGTCAATGTTAAACTCTAGATCAATCTTCATGCCTACACCACTTGAGCTACGTGTTTTCATCAACTGTATTTGATAGCGGCCACGCTCACGCATGGCTCTACTGGTAAAAATACCAAACACATTATCCGCAGTTTGGATCTTACTCAGTCCACCTGAAATATGACTGTGATCAAACTCTACTTCTTCAACTGCTCCACGATTCAACTGTGCCGCTGTGACAAACACACAGTTCTTTTCCACTGCCAAATTACGCAATTCTTCTGATACATACTTGTCTTTGATAAACAGGTCTGCGGGGCTAATCTTCTTGGAGATTGGCATCAACAAGTCCAAATAGTCCACTAGCAGTACGTCTACCTTACGGCCCATCTTGATTTCATATTCTTTTAGGTAACTGCGGATATCATTACTGGTCTTGCCAGAGGGCATATATTTCACTTGGAATTGACCGCTTTTCTTACCGATCATCTTAACCTTCATTTCCACGTCATCTAGGTTTTTGAACACTTCTCTAGTGGGAATACCAGTCAGCATGGAGTCTACACGCATGGAAACCAGCTCCTCAGAAAGCTCCAAAGTCAAATAGACCACATTAAGGCCCTGCAGTGCCCAGTTACACCCTAAGTTGGCTAAAAACAGTGATTTACCCGCACCCGAGCCGCCTGCGAATATATTAAGCTCGCCACGGTTAAAACCACCGAATAAGATCTTATCTAGGTTATCCCAACCAGTTGATACTTGTCCATTCTTATCTTTAATCCTTAATAGGCGTGCTCTAGGATCAGCAAAGTAATCAGTACCCATGTCCTTTTGTAGGCCCACTTGTACTGCTCGCTTGATCATATCTTCTACTGGACCGTACTCACCCTTTTCTAACAAGTCCGCTGATTCAAGAATAGCTTTTTCTAGTCCCTTGTGGCGAATAAATGTTTCAAAGTCGTTGAGCAGCCAGTCAAAGTGTTCATCTCTAAGATCAGGTGTATGTTTAAAATCAGTGCCAGTTGCCGCATTAACTATTTCAATAGTGGGCATTACATTATGTTCTTCTACATACTCATGTAGGAATTCTGCGCTGGCCTGTAGTTTACGATCAAATAGTGTGCTGTCAAAAATACTTTGGCAACGTACAAATGTTGCGGCATCTGCCAGCATCATTTCTAAATATAGTTTTTGGATATCATATCCGTAGTCTGTGTTTTGTTTCATCTTTTAATTATACGCTCTTTAAACTTTAATCTCAATGTGTTTGACTGGATCCCATCGGTAATCCCATACTCGCTGTTTAGTGTGATATAATACTGCTCCAATTGAACTACTTGGGTCTCCGGGGTTTGGCAAACTCCAACGGTACTTAAATGCAGGCTCTACAAATCGTTTGTTAGCATGGGAATTCATAGCACAACCGCCCATGTAAACTAGACAATCAGTGTTGACTAATTTCCTAGCTGCCATCATGATCATACCAACTTGCCCTTCAAACGCATCTTGTACTGCGGCGGCAATATCACATTGATCCTGAAGTGTTTCAATAGGATAAGGCCAATTTAATACGCCTCGATGTAGGTTATATTTTAAATTGAGTGTGTTGCTGATATAATTATTAACGTCTTTAAAATAACGCTGTTTGTCACCCTGCTCTGCCATCTTTTGTAATAGGTGCTCGTCTTTAATTGGAGTGAGGCCAATCAACTTGGTAAACGCTGAATAGAATAAACCTAAACTATGTGGATAACTACGGCTCCACACTTTGGTCATTTCACCGTGAAGCCCTTGCCATATGGAGGCACACTCAAATTCTCCGATCGCATCAAGTACTACTATGGCACAATGATTAAACGGACTTGTATAATAACCGGCGGCAGCGTGACTAGCATGATGAGGAGTATAAGAAACTTTTGCGTATTTAAATTGTCGTAGGTGTCTGTTGGGCAGAACCGACATGTCTAACGCCGTTCTATATTGCCCGGCATACACTTGTCTTGCTTTCTTTATCCACGGACGTTCGTACCAAAATATACGATCCGGACTGCCGTAGTTTAATGCTGGTACAGTTTGCGAGCTTGACAGTATATCTTCTGCAGTTGTAGTCTGCGATACTAGCTTGCCCTCTTTGAATACAGCAAGACTACTGCCGTGATTGAGTGCGTTTATCCCCCAGTGTATCATTTGTAAATGAATGGATCACGCTTGCGGAGTTCGGCAATTCTGCGTTTGAACTCTTTACGTGCTTTGTACCATCTCCATGGATTGCGTAAAAAATTAAGAATTTCGTTCATATTTTTCCTTTATAGTTTGTCTTTGTGTAACTACATTGAAGTAATGTTTCTTGGACCAATTATCATAATAGCCAGTATGCTTGAGTGCAGCATGGGCCTCGAGTACTTCACTTAAATTGTTTATAATTACCACTGTATAGTTCCCCGGTAGCCCGCTATATCTACTAACGGTACTAACAGCATTGCCGCATTGTATGAATTGATCTTGGGCCACTATTTTTTTATTTAGATGTTTAATATAATACCTAGTGAACCAAGCATACTTAAAATTTGGCGGAAACACTATTACTTTAATCTTTCTGTTGGGGTTTGATAACTGTTGAGCAATAAATGATCTATAGCTACCAGTTTCCCAAACAGCCACTTCTACGTTTCCTGATGTCCGTGTCTTATAAGCGAACGGACAAGGGCTAAATTTATATCCGTAGAACTCATGATTAACTTCTACGTAATCAATCATCCATGCCCATATATCTTTTTCAATTTCTTCTTTCATTTTTACCAATATATAAAAGGATTATTTTCTTGTAATTTTTTCAAACGTTTTTTAAGTGCGTGTCTTTCTTTATACCATCTCCATGGATTACGTAAAAAATTGAGAATATTGCTCATGCTATGTCCTTAAACCATTTTTTTGCTCTAAGCTGAATCTTAAGACTGTTTGATTCTTTTGCGGCAACTATTAACCATAGGGTAGCAAGTTGTCCTAACTGTACTACTGCGTCATTAACGTCTTTTATACCATCCGGCCAATCGGGCATACTAACCGACCATCCAAATTCTAATGCTTGTTCCACTGTTACTGCGCCTGCGATATCCTTGTCTGGGACTAGGACAATTTCTCTTCCTAACTGTTTTAGTAACCAGTTTTGACTGTCTTTAATCTCCGCACCTAGTAACGCACACGCATCAATACTTATCGCATCAAACGGTCCTTCACAAACAATTACGAATTCTCGATCATCTGTTTGCCTGTCTAAGTTAAACACGTACCCAGGTTGTTGTTCACTTAGGTATTTAGGTTTAGCATCGTTAATAGCACGGGCAGTCCATCCTACAATTTCACCTTTGTATATAAATGGAATAATAATTCTATTACTAAATCCAATTTTAATACTCCAGTAAAAGGGATAGCTTTTAGGATCTATATTTCTATCTACAAGATATTCTATACATTTTTTAAAGTTCTCAGGAACAGAAAAGTCTGACTGAGCAATATTATCAGCCCATTCAACCATGCTAAGAGCATCTATAGGTAGTGCTCTAGATTCGAACTTAGGTATAACACTTTGTATTTGCGTAGTTGAATTGTCATTAAGACGTAATGCTTCTAGTCTTAATTGGCTTATCATATCGTCACTCATATTGAGCAAACGCATGAACTTATTCATTTTTTGACTGATAGTTCTACCAGGTTGCCACGAACATTTAAATTGGCAATTAAAGCAGTGATAGCTTACAGCATCGCCACCATTGACGATAAAACCTCCGCGCTGGCGTTTATCGTCACAGCAGGGCGCATTGAAACTGACCCAACCACTTGGAGTATGTTTACGCTTACCAGGGAGGTGTTGGAGTAGTGTGTCTGCTATTAGGCCCATGCTTAATTATAGCAGATTTTTTGAGCTAGGTCAAGAGTTTATTAACACTCGCCGGGGCCGACATCAGCCGTTATTTGTGTAACCTTACCAGCCAACCCTTCGGTATTGGTTAATGATATACGATGGATGCTACTGTTTTCCCAACTTACTCTAAAGTATTTGTAGTCGTTAACATCTAGGGGATGAAAATGGACCGTTGTAGTAGTTTCTGTTCCAAAAGTAAACTCCATTATCTTTGGAGCATGGGTCCAAGAGTTCACAGATATAGTGTCGTTTGTAGTTCCAACAATATAAATCTTTCCAATAAAATCTACAATGTCAGCATGAATATTCATTTCTGTTGTAGGAACAGCTTCGTAAAATTTAGTAGAAATGGCAGGACTGTGTTTAATAACTTCGCCTAACAAATTAATTTCGCCAGCAAATGATTTGTAAACTCTAGTAGCTTTTGGTGTCGCAGTTGCGTTTCCAACTAGTTCCATCTTACCAACAACACCAAATCTGCTGTCTGCGTATAATGGAATGTTAGCGGTGTCTTTTGTAGCAGTTACACTATAGTTAAAGTACTGACTATCTAGCGCATCTAAATCTATACTTGGAATAGTAACAATCGCAATACCTTTAAGTGTTCCACTTGGTGTAACATCGTATTGTCCTATACTGTTTCCAGAGGCATCAAACACATTTAATTTGATATCAGTGAACGCAGGGGTAGTGACTAACTCGATACGTTTTTGATCGGCATTTTTAATGTCGAACTCTATGACGTTATCCACGCCCTTGTAAATTTTAACTATTCTCTGATACACGTTTGTATACTCCGTAGTAAATCCTGCCAGATCGGCTAATAGCTGTACTCTATTTGGATATAAATAACTTGATATTTTTTGCATCTCGCAGGACCTTTATATACTATTTATGGCAAAACTAAGAGACAACATAGAACAAAACTTACCCTTTATCAGTGTCATCAACTACGGCATAGAAGAATACGTAGGCATCATTATTAATCAAGATCAGTTTGTTACTAGTTTCTACGATCTTAATGCTATTAAAACCCCCGAAGAACGTACACTGTTTTTAGAAATTGGTGAAGTTTGGTGGTGGGAATCAAACCGACAATTTCCTATTAATATATTTTGTAGAGAACAGATTCATCCATTCTACTATGCTGTTAAAACATTTAACAGTAAAGATGTTAGGGTATTGCTTGGCCCAGTAGTAAACTTAATGAATTTGACTCTCAAACGAGTTAAACGTAAATCAGTTCAACTAGTTCGTAGAACTAGATAACGCCGCTTCAAACTCTTCCTTGGTTTTAAAGCTCGGAGTCAAGGACGGATTCCAATCTATAAATTCGCCACGCAATCTGCCCTTCATGTGTGCCAATACCCACTCACCGGTTTTCGGAGTGAAGTGATTAATTCGAGGGTCAAACCACTTTTCTTTTCCGCGATTTGTATACCATGTTTTTGTTTCCTGAGTATCAATATCACATAGTGCCCAATTATATTCGGTAGTAATCCCGCAGTTAGCAAATGCTGGTACAATAATTGCATCAGGCCTAACTTGTCTAATATACGCAACTGATGCCATATGAGCATCTTTTAAATTTTGTTCTAATGGATACGATATATAAATCATATAGTCTAGTATCTTTTTAGCAATGTCGTCCTCGACATCGTAATTTTTCATAACATATTCAACGTGACTTATGTTAGGAAAATGTATCATACTGCCAAGATTACCAGTTTTTTTGTCAGTGACATTTACCGGAATTGAAAGTCTATGAAGATTTGTTACTACATAGATGACTTGTTCGTATTTTTCATGATGCTCTAAAAATTGTCTGAAGTTATACGGATTACTTGAGCCGGGCCCTGCGCGGACTTCACACTCGCCGTCATATTCTTTATGAAGTTTATAAGACCATCCTGTATCATATCCAGGAAACCAATCTCCCTTTATTTCAGCGTAGCTATCACCAAAAATTCCTAATTTTTTCATGCTAGTTGTTCACAAATTAAATTCATTTGAATTACTATAACATGAGCATAAGCAATGGCATGTGCCTTCTTAAAATAGTATTCATCGTTCTCTGGTTTTGTCCAAATCTCTGTCATTACCGTGGTCCATTCTTTCCCAATCAGATAGCGTTTCGCGGGTCGAATCATTGCTAATACCGCTGCCAATTCTTCTATAGACTTTGGTGCCACTTGCTTTAGAATAGACCCATGCCCATTCACATGGAATAATAAGTTCACGAAGTCGTCCTGTAACAGTAAATCCCATAGTGGTTCAGTCCTCATTAATTTTAGTAAATGCTGTCTGTCCTTAACACCGTCATATACACTTACGTTAAGGAAGTCTATCTTAAAATATCCGCGATCTTCTGCTTCTTTGTAATCAATAGTACTTAGTCCTGTAATGGGATTATACGGCACACTAGTACAATACACGCCAGTGTTATGCTTTTTAAAAGTGCCATTATCATTAATAGTCGCAGTGACATGTTTAAAGACTTCTAGAGCTTTTGTACGATCAGCAAAGTCGATGTCAATATCTGGCATTATATATTTGACTCTCTAACTACTTGTTTAACTAGCTCAGTATCGGATGCCAGTCTTTTGAATTTGTTTAACCAGAACGGTATGTCCATTATAACATTAATCGCAGACAATTGCTCGTCATTAAATTTCTTTAGCATGTCTTTTCCTGAACTAGAATTTAAAACTAACCACGGACTTATTTTTCCATCCTTAATATCATAACATGCTCGACTTAAACTAACATAATGAAAGTAATGATTCCATACTGCGTTGTTAGTTTCGCCCCATGCCATCATATGGCTGATACTACGTTCTAGGGCCGTTTCGACCGTCTCTTTTTTAATAAGATCAATCACGTATTGATCGTATAGCTCATCCCTACACCAGTGATCTAATTTGACATTACTAGTAACTACATAGTCCATGAATCTTTCAGGATATAGAGGATTAACATTACTAACAAAACTGCCAAACTTAACAAAAGCGTTGTAATAAGGACTGCGAGCAAACTCGTCATAGGTCTTGTCTTGTTTACTATTTTGTGTTTTTCTATAAAATCTATTATACGTGTCGTATCCTAGTACTACATGTTTTTCTGTACGTGCTAGTGCCCTGCGTTTCTGTTCGCATACATGAACAGCTAGTGTTTTTTCTTTAGTAAAGCCACTGCTACAGTATTGACAAATGTAAGGTTTTATATTTTCGACAAGCGTCATCATTTTAATTTTTTAGCGATAGTTGCGTCATCCATGCCGTACTTCTTAGCAAGTTCTTTAACTTCTTTATCGGTGGACATCTCAGCCATAAGTTCAAGTTCGTCCATCTTACGATTGGGGTATAACTCTGTTAAAAACTTTAATCTCTTACTGCCGGTACCGGTTTTCTTTTTGTTGCCTAACCATTGATGAAAAAATACAGTTTCTCCATTGTAGCTGCACATACACAACAGCATCCATAATAGTTTAGGATGTTTCTGTAGGCTATTCCAATGCTTGTTAAAATATTCGTTAACAGTTAATACAAAATGTTCTTGTACTTCACGTTTAGAACTTTGAACATTACTAATATATCGATTGAGAATAAAGAACTCTTGTTTGAGAGATTTTTGTTGATCAGCATCCATGGCATCCCATAACTCACGAACATTCTGATCCACTGCCGCTAATTTTTCTTTAAGCTCAATCTTTTCACTCATACCTTGTCCTTAGATAGTTTGTATATCATTATAACACGATCCAGAGCTTTTTGTAAAGTCATATTGGTCTTTGCTTCTCGCCGAATTTCACCCCACATCTTACTGTCCATTATGTGATCACGCAACGGTCTGCCATCTTCTGTTCGTGGATCATAATCCCAACCAATTTCTTTTCTTGTACTAGGATCAGCGCCGATTTCTCTAGCATACACAGTACCTTTGTCTCTTTCGTACACGTAAGTAGCACCAGATTTAAGACTGCCCATTTAATATTTCCTGAACCACTTCTTCTTTGGGAAGCAACCTAGCATCAAATGATAACACAGTACGGTAACCGATGCCCTTCCATGGGAATACAGTATGGGGTATATGGCTAGGAAATATAACAACGGTGCCCGGCTCCGGAGTGTATTTCCAAGTGTCCGACATAATAAATTTAGTAACATCTCGGGTCTGAGATAATCTAAATAAGTCTTGACTATCAGACGACGGACTACCTTCTGCCAATTGAGGAGCACTTATGTAAATATTGCCGCTAATATGAGCGCCTGGATGACTGTGCATTTCTTGATAATCACCTTCAGTTTGACGAACTGTCCACACACTAGTAACTACTGGTTTACACAATTTTAAATCTTCAACGCCACTTTGTGATGTTACTATTTCCATATAGCCCAGACAAATAGATTCTAACCAAGTAGTTAACCAACTAACGTCTACATCAAGTTTGTTAGGATATACTTGTATTTGTTGTCCTCCTCGAATATTAGATAGTGGATTATAACTATCATCTAGTTCTTTATGACTATGTAAATTTTCAGTTAACGAATATATTTTACTGAACTCTACAGGGGGGACTGTGTCAATGGCTAAAATGACCGGTTGAAAGTAGGCAATTTTTAATGTCATAATAATTCCTTATAAAATTCTATCTAGTTGTATAATTTCGCTTTGTCGACTAATTTCTTTTACAAAATAAGCACAGTTAGGCTTTTCACCACCGTTGGTTGGTACAGCGAGTAACTGTCCGTTTTTCATTTTTGGAAAATACCATTTAACATCATTATAGAAATTCACAATTTCGATCTTTTTAAACTCTACTCTAAAACTACTTAACGGATTAAAAATTAGTGCTTCAAATCCCCTATCGTTTAAACTAGTAAGTGGTAGTATTTCAATGTCAGTTGCTGCACTACTGTCTCCAACTGCTATACACCAGTCAATCGGCATGGTAACTTCGTCATTGCCTATGCGTAATACCATTGCCGGAGCATTGAAGCTTTCTAAGAATATCAATGGCATAAAAAAGAAATCTGGTTCTTTTGGATCACTGTTATCTAGTACTGCGAAT
>Ga0209084_1003157_pt1 | contig 12233 bp, 3 predicted proteins | sample C_130820_MF_Meta_FD_187309 | JGI IMG/M metagenome (GOLD analysis project Ga0209084, IMG submission 187309) | Freshwater microbial communities from Lake Croche, Canada to study carbon cycling - C_130820_MF_MetaG (SPAdes) (version 2) | ecosystem: Environmental > Aquatic > Freshwater > Lake | place... | reverse complement strand
CAAACAACACAAACCCAAAAAACGACGACTCAAACCCAAATATCTACTAATCAACCCTATAAACACTAAACCAAAGAACCAACCATCAACGTAGGTCGTTACAATCAAAAAAAAACATGAATTTCTTAGAAGCTTTAAAACTCCGGAATGAGCCCCTATTTTACTTCGGGCTAGTATGCTTGATCATCGCAATCGCTTGCTTGATCCTATCTAAAACCACCAACACACAATTCGGCGGAACCAGTGCTTGGTACAAACCTTTCAAATTCGTCGCCTCCATCATGATCTATTCATGGACAATGGCTTGGCTTTGTTATGAACTTCCAAAATTCAAAACGAACCTATTCAATTGGACTGTTATCCTCCTCCTCGGCTTCGAAATCGTTTACATCACCCTCCAAGCTGCCAAAGGACAAGCATCACACTTCAACTTGACAACACCCCTTTATTCAATACTATTCAGCATCATGGGGATCGCCGCCACACTCGTCACCCTATACACCGCCTACATCGGAATCCTTTTCTTCCAAGCGGAACTTCCAAACCTACCAACATCATACATTTACGCAATCCGCCTCGGAATCATCCTATTCGTCATATTCTCATTTGAAGGAGCACTCATGGGAGCCAGAATGTCCCACGCTGTCGGAACTATAGACACAAACACCACCATCCCATTCCTCAATTGGAGCCGCAAAATCGGAGACCTCCGCATCGCACACTTCATAGGAATGCACGCATTACAAATGCTGCCCCTACTAGGATACTACCTCATCAAAAACCCTAAAGGAATCATCATAACAAGCACTATCTACTTCGCCCTAGCCTTATTCACCCTCATCCAAGCCCTCAACGCAAAACCCTTAATTAAATAAGAGAAAATAAAAACAAATAAAAAGATTTAATTATTATCGAGTTTCTTGACTCGCCTAAAGATCTGCCCTGAGCGGAGTCGAATGTCTACTTCCCAATGCAAAATTTACTGAAAATCTCCCCTAATATATCATCCGGATATACCTGACCTGTAATCAATCCAATATATTCCAACGTCAATTGGATATCTACCAACATAAAATCCTGACTCACGCCATCCATTTTTAAAGTCTCCATTATAGCGGATACACTCTTTTTTGCCTTTTGAAGCGCATCAAAATGACGCCCATGACTAATCACATGACCACGTTTCAAAGCCTCATAATCCAGCCCAATAGCATTGCACATATCCACCTTCAATAAATCGATATGATGACCTGTTTTACTACTAAAATATACAATCGGATATTTATTTAATATTTGATTATCGCTGATATTAAAATCAAAATAATTATTAATTTCATCTACTTTACTGACGCCAATAATCAATTTTTTACCCTTTGGCAAGGATAAAATAAATTCCTCTATTAATTCCGAATTAAAGTTTTGATATGGAATTAAATAAATAATTAAATCAGCCTCATTTATTTTGGACATCGTCCTTCCTATCCCGATTTGTTCTACCTCGTCCTCAGAATCCCTAATTCCAGCAGTATCCATTAATCGGAACTTGATACCATTAATTAATATTGTTTCCTCAATTACATCGCGAGTTGTTCCTGCTACAGCACTGACAATCGCACGTTCCTCTTGCAAAAACGTATTTAATAAGGTGGATTTCCCAGCATTTGGTTGACCAACAATCACCGTCCTAACACCTTCCTTCATTGCTCTACCAGATGCAAAGGAGGATAATAGAGTATCAATTTCCTTGGAAATATCCTCAATTAATTCCTTTAAATGACCACGATTTGCAAATTCAACATCTTCCTCACCAAAATCAAGCTCCAATGCCACCAAAGCACTAAAATGAATAAGCTTTTCTCTTAATCCACCAATTTTTAATTTTATACCACCTTGCAATTGACCCAAAGCAGCCAAACGCTCTGCATCCGACTCCGCAGCAATCAAGTCCCCAACAGCTTCCGCTTGACTCAAATCCAACTTCCCATTCAAAAAAGCCCGTTGTGTAAACTCACCAGCCTGTGCCTGATCTGCTCCTAATTCTATTAGAGCCTCTGTCACGCGTTTTAATATATGTTCACTCCCATGACAGGATATTTCAACAGTATCTTCTCCAGTGAAGCTTTTAGGCGATTTAAAGACGCTTAACAAAACATCATCTAAAATCTCTCCTCTGTGCTTTAATTGACCATAAATCAACTCATATCCCTTGGATTGACATAATTTATCAGACTTAGAAAACAATAAACTAACTATGGATACAGCCTCGGGTCCACTTAGCCGGATGGTCCCTAGGGCTCCAATACCTTGCGGACTGGCAACAGCACAAATCGTTCTAATTTTAGTCATTTGTATTATTGGAAACCTCTTTATTCCGATTTTCTAAAACGGCCATTAGGCTCTTCCCTTTAGATATTAAATTAATGATCTGTCCATGGTCGTCTATCATATAGACTTCTGACTCACAATAACAAAGTCTTTTACCTGCTTTGGTAACCCATCCTCTTGCAAGGATATGATTCCCTCTTCCCGGATTTAGATAACTAATGCTCAATTCGGAGGTGACCACTCTGTCATCCTTTTCACACGTAGTAAATGCTGCAAATCCCATTACTATGTCTTGGATAGTACTAATGACGCCTCCATGAAGTATCCCGTCTTGTTGTTGTAACCAAGGTTCAAACACATTGTAGGATTCCACATAACCCAACTCAATTTTAGTTAATCCAAATCCATTATGCTTCATAAAAGCCTGACGACTTAATTTATCCAACATCAAATCCTTAAAATCTGGATTCCTAAGTGGAATCAATCCCTCCACCGGACTCTTAAACAATGTATTTATATTCTTTAGACTCATCTTTATCCTTCAAAATTAAGGATATTAAATTCAATGGCTTAACCTGATTTGCCAACTCTTAAGCTATTAACAACAAAAAGCCCCCCAGACATTGCTGTCTGGAGGGCTTCTCTTATGATTCAGAATTAGTTTACCTAATTCCTAGTATTAATTAATTAGTACTTGATGAATTTTTGATTCACCACGTCAGTACCTGTGTTAACAATAATGATGTAAGCTCCTTTTGCATAGTTAGCCATATCAAATTCTACTAAAGTAGAACCTTTGATCATATCGCCATCTTTTGTTCCTAGGATTTTACCGTCCATTGTCATCAATGTAACAGATACTTGTTTTTCAGATGCTAAAGTAATTGTAACCTGAGCTTTAGTGATGTTTCTGTTGTACCATGCTTTGATTCCATCCGCTTTAGCGTTAAGAGTCACTTTACGTACATCAGAGTATTCATAAGCGCCGTTATAATCCACTTGTTTTAATCTGTAATAAAGGATAGGGCTAGTAATTGCTAATCCAAATCTATCTACAAATGAGTAGTTCATTATTGTATTAGTAGTACCGTTTCCTTTCACTTGACCTACATATAACCACTCTTTACCGTCAATTGATCTTTCAATCTCAAAATGAGAGTTGTTGATTTCTGATGCAGTGATCCAATTCAAGTTAGTAGATTGTGCATCTCTTAAGCTTGCAGTAAAGTTGATTAACTCTACTGGTAATGGATCTGTACCTCCTCCGATTAACCAATCAGAGAAATGTGATACTGTATCTGTCAATGTATTAGTACTAGTGTTCAATGCAGTTCTTCCTTGCCACAAATATTGAGTTCCAGAGTTACTACGAGCAAATAAGTTCAATAAACTTTCTGATCTTCCATTTAGGATTAATGCAGAGTCAGAATATTTAAAATCAGTAGTGATTTTGTAACCTGTTGTGACTGGGTTAGTTCCGTCGAACGTCCATCTTTCGTTCATTCTACCATATGATAAAGCACCATGTACTAACGGATAAGAAGTAAACAATGCTGGGTCATTCGCTAAGAAACGTCTAACAGTTACAGTTCCTGGATTGTTTAATCCACCTGTTCTTGTCATGTTGATTCCGTTAGGGAAAGCAACTAAAGTTCCTAATGGTAATGCCTGAGGATATGCTTGGAACACACCATAAACAAAGTATCCACTAGTTTCATCTACAAATGTTGATGCACTTCCTGTTGCTACCGTATCCTTGGCAGAACCAGTATTGTTTCTCAAATGACCTCTTGAAAGTATCAATGAGTCATTAACTGTCATTTTACCAGCTGTAGCTCCGTTATCTAACCTTGCACCTTTTGTACGTGTCACTTTGAACACGCTTAAAGTAATTGGTTTAAATGTAATCGTATCTGCAGCATTGTTTTGTACATATACTTTAGAAGTTGAACCTCCATTCAATGCACCTGTACCATTCTGAGTTAAAATACCTCCTAATTTGAATGTATTTGCTCCGATATTTAAGGTTGCAGCATCATTGATAGTTAAATCTCCATTTAAGGTAACATTACCTCCAAGGTTTTTAACACCATTTGATGCCATTACACTGTAATACTGTTGGCTAGGGATACTTTGTGTCGCTGATCCCATAAAGTTTAATGTACCTCCTGTTGCTACTAAAGATCCTGTCCAGCTAGATTTTAAATCTAATTGACCACCTCTTAATTTAGTTACTAAGCTCGTTTGAGTGATAGTATTTGCAGCAGCAGTTCCTGAGCTAATTACAGGGTGACTAGGAGAGTTAGTTACATCTACCACAACACTTGTAGTGGTTAATGGAAGCGTTCCGTCACACCAGTTTTCTGTATTAGACCAAGCTGAATCTAAAGCATTTGCAGCCCATACACCAGTTGTACCAGTGAACTCATCTGCTCCTAAGTCAGGATATGTACCTCTACTTTGACCGTCAATATCATAATTGAAAGCTGAACTTAATACCCATCCTTTGTTTTTCAACGCACAATTGGTAACATGTAAGTCAGTTGAAGAATTATAATTTGGATTAACATTATAAGAGTTAGCATCTTGGCTTGTTCCAGATTTATATGAACTTAAGCTAGAATACGTAGTACCATTATAATAAACCATATTACCACCTGCAATGTAGAAGTTATTGTTGTTAGAAACAACAGAGCTTGTACTTGCACTTGCCATATACCAAACTGGGTTAGAGCTTGTTTGACTACTGTAAAGGTTATTTCCACGGAATACCCATCCATTAGTAGCTCCATAAGAACTTGGGATGTAGAATCCATAAAGAGTACCGCTACCTGTAATAGATACGTTATTGTTAAATACATCATTATTTGAGTTATAATACTCATAATAACCGTATTGTGTTCCACTTCCTCTTACAGCAATAAAGTTGTTAAAGAATCTGAATCTAGAGTTATAACCTGTTGGGCTAAAGCTATAGCAGTAATATCTATATACACCATAAGTAGTGTTAGAGTTAGTAGGTAAGTTAAATTTATTACCACTTACTGTCTCTGTTAACCAGTTTGTATTGTAATAGTTATAATAACAATACAATCCATAAGATGAGGAGTAAGAGCTTGGATGCCAGTTAAACGTGTTATTGTTAATCGTCCATCTTTGAGCATAGTAGTATTTGTAAATACCATAGTACCAAATGGAATCAAAATTATTACCGTTAATTACCCATCCCTTATTACCAGAGTAAGAGTTAGAACTGTTGTAAGTATAGATTTGGAAGTTACCTCCTCTTACAGCGTTATTAGTGATGCTAATTGCAGTATCCAAAGAATTATAAGTTGGAGCTGCAACAACATACTGATAATATCCAGCATAAACAGGATTTCTGATACCCCAAATTCTACAGTTGGTTAAGTTGATGTTAGAAGAGTTGTTATAAATAGTTACAGCAGAACCGTAATAGTAGTATAACTGAGAAGAGTTATCAATTGTTAATTTTTTGAAATTAACATATTGAGCTCCTGCAAATCTAACAACCGCATCTGTTTGGTTATAGTTACTAAATGAGTTAGTAATGATAACTTTAGATGAGTCTGATGCAGATGATTGGAATGTAACTGTATTAGTTGCTGATGATCCTGCAATCGCTGGGATAGTTAAGTTTTCACTATATGTACCCGTTTTGATATTGAATGTAGCAGCACCACATAAACCTCTTGTGCTTAAGTCATAAACTGCTGCACCGATTGTAGTATAGTCAGATGGACTTGATCCAATTACATAAGTACCCGTCATACCCACTGTAGTAGATTTCCCTACTGAGTCATTTGCGGTATTTCCGTCTGCTCCTCCATTAGGATTTAATGTTCTTGCAGAAAGAACATAAGTACCTGATGTGTAAGACACAGATCCTAAGTAGATGGATTGAGTTGCACCAGAAGCTAAACTTCCTGACCAGCTATAAGTACTTGCAATTCCGTTAACTCTCCAACGGATATCAACACTCGTTAAGGTTGCTGTTCCTGAGTTAGATAAAGTAACCACAATTCTTTGAGTACCACATCCCGCTGTTTGAGGCGTATCAATTGAAGCAATTGATGCATCATTAGCTGGAGGAGTAAACTCATCTGCTCCAACGTCCATTGTGGATGTTCTTGCATCACCATCAATATCTGTAGGGACTTCTGTGTTGTAAGACTTAGCCGTTCCATTTAATGCTGTCTGAGTAATATGGAAATCACCAGATGACGCAGCTGCAAAGGATGGATTTACGTTAAATCCGTTTGAATCCCTTCCTGATCCAGTTTTATACGCACTAAATGTACTATAGTTAGTACCATTATAGTTTATTAAATTGGTTGCTCCTCCACTGCTATAATAGTCGTTATAGTCAATAGATCTATAATAACCATAATTATACATATAAACCGTTGGTTTATTAGCATTACTTGTTGCAACAATGTTATTAACAAACTCATTATAAGAACCTACAAAGTTGTACATATACATTGCATAGTTACCACCATAAGTAGAGTTGTCATAAATGGAGTTGTTTATCCATCTCATGTTTTGGTTGTAATAAGAATAAACGGTGTAATTCATGTTTGCACCACCACCATAAATAAAGTTATTACTAATCAACGTTCTTACTCCAGAGCTAGACTGTTGATTTCCATACATATATAAACCATAATATCCTTGAGGTGCATATATTTTATTAGCACTTATAGTTGCAATACTTGTATTGGAAGACAAGTATAATGGATATTGTATTGTAGTAGAATTAGCCGTATTTGTGATTGTATTGTTATTAAACACTAATCCAGTTTGATTTTGGATATAAGCATTGTAATAATATACAGAATCAGAAATATTACCAATAATTGTAGTTCCAGTGTTACCACTAACAAAATAGAATGATGTATAACCTCCCACTATGTTATTGTAAGAAATGGTATTGTTATTATCGCTACCTGTTGCATCATAAATCATAGATTGATATTGATAATAAGTAGGATAACTATATGGTCTTTGTCCTGTTATCTTACAATTAGTAACTTGATTGTAGTTAGCACCTCCTGTGAAGGAAATAACAGACGCATCATAGTTATAGGTATAAGAAGAAACACGGTCAATCCATAGTTTTTTGAATATTACATAACTTACGTTTTTGAACTCAACTGTAGCAGTTACAACTCCGTAGCTACTTGAAGCATTGGAATATAATCTTGCTTTAGATGAGTCACCAGCTGTAGATTGGAATGTGATTGTATTGATTGCAGAAGCTCCATTGATAGCGCCGTTAAATACTGCTCTACCGCTATAAGACCCAGTTGCAACGTTAAATACAACAGGACCACATACTCCTTTAGCATATAAATCAGCAATTGCTAATGCAAATGATGAATACGTTCCAGATGAACCGATAGTATAAGTTCCACTCATACCGGCAGTAATACCAGATTTAGATAAACTATCATTTGCCGGATTACCATCTATTGTACCGTTAGGATTTGTAGATCTAACTTGTACACTGTATGAACCAGAAGTAAACGCGTAGCTACCAACTGTTACTTGAGCAGTAGAACCAGAAGCTAGGCTTCCTGTCCAGCTATAAGTACCTTGATAAACACTATTTACATACCATTTAATATCAGCAGATGTTAAAGTAGCTGTTCCTTGATTGATCAATGTAGCCTTAATGTTTTGTGATCCACCACCACAATAAACTACTGGAGAGTCAATAGATACTATTTTAGCATCGTTTGCTGGAGGAGTAAACTCATCCGCTCCCATATCCATAGAAGAAGACCTAGCTTCTCCATCAATATCATTAGTAATCTCTGTGTTATAAGTTTTACCAGAACCATTAAGTGCTGTAGAGTTAATATGTAAGTCACCAGTAGAAGGTGCATTATAACTTGGATTAACACTAATTGAATTAGAATCTCTACCTGTACTTGATTTATAAGTAGCTAAGGAAGTATAGTTAGTACCATTATAGTTTACTAAACTTGACCCTCCTGCAGTATTATAATAGTCGTTATAGTCAATTGATCTATAATTTCCACTGTTATATAAATATAATCCAGCCTCACTTGCAACGTTACATACTACAATGTTATTTACAAACTCATGTAAAGAACCTGAGTAATTATATAAATACATACCATAATAACCTGACGAAGAGTAACCACTATTGTGATAAATAGAGTTATTAATCCATCTCATATTTTGGTTATAATAGCTATACACAGTATAATAACAGTTGCTACCAGATCCATATATAAAGTTATTAGCAATTAGTGTTCTGTTACCAGAAACTGATTGTGTATTACCGTACATATAGATACCATAATATCCATAAGGCATATATACTTTGTTGTTTCTGAAAGAAACAATATCAGTATTACTGTACAAGTAAACAGAATACTGCATACTTGTATTGGTATAGTTGGTTAATGTGTTATAACCAAATATCAACCCTGTAGTAGTTTGAATGTAAGCATTGTAATAGTAAACAGAGTCAGATCTGTTACCTTGAATGTTCCATCCTGTTCCTGCAGATAAGTAGAAAGAAGAATATCCACCTCTGATATCATTATTCAAGATGTTGTTATTAGTTGCAGAAGCAGCTCCATAAAAACGTGCTTGATATTGATAATATGCAGGGTAAGCATACGGTCTTTGTCCTGTAACCAAACAGTTAGTTACTGTATTGTTACTTGCTCCACCTAAGAAGTTAACAGATGCTCCATCGTAATTATAACTATAAGTAGATGGTCTGTCAATCCATAGTTTTTTGAAGTTTACATAACTAACACCATTGAACTCAACTGTAGCTGTTACACTACCGTAACTGCTAGATGCGTTATAGTAAATTCTTGCTTTAGATGAATCTCCTGCTGCAGATTGGAATGTAACCGTGTTGATTGGAGATGCACCACTAATTGCACCACTAAATACTGCTCTTTCATTATAAGAACCTGATTGTACATTGAATACAACTGGTCCACATAATCCATAAGTATATAAGTCACTGATTGCAGAACTGAAGTTAGAATAAGTTCCAGAAGAACCGATTGTGTAAGTACCACTTAAACCTGCAGAGATGTTCAATTTGTATGCACTATCATTTGCTGTGTTTCCATCAGTTGATCCATTAGGATTAGTTGATCTCACTGCAACGTTATAACTTCCTGTTGAGAAAGCATAAGTACCTACTGTTACCGCTGTAGATGCTCCAGAAGCAAGACTACCTGACCAGCTATAAGTTCCTTGATAAACACTGTTTACATACCATTTAATGTCAACAGATGTTAATGTAGAAGTACCTTGGTTAAATAATGTCGCTTTGATGTTGCTAGAACCACCGCCACAATAAACAACCGGGGAGTCAACTGATGCCATTTTAGCATCGTTTGCAGGAGGAGTAAACTCATCCGCACCAGGATCCATTGTAGATGATCTTGTTTCACCATCTAAGTCATTATTTACAATAGAAGACAAGTTTTTACCTGCTCCGTTCAACGCTGTTGAATTGATGTGGTAATCATTAGTTGCTGCAAAAGAAGGATCTATGTTCAATCCATTTGAATCTTTTCCAGAAGCTGATTTATATGCCGCTAATGTAGAGTATGATGAATAATTCCAATAAACTAGGGATGATCCACCAGCAGCATTGTAATAATCATTATAGTTTATAGATCTATAATATCCATAAGAATAGTTAGACAATGCAAAGTTTCCACTATTTGCAGAAACAAAGATGTTGTTTACTAAATCAGGATAAGGGCTAGATCCAGAAGGATAGAAGTATGCTGCATAGGATCCACTATAACCAGAAGAATATCTAACTGTGTTATTGTAGATGTTTAAGTTATTAAAATAATAGTTGTACCATGCGTATTGCGCATAACTACCACCTAAGTTAATAAAGTTATTAGCTACTAAACCTCTCGGTGCAGAAGAACTACTTGCCTGACAATATTGCATATACAATGCATAATACCCTGAAGTATTATTGAATACGTTATTTCTAAGATATGCAATATCATAACAGTAATAGAAGTATGCACCATAACCATAGTTAGCATATTGAAGATTTGTACATTGGTTGTAACCAAATTTCAATCCTTGGTTATAATAGATTTGTGTATTGTAATAGTACCCAGAGTCAAATAAGTTATTATCAAATCTGTTTCCTTGCTCTTGGCTTCCTGCGGAAGCTCCAAACCAGTAAAGGGCAGCATATCCTCCACGGAATCTATTATTTGTAAATGTATTGTTATTATCGTTAGTACCAGATGAATAAATCAATGCTTGGTATTGATAATACATAAACTGAGCATAACCCGTGATATAACAGTTGGTAATAGTGTTGTAATTAGAAACATTTCTGAATTGAACAACAGAACCATCATAGTAGTATGTACCAGGAGCTGGTCTATCTAACCAAAGTTTTTGGAACACTAAATAACTTACGTTATTTAAGTCAATTGTAGGATTAACTGCTCCGTAACTTGAAGTTGCAGCATAATAAATTCTAGTTTTAGTAGAATCTGATGATGTTCCTTGGAAAGTTACAGTATTGGTTGCAGAAGCACCCCCGATTGGTCCTGTAAACAACATTCTTTCATTATATGCTCCTGGACGGATGTTGAACACTACTGGTCCACAAACTCCTTTTGCATATAAGTCTGTAATCGCTGCATTAATAGTAGAGTAATTAGGGGATGTTCCTCCAATTGTATATGTACCAGTTAATGCTTGACCGATATTATTTTTAGTAATTCTATCATTTGTTGTATCACCATCAGATCCTCCGTTAGGATTTGAAGTCAACACTCTTAATGAATATGTACCTGAAGTGAAAGACGCGCTTCCGATGTTTACTTGAGTAGATGCACCTGCAGCTACTGAACCTGACCAGCTATAAGTAGTAGTACTACCTCCGTTCACAGAATAGCTGATATCAACTGAAGTCAATGTAGCTGTTCCGTAATTTTTGATAGTTACATAGACTGGTTTAGTACCTGGGCAATATCCAGATGCTGGAGTATCTATACTTGCAACCCCTGCATCATTTGCTGGAGGCGTAAATTCATTTGCTCCCATATCTGGAGTAGCAACAAGTCTTGCAGTTCCGTAATAATCTGTAGTGATTCCTCTATAACCTTTACCTAAGTTATTTAATGAAGCTTTATTACCTACATCAAATACGTTTCCTGCAATGTTAGTCCAGTTAGGATTAATGTTTTTGGAGTTTGACTCATAAGATGAACCTACTGCAGATTTCCAAGAAGCTAAAGTAGAATAAGTACTATAGTTAGTAGATCCGATAGATCCTGCTGTTCTTACCCAATAGTCATTGTAGTCCATAGAGTCCACATAACTACTATTTACACCAGCATAATAACCAGCATAACCTAATCCTCCGTTGTCAATAACAGTAATGTTATTAAAGATTTTTAAGTGTGTAGCATAGTTATTAAATAAACCTCCTCCGTAATACGGATAAGTTCCGTTGGTAGTGTTAGCTTCAAAAATACTGTTATGGTAAATATTAATAAATGAACCATAATAAGTATAAATCGCCGCATTATTGTAATAATAGTACAACTGACCACTTGGGTTAGTTACCATGTTATTACTTACTCTCACTGGGAAAGTACCTGTTCCTTGCGTATAGTATAAATACATACCATAACTACCATAACTTAATGGACCCATATTGATGTTATTACCATCAATTTTTGTTAATCCTGTAGTATTGTATAGATAATAAGAAAAGAATCCTGATGTTCCGCTATAGCTAGAACCTTGACCGTCTCTAATAATATTATTACTAAAGTTCAAGTCATTGTTATAATAGAAGTAAGTACCAGAAGCTAAGAAGGAGTCAATTCTAT
>Ga0209084_1003156_pt1 | contig 12234 bp, 8 predicted proteins | sample C_130820_MF_Meta_FD_187309 | JGI IMG/M metagenome (GOLD analysis project Ga0209084, IMG submission 187309) | Freshwater microbial communities from Lake Croche, Canada to study carbon cycling - C_130820_MF_MetaG (SPAdes) (version 2) | ecosystem: Environmental > Aquatic > Freshwater > Lake | place... | reverse complement strand
GTTTGCGGCGTGAACCGCTAATGTACGGACACGAGTTTCACCGCCTTTTTCAGCCAACGCTTCGGGGCTTAGTTCTCCAGAGGATGCAAGCCCTGTAAGAATCGCACACCATGCGGCAGACTTGTCGATGTCAGAAACAACATCAACTTTGGCTGTCATCTGAATAGGTCTTGCTAAACTTTGTTCTAGGTTGCTCTGTGGCAGGAGGGAGGACTTTGAGTTCAAAGTCGCTTTTCTCTTCTGGTACTTCCGTTTCTTCCTCAATGTTTTCTGTGGTTGCTGTGTCGTTTCCATTGTTTTCTAGTGGTGGCAGTTGTCCGTGTTGTTGTGCATAGCGGAAGGTCTCGACCATGAAATAATTCCTTTGCTCAAGCAAGGCCAAGACAACGGCTTGGTAGAATGATACTTCTGGCATCTTCTTCTCTTCGCCTTGCTGGCGAATCTGCTTGAGAACTGGATCTTCCTCAAATGAGGATTTAAGGGAGGGCGGTATAATATATCGTTTCATATTGGTGGTTGCTAAAGTGAATATGAACTATCTGGAATTACAGGATAGTTGGCAAGTGATTATTTTGCATAGAAGGGCTTGCTCTTTTTAGATTGAGAACTTTTCTGGTAAAATGGCTTAGAAGACTTGGAACTTGATTTTGATTTAAGAGACTTTTCATACTCTTCAATATCCCTTGGAGTATCAGCCCTTGTTCCCAAGAATGCGGCAGATCCAGCTTTAATAGCCGCAGGAAGAACTTCCTTTTGAGTTGCCGCTTCAGAGATCGGTATTGGAGCAAATTGCTCTTGGATAAGTTCACGCCATGTAAGTTTCCTGCGACCACGATCAGGTTGCTCGTTAGACCAAGGAACCGTATTGCCTACATAATCCTTACCAGTTGATGCAACAATAATATCCCTAATAATCGGGCTGAAGCCACTCCTTAGATAAGTATAAACTGCATCTTTCATTGCTTGCTCCCTTCCACCTTTTGCTTTCTGCCATCTGGATAACTCACCAAATACGGCATTATACTCTTGTGCAACTAATCGGAATATTCTAGTAAATGCCCCTATAGTTGCTAGTTCATAACCAAAACCTTTATAGGCAAGCCAATCACGCTTCTTTGGATCAAGGAAATTTACACTCTGATTGCTTCCTGTAATAGATAGCAATGCTTGGTTTGCAAGCAATGTACCTGTCAATACCCCTAAGAATTTTGCTTTGTTCTTTGCTTCATAGATAGCACTCATCCTTTCCTCTGGAGATACTTTGACAAATGGATTTGCCATTTTACCAAAAGTACCAAGCATACGAGCAGGATCTTGTATCAACCATTTGAAGCGACTTGCAATAAGTTTAGGAGCAAAGAAAAGGATCTTGGTTATAGGGCTTTGAAGGATTCCGGCAGAACCCTTTCCACCCTTAGTAAATCCAGTAGCATTATTAATTGCATTGGCATACATCTCTGCCATTTCTGGAGTCCTTTGGGTAATGCTTAATTGTTTCCATGCCTGATCAAACATATCTTGACGCAAGTGGAATAGAGCATCAAACCCACGACCTCCGCTAATCGTATCCAATGCTTTAGCAAGAACAGAATCACTTCTAGCAGGAGTTGCCCCCTCTCTTCTTATCTCTCTAGGATCATTCTCAAGCCCACCCTTTCGGGCAACGATCCAGCTTGGACGATTAATTAGATCCTTGTTATCTATAATGTTTTGAACACGACCACTTTTAAAAGTAAAGCTATAACGCAAACCCTTGAGCCATGCCTTCAATGCCAGTTTTGGGTTTGTATAAAGAGTTGATGGAGCATGAGTTCCAATGAATGCAGTTCCGTGACCAAAGATAGCAAGTTTGAATGTCTTTTCAGCGGCGGCTCCAAACACCCTGCCAATCCAGCTTGCTTTTTGATTATCAAGCCAACGCTTTGCTTCATCCAACGCCATTTGCCTGTTGCGTTGCTTTAGATACATTTCATCCGAAGCTCTCTTAGCTCCCTTGGGAGTTCCAAAAGCCTTGCGAACTTGTTGCGGAGTGAGTCCAAAATCACTAGCCAAGTCTGAAATCATCTTATCGTAATCGCTTTCTCCCTTATCTAAATAGAATCTCTTTGCGGATTCCCAAAGAGTCTTTACTTGTTCTGGATTTAGATCATCACCAACCTTTCCCTGCTCAAACAATTCCCTTTGCTTTGCCTTCAAACGAGCATCAGCAAGTTCTTTTTTCTTTTGGTTATATTCATCCTCAAGACGTTTGATCTCGTCGCTAGTAACTTTCTCAACCTCTTTAGGAGTTGTTATTTTGCCACTATTTAAATCATTAATCTTCTTTTCGGCTTGAGCAATACGCTTGCGTAGAGATTCGGCGGCTTTCTCTTCTGGAGTCATCTTAGCTACAGGCTTTGCTTTGGCTTTAGTAGTAGCTTTACGAATAGTTTTAACTGCTTTCTCTCCTCCATCTTCGCCCTTAATAAGAGCATCAGCTTTAGCCCATGCTTCTTTCAAATACTTCTCTGCTTTAGGGCCAAACTGATCAAGGATCATCTTGGACGATCTAGCAAAATCAAGGCCAAGTTCGCTAATATGTCCACGCATGATCCTAGCTATTGTTCCTATGATGGAGACATCGGGGAATGATCCCATCTGAGCTAGTTGCTTGGTTAATAGCTTTTCAGCTTCAAGACGATCAGCCCTCCATTTATCAACAAGTTTTTGGGCTTGATCTAAAACCTCTTTTCCAAACTTTGGTTTTGATTCAAGTTGACCCTGTAAATCCTTTAGCTTTGCCTCGTAATAAGCCTTGAGAGATTCGGCATCTTGACCAGTAGCTTTGGCTTGCCTTACTTCCTCAAGATCCTTTTTGGTTTGTTCTAGCTCATTGTTGAGACGATCAATTTCATCCTTTGCCTTCTTTCCTTGTGCATCCGAAAGATCGGCTACTTGCTGGCGACCTTCCTCTACAGACGCAGGAGTTTGAACTTCAACTTCAGCAAGCCCTTCATCCATTGCTACCTTGTGATCCTCACTAGCCTTATCGGATTCTTTGATAGTCCTATCTACTTTATCAGCAACCTTTCTAATCTGCTCATGTTGAGAAAGCGTAGGCTCTTCTCCTGTTTGAATTGTATATTCTCTGGCAATTGCTGAAGCATCAGTAAGATCGACTTGTCCTTTTGCTGTTCTTAATGCTTCTGAAGCGGCTGAAAGTCCTTCACGAATACCTTGATAGTAATCAGTAGCTTCTTTAGACGCTTTCAAATATTCGGGAGATTTTGGGCCTTTGGTTTTTAATGCCTCACTTGCCCTTGGAGCTAATACTGTTTCAAAATATGCCCTTGCTGTTGAAAGGGCCTCTGGTTCACCTTGTCTTGCTTGCTCAAGGGCTTGATTTGGATCAACGCCATTTGCCAAGTTTTGCCTTCCACGCTCTATAAGATTAGCATCTGACAATCCCTGTGCGGTATCAATTACGCTAGTTAATATTCCACGCCTAACTTGATCTTCTTGATCTTTACGTCGAATAGAAATTTGTTCTGGAGTTTCTTGAGTTGCAGCTTGTCCAGCATAAGGGGTAGGAGGTTTTGGTTTTCCAGATGCAGTTGCGTAAAGATCACTTACTTCACTAGGACTAATTCCCGGGAATTGCCTTGAAAGAATGTTCCCCATTTCTTCTTGCGTTGGAGGCTTTTTCCTTTGTTTTACAGAAGAATCATAAATTCTTTTGGCAAGAGTTTCCTGTTCCGTTGGGGCTTTAGGTGCGTATTTGGATTCTTGTATTTTTTGTTCTAACTCCCTTTCGTCAGCCTTTGGATTGCGACCAATGCCTCCAGATTCAGATTCCCAAGCTAATTTGACTGATGCCCAAATGTCTTTTAGGAAGTCACGAACACCTTCTCCAAGTCGTGCAATCATGCCATTAGACCATTCCTTGAAGGAAGTAACTCCCTTCCTTACGGAATCGCCAACCCTTATTGCGGCATCTTTAATGAAGTCTGGGAACTCAATAAATCCACCTTCTCCACGACGACTCCTACGCAAAGATTCAAAATGCTCTCGCAAAACTTCAGCTTCAATTGCGGCTAATTTATCTGGATTGTCTTTAGCGGCTTCTATTTGTTTTTTGGAATCCTCTAATTTTTTAAGTTCCGCATCTTGTTGTTTCTCTCTAGCCTTTGTTTCTTGATCTAGCTTCTCTTTAGCAATATATGCCTCTTGGATTTCGCTTAGTAATTCATAGGGAGTTTTTCCCATAGCTCCAGCAACCTCATCAATAGGACTTCCATCTCGTTTAAAAATAAGATCACGAACTTTCTTTGGAAGTTTGGAATTATAGAAGAAGTCGTACTCTCCTCCTCCTTCAATAATGCCAGATTTGACCATTTTTCTGTATTGAACAGGATCAAGTATCTTATTCTCTAAGACATAGCTTAATCCATTTGCGGCATCCCCAAGAACATCTAAGGCTCTATCCTTTGCTGTCTTTCTTTTTGGGGCTTTCTCTGATGCAGGAGCTTCATAACGATTGCTTTCACGCTTAACCTCGTCGAGTAATTTCTGAACTTCTGGTTCAACATCAGCACCAATGTCCATTGCCTCATAGTATCTATCTACGGCATCCTTTAAATATTGGTTTTGCTTCTTCCTAGCTAATTTGGAAACCTCATTTACAAGTTCCTCCGGGGTATTGATTGAGTTTTCCTCTCCGTTCTGGTAACGGCTTTCAATATCGGCATATGGGTTTTCTTCTGGAGCCTTTGCCTTTGGTGCTTTTGGCTTTCCAGCTTCAGCATCAATCTTGTCCATTAGAGCCTTTTCCGCTTGTTGCTCTTCAGTAAGGGCTACTTCTTGGGGCTTTGCTTTACCTTTTTTGGAAGGGACTTCGGCGTTCCCTTCTCCCACTCTTGGCAATTCCACGACTTCGCCTTGCCCTGTGACTTGAGGGCGTAACATAGTTTCCTCTGCGCTTGTGACTTGAACGGCATTTGGTTTTGGGGGTTGTGCTTCGGCTACAGGAGCTTCAGCGGGTTTTTCTTTAAGACCAAGTTTTTCTAGAACATTATTCTTATGAGTATCAAACTCATCTGCACTTCTTTGGTTTTCTTCAAAATCAGCTTGCGTAGCTTCTGGATCAGATTCACGCATTTCTTCAAGTGACTTGAATCTCATTAGGCCACTTTGGTTAAGTTTTTCAGTCAGACGATCAACTAATTTTTGATCACCCCTTTTCCTTGCAACCTCCAATGCTAATGCATGAATATCTAAATCTTCAGCCCTCATAATAGTTGCATCAGCTGTAAGGTTTGTATTTGTTTTTATCCAAGAATCAAAATCTTTATCATCCATTTCTGCCAGTTTTACAGGATCTTTTTCTGTACGGGCGGCGGTATTATGATCGGCATAATCCTTTAGCAATTGAGATTCTTCTGGAGAAAGATCGCCCCTTAATACATTTTGAGTATTGAATTGCTCAATAGAATTATATCCAAGTGCTTTAGCTCTACTATTAAGTGAATCCCTGCTTTCTGGAGATCCTGCAACTGGGGCTACAGGAGATTCTTTAGGCTTATTAAGCTCATCAATCTGCTTCTGGATAGCCTCATACTCTGGAGATCCTTCTGGATAATCAAACTGCTTGCTGAAAAGCTCATCAATCTGTTGCTCTTTGGTTTTTGTAACAGGAGCTTCCTTTGCTGGTATATTTATAGGAGCAGGAGCTTCTGGAATAGGAGCTTGTGAATCAGCACTAGCAAGGATTTCAGCCTCCTTTTTGTTTACTTCTGGATTGGTAGAAGGAGCTACTTTAGGAGCAGGGCCACCAAGTTTCTGTTCTTCAAGTTTCCTTTTTTGTTCTTCAAATCGTAGTTTTTCTTGAACCTCCACCCCAGTACCAACACCATGAAACAATCCAAAGGCAATATCTTGAGTAAGCGATTCCACGGTTGGCATCACGCTTTCACCCATGATTTTCCTAATTGTAGCACCAGCGGCAGTATTCATTATGCTACCAGCAACGGCTCCAGCAGCACCTTGGATTAATGGGGTTTGAGTAGAAAGGAGCTTAGATACACCAGCAGATGCTAGTTTTCCTCCAACCATGTAGGTTGCAAGTTGCGGTAATGATTTAACAGCGGCAATAGATGCTTCTCTTTGAGCCTTATCTTCCATCAAGGATTTATCCGTTACGCCTTGGCCTTCAAGGCTCTTAAGGGTTTGCTGATAAGTACCCTCATATGCTTGAGAAGCACCCTGTAATGCACCAAGCGGCGCACCAGCAGGGCCAAGTGCCATAGTTGGCATAAATGAAGCAACTTGACCTAGACCCCTACCAATTTGAGCAGAAGTAGATTTGTCTTCTGGATTTACTCCATACGCTTCTGGATATTGATTAGAAAGATCAGTAATTGACTTTGCGGCTTCTTGAACTTGTGGAATCTGTTCATTGAACCTGTCTATTCGCCCCTGTATCTCGCTTATTTGTTCTGGTGACTCTCCGCTTTCTTGAGCTTGTGCAAGCTCCTCTTGAGCCATTTTAAGATCCTTTTGTTGTGCGTTATTGAAATAACGAACAGCACCACCAACAGTATTTAGAGTAGATGTTGCGGCAGTATTCGCAAAGTTCCTTAAAGCATTCTCAATTGGGTTGATTGTTGGAAGATTAATTACTTTGCCAGTTTGCTCTGGTGCAGGAGAAGGCGTTGCGTTTGGTTGTGCTTCTTCTGGAGTATCAAATTGGTCAAATACATTTGTAGCACCTTTCCCAAGGCTTGTATAAGCACCCTCTCCTTGTGGAACTTTGCCATAATTGGAAAGCAATTCACTTATCCCACTTGCAGTTTTAGGAATCTGATTAGCTGGTATTCTTCCGATAGGAGTAATATTTCTACTGCCAGATGACCCCGTGTATTGGGATGGAGGTGTGTAAATATCAATTACATTGGGATTTCTATTACCATGTTTATCACCAGCAACAAATACCTCATTGGTATCACCATCTTTAAAAATAGTCCCTATAGGATAAACAGATGGATTTACCGCTACTACTCCCGGTGTTAATTCGTTTTCAGATGACCCAACACCTCTGGCTGTTCCAGAATCATACAATTCATCTCCCTGTTTGCCACCAAGAACACGCCTTGGTATGCTATATTCGGTTACAGGAGTAGCCTGTGGCCTAGCATCGAACTGATCAAATTCATTTGTTGCCATACCATCTTATACAGAAGTCTGGCTTTCTTCGGAAGCATTTTCAGCAGAGGCAACAGTAGAAGTGGCTGGCAAAGATGTAGATGCTTGAGGTGGTGTTTGTTGTTGTTTTAAAAGCTGATCTGACAATCCTTTGCCATATTTAGCATCAAATTGAGGTGCTAATGAAGGATTTTGCAAAAGGTGTTGAATTGCGTCTTGTGGTATCTTTGGAGCATTCCATTTCCCAGATGTGGACGGCATCCCTCCAACACTACCTTGTTTTCCAATATTGTGAATACCTTCAAAATTGGCAATAGTTTCTTTTAATTTTGCATTTTGTGCAGTTAAATCATTAGTAGCATTTGTCCATATAGAATTATACCAATGTCTTTCTGGGTTAGGAATTTTAGATGGATCTTCACCTTTGTCTGTAGCTGACTTAATTTTTGCTTCTAAATCACTTTGGGCAATAGTCAGATGATCTTTAATATTATCGTATGCCTTATCTATATCTTCGTTGTTAATAGCATTCTTCCCGTAATTCGATTGTTTTGTTTTATAATATTTATATCTTTGTGCGAAATTCTGAAGGTCTTCTGCCGAAACATCTGTCCCATCTTTGATTGCCTTGTTAATTTTATCCGCATATCCACCCATTCCTAAAACCTTTGTTCCATCTTTTAAGGTTTGTCCATCATAAAGCTGACTATATTCATCTGTTTGAGTATTTCTGTCTTTAGTTGCATTTCGCTCACTCTGCTCTTGTTGATATGGGGTATATGGTTTTGCAGGAGCCGCTTGGCCTAATCGGTTAGTATTCAAAGTGCCATCTGGATTATACATCTCTGGATGAGCCGCCATGCTGGAAAGTCTAGTGCCTTGCAAATATGCCTGTGTATTAGCCATATGAGAAGCTACTTGTAGCCCATCAATCATATTTTTGCCATATCCAGCAGTAATAGGATTTTGACTAGCAAGACTTGCCGCTTGAATTATATCCGCCATTCCTCCTTGTTCTCCATTAGCAATCTTCTGCATTCCTTGCTGATATTGCTGTTGCAACATAGGCAACATGGCTTGAGCAGATTGCGTAGCCGCATGAGTCTCAATTGCACTAGAAATACTCTGGCCTAGTCCAGCCATTGAATTAACAACTTGTTGTTGACCTTGCTGAATGTCTCCAAAATTGGCGTATCCGATTGGCATATTATTAAATATTATTTAGCTCCACTACCAAACAAAGAACTTAAAGAGGCCAAAAGACTTGGTAGACCTAGTGTGCTTTGCTCCCCCTGTTTAGATGGAGAAAGGTTTCCGTAATAATCACCTTTTTGTTTAGAAGAAAGAGCATCAAGACCCATTTTGCCCAACTGCAATCCAAGCTGTTGATCCTGTTGATTCGCCAACTGGTTTGCTTTGTATTGATTAAAACCAGATTGGTATTGGCTTTGATATAAATCATTTCCTAGGGTTGCTGCATTAGCGGCAAGTCCTGCACCAAGTTGTCCTGCTTGCAATCCAGCTTGCAATCCTACTTCTGGTTTTGTGACCATTGAGTTAGCAAGCTGTTGCCATGTAGGGGCGGCACTCAATCCATACTGCGAAAGACCAACGCTAGTCTGACCAATATTCCTAGCAAAAGCATTAGGAGCTTGCCCACCACCACTAAAGAGATTAAATCCACCTCCGAGATTTTGTGCTACTTGCCTATTGATATTCTGTTGAACATCTTGGGGAATCTGACCTTGGATATAAGCATTAATCTGGTTTAAGGCGGCTTCTCTTTGGGCTTGCGATCCCGGAGTAACCTTTTCTTGATTGGCAATATTTGCCTTAGTTCCTCTCTGTGCAAAATTAATACCTTGATTTGCAGCTTGATTAAATAAATCAGATCCAAATCCAAGAGCTTGTCCTGACATTTGATCAAATGTTTGCCCTTGAAGCTGAAGAGCTTGTTGAGGATTAAAAGTAGGAAGCCCTTGTCCAGTTGTAGATCCACCTCCAAATAAACCAGATCCCATTAAACCGCCAGCAACCGCACCAACACCAGTTCCAATAGGCCCAAACATAGATCCTGTTGCGGCTCCACTTAATGCTCCTCCTCCTGCTCCTATTGCTGAAAATGCCATATGCGTGTTATATTATATTTGTTTAATTAAATCAATAAGGCCATGTTGCTCCATCATCCCAAGCATATGTTGGAACCAAAGCGTTAAGCATCATGTTATTTGGGAATTGTCTAATCGCACTACCTGTAGGCTCTTCCCTATCGGCAGTCTCCCTATTGACTTCAAAGATGGCATTCTGAAGTGATACATTATAAAGATCATCACTTCCTTTGTTTTCACGATAAACAACCGCCATTACAGCGGAAATCATTGCCTCTGGAGTAAACTCTACCTGATCATTAAGGTTGAATAAATCTTGGTAGTTCTTCTTGCAATACAGGATAACGGAATCCTTTACCCTTCCTTGAACTGCATACCTACGGAATGAAGGGTTGATGTCATATGGCTGATAAATAGACAGCAACATTTGTGCAGGAGCATCAGTATCGTAGGCATATAGCCTAACCCTTCCATTAGTCTGCGGCTTGGTACATTGAAATACGCTCTTAAAGAAATTCACAGAGTACGCATAAGCAGGGGCAAGACCTAGCGTTATTGTTTCGCTAATCCTTGTTCCATAAGCATTCTCACCAAAGAACGTAATCTCTGTTCCAGCATCTAAAGGAGATTCGGCTTCAACGCATAATTTGTATGGAGCAGCTTCATAGTTCTGGTAGGTAACGTGCTTCCCTCCAACTTCAATGAACTTCTTATTCCCTCCATTCCAACCATACGCTTGCCCCCAACCATTTCCATTGCCGTACCCTCCAGAGCTTGCGTCACCCCATGTATCCTGTGGGATGCTTTGATACCATTCATTCCCTAGAGAAACAGGAACCCCATCAATCCAAGCAAGCCTTACTTGCTTATAAAGACTTGGTAATGTCAGAAGCCGATTAACACAAGCTATACAGACATACTCACAAGTTGCATCACTATCTGTCTTATTCCAAAGCAAGCTCCTTGCCTTATTCATATAAGACAATTGACTAGCTTGATTGCAAGTTCCGCTATTCCCTGCGTAGGGACGGATAGCATTCAGAATATATGCAACGTCAAATAGCATGGCGTTTTATTTAGTTCCCACGGCCCATGCCCTTGCCTGTAGCATAACCACGGGCAACAGCTTTAGAAGGGCCAGTATCATTCTTTCTGGCTCCCATTTTAAGAGAGGGAGAAGATTTTGCTTTAAGCATCTTCTTCCTCATCCCCTTTTGGGTTGCCATATTAAATGAAGTCGCTGTTGAAAGGAGTTCCACGCCCCATAGCAGTCTCATTAGCAGGGCCACCAACAGAGAATGCACTCTGTGATTTCTCGCCAATGGCTTTGATACGGGCAGTACGAGCGTCTTTGTACGCACGAATGGCAGGAATGTCATTCTTCAATGTCATCCTTTGCATAGGTTGAGCAGTAGCACTATCTGAAACAATGCCACGCTCCGTCCTGTCCACGGTGTATTGGACTCCGTGAGATGCCATATTACTTCTTGGAAGAGCCACGTCCGGGGGACGATGGTTCTGGTTGCAGTTTGCCAGCATAGAAAATACCAGAAAACTCATTACCACGAGGGTTGTTCCCAAGATTCTCTTTGGCGTGACCACGAGTGGAGAACCCCTCGCTTTGCAGTTTGGGCTGTGTAGCCCTGTCCATATTCTTAGCCATATGTTTATTTGTTAGGTTTTGTTGTTTGTTAGAGAGCAGCAATATTTGCAACAGACCAAATAATTTGGCTCACGTTATCAGTACTAGCTCTTAATGAATAAAATGTAAAGCCAGTAGTTGTCTTTGATCCAGAAAGCAACGACCAATTCATGTCGGCAGTTGTTGGCGTAGCTGTTGATACAAAGGAAATATTAATTGTATAGTTAGCGTCTGGCATTGCCGTTGGGAATGTAACCACATACGTTCCAAGTGTTCCAGCAGAAGCAAGGGAGGTAATAGTTCCCGTCTGTGGAGTTACAGCATCAAGAGTATTCTGAATCGTCAGAAGACTTTGTTGCAGTTCTGTAATCTGTTGAGGAGATACTTGATTTAGAAACGGAATATTTACAGTTCCATTGTTAAGGTAAAGCTGGATAAAGCTATTAAGAATATCGCTCCACTTCCCTTCTGGACAATAGTTTGCTGGAATTGTCGGAAACAACAATTGTGCAGGACTAGATTGATTGTTCATAGATGGTTAATGCTTACTTTGATTGAAGGATTATTGCAATACTTTTATCCATTCACAGAATATGTACTATAGGGTAATGGAATTATACGATAGTAATCCAAATCATTAATAGGACAGCAATTTACTGCTTCTGGTTCGTTGTAAAATGTATCGGGGCAAAATCCTTGCGGCAAGTCAATCTTGTCATTGAAGATAATTGCCAATCTTACCCTATCAACAACACAAGACCCCTCTAAGTTGATCTTTACTTGAAACTCTGAACCTTCTTGTAATGGTGTTTCATTAAAGGACTCACACTTGTCAATATCTGGAGATGGAAACCTTATTTGTTGATACTTAGGCTGAGAAACAATTGGCTTACAATTACTTAGAATAGGGCTGCATAAATTTGATCCAACATTAATTGGATCTAATAGGGGATTAAAACAGGCATAAGAGTCTGGTCGAAACTCACAACTTGCAGTTATTTGTTCTTTAAGATTAGAAACCCACATTTCGCCACCAACTATTTGTTTGCGAACAAACTTAGAAGCTCCGGGGTTAGGGGTAAAATCAAACCTTCTAGTAACAAAATATGATTTAATCTTTACGCTTCCATAAACTTGAGAATAGTCATCAATTCCTGTAGCCAAGACGCTACTATTCTGAAGCTCATAAAGTCGATTAACGCCATCAGCATCAAAGGAGAAACAGAACCCTCGTTGAACTCCGTTGATCTGGGCAGTAAGGAGTTGCGTAGGCTGTGGGCCTTCCCATAAACCATTCCAGCGTGT
>Ga0209084_1003155_pt1 | contig 12240 bp, 22 predicted proteins | sample C_130820_MF_Meta_FD_187309 | JGI IMG/M metagenome (GOLD analysis project Ga0209084, IMG submission 187309) | Freshwater microbial communities from Lake Croche, Canada to study carbon cycling - C_130820_MF_MetaG (SPAdes) (version 2) | ecosystem: Environmental > Aquatic > Freshwater > Lake... | reverse complement strand
GAAAGTTATATTTCATCGGCAGTTAAATAATAATTAGCTCCAGTTGCCCTATGCATTCCTTGGTTTTCGTAAAAATCATATGCTCCTTCAGTACTATTTAAATAAATTCCTGCATTGTGAGATTTGGCATAATCTTTAATCATTTGAAATAGTTTTTTGCCTAAACCTTTTTCTTTAACAGACATGTTTCTTATTTTAATGTAATTTCCTTCAGGAATACCTTCACTATTTGCTGTATCTGGTTCTTTCCAAACAGAAGCTATTCCCACAACTTCATCACTATCATCTTTTAGCAATATGTTTTTATCATACTTTGAAATAAGACTAGCTTGTATTGCGTATTTTTTTCTTGGCCCTTCAGGAAAGTTTTCAAAATTTTCTTTTAATAGCCAATTTTTAAATTTCATATTATACCTTTATTATTTTATTTAGGCACACATCGCAATTTTGTAAATAAGAATATTTTAATTTCATTTTTTAAACAGTAGTCCATTGACCATCTTTGAATACTTCGATTGATTTGACTGGGAAAGTTTGATTGCCTACATATTTGATGTATAGATCTTTTTTATTTTTAATTTTATTTTGAATAAACTTTGCTTCTTGAGCATGATGAAATTCTGGATTTTGTGTTTGATGGCTAAGATAAGCTGGAGAAAGAATTGCACCAGCATCGACATTTGACCAACTTTCATAATCATTAGGACCAGCCATAATTTTAAAAGGCCCAGTTGCAGGTAAATTTCCAGTTGCAGGTGCAATAGGTTCAACTTTTCCTCTATTAAAAATCTGCATAGATTGACCACCCCGTTTATTCTTAAAAACTAAATTTTTATTTCTCATTCCATGAGATGAGTCATAAGAATCAGCAGAAGTATCTTTATCTAAATAAGCATTATCTTCTGGACTTAGATTTGTATTAAATGCAGCGGTATCTGTTTTAGGAATACCTTTTTGAATTTGTTGTATGTTATTTAGTCTTATAAACTTTTGAATAAAGGCTATTATTTCGCCACCATGTTTTTCTTGATCTAAATCCCATTCTTTAGTATCTATGGATGGGAATTCAATAGATACAATCATAGGAAGACCTGCATGTTCAACATTTGAATCAATTTCTTTATTCGTAACTTTTATTGCATGTGTTGTCGCACCATCTTTATGTGACATCACATAGAGTCCACGACCTTGTCCATGTCCTCCGCCAATAGGTTTGGCACCTTCATTTCTAAAAGAATTTAATGTTTGATTATTTTCTCCTGTTGAAGTTCCATGATAGAGCAATATTGGTCCTTGAACAATATTTTTTGTTTCTTCTTCGTTCAGTAGTAGCCAATTTTTAAATTTCATTTTTTAAACAGTAGTCCATTGACCATCTTTGAATACTTCGATTGATTTGACTGGGAAAGTTTGATTGCCTACATATTTGATAGCAAGTTCTTTTTTATTACTTTTAAGTCTATTTCGGATAAATTTTGCTTCTTGAGCATGATGAAATTCTGGATTTTCCATTTGGTATTTAAGATACAGTGGCGAAAGAATTCCACCACTACCAGCATTATGTCCGTCTTCACCTTCATAGCCTTTTTTGTCATCATATTGATTTACAATTCCATCAATAGTTCGTGAATCTTTATCTAAAAACTGCATACTTTTGACTCCGGGATTCCATTTGATATTAACATCTTTATTCCTTGTGCCTATAGCAGTTGGATAATAACGACTATCAGTATCTGGAGTATCTTTAGCCAACACACTCTGATCTTTTGGTGCATTAGCTAGACTTGTATTAACTTTAATGGTATTCTTTGGAGCAAGACCTTTACTGCCTTGGTACATTATAATTTTTCGAATAAATTCAATTATCTCACCACCATGTATTTCTTGATCTAAATCCCATTCTTTAGTATCTATGAATGGGAATTCAATAGAAACGACCATAGGAAGACCTGCATGTTTAACATTTGCAATAACCTTATCTGCTGCGAGTTTTTTAGCATGACTGTAAGGACCGCCTTTCAATGACATCATATAGAGTCCACGACCTTGTCCATATCCTCCACCCATCATAGGTTTAGCACCTTCATTTTTAAAAGAATTTAATGTTTTATTATCTTCTCCTGTTGAGGTTGCATGATAAAGCAATATTGGTCCTTGAACAATATTCTTTGTTTCTTCTTCGTTCAGTAGTAGCCAATTTTTAAATTTCATAGAGGTATTTATAGGTTAGAATTTAATTTTAAGAAGTTTTAATATGTTCGACTGGTATTCCTTGTTCATTAGCTAATTTTTCTAAATATTCATATGATTTTCTTTCTTCTTCTGGCTCTTCTTGTTTTGTCATGTTCTTATGAAAATTAGAATCATATATTAACAACTTTATAATTTTATAATCTTGAATGATAAGTTCATTATGACCATCATTTAGGAACACAGGTTTTAAAGTCCAACCTCTACCTCCCATTTTTTCCATTGATTTTGACTTTACTATATCAAATACTCTAGAATTAGTTTGTGGATCATGAAAATTATCTGTTGCTCCATCCATGGAAAATCCAGAAGTTACATTTCCTTTTAGTTCAAATGCTACAAATCCACCAATAAAAGAATAATAGTTTCCGCCTATCTTTGACATATCTTGATTTGGAGGATAATAGGTTGCACTTAATTCTTTTTGTTTAAGTTTTCCAGTTATAATATCAATTGCATTACTTGTTCTAGCCCAATGAACTATTTTTAAGTTGTTCCATTCTTCTCTGTTAGCATTTTTTTGCCATGTTTTTTTCATCATGATCATTTTTTTATTAGGGTCTAATTTTTTGAATTCTTCAAAGTCTTGGTCGCTCATGTTGACCAATTCTTTCATTGTAAGTGTATGGTTTTTTTCTTTTTCTTTTTCTTCTTGTGCAGATTTTAATGAATTCGATTTTGATTTATTTTCAAATAGTTCCTTGTATTGATTTTGTTGTTCTAGAGTCATACTTTTGTAGGCATTGAAGATTATTTCGGCAATTTTTTCTTTAGTTTTGTTAAAAGCCTTAATATTTTCGCTATCCCTCGCAGCGGTTTCCTTATTGAATTCGCCTGAGCCTACAGTTGATGGAGGATAGAGTTTTGGGTTATCAGTAATGACATCTAAGATGAACTTCATGTCATTTGGATTAATGGCGTTTATATGGTTATCATGAAGGAAACCAAGGAAGTGTTGGACGATTCCTGATTGAAATTTTGCATGCCATATATCTGGATTTTCTAAATTAGTTTCTTCTTTTATTAGCCATTTTTTAAAGTTCATATTATACCTTTATCATTTCATTTAGGCACACATCGCAATAATGAAGCATTGTTCCAGTGCAACAAACAATATATTCTGTACATAGTATATTTTTCTCACAGTTCCAGCATTTAGCTAAAACTTTTTCAGATTGTTCTTGTGGTGGTGATGCGTTTTCGAAAGTATCCATATTTTATGTATTATTATTGTAAAAAAATTTATCATCAACTAAAGTGTATTTTTATTGAGAATATTTTTTCAAAAAAAGGTCTATGTCTGCAAGTAGATTTATATTTTGTTCAACTTTTTCTTTAGGCCAATCCCACCATTGTATTTGCATTAATTGATCTATTATTGGTTTTTCGAATCTATATCTGATAATTTTAGCGGGATTTCCAGCTACGATGGCGAAAGGAGGAACATCTTTGGTTACAACTGATCTGGCACCTACAATAGATCCATGTCCAATATTAGTACCTCCAAATATCATTGATTCTGTACCTATCCAACAATCAGATCCTATTTCGATTGGGCCTTTATCTCTTCCTATTGGGTAGTTGGAATTTGGGTAATGTGATTTGAATCGAAAGTTACTTACAGTTGGGTGGTGTATAGATGCATGGTCAATAGGCCCACCGCAAAGAAAGGTAACTCTTCGTGCTATTCCAGAATAGTTTCCAACAGTTATTTGTGCGTTTGGAAAATATACAATACAGTCTTGATTTATGGTAGAAAGAGTTCCGAGAGTTATTGGCATATTTTATTTTTCAAGATCGATGAAAGAAAAGCATATAAAGATTATCCCATAGATTCCTGAGACATAAGACGAGTATGATGATTGTAGTAATACTCCTTCTAGGAAAGCTGCGAAGTTTACGAATGGGAATGTCAAGAAAAGGAAGCACGATAAGAAGTAGAGAAATTTCTTTATTGTGCTTAGGTGTGATGTTTCATGTTTTGATTTTATGACATCAATCATGAGTGGTAGGGAGTAAAGTCCAATTAGCAAGCTAAAGCCAGAGTACAGGTATATCATTTTAAAATTCCTTTCTGGTGTTAGTGAAACATATTTTTTTTTGTTGTGCAAGATGTGTTGACAATAAATTTCAAGTTTGTTATTTTCACTTATCGCATTGGGATGAGGAATTACCATAAGGTGGGGATTCCGAATAGGCAATTTGTTATTGCTGCTCAATGCGATTTTAAAATTGATAAAATAATGAAAAAACTAAAATCCATAAAAGGTATACCTTTAAAATATATTCAATCTATTGTCAAAATAGATTCTAAAAGTCCTTCTGGTTTAACTTGGCTTCTTAGAAAAGATACTAAATGGAATGGCAGATTTGCAAATAAAATGGCTGGGTGGAAGCAAATTTCAAAAAAAGATGGATATAAATGCTTTAGATTAGCAATTATATACAACAAAAAATTGTATTATTTTATATCGAGCAGAGTCGTATTTTTTTTACATAATGGTTATTTGACCGAAGGAAAAGAAATAGATCATATAGATCGCAATTCGCTTAACAATAATCCTAGTAATCTAAGAGAATTGTTTTCTTGGGAAAATCAACAAAACAAGGGATTATCAAAGAAAAATAATTCTGGTCACGCAGATGTTGTTTGGAATAAAAGTTGTAAAAAATGGATGGTAAGAATATCAATAAACAAAAAAAGATATTATTTTGGCATTTATGAAAAACTAGAAGATGCAATCAAAGTTGCTGTAGAAAATAGAAAGAAACTTCATGGTGAATTTGGGAGAGATAAATGAAACTCCATTCCATACAAAGCATACCTTTAAAGTATCTTCAATCTATCCTTAAGATAGATCCAGATTCACCTTCTGGACTTACTTGGCTTCCTAGAAAAGATAAAAGATTTTTATTTAATAACAACCATGCTGGACATAAAAAGACAAATGCCAAAAGTGGATATCAAACATGGATTGCTGGTATTATGTATCTTGGAAAAGAATATAAGTTAAGATGCAGTAGAATTATTTTTTTTTTACACCATGGTTATCTTACAAAAGGTAAATGTATTGATCATGAAGATAACAATTCATTAAACAATAAAATTGAAAACCTTAGAGAATGTACTATTTCACAAAATGGTCAAAACGCCAAACTAAGAAAAAATAATACTTCTGGTCATAAATGCGTTCATTGGCATAAAGCAAGTGGTAAATGGCAAGTTACGATAAGAGCAAATGGTAAATCCTATAACTTTGGCCTTTTTGTCAATCTAGAAGATGCAATCAAGGTTGCTATAGAAGCAAGAAAGAAACTTCATGGCGATTTCGGGAGAGATGAATAATGATAACTTCTGAATCTTTAATTGAGAACTTTGCAGTTACTCCTCATATAATTCTAATATTAGAACAAATTAAAAATGAAGATTATCCTCTCTACAAAGAGATAATGGAAACGATAGAACAAAAAATCCAGAACCTAAAAACAAAATGAAAAAATTAAAATCCATAAACGGTATACCTTTACCTTACATCAAATCCATCTTAAAGATAGATCCTCTTTCACCTTCTGGATTAGCTTGGCTTCCTAGAAAAAATATGCAATTCAATTCATATTGTGCTAATAAAGCTGCTGGTGGGCAACATAAAAGCACAGTTAATCAATATAAAAGCTGGGTAGTTCCCATTAGCTATAAAAATAATAAAAAAAATTATACATGTAGTAGAATTATATTTCTTTTACAGAATGGCTATTTGACAGAAGGAAAACAAGTAGATCATAAAGATGGCAATTCTTTAAATAATAAAGTCAATAATCTTAGAGAGTCTACATTTGCACAAAATCAACATAATCGTAAAATACAAAAAAATAACACTTCTGGTCATAAAGGCGTTTATTGGCATAAAAAAAGCGGTAAATGGATGGTGAGAATGAGAAAAAATGGCAAAGCTTATTACTTTGGCACTTACACAAACAAAGAAGATGCTATCAAAGTAGCTATAGAAGCAAGAAAGAAACTTCATGGTAACTTCGGGAGAGATGAATGAAACTCCCTTCCATACAAGGCATACCTTTAGAGTATATTCAATCTATATTGAAGATAGATCTAACTAGTCCATCTGGTCTAACTTGGATAAAAAAATTCAAAACCGCTGGTACTTTGAAGGCTTATAAGGAAAAAGGAGTTTTAACTGGAAAGAAATATTGGGTCATGAAAGTGCCTTGTAACGGCAAAAGACATGACCTGATAGTTCATCGCATTATATTGCTTCTGAAAGAAAAAGAATTAGATCCAGATAAAGAAGTTGATCATGATGATGGCAATTCATTAAACAATAATCCTGATAACCTCAGAGAATCTACCCATTCCGAAAACATGCACAACAGCAAAGCACCAAAAAACAACACTTCTGGACATAAAGGAGTTTTCTGGCATAAAGCAAGCGGGAAATGGGAAGTAAGAATACGACTTAATGGCAAATTATACAACTTTGGTCTACATGAAAAATTAGAAGATGCTGTCAAAGTGTCTATAGAAGCTAGAAAAAAACTTCATGGTGAATTTGGGAGAATCAAATGAAAAAATTAAAGTGTATAAAAGGTATACCTTTAAAATATATCGAATCTGTTGTTAAAATAGATTCTAAAAGTCCTTCTGGTTTAACATGGCTTCCTAGAAAAAATGCACAATTCAATTCATATTGTGCCAAAAAAATGGCTGGTTCCAAGCAAACCAAGACAAATGGATATCAAAGTTGGGTAATCAAAATTACTTATAATAGAAAAGAGTATCTTTTAAGATGTAGCAGAGTTATTTTACTATTGAAAAATAGATATCTTACAGAAGGCAAAGAAGTCGATCACATTGATGTTAATTCGCTCAACAACAAAGTTGAAAATCTTAGAGAATCTACCGCTTCTGAAAATCAAAGAAATTGTAAAATACCAAAAAATAATACTTCTGGTTGTAAAGGTGTTTATTGGATTAAATCACGAAGCTTATGGGAGGTTAAAATTAACTTACATGGAATAACTTATCGTTTTGGTTATTTTGACGACAAAGAAGATGCTATCAAAGTAGCTATTGCTGCAAGAAAGAAACTTCATGGTGGATTTGGGAGAGATGAATAACATGGCATCATTAGCTTTTATAAATGAGATACCTTTAGAATACATTCAATCTGTTTTGAAGATAGATTCTAAGAGTGATACTGGATTGACATGGAAATTTAGAGAAGCTGCACCAAAGCAATGGAATACTAGATATGCCAATAAGGTTGCTGGCTACAAACATATTTCAAAAAATACGGACAGGGAGACTTGGAGAGTTGATATAAAGTATGGAGATAAAGTCTTCAAGTTATTTGTTCATCGTGTCGTTTGGTTGTTGAAGAAAAAGAAGATAGATGCTGATTTGGAAATTGATCATATAAATAGAAACTCATTGGATAACAGAATAGAAAACTTGAGATTGGAAACCAAATCTAAAAACATGCAAAATAGAAAGAATTGTTCTGTTTAAATTTTAATTACCAATATATATATTGTATGTTGAAATTTGAAAAAAGGACTATTTTAGACATAGAATTATTTCGCAAAACAAATGGAAGTGTTCACAGTGACGAAGCTAGTCTTTTATATGCGATTACCAAATTGACATCGCCTATGGTTATAGTTGAATTTGGCACAGGTTTAGGTTTAACTGCTGCAAATTTCCTTAATGCCATGGATAAAGATTGTTTTATTTACACAATTGACACACAAAGACCACAGCAGCTTGATTTAATAAACGATAATAGATTAAAATTTTTGCAAATCAATCAAGTTGACTTTAATGAAAATCACATAGGTAAAAGAAAAATTGATTTAGTTTATATTGATGCATCACATGATTTTGAATTGAATAAGAAGACATATTCAAGTATTATTTCTAGCATGTCTGATGGTTCATATTTAATACTTCATGATACTGCGAAATGGGCTGGGCAAAATGGAGAAGTATTATTTGCCAAATGGTTAGAAGAAAGACATTCGAGGATAGACTTTCATTGTGATAGAAAAATGAGGTGGGGTATAACTGTTTTTCAGATATTTAAATAATTTTTTGTAGATTTCCATGTACTTTGAAGTAGCTCAATATTAGGTTGGCTACGAATCTTTCTTTACTTCCCATGGAATCCATATTTGTATTCAATTTATCAATAAAGTTTCTGTCTGCTTCTCTGCTACATTCTGATCCTTTGTATCCTATAAGTCCAGCAGTCCAATCATCTCCGCATTTACAATAATCTATATCATGTTTCATGCAAAGCGAATCAAGTTTATCTTTGGGTGGTTTTAATTTTTCTCCGTTGTCATGTATATTGCATGGCTTGGAAACGATATCTCCTGTTTTATTAGGTCCACAGTAGATTCCGTAGCGGAATTTTTTGGCTATGCCTTTGATCATATTCGATATGTCATATTCAAAGAATTCCTTGAATTTCATATTGTTTTGTAATTTAATGTCCAAAATTTTCTACTCCCAGTCTTGCCAAGCGGTAGTATCATAAGGTTTCACAGAATCATGAGGATCGTCATTCTGATCCAAAGTTTTTACATTCATTGTTGGTTTCGAAATCGAAGGTTTTTATTTCTTTGCATCAAACATACCAGACATTTGGCTGTTCGATTGTTGTTGTTGAGAAGAGTTTATTTCTTGTTTCGTTTTTTCTATTTCTATTTTAAGAGTTGGAATTAATTCAAACATGCCTTTAATATTAGAAAGTAAAGAAGACAAATCGTAAATATCTGTTGGCATAGTATTTTTTGATTTATTTAAAATTTTCATAATAGAAGCAGATTTTTCTGATAACGCTACAATAGGATCTGTTTTAGGCATAACATATCTTGGCTTCATTTTTTTTGGAGTATATTCTTGTGGCTCTATAGATCCTTGGTTTTGGTAAGGTGCTGGATCTTCATTTATTGTCTTGAATCCCATTTGACTCATGACGCTTTCCATCCATTCTTTTTCCGACAATTTAGTTTGATCTTTATAGTACATTGTAATCCTTATTGTGTTGCTTTAGGTTATATTATGTATTGAATGATCATATAAAATTTCAAGATATAATCTTAATGTCAAAATTGTTTGCAAATTGGAGAGATTATTTTCACAATTTTTACAGTTAGGCATGAATTTTTAATATTGGGGGGCTTATGCCTTAGAAATTTTTAATATTGGGTGGCTTATGCCTTAAATTTTTTACCAATCGTATATGGATTTTTTCTTTACTTCATCTTGTCTATTTTTATTTTCAATTATTGGTTTTTTACCTGATTTTTTTTCTGGTACATCGATATATTCTTTATGACCCATTTGTCTTTTTAGACTATTGAGCCAATTTTCGTCACTGATTTTTTTTTGATCTTCGTAAAACATAACACCTCTTATAAAAGATTAATGTATTATATATGAAATTAAAAATGTTTATAACCATAATATATAAATTAAATGTTTAAATGGAGATTATAATGGCGACATTATCTTTTATGGAATGGTTGAACAGAAAAGTTATAAGTGATGCAGTTTTACCAAAATTACCATACAAAATACATGATGTTTTTAAAGAGATTCCTAAAGATGCTGATCATGCCATAGAAATGGCAAAAGATAGATATATGAAATTTGAAGATATTCTTAATATGGTAAAAAAAAGGTTCGTTGGCGATAAAGGTGAAGTTATTATGGACATAAAGTCGAAAAGTTCAATTGAAAGAAAAATGAGAGACAAAGGAAGAGGAGTTGAAGGCATAGGTGATATTCTTCGTGCTACAATTGTAACGGATACCAAAGAACAATCTAAAGAAATTACAGCTTTTTTAAATAGTAAGTTTAAACATGATCCTTTATTTCCTAAAAACATAACTGCTGTTGGTTATGAGGCTAAAGATGATGTCGGAAATATTAAAAATCCAAAAACAGGTAAAATTGAAAAAGATAAAACTGGTTGGCGTGGATCGTATCATATTGATTTGAATATAGATGGTATGCAATGTGAGCTTCAAATAATGCCTAAAGATTTATGGAGATATAAAAATAAGGTTTTTCATCCTCTATTCGATTATCTTCGTACTGGGAAAGATATTCCCGATGATGCTGGACACCAAGCTCGTGGTTTAGCAGCTAAAGTATCCAAGCAAAATGATGAAAAAGATAAAAAGGGAAAATTTTATAATCGAAAAAGAATGCCTAATCCAGAAATTGAATAATAAAAAAAAAGATTATTTTTTAGGTGATTTGGTTATATCTTTTTTTTCTTTTTCAAATCCATAAGGACAATGCTTGCATCCATTTTTGCAGCAGTGTCCTCTTTTTTTTAGAAATGATTCAGTCAAAACCATAAGTCCATTTTCATCAAAATAAAAGTCTATATTTTTTTTCATGCAAATTGTTCTATGAGTTTTGTTATTTCTTCAGTGTTCATAGTAATGGCAGCATGTGCAAATGCTTGAACATTTAATGTTGGAGGAGAATCAAATATCATTTTGTGTGCTGAGTGAGAGCATTTCGTTTTAAAATTTCCAGTTACAACAGAATTTATCAGAGCGTGAGTAGGTGCTAGATATGTTTCTTCATGTGGAATATCCATATAGCTTTGAAGTCTTACTTTTTCCGACATAGCATCAGCAGTCCTTTTCGAGCGATCTTCATTTTTCAGATATTTTAAAATCCAATTTTTGAAAACTTTGTTTTTAACATAATTCATACAGAGTAGTGAAGCAAAGTTAAAGTATTGTTCGTCTGTTGGAATGTTTGATTCTTTTACTTCGATTCCTTTGCATGTTGAGTGATATTCTCTAAGGACATTTTTTTTAACAAGGTTTGATGTCTCAACTGCCCAAAATTTTGGATTTTCAATGTTTTCTAATGTTGGTTGGATAAACTTTGCGGTAAGAATATCTTTGTATGTAGCGAATATATAGTTTGGATTTTCTTCATGCATTGTAATTCCCGCAATAATTTTTTTATTTGGGAAAAACTCATCTTCTTGGTTTGTAACGAGGTATTGAATCATGTTAATTCGAGTCTTATATCTTGTGTTATGTTTATTACTATCTGGATGTGGCTTAAAAGAGTATCCTAATTCACATCAATTGAAAGATTTTTTAAAATTTGAAAAGCAACCTGACGATATTACTTGTGGCCCAACATGTGCCTCAATGGTTGTTGGTTATTACGGAAAAAATGTAAATTGTTCTGATTTAGAGGCTTATGTTTTATCTAAAGCGACATTAGCTGGTAAAAGATTTGGTTTTTCTCTTCCTGCTGGTGTCAGTAAGGGATTGCGTCATTACGATGTGAAAAACAGGATATTAAGAGGCAATATAGATGAGCTTAAATGTCATGTGAGTAACAATAAGCCTACGATTGTTTTGTTACGAAGTGCTAATGATTTATGGCATTATGTTGTTGTAATAGGATACACACAGGATGATATATGTGTAGCAGATCCAGACAGTGGTAAAAAAGAATGGATGTTACAAGATGTTTTTTTAAGATCTTGGTCATTTAAATCAGACATGGAAGGTAATCCTGTTGGTAATTTATGTTGGTTGTGCAAAGGTAGTGGTAGTTTTTTATATTTGCCTTGTGATATATGTCTTGGAAATGGTTACATGGATGGTTATAGAAGTGCGATATTATCTGCTGGCATTTACTCTTATACGATGATAGTTCCAAATAGTGGGAAATAAAGGGGTATAAATGCAAAAGCTAATATTTTTGTTAATTATAGGTTTTTTAGCTGGTTCTGCGATTGGCATATGTATGAAAGAGAGGCCAGAAGGAAAAGTAGTAGAAAATGAAATTAAAAAAGAAGAAAAGTATGAGCAACCAAAATGGATTATTTATCCTGCCATAAAAAAATCAAAATCTTATAGTGTTTTGTCTGACATTAGGTGTCACATAGATGATGGTGGTTACTATAATGATTCGGATTTAAT
>Ga0209084_1003152_pt1 | contig 12252 bp, 8 predicted proteins | sample C_130820_MF_Meta_FD_187309 | JGI IMG/M metagenome (GOLD analysis project Ga0209084, IMG submission 187309) | Freshwater microbial communities from Lake Croche, Canada to study carbon cycling - C_130820_MF_MetaG (SPAdes) (version 2) | ecosystem: Environmental > Aquatic > Freshwater > Lake | place... | reverse complement strand
CAAGACCAGTTGCTACAAAATATTGTTCTTAGAGGTGTAAAGGGAATCAAAAAAGTAATTGTTCGTAAAATTAAAGACAATATTGTGGAAAACAATGGTCTTTACAAAAATAAAGAAATATGGGTATTAGATACCATCGGTACCAATTTGTTAGATATTCTCGGGTTGGATTATATTGATTACAAACGAACCTTCAGTAATAGTATTGTGGAAATATATAATGTATTAGGTATTGAAGCCGCTAGACAAGCTATTTATAATGAACTGGTTGAGGTAATTGAATTTGACGGTACATATATTAATTACCATAATTTCAGCGTGTTGGTGGATAGAATGACCTATACCCACAAAATGATATCCATATTTAGACACGGAATTAACAATGACAATATTGGTCCTATTGCAAAGGCTTCGTTTGAGGAAACCCCGGAAATGTTCCTTAAGGCGGCAAGACACGCTGAATTAGATACATTTAGAGGAGTATCCGCAAATGTCATGTGTGGCCAAGAAGGATTCTTTGGAACTAGTGCGTTTCAAGTTGTCCTGGATATTGACGAATTACAAAAATTACAAGAAACAAGCGAGTATAAACCAGTAGACTTGAATAATGAAATAGAGAAATTCTTTGAAACTGTAGAAGACCCGCAAGACCCGTGCGGTGTAAACAAATTATCTATACAAAATAATGTAATCAGTATTAAATCGGAAAACCTGGGTCAAGACGATGACTATAATCCTGGATTCTAACTGAAATGTAATGTAATATAAACATAAACAATGGGAAATATATATTAAATATAAATTATTATTAAAAGCAATGAATACATTTTTTTTAATAATACAACAAATTATACCAACCGAATCACAAGATTCTAATTCCCCTATTATTTTTTTTCAAATTTTTCTACATACTCCTTACACGACAAAATTAAAATTTGATTTTTATAAAAAAACTAATAATAATCTATTTTTAAATGACGCTACAAAACGGCGATTCAACGATTTATTTTGTAAAATTCAGCGCACATATGGCGCATTTAATAGATTAAAACGAATTTTTTCTTATAAATGCTCCAAATCAAACGCAAATACTGATATGGAATTAAATGAAATAGTAGAAGGCGGTAAAAATGTTATTTGTCTTCATCATAAAAATGGTAAATATTTATTTAAAATGAATGATTTGTTAAAAATTATTCATAATGCTCTTACAAATTCACATTATTTTTTTGCAGAACCTATTGCTGTTAAAAATCCGTATAATAATTTACCATTTGACAAGTCAAACTTGTATAATATTTATTTTTTTATTAAATTCAATACCTATTATAACATTGATTTGTTTGAAAAATATTTTAAAGTAGACTTCAATTTAAGCGAATTTTATCGACAGTATGAATTTTTATTACGAAATCATATAATTAACCATTATTTAACCGATGCAACGAATTCGTGTTTACACAAGCATATAAATAATATGATAACGGAGTTTAATAAAATATATCCAACCATGAAAATAAAAATAGATTCTGAGTTTCCTGAGGACAAACTAATCACTATTTTGAAACCATATTTAAAACTCTATATAACAAGCTTATATTCCCTTGTAACAATTATAAAAAACAACGCATTTGCCAAATTAAAATATAAACTAATAAAATTTTATAAATTTAATCCAGAATTCGGTAGAAAAATGGCGGTTATGAATTACGTACAAATTAAAAATCCTGCGTTAATTAATGTATCGAATTCTAAGGTAATTATTGGCAAAAAAATGAAACCTTATATTACAAAGTATGTGTTTAACGACAAACATGAAAATTATTTTAAACCAGAAAACGACGCATTTTTTGAAAATCACAAAAAAATTAATAATTTGTATAGCTTAGATTATTTGAGAATTTCAAATAGTCAACGCACAATTGCTGCTAACATATATATGATGGAAGATGAATCGGTAGACGAAAGTTCTGTTGAATCAGATAATAACACAGATGACACTGATGATAATGATAATGATAACGATAATGATGATGATGATAACATGTTATATGAATACAACTATGAATACAATTATACATATAACTAAACCGCCGCTAGCGGGTCCTCAATAATTTTCAGTTTTTTTGTTCGAGTTCTGCCTTTCAATATTACCTTGGACTTTTTCGTTTTTGTAGGCGCGGTGGCAATGGGTTCTTCCGAGTCGGACATAATGGTTAATGGTTTTTTTTTCGACATTTTCTTAAAGATCGGAGGTTTTATATCTTCCTCAATATTTATTTCTCGTTTAATGCTTTTTGTTTTCGGTTTCATAAATGTCTCCAAATATTCATTTATACTTTGCTTATTATCCACTGCGTTTCTTATTTTATCAATACACTCCTCGTGTAGTTTATTTATAGGAATTACATAATTGTTATTTTCATCTATTATTAATTTAAATTCCGGCACTTGTTCATTTTTTAAGCCAGGTATAACAATAAACACAAACGCATCATTCATAAAATCCGGACTACTATACGCCACAAAGGTTTGTTTTACATAATTGGTTTGTAAAATATTTTTGGAACTGACAAAAATGGTTGGTATTTGAAATTTATTTACTAATAACCACAAATCAAGGGGAGTTAAAAAATAATTAGATGCGTAAATAAAATCATCAAACAATAAGGTTTCGGCTTTAACTTGGTCTCCTAGCGTCTTTTTGCCTTCTAAAATTAAAATGTCTACTATTTTTGCACGATAATTATTGTCCAAGTGTACTTTATATTCTTTATATAATTCATGTTTAATATCACTTATGGTTTTTACTTGTTTTGTTTGTCTCTCTATCATATCAATGATAATTTGAAACGTACAATGTATATTATCACTATATGACAATTCTTTGAAATTTTTTGGGAAACACTTACTCCACATAGCCGACGTAATTTTATTTAAAACGGTCGTACAATTAAGCCCAACCGCATTAGTCGGCAATTTAAATGCGTTATCATATACTTGTGTAATAACCGGCTCTACTTCATCATAAGAATTATTTGTCACATATTTGTTTATAACAACCGGAACCAACCCATCAAAATATTCTTGCGTAAGAAGCGATTGTAACAAAATTATCTCGTCTTCCCGTAAATTGTACTGAACTTTGCCAAACGATAAATATGTCTGGGGTTGAAACATGAATTGATTTACTCTGCTATAACGTATTAGCTCATCCGCCATTTTTCCAAAATAAATATCTCGATTTTCTTTGTGAGTCATCAAATTTTTTTCTGGAAGAATCAAATTACAGTGATCATCCCGGGTTACCGCACATAAATTATCTGTTTTACCACACTCATCTTTATTTTTTACAATACATGTAGAAATATCTTTTATTAATTTATAATAATTTTCGTCGCCATTAAATTGAATCGTCTCATTCACTAGTTCTTTTAATAGCGCATCTATCTTAGTTAATTTTTCCGAATAAATTAAAAAGTGGTTTTTTAACAAGATTTCTATTTTCTCTCTACGTTTGACATTATTATAATCATTCAATAAGATTCGTATGGTGTTTCTGAATACATTATAAAAATTTGTTTCCATTTTAATTCGTTGAATATAATCTATGCGCTCGTTATCAACATCATTAGTAGTTGAAATATTTACATCCACATTTACCATGGGCCCCGTTTTGTTCTTGCTATTTACAATATAATTATTGTTTCGTAACGACGGAATATCCAGACTTGAGGGGATTTCTAGTTCACTTATGGGTTTTGACAGTTGAACAAATTGATTTGTTTCGGTTAATATACCTACAACCATATTGTCTTCAACAATTTTTAATATGGGGTTACAAGGAATATCCGCCGTTGGACGCTTTTTTTTACTACGTTTATACAAATTGGTCAAAAACTTGATGGTGTCGTCATAATCATTCCATAACGTTTTGTCTGTCATGAACACAAACTCGGGATTGTTTTCCCAAATATCATGTATGACGGATGGATAACATGGTATAAATCCCGTGATGCCATCAACCGTCGGTTCTTCCGCAACAATTCCTATTATTTTATTATTAAAGTTCATAACATATTTTTTAACACGATATTTATACGTTTCCAACTTTTCAATAATTGTGTGGGGTAATAGGGGTTGTATCACTTTTATAGTAGGCATACTCATAAGCGGTTTACATAATGTGTTTAATACAGGTTTAATGATTTCTTTTATTACCGCGCGCATTGTTTGCGACAACTGCGGGTCATATTCTTTAAATTCTTTAGCAATGATCAGTTTATTTGTGTTTGTAGTATATGAATAAATAGGTTCATAAAAATCCCCCTCCTTCATTAAAATAATAGTAGGTTTACGCGCTTGATAAAATTGTGTTGAATAATGATTTGTTGGACATAACAGTTGAACATTATTGGTAATGTCATCATGAGGCAGTTTAAATATTACTAAATTTACACCAGACGGAAATAAATATTTGTTCGGCATACAAATAATATCCCATAAATATGTGTGGTCTATAATAGCATTGTCGTCACTCAAAAATTGAATGAAATTTTCAAAGGCGGTTATAACCGTTTTAAAATAAAATAACTCTTCGTCCGTTTTAATTTTCTTATACAAATCCGACGTATTGTATTTTGTTATCGTTTGGTCGCTTACCTGCGTAGTATAACTTTTAAAATCGGTTACTAAATTACCATTTTGATATTTTGTAAACATATCAATGGTTAATGATTTTATTATTCGTTCGCGCATATTTTTAATACTTAATATCTCGGCTGTTCCGCGGGATTTTTCCGCGTTTGGTTTTGCAAAAAATATAACATCTGATATGCTGGCGATAAATGATTGATTTTTGTTTAATTGTACCCCATGGCGTAGTAAGCAAGGATGATTTTGTTTTAAATTGGTATTTGTCTTGCTGATTTGACAATCTGCGTTTACTTCTCTTAATACAGATTGAATTTCCGGGGGTAAATACCCCCATCTACCTGGATCTAGCGGAAATTTTTCGGGCCCCTTTATGTACTCATCTTCTTTTTCCTCTGCTTTTTTTGTTTTACTCTCTTTTACAGTTTCACCAGAACATTCTTTTTTAGCTTGTATTCTGCCTTCGGTATTATATTTATCAAAACAACATGGTAAACAAAAACCATCTGGGTGTTTGCCAGTTTGGAAACCTGGGTAGCGATTTTGTCCATCTTTTTTCGGTTTATAAAATTCATATATATAATAACCTGGTTTTACTTTTTTATCACCACGCGCAAGAACTTTACCGCACGTAGGATGCATCAATTCTTTTTTGCCATCTTTACCAACGACTTCTTTTAATTCAGCTGGATCAATAATAGTGTTGTTTTTAAGACACCAGTAACGCGGGCAAATATAATTAAACTTATTTTTTGGATCTGATCCGTATTTAATCACATCTTCCTCTCTTAAAAACCCCTTGTGTTCTTTATTAATTTTATTTAATTGCGCATCAGTTAATATAACGGGTTGTCGTCTGGTATCAGAGCTACATGTACGCGAATAAGCATTAAACTGAGGCGTATCTTCTTTTAAAATTAATACAGGGTCGTATTTTTCTATTAAAGATTGAAAATAATATGGTTTGTTTAATTTTAACCCATCAATGTTCTTTACTTCATCACCTTCTTCTTTATCTTCTTCTTCTTTTTCTTCTTCTTCTTCTTTATCTTCTTCTTCTTTTTCTTCTTCTTCTTCTTTTTCTGGTTCTTCTTCTTTTTCTGGTTCTTCTTTTTCTGGTTCTTCTTCTTGTCCTTTATTTGAAGAATCTGATTTTTCTGACTCGATATCCGGTTTCACAATAATATTTCCAACATCGGAAGAAATAGATTTTTCTGACTCGGTATCCGGTTTCACAATAATATTTCCAACATCGGAAGAAATAGATTTTTCTGACTCGGTATTCGGTTCCACAAGTTTTAAAGGTTCCACCATAATATTCCCTACATCGGAAGAAATAGATTTTTCTGACTCGGTATTCGGCTCTACCATAATATTCCCTATATCAGTTGCCATAGAAGAATCAGAATCCGTATCTTCATCAATTCCATTAGGAATTGGTAATCCTCTATAAGTAAGCTCCTCATCTGCTGAATTATGATTATTCATACCACCTTTAATGCTATCGCTACCTATCTCCTCATCTTCGTCTTCATCTTCATCAAAAAATAAACTAAACGCACCAGTTGGTTTCTCTCTTTCTTCAATGGATTGCTCTATATCATCTTCGTCCATTGTTTGGTCATCAACTTCGGATGATTCAGTCGGAGAAACAATATCCTGTATAATTATTTCCTCTTGAACGTCGCCAGAACATAATTTTGTTATATTATTAGCAAGATATTTAGTACTACCTTTATTTTGAGTAAGTCTTATCATAGTATCTAGATAAATAGGAATCGTTGTTAAATAATTAATATCATTTATATTTTCAACCAGTATGGTAATAATTCCGCTAGACGGTTCCAACATAATAGTAGTTTTAAATCCCGGATTATCTTTGATTTTTATTGTAGATTTTCGAACACCTCGCTCCACTTGAATTTCATTTGCGACCTTGCGTACTAAATCTTCGGCTTGTTCTCGATTCAAGTCATCTTTGAAATTATCCAATAATGCGTCTATTATATCGTTTCCTCGGTATCCTTGCTCACTTTTTTCAAGAATAAAAGCTTCTTGACTGGTTAATCGGTTAAAATTCGCAACTCTTTTAAACCGTAAATGAAGACCAGATTTGAACTCGCTTGACTCATTATTAAACACACTAGAAATACAGCTTTTAAAAGGTTCCAACTCGATTCGTTTAATAATTTTTATTTGCGATTCATAAGAAATATTATTAATTTCAATATTGTCGCTACTTAAACTAGTAAAGTTATGTAATTTATAACCACTTTGCTCTAAAAATTTACTGATTTCATTTATAAGTGGGTTAACAGCATCTCTTAACAATTGTTCCACATCAGATACCTTTACAACGGTTAAAAGCTCTACATTAAAGGTAATGAATCCATTTTCCATAAATTCACAAACAATAGGTTGTACATGTTCTCCATTAATATGTTCAATGTAAATAGACACTGATTTTATCCTACCCATGCTTCGCATTAATTTAAATATTTGGGATTTTTTTAAAAACGGTATTTTTCTACCATCAGTTGAGGTATTGTCGGTATAAAGACGATATATATTTTCTTGGCGGGACGCAGGGTTATATTTAATAAGTGGATTTGTCTTTGAAGTATGAATAATTTTGAATATTATTTCTAGGGGTATTTTAAGATCATATCCAGGCACAATCGTACCTTTTATATATTTGATGCCTTTATTTTCATAATTCAACTCATTCTTGCGTAAATTATAAACCCCGTAAAACATGTCAATCGTTTTAAATAATTTAATCGTTTTATCGTTTAATAATTTAGTATTGTTTGCGACTAGCATTTCGCGATTTTCGTTTAAATCATCCAAATCATTAATATTTTTATTATATAAAAATGGATAATATACTTTAATGACCGTTTCTTGTGAAATACTTTTTTCGACGGCGTTTTTTAATACATCCGAAGCCACGCATAAATAAATGTTGTTATCTATAATATTACCTGAATTTAATAATAATCGATTATTCAACGTAGTAAGAGAGTTACGCGATACCCGTTCAAAGAAATTGTCAAAATCATACACATTATAAGGATTACAAACAAACGGATATTCATTTTCTACTATGAAAAACTTTTGTCCTAATACCTTATTCACCATATATTTTTTACCATTTATGTTCATTTCTAAAATATCATCAAATGTATAAACCTCTTTTGAGGGTGGCATTTTAAATGCGTCACCATTTTCATCACTTACTATATTTACCAGAAATTGGTCTAATCTTATTTTCGTCAAGTCTAATTTTTTATTTTGAGTTAGGGATTGATAGAGAGAAATCGCATTGAGTTCCTCGTATTTATTACAAAATAGGTATAATTCTTCTAATGAAATGGTTTTATTAAACTCTACAAGTATTTTCAGTTTAATGGTTCCAATAGAGTCATCGAAATGTATTAATTGTTCTGAAAATTTTACCGTTGTATTGTTATCGGTTATTTGTGCAAGTTCTTTTTCATTAAACACCAAATTCATTATTTCCTTTTTTTTATTTGTGGTAATGGGTTTTCTATAAAATACATATATTGTGTCAATTTTTCCGTTTATGATATAGTTTACTTTATAAAATGTATCTGACATATATATAATCAAGTGATTATTTTACACTAAATATCTCAAAAAGTAATTATAAACTAAATTAAATCAAAATAAGGATTGTCATCTATTTTTTCTCCACAGTAATCTTTTGGGTTTTTTTTATAATCTTCGGGATTGTAAATCCCCGCTTTTTTTGCGTTTTCAAGTAAAAATTTAAAATTTTCCCAGAATTCTTGTTTGTGACCAATAGATGATGTCATTATATGCGACAATTCGTGTAATGCGACAAAAGTCAGTGTGTTCAAATCTATTAATTTACTACCATTTTTGGACTTACTTAAACAAAACGCAATTTTTTGCCCCTTGTTTTCGCTATATGCGGTTAATTCACTAGTCGGAAGCGTTTCACTAATTGCTTTGGGATTAAATCCTTCTACTAATCTTTTTACTCTAGGGTCACTTGGGTGCGTTTTTTTCATATAAACAACCATTTTACTACAATTTGCCGTTACTGATGACAATAAATTTGCTGCGGGTTGAATATGTTTACGGTCTCGCACACAATATCTATTACCATCTTTTGATGCAATCACACATTTTAAATTATATTCATCTGAATTAAAATACGTGGTTGCTGCCCATATTATTATAAAAACGATAAATAGATACATTATAGTAGTTGAAGTCTTCATATAATTGTTTTAGATTATTAAATATCAAAAATAATTATAAATTATGCATCACACACATTTATTGGTGTCCTGACCCAATTTCAAGAGGAGGTCTCATAAAATCCGGCTCAATGGTAGACTGATTCCAGGGTCCTACATTCAATTGCGGATTCGGTGGTTCTGAACGAATTTGTTGGTTCGCATTTCTCAAAGTTTGTCCAATCGTATCAATTCCAATATGATACCCAGATTTTAACAAATTAATGTTTGAAAGCTCACCTTTTCCAGTGGGATTTAATTGTGCCCATTGACTATTTGTATCTTTGGGTAACAGATCATCCGGGTTTTGGATATTGGGTGCTGAGCAAGAAGAAGGAAGTCCAGGCATACTCGTTTGTGTACCATTTGCGTTGGCAAATACTTCATTTTGTCCATCGGGATTCGCGGGGCGTACACCACTTGAATGGTGATTTTGTTTATATTGCGCATTCATTGGTTTGTTTGATTCGTATCCAGGTCTTCCCTTGTTAGTCAAATAACCGGCAAATAAACTAATTCCATAAGCCAATATTAGCAAAATAAGTATGACACCTATCCCATAATCATTCCATAGCTTTTTTAAAGTCAGACTCATTATATAAAATCAAGGATAAAATAATTTTTGAAATACATATTAATTTTTTCTAAACTTTACATAAATCTAAATTATAAACCTTCTAATTCACTTTCCGACACTTCATCAATTTCATCATCGAAATCACTGTCCATCTCATTTAAATTATCCAACATATATGTTTTTTTAATATTCTTGGCCTCTAAAAACGCTAAAATAGCATTTTTTTTTGCTATTTTTGCTTTCGTACGAGCTTCCTTATATAGGTCAAAATATATTTGGTTAGGTTTTTTGAGTGTTATATTGCCTAATTCATCTAAATTGTCATTATCTATTTCCAACTCTTGTAAAGGAACTTCATTATCAAACAATTCTTCGACTTCTAACTTTATATCATCAATAGGCTTGATAACTTGTTCATTTTCCATTAGTTTGTCTTCGATTTGTATGTTGAAGACATTATTATCGGCACTTACTAAATTGATTGATTCAGTATCAATTTCTTCTAAATTATCCATGTTGTCTAATTCCGAGTTTGCTAATTCCGAGTTTGCTAATTCCGAGTTTGCTATACCCAAGGTTTTTGGCGATTCATTGTTTATTTCATTAGAAATATCTATTTCTTTTTTATCATTAGTGGATTTTCTTCCCTTAATTAAACAGTTTTTAAAAATAGGCTCGTTATCTAATATCATAATTTGCTTTACCTCTATATCTATTTGAAAATTTCGTGTAGTAAATTTAATTCCTTTTATTTCTAAAATAGATATCATTTCAGTATCATCCACAATGTCTTGACTTGTCATAGCAACCTCGTTTTCATTATATAGTTTGACGGCTGGTTCAGATGCCTGATTACACTTAATATTCGACCTTACTAAATAAAATTTACCCGATTTGTATATTCTAATAATGGAGTTAAATGCGTTATCTATATCACACTCTTCTAAAGAATTTTGAAACCATTCTTCTTTTTTCGCATATATTAATTTTTTACAAGTTTCTTCTAAATTTTCAAACCAATGAATAAGTTTTTCGGATGTCTCATCAAACATAAGGTCAATGTATAATTTTTTACCCGTTCTGACAATACCTTGTTTTGATAAACTTTTTGTCGTTTGAATATAAAGAGGAATCTTATTATACTCGATTGATGTGAAATAAGCGCCACCTTGTATGTTAGATGGATGACTTAATGATAATTTAGTAAAATCAAAACTCACATTTGGATCTACAATATTTTCCATTAATTATGTTCTATCTAGAAAAATATAATTACATAAACCCGCAAAAAATTTGAGTTATATACACCATATTAATTTTACCATTTATAAATATGAAAGATTCGTTAGTAAATCAGTGTTTAGAGATTTTGAAGAGAGATGATATTAAGAACGAATTTAAAATGTTGTTCAAGCCCGTACTTGATTTTATATTATACGAAATAAATCCTTATATTTATATTACAATGGGTATGGTATTTACTATATTTTTAATGATTCTAACTATACTTATTTTGTTGATTTTATTGTTACGTAATAAAAATGTCCTGAGTAAATTATTATAATTATATTCTTTGTTATTTATATAAATGCCAATGAAGAGAACTTCAAAACGATCGTGTAAAGGAGGTATGCATTCGGCTAGCCCATCTTCTTATAGTGATGCCGCGTCATATACGCTCGCAACTGCTGGAAATTCAAATACACAATATGATAATGTATTTGATGTGGGAAAAAATAATCACCACGGAAATGGATTAGTTGGTTTACAAGGGCAAACGGTCGGAGGACGTAAAAGAAGAAGTCGTAGTCGCAGCCGATCACAAAGTGGAGGACGCAGAAAACGTCGTTCCCAAAAAGGTGGATTATGGGGAGGAATAATTAGCAAAGCGCTCACACCGTTTGGTTTGTTGGCAATGCAACAGTCTTATAAACGTAAAAAAGGAGGTAAACAAACGCGTCGACGACGTTAAATCATTATATAAATTATTATATTATAAACTATATAATGAGTTTCGAAAATCAAATTCAACAATGGGTTTTAATTGATAATGAGCTAAAAAAAATGAACGACATAATTAAAGACTTACGAGATAAGCGTGCGCAATTAAGCGAAAATATTATCAAATATGCCGGCAACAACAATATGTCAAATGCTGTTATACAAATTAGTGATGGTAAAATAAAATTCGCAAATACAAAAATACCAGAAACTCTTACTTTTAAGTATTTAGAAAAAAGCTTATCTGAAATAATTAAAAATGACTCGCAAGTAAAGCTTATTATAGAACATATTAAGAGTAATCGCAACACACAAATTACTACGGAAATTAAGCGCTTTTATGCCAATTAATAAATATATGCTTATAGTAGCAATATGGAAGCATCTGATATGATATTTGATAATGACAAAAATTTGGGAATTACGTCGGGAGGATTTAGCGTAAACTCAATCATGATGAAAATGGGATTATCGCCATTAGTTACCCTAAATAATCAGTCTGGTGGTGCTAATGTATCCGATATGTTTTCAGGTATGGTAGTTCCTAATTGGGCATTTACTCACAATATGACGGGTGGTAATCCAGTAAGAGACGATAAAGATACAGATGACGAAGACGATAAAGATGAAGACGACGATAAAGATGAAGACGACAAATCTAAATATGATGATATTGTACAGGATGACATTTATGATAAATTGCTAGATATTGTAAAACACAACAAGAAACCT
>Ga0209084_1003149_pt1 | contig 12261 bp, 15 predicted proteins | sample C_130820_MF_Meta_FD_187309 | JGI IMG/M metagenome (GOLD analysis project Ga0209084, IMG submission 187309) | Freshwater microbial communities from Lake Croche, Canada to study carbon cycling - C_130820_MF_MetaG (SPAdes) (version 2) | ecosystem: Environmental > Aquatic > Freshwater > Lake... | reverse complement strand
ACAAAAGAATACAGTGTCCACGAGCTGGCAAAAAATGGCCGGTTCAAAAAAGCGTACACAGAAGCCGCAAAATGTACAGTTTTATGTGCTAACTGCCACCGAATCCATCACCATAATGAGCGTTTAAATAGCAAAAAGGGGGCCGAAGCCCCCTTAGATTACTCATTGTAATGAGTAAATTTACGCAGCGACTTCTTCCTCTTCGGCTTCGTCCTCAGACTCCTCGTCTTCGACTTCGACCTCAACCCAGTCATCTTCGTCAGCGTCATACATGTACCAGACGTCGTTTTCCTCGTCGTACCAGTAAGCATAGCCTTCATCGTCGTACACGTACTCTTCCTCGTCTTCAACTTCGTCCTCGGCTACTTCGTCGTCGATGCCTTCCATGCGCTCGACAAAGCCAACCATAGCCACGGTCTTCCAAAACTCGGTGGTAGAAAATTCAACGCTTTCACCCCAACCCAAATCAATTGTCAGTTTAAATTCCATGATAAACCCCTGTAAAAATGGTGCAGCACGGCGCTGCAACTGCATCCTACGGGGCGTTTGTGACAGTTTTTGGGCAATAAAAAAGGCTCCCGAAGGAGCCTTTTAGCAGGGGGTAAACCCTAGCTTAGGACGAACCGGGGGAACCGAAGACACCCAGTGGGTCAGACCAGCCGAAGCTGTAACGCTCACGAGCCTTGTAACGGACGTTGCCGGTATCAAAGTCGCCGTCCATCGAGTTGGTCAATGGCGAACGCTCAAAGTGCTTCAAGCCGTTAGGAACGTCGGTGGTCAAATACCAGCCGTTGCTGTCGGTCAAGAAGTGGTTCACGGTGTAACCCTCGGGGATCGAACCGTTGTTCTTCAGCGCATTGATATCGTTGTCGGTAGTACCAACGCGCAGGCTGGTTTCCAACAGACGAGTAGCAGTGAACATCAGACCGGGCGGAACAATCAGCTTACGGGGCTTAGCGGCGATCAGCAGGCCACGCTCGTCTGTCCAAGCGGCGATCTGGATAACGGCATTCTCAAGAGAAGTCTCGTTCAGGTCAGCGTTGGTAGATGGGCGGTTGCTGTTGGTGCCACCGGAGACCAGCGGGTGGGCTGTGCTGAACAAAGCAACGCCGTCGCCGCCAACATAGTTGGAAGAGAAACCGTTGTTGATAACAGACGCAGCTTTAACCTGCTTGGTGTACGCCATAGCGCGAGCCAAGGCCTTGGTATAACGAGCCGACAGGGAGTCGTACAAGTTATCTTCCACAGCCTCTTCCGTGATGGAGAAGCCCAAGGCGATGGTCTCGTGGTTGTACCGAGCGGTGAACGCTTCCTGCGCATTGTCATAAGCAATGGCAGAGCCCTCGTTCTTCACTGGTGCAGCACTGAAGCCGGACAGCTTGGTTTCTTCTTCAAAGCTACGCTCCGATTTCTCGGTTTCGTAGAGTTCCTTGTGCTCTTCGCCGTAACGGGAATATTCCAGACCAAACAAAGCGTTCAATCCGGGGAGCAACTCTTTAAGTAGTTGTGCGCGTGAAATAGCCATTTTGAGTTACTCCTTAAGCAATGCTGGTGCCAGCATAGTACTGGTGCTGACCAAAGTTGATCTTGACCAAAATCTCGGGGTACTGCAAAAACACAATAGTGCTGTTGAGCGTGGCCACGGGAGCTTGATTTAAAACAAACGATGTAGCACCGGCGGATGCGGCGGTGGTAACAAATGAACCCGAAGAAACGTAGTTTCCAGCGGAATCCAACGAGCCAACGTCAGTACCAACAACCAACGCACTTGGCAGAGCCGAGCAGGTTACGGTAGCGGTAGAGATGCTGGTATAGCTAGCATTACCAAGCGAAACAGCCGTGTCAGGCACCAACCCAACCACGCGAACGGGCAGGGATGAGGTGGTGGCAGGGGTTGCACTAGGGGCCAAGATTGCGTTCTTGGAATCACCGCTGATGGAACTACCAGTGTTATTGACCATAGCCAAATTTTGGCCAATCATTGCACGGGCACCAGAACCAATAACGGTAGTAGCAGAACAAACCACACCTTTGAAGACCGTATCGGGGTCATCACAAACAATGGCCACTGCATCGCCAGCCGCAGTAGATGCGGGCCAGTATTGCGAGAAAGTCAACTGTTTGGTAGTTGGGTTTGTATAACGGCATCCCAAGAAGATACCTGTTTGATTGCCAGCCGTGCCAGTAGACACAGACAAGCGCACGATTTCACCACGAGACAGTCCTACGTAATCACCGTAGAAGATCGTCGTGCTGTAACCGTTAGTGATCGGGAATTCACGAGTAGAACCCGCAAATACCTGACCGCCGATCAAGTTGATCGGCTTTAGCCCATAGGGGGCATCAATAACCGGATAAGCCATTTAAGGACTCCTTATTTAATACCATTTCCGAATCCGCCACGCGTTACCGAAGACTTGCGGTCTGAGAATAACGGCATGCGCGGGTCATTTTGTCGCATAAAGTTGTTGTCAACTGAGTCCATCTGGTTCTGGTTCTGCCCGGCGTAGTACTCAGCCATGGCTGCTGCCTTCTCGGTAGGAATCTTGCAAAGCATGAGTCCACCAATTTCGACATTGCCTGTCTTTTCGTTGCCGGAGATCATCAGTTCCGGATGGTCTGCCGCCTTCACCGGCTCGTAGCCATCGCGCATCTTACGAGACACGTTGGTCGGGTCGGACTGTCCCAGAATGTGTGTCGCAATCCAGCGATACGTAACTCCCGGTTCAGGTGTTGGGTCTGGCAGTGCACTCGACGGTTTGTAAACATATCGAGCATTTTCTTCACGTGACACGCGGTCACGATTTGTACGGTTTTGAACTTCAGCCATTTTGACTCTCCAATTTTGCTACTTGTACAGCATATTGCTGTGGGGTTAAACCAAACTTCTTTGCCAACGCCACTTGCGTGGTAGTTAGCCGAACCTTGCCGCCACTCGTTGAACGAGACGCGGATGCAACCACTGTCGTAGGTCGTCGTTGAGTCTCACCGGACGTAGACCGTCTACCGCCACTGAAAACTTCAGGGAAAGTAGATTTCATGCGAGCGTCAATTTGCTCGAAATATTGCTCAGAGCGGGGATCAACCCCGTTTTGTACTAGCTTTTTGTGCAGCCCTAGCGCGTAGCTGGTGTATTCCTCAAATCCGTCTTGTCCGAACCACTGGTTTTTGGCCTGCCAGCGCAGCGTTTTTTCGTCCGGGGGAGCCTTCTCAGGCTGGATTTGGGTAGTTTGTACCCTATTTTCGTCCTCTTGTAAAGGGGCAGGGCGATAATTTTTTATCTGCTCCATCCTAAATTTGGCATCCATGACGGCTTCTTGGGCCGCAATGATGGCGTCGTTGTCGTAAGACTCCTGCGCTTGCTTTAGGTTTCGGCGTGCGGTTTCCAGTTCTCCGGCAGCCTTTTGCTTGGCTCCTTCGATGACGGCTTCCTGCCCTTTATGGACATTGGTCTTTAACTGCCGGTTCTCGGCAATCAGTTGTTCTGCAAGACGCTCAAGCTCCTGCTTTTCCCGCAAAACGGTTTCCTTACTCCGGCGCTCGTCGTGACGGGCGTGGGTCAGTTCCTTAATGCGGCTTTTTACCTTGTCGGAGTACGACTCGATTTCTTCATCGGTTGGATCGGCAACTTCATGACTCAGGGGCTTGCGGCCTCTGTCCCGTTCGGGGGTATCGTCTTCGATCTCGATTTCGATGTCATTGCCATCGTCGGCGTCTGTTCTCGTGTCGATTTCGTCTGGGAATTTAAATGCTTCAGGCATGTCTACTCCTTCAAGCGCGGGTTATACCGCGAGGGTCTTGCACAACAGCATCAACTTGGTCGTCGTTGATGAGACGGAACTCCTTACCGAATATCTTGAATCGGGTACCGGAGTAAGCACGCACTAACACGAAGTCGCCTTCTTGGCACCATGCTCCTGTGGGGAACTTGGTGGTGTCTTTGTACGCGTCAGCGCCAACTTTCAGAACAAACAACACGCTGGTTGAGTGCTCCTCTTGGCGCATTACCGAACTTGCTTTAACCAAGTCCAGTTCTGTGCCTTGGATCTTTGCATCCACTTCAGGCACAGCACACAGTATTCGCCAGCCTTGTGGGGTGGGAAGCTGGGTAGCTTTTTCCTCAGCCGTAGCCTTGGGTTCAGGTGCATCCATTTGCTGGATGGGTTCAGGCAGTGCAAACGCACCGGGAGAGAGATCAAGATCACTCATTGGCTTTTTCAACTTTCTCAAGCAGGTCAAGAAGATAACGCTCCGCAAGGGCTAGACCCGAGATAACCCCACAGAGTTTTTGGTACTCATCAAAATTGCGACAGATACCCCCCGCCAAGTCATCGGCGTAGTTGTTCATGTCGGTACGTATTTTTTCGCGCAATACGCGTGCGAAATCTTGGATCATTTGGGTTGGTTACCTTTCTGGTTGAGGTGTTGCAAAGCCGTATTCCTGATTTGAAAGTCGCGGTTTGCCTTGTCTTTGGCAACGTCAGAGCCCAGCTTAAAGCCTGCGTGCTCCTGTTCAAACTGCTGGCGTGCTTGGCTTTCCTTAATCTGCGCGCCAATTTTCATAGCGTCAAGCTGCAAGCGACCGGTAATCTCTTGCTCCCGTAGTTTTTGGGCGTCTGACTTGGCGGCTGCGTCAAGGGCAACTTTCTGTCCCTTGATCTCCACTTCCTTGGAGCGAAGCTGAAGTTCTTGCTGTTGCATTTGCAACACAGGGTCTTGGGACTGCTGCTGCGCCTGCTGCTGGGCAGCTTGGGCTTGGTTCTGCTGCAACACTTGGTTGGCAGCTTGGGCCATCATGCCCGACAGCGCGATTTCGATCTCGGGCGGTAGCTTCTCGTCCTCGGGCGGCAGGGCCATACCCAACTGCTGCTCGATCTGTTGGCGCATCTTGAATCCAACGTGCTCGGCAATGTGGGCGGTAATTGCCCCGATGATGCGCGGTGCTTGTGGGTTTTGACCAATGAACTGCTGCATCTGGGGGTCTTGCAGCAGCATCATGTGCACTTGCAGGTGGGCCTCGTGGTTCTGGTACATGAACGCCTTTAAGGGTTTACCCGTAAGTGCCTTCTGATTCTCAGACACAGGATCAACCGGCTTCATATCGTCCTCGATCGGCACCAGCTTCTCGGCATTCTTAATGCCCAACACCTCCAGCATCCCCCGGTGCAACTGGGGCAGATCATAAATGTCCGGTGCCATCTGCGCCATCTGGATGACCGCTTGGTACTGGATGACGCGCTGGCTCAGGGTGGCGGCGTTGGGGTCGGAGACGGGAATCAAGTCCACCAAGTCATAGTCGGCCTGCTTGGCCTGACGGTTGCCATACTCCGGCTCGTACGCGTAGTCTGGGTCTGTATAGTCGCGGATGATAGTCTTGAGGAGCTTTAACTCCTGCTTCAAGGCAAAATGCACACGGGCCTGCACAGCCGTCATCACTTTAAGCTGACGCTCTAGCAGCGCAAGGGTGGTACCCACCGGGGCCTGCGCCGACATGTCCGACACCTGCATGTCCGCCGTTGAAGCAAACCGGCGGCCCTCTTCCACGATCTGGCCCATCAGGGACATCAGGACTTGGCTGGGCTCCTTATATGGTAGGGGCAGGATATTGTCCTTGAGCGCTCCCGAGCCGATGTCCACATCGCGCCACTCGCCCGGAGCGATCGGGGTATCGTCGCCCTTGATCCGCATCCCACGGGTTTTAAGCCCGCCCGGCAGGTTGGACAGCGTTCCCGCGTCCACAAGTTGGCGCATCAGGGAGGTGGCCGACTTGGCATAGCCACCGATCAGGTGGAACAGACCGAAGCCGTACGCACCGAAGCCGGGGATGTACTGGTAGTGTACAAAGTGCTGGCGCTTAAGTTTAAGGTCGTCGTCTTCCTTCCAGTTGCGACGAATCGACAAGACGTTGTTTGTTCCTTTTATTAGGGTTACTACGTAGGGCAGCATGATGCCGGTAACTTCGCCGTCTTCGTTCTCGTCCTCATAGCCTTCCAAGTCAAGGTCAACGTGGCACTCATATAAGGTATAGCGCTCGTCGTTCAGGTCGTTAAACCCTGTCTCCTTGTCCTTGGCCTTCTGAATGTCCGTGCGATCCTTGGGGGCATCAGGCAACTCAAAGTCAATGTAAAACCCAGCCTGCTGGAGCTTCAAAATCTCGTTCTTGGTCTTACGCATGACATGCGTCAGGCGGTAGCAGGTGTCCAAGTCCGTGGTGCCGTAGGGCAGCAAGATATCCTCTGCTGGGACAAACATCGACACCTCACGCCCCAAATTGGGGTCGTAATACACCTTCTTGAACGCAGAGCCGGTGGCCGGGAGGCTCCACAGCATGCGCTCATGCTCAGGGCGGAACTCCACCATTTTCTCCGTCAGGCGGAAGTTCATGTCGTCCTCGACGCGGGTAGCCGCCTCTTTGACATCTGGCGTATCCAACCCGATGATCTTGGTCTTAACCGGCCCAGCGGCAGGGAAAGTCTCGGTAATCATCTCAGCCTGAAACCGTACAACGGCTTCGGTAATCATGGGGTGGAACACGCCACTGGCCCCGTTCCACGGCTCCGTGCGCTCCTCAAACTGGAGGCCCAGTAGCTTCAGTCCTTCGACGTAGGCTTTCTCCCAGTCCTTGCGTGAGGCTTTGTCATTGTCAATATCAGAGGCCAGATCCCCGGCCATTGTCTGCATGGCACCGTCACTCATGTACTCGGCAAGGTTGTCATCAAACCCTTCTTCGCCGTCGTCCTCACCGGGCTTTAGGCTGATCTCCATCCCGTCAATGCCAATGTTGACCTCCTCAGGGTCAACGATCTCGATCTCCAACGGAGACTCATCTTCAGCCAGTGCGTCAATTCCTGCGGGTTGCTGGTACAGCGCTTTGTCAACATTGGTAGCCATGTTCTGTCCTTAGTAATATGCAGCCGCCCTGCGGCGAAAGTATTTGGGTTCGTCTTTCTCGTCACTGTCCAACGAGATAAATCCGCCTTGCCGAAATCGTAGCAAAGCTTGGCTGGTCGTATCCACGTAGTCATCATTATCACCGTTGGGGAAGGAGGCAACCTCCTCGATCACTTCCCGTGCCCAGCGTGTGTCTGGAGCCCAGACTTTACCCGAACTGAATAAATCCGCAATTGCGTTGACCCGCACAATTTTGTCGTTGCCCCGGCTGGGGCTGAACTCCTGCACCGGAATGCCCATCTGGCGCAACTCTTGGATCAGCGGTGCACCGGCGGCCTTCTTCTCCACCACAAACGCATCGGGCTCCCACTCTTTATAGTGCTTGAGCGCTGCGGCCTTGAGTTCGGGAAACTCCATCCGGTCTTTAAATGCGTCCAGCAGGATGACCTGTGCCTCGTCGCGCTCCTGCTCGTTGTAGAACACACCCCAAGTTGTGCAGGCGGAGTAGTCCGACCGATTCTTTGTCTCGTGCGCCGTGTCCCACGACTGGATAATGTAGTCACACTTTGGCGGATCTTCGGGCTCCCAGATGCGCCAGAGCTTTCTGGAAATAATGGCCGCCGCGTTGGAAGTTGGTTGCTGCATGTACTGGGCGTTCCAGTACTGGGGGTCGATGGATGCCTTAGTCGCCTTTAACTGCTCCAGTGGCCACTGCTCTGGCCAGAGGGATTTCTCGGTCTCGGTGTCCTCGTTGAGGATGGCTGGCAGTTCTACGATCTCCCACGGCACGGCCTGTGGGTTCTTGATCTGGTAGTCGATCAGCCGTCCGGTCAAGTCCAGCTTACCCCAGCGCGTCATGATGACAATGATCGCCCCTCCCGGCATCAAGCGCTGCAACGGGCCGGTTTGGAACCACGACCACGCCGTGTCAAACGCTAGACGGCTGTTGGCTTTTACGTCCTGTTCTGAATGGGGATCGTCAATGACAAATAAGTCAGCACCGCGACCAGCAAGAGCGCCGCCCACGCCAGCAGCATAGTACTGCCCGCCAGCAGCAGTAGACCATTTGCCAGCCGCCTTTTGATCTGACGCCACATTGGTGTCTGGGAATATGCCATGGTACTCCTCCGTGTCTAACAAGTTCCTGATCCTGCGCCCGTAGTCCTCGGACAGGCCCGCCGTGTGCGTGGCCATGATAATTTTCTTTGCTGGAAATTTGCCAAGGAAGTACGCCGGGAACAGGTAGGACGAGAACTCGGACTTGCCCATACGTGGGGCAATGTTGATGATGACCCGCTTTTTGCGCCCCTCGATCACGTCCGTGAATATCTTGGCCAGCTTCTTGTGGTGCGGCCCTACCTTGAATCCCGGGTAGACCTCCGTGGCAAACCCCAGCATGTTGGTCTTGGCCGCTACCAAGGAGGCGCGCCGCTCTCTGATCTCCAAGTCGTCCAACAACTCCATCTTGTCCGCAATAGACATACTAGGAAGCGCCAACTGGATGGCTGCAATCTCCCGAGGAGTAAGCGTGGTGAACTTATTTAGGTGCATCGGTGTCTAACGGGGCTGGCGTTGTCTTGATTTCCGTGTCTTCGATCTCAACCACGTCCACGATCTGCATGAATTTTGCCAGCTTGTCCTTGATCCGCTGCTCCAACTGAAGGTCGGTCATCTCGTCCTTCTTGATCTCGATTTTCTCGGTGAACAGCCCGACCTCGGTGACCTTGCCCAGCGCTGTGAGCGCCTTGAGCCGGATGCTGGCGCTGTGATTTTTGGTTTCCTCGACCAGTTGGGCTACGCAGTAGCCGCGCAGTTGCTGCGCCTGATGGACAAATTCCCAGTCGTAGGCCGTAAGCATCCCAACTAAATGCTGCACCGCAGCAGGGACTTGTATTTTGGTGATGGAGTCTTTTGTCAGTTCTGTCGGCTGCCCAGTGACGATGTTTGTGAACGCTTTTCGTGCGAAATCGGTCTGGGCTTTGTCAACTGCGGTATCTTCGTCCACCGCGCCAAGGCTTTTGAGCCAGTTTGCCGTCTCGACTTGGGCGTCAACAGTGTCCGCTACCCCTGCTTTGTCAAGCGGGGTTCTCTCTGCGTCGTAGTCCTCGACGTGCGGTTCAAACTCTATCAAATGTTCCAACATGCGTAAGCCCTTGCAGCCTCGTTGGCGTTAGTATATACTCGATTACGGTGATATGGCAATTTTTTGGCATGTTGCTTCTCCTTGAGTGGGTTGATTACCCATTTTTTAAACCCCCGGTGTTATGCCCGGGGGTTTTTTTTGTTTTTTTTATAGAAATTTTTACGGCAGGCGTTGAATTTTCAAGGTGGGGGGTGTTTGCTGGGGCTGGTTGTAGCTTATAGGCTACGGATTTTGTGATTACCGCAGCTATTTTTAAAAAATTTGGTTTGCGGGTGCAAAACAGTGTTCGTGCTAGATGGTCACCATGACGCCATAAAGGGGTGATGGGGGTATGGTGGGGGTCGCAGGGTCAGGAACGCAAGGGATAGGGACAAATCGTCCCAAACCGGCCACGAATAGGGGTCAACTCGCCGATCAAATGGGGGGCCATGCGATACTGGTTTTGCCAATGAGGGATTAGCCCTCTGCGGCATCAACTTAACTCAAGGAAAAACGTACCATGAAAAAAGCAATCACAACCACTTCCGCCGTCTCTCACGTTCACGGCGCTCTTGACGCGGCTTTCGCCTACGGCGATCACATAGCGGCCTTGCGTGTGCAGTTTGCGAAGCAAACGGCGGAAGCCATCCGCGCCGCGTTGCTACCAGAGGTAGCCAGCTATCCCAAGTACAACGTTACCCTTGTAAAGGGTAGCGACCAATCCAAGGCCAAGGGCCAAATGGTGCTGGATGCAGAGCATCCCATGTACGAGGCTTGCCGTAAGGCATTGGGCCGTTTGGTGAAGGAAATTGTCGGCGAAGTCTCCGGCCACAAGGAGAAGGCCGATGTCAAAGTGCCTACGGCACTCGTGGATAGCACGATCGACGCCGTGATCGCTGCGGGCTTGGACAAGAAGCAGCTTGCTGCTTTCCTCGCAGCCGTGAAAGCCGGAATCCAGTATTAATCGGTTCGGGACAAGCTGTCCCCGACTGGTTTTTCCGCGTCAGGCTCCGAGGGCGGGGATGACGCGGTGTTCTGTTTTGTGTCTATCGCGTATGTTTCGTGCACCATTGGTGCATTTCGTGACTGCTCAGTCACTTTTTATACTTAGGAGAAACCATGTACATCCCCGCAATGATCCGTGAGTGCGACATCACCGACAAAAAGTACGCCGAGCCTGTAATGGGCGCGTATGCCCTAGCGCGAGGCGCAACTGGGCGTTGGTGTCCCGTGTTGGCCTTCGGCCCTGAAACCATAGCGGAGCACGCCCTGCCCATGACCGACTACGAAACCGCACGCGAACACATCGAAGCGCAGGGCGATTGGCTGGACTATTGATGCTGGTCGGGGACAAGTTGTCCCCAACCACTTAACCACAAACTAGGAGAAAACCATGACCATCACTTACCTGCCAATGAACCAAGCACCCGACCGCATTAGCGGCGGGTTCAACTACAGCCAGACGCTGTACAGCGTCAGTAAAAAAGGCAAGCTTACAAAACTTGCGACTGCCGACCCCTGCACCCATGAGGGTGACCGAAAGATTGTCCACGTTGTGGACAAGACCATCCCAAGGATAGCGATTGAGACGGCGCGCTACGGCAATGGCGCATGGGACAGCACGTCCTATTACAAAGCCTAACCTAGTCGGGGACACCATGTCCCCAACAGTCATTATACGTTGTATAAATACCACAAAATTTGCTATCCATGATTACCGAACCTAGACCAAATTCTCGACATCAATTAAGCGTTATAAATCAAGGACTTAGCTAACCCGCGGCCTCTCTATATATATATAAATACATTTAAAAGAGTTTTATATATATGCCTCCATACTTTGCCGACACTTTCCCTGTTTTCCTCGGGGGCCTTGCAACCCTGCGCGAGATAGATACCGCGACAAATCACCCCCAAATCACCCCGCTATGAGAGGGAGAACCGAGTGTCGAATTTTTGGTCTACGTCCGGTAATCTCGGACAGTTTTTGTCTAATCAAATCAATGTTGTATAATGGGGATCGGGACAGCCTGTCCCCAACCGAGATTATACGGAGTATCAGTCATGTCACACCAGTACACACACCTCATGCGGCTCACGCCCAACCAACTGCACAACCACGTCATGAAGCTGGACGTACCGCAGGAACACCGCGAACACATCAAGGCCACAGTCCTAGCGCAGAAGGCAGCCATGCGCTCAGACCAAGCGCAGCGCACCAAAGTCAGGGCGGAGTGGCGACCGCTGCTCGATGGTCTGCGCATGGAGAGGGAATCCCTACGCTCGATGCGCAACTACGAGAAGAAGCAATCGGTTGGGGACACGCTGTCCCCAAAGCTGGTCGCCATCGAGGGCTACATCATGGTGCTGGAAAAACTGCGGGAGGAATTCACCAACCACATACGCAGCCGCCAAACCCCCGCTGTGCTGGCCCGAGAACGCAAGCTACCCAACGGCGGCATCCACTGGACGGACTGGGTGAAGGACAGGCACAAGCAGCGCGTGGTTGCCCTGTTCGGGGACATACCGCCCAAGCAGCGAACCAAAATCAAGCTGCCTTTCCCACGCACAGTCAAGGCAGAGTCAAACGATAGACTAAGAGCGCGGCTCAAGACACGCACCATCAAGGAGCACGGCATAGCAGTGCAGAGTAATCAACTAAACCCAACCGAAAGGAGTAAAGAGCGAGTGCGCAAACTCGCAGAGGCGCTAAGGCGCATAGACAACCTGTCCCCCACCGATCCTGTGCCACGTACGTGGTCAGGGTTGTTTACATCAGGAGAAACGATATGAGTATGAAAATGAAAGCACACACAGCGGTAGTAGAGATCAAGACAGACAAGGGTGAGTACATCGAGCGCAAGTGCGTGATCCTGCCCAAGGATATGCCTGACAGCGTATGCGATGAGATCCTGCGTGAGTTACGGGACGAGGGCTTTGACCTCGTGTTTCATGGGCGTGAGTTGAAACACTACGCTGGCATAGGCACGACCCTATTCTTTCACCCCCTGCAAGAAATCAACCTAGGAGCAATGCAATAACTACATCGGGTTAGTACCCCAAGCAATCAATCAGTCGGGGACAACCTGTCCCCAACCAAAAACAAACTCAAGGAAAGTGAGCAATATCATGCTTAAATTTTATTCGTTCTCGGTTAGTTCATTAACGCCATGCACCCATAGCGGTGCGCGTGGTCGTTACTTTCTCGTATCAAGCGGCAAGCAATTCGCTGCGTACAACGAGAGTTC
>Ga0209084_1003148_pt1 | contig 12262 bp, 8 predicted proteins | sample C_130820_MF_Meta_FD_187309 | JGI IMG/M metagenome (GOLD analysis project Ga0209084, IMG submission 187309) | Freshwater microbial communities from Lake Croche, Canada to study carbon cycling - C_130820_MF_MetaG (SPAdes) (version 2) | ecosystem: Environmental > Aquatic > Freshwater > Lake | place... | reverse complement strand
GCCGCGGGAAAAATTGAACACCGCCGTATCGATACCGTCACCTCCGTCAACGATGTCGTTTCCCCCGTTCAATGCAAAGCGATTGGCCGCATCGTTACCAACCAAATAATCATCGGAACTGGTGGCAACGACATTTTCGATGATAGTTCCACTAGCGATGGAAATATTATTCAAGTATGCCATTCCTTCAGGGCTGAGCCCAGCGGAGGACATTTTCCCGGCGCGCAAATCAATATTTGCAGAGACACTGGTTTTTGAGACATCCAGGGTATCTACGCCACCATCGTCCAGAATAGAAACGCTCGCAGAACTTGCCCCATCGTTGATGAGATAGGTCGTATCGCTGCTGGCGAAAGCCTTGGTGCCGTAGAGATAACGCAAAGCCTGCATATCGAAATTACCATACCAAACAGGCCAGTTCGGACCGCCACTCAATTGGTCACCCATAATGGTATTTGCCATCGTGTTAAAGGCATCTAGCAATACGGTTGCCCCCGACAAATCGCTGGGCGGCAATGGGTGCTGAAGGCCTAAAGCATGACCTATTTCATGGAGCAGGACGTAATAACCCTCCTGGCCCGGCTGCATCAGTTGGGTGGTCTGTACATCAAGCCAAACATCACCCGCTTTGGGATCATTTTTGTAGGCGTCCGGAACAAAAGAATAACCCCGCGTGTTACTTTGCTCATTGATGGCGAACCGAATAGCGCCCTGCCCGATGCCACCGGTGTCATTGCCAATTTCCTGAAAGCTTAAGCCCGTTTGCAGGCTCAGACGCGCAAATATATCGCGCACTGTTTGCATTAATGCGGGGCTAAAGGCCGTAAAACCTTTTCCACCCTCGCCTCCTACCGTTGGCGCGGATTGCGGAAAGCTATAGCTTATGGTGGTCGAAGTACCAGGGCTCGCGGATTGCCAGCCGACGTCACCGCGAAGAATAATGTCCTTCCCTGCGCTACTGAGGTCAATGAGTGACTGGGGCGTAAAACTTTGCCCCTGGTTTATTAATCCGTTATAAAAATTAAGATGTTCAATATTCATCAATTTATATTGAAAATTCTTGCAGTTTTCAAAATATGCAGTGATGACTCTGCCATCTGCAGATGCAATAGCGACAAACTTACCTAGTTTATCTAGATCGCTAGGACTTGGACCGATGGTGACCCAATCGTCACCTCCACGTCCATCAATAGTAATCAAACCGTTCTTAGTGTTTACGCTGTAATTCACGCCTATATGAAAAGCATCGTCCTCATTACTTCCATGCCCTTGGTCACCGTTCCTAGAAAAGCCATGAATCTGGTGAATATTGACTAAAGTATCCCTAAAACCGTACCCATCCAAGGCATAACCGGCCAGAAGGTCAATATAAATTGTGCCTGGGGAATACCAATACCAAACAGTGGTGTCAAATAACTTTAATCCAGGCAAGGCGGTAATCGTGTCATTTCCCGCGTTCCCCTGCGCAGTTCCTCCTCTTTCGATGGTGATGATGTCATCGCCATCCATTCCGTTATAAAGATCTCCGGATTTGACGGTATAGACATCAGCACCGCTAGTTCCATTAATCTCAGCCATAAAAAAATTTACAAATAGCCTACGGCCGGCACTTTGAAATTAGCCAGGTTGGGCATGGCCGCGATTACTTGGGCGGTGTTTAACCCCATCCACATGCCAATGTCCGCGATAAATTGGTCTGAGGAAAACTGCGGCACCCAGTAGCCACGTTTAGAGTCCGAGGAGTCATCTACCCCACCGTTTACCAAGGACGGAAAGCTCTGTCCAAAGACCACGCCTCCCTTTACTGCACCACCCACGGCAAACCAATGGCTGCCCCAGGCGTGGTCAGACCCGACCCCTGCCGCAGGGTCCAAGGTGCGTCCAAATTCACTAATAATGATAGTTAAGACTTCCGACCCCATGCCCAATGCCTGCATTGACGTATCAAACCCAGCAATGCTGTCGGCTACATCTTTAAGCCGCGCATCTAAGCCCACAGTACTCGAAAGCTGGTCGGTATGGGTGTCATACCCACCGTCCTCCACCAAGAACACTTGCCGCAATGAACCGGCTTGCTTGCTGTAAGGAATATGCTTGGCTAAAAATTTCAGATCCCTGCCGATCTGCTTGTCAGGGAAAACACCTGAAGGTGTGGGGCCATTTTTCTGGCCTAAGGCAAAGTCAATGGAGTCTGAATACGCAGTCTTCATACTGCGAACAAACTCGGCCTCATAGGCATTGCCCGATTGCAGACGACTGGCCCATTCAACCCGATTGGCCGCTGAATCCGCCGCATTAAGTAGGTTGACCCTCCCCCAGTTGGCATTGGAGTTGCTGTTGGCAAAACTGAGCGAGGCGGTGTTTGGCAACACAGAGGTATAGTTCCCCCCCATGGCTACCAGAGGCTGTCTGGAGGTCAAAGACTGCGGCAGGAGGTCAATCATCCGACCACCCCAGCCGGTCTGATCGGCATCACCCATCCAACCCTGAACCCACTGCTGCTGCTCGGCATGAGAGCCCATAAATGGGGGCAGTTTGGCGGTCCGGTTAAGTACCTGGCTCACGGTGGTGGGCTCCACCAGCGCGCCCACGTTGGAAACAACCGCCATGCGTTTTTGCTCAAAAAGGTCTGCCATGGCGCGCATTCCCGGGCTTAAAGCAAATTTATGCCCCATATGCGTACCGCTGAGGCTGACCAGACTGTCCTTAGGCAAGGCCAGCGCAGTACGGGCCTTGCTGTAGTCGCCATAGGCAGCATCCACGGGCATCAAAACATTGTTGCCGTCATATCCACCAGACAAAAACACCACCACCAAGGCCTTGTAATCGGCCAATTGAAGCGCACGGGTTTCAGGGAAACTGGCGGCGATGCCCGCCAAAGAGAGCAGCCCGGCACGGGTCAAAAATTTGCGGCGACTGCTCATTTGCTGACTCCAAATGCTGGAGTAATCAGCGCCATATCGATCATTTGTCCCGCTTTGACCAAGGGGTTGTTATTCACATTGACAGATTGCAACAAAGCCTGACCCGTTACAGCCGGCATCGCGCCCCGGAAAAACCGTTGGCTGATCAGATTCAAAATCTCGCTCTCCGATGCTGAGGCTGCAGCGCTTAATGCGTCCAAATTGCAGCCAGCTTCGATCAACCCTCGCGCTTGCGGATCCCAAAATGCCCCGGAAACGCGACCAAGCCGCATATTGAACTCCTCCGATGTCAACATTTGTTGCTCGGGCGCTAAAAGCTTTGATGACGGTGCCCTATGATTCGGAGGGTAAAAATTAAACACTGTTTTGGCATTCAGCGGGTCTTGCGTCCACGCATTAAAAGTATTGGTGAGAGTACCGGCCTTAGGGCATTCCATCGCTCTCAATAAACTGGTGTTGATAAGATGCGGTTCTTTGATACGGCCAAAACCTGCGGGCGATTTACCCGGCACATCGCCGGCGCGCGCCTCCGAGTCCATCAAGACGGCTTTTACGACGGCTTTAAGGTCTCCCTTGGTATTTTGGAAAACGGTGGCCACTCTTGTAATATAGGCAGGCGACGGATCGCTAGTCGTTAGACCCTGAATCAAGCGCAGCGCAACAAAGGGGCCAGTGTTCGGGTGTGTGACTAGTATTTCGATCAAACTTTCTAAATCTTTGACCGCGGTTTGACCAGCAGGAATCGTTTTACCAAGTAATTTTTTGCCATCGGTGTTGTGGGCTCCTTCATTGGCAACCATAGGCTTGCCGTAATTGGCCCAGTTGAGACAATTTTTAATGGTGCTACCGCAGTTGGGGGTCGCAATATTCCAGCCAGTTAAGGCTTTCGTCGATTCAATGACGTCGGATTGGGTGTAGGTCTCCAGCGCCTTGCCATTTGCATCACGCTTAATGCTGCCGTCCATATTGAGTTGGACCAGACCCACAGAAAACAACTGCATGAGTTCGCGGCCGTAATTCTCATTAAGATTCCATTTATTGTTCTGGTTATTGTCTAAATAAGTACCCATTGATGGGTTAATGGAAATCGCCTTCAATAAATCGCTGTAATTTCCAAAGGCATTTGACTGCAATAAATTCATATACTCGGCGCCGCCATAACTCTTTACTTTCGATGTTGAAATCACAAGGAAATTGGAGAGCACCCAGCTTGTCCTGACGCGCAATTGATCCTCAGACGCGAGGAAAATATTTTGCAAATTAAACCTGTAAGTGTTCCATGATAAATCTGCCAAAACTCTGTCATTTTGATCATCAAATTCCAATAAATTCGCCGGCGTAGTAATCACCGAAGGGGGCAGTTTTTGTTGCGCGTCTATCCAAGCCTCAATACCGTACTTCCTCACCTGCGCAACCGAACTTGGCGACGGACCCATCGAAGCCTGCTCCAACAAACGGGACGCCGCGTAATAAGTGGTCACTGACGGCGCCGCAGCAGCAAGATTGACCTGCCCCACCAAATTGGCCTGCCCGGCCCGGTCCGCGCCCCCGCAGGCGGTCAGCAGTGCGCAAATAGCAATAATTAGAGCGAACCGGATCCTAAGGAACATTGGAGTTTTTGCTTTCCGCAATATTGATTTATTTTGTGGGACGATACTACACAGAAAATATTTCGTCAAATTCACCCAACTTTTTTGGCCTGAGGGCCAATTTCACCCTCTTTGCACCGGAATCTATTGCGCCGCAATAAATGACGGGCGCTGATTCACCTCCCTCCCGACCCCCCTCCCTGGGGTTGAACCTGGCCTGAGTGGGAGCAACAGTGACGGGAATGGAATCGGCATCATGCCAACCCCACCAAAGACCGGCCACAGGCCTTGGGTCGTCGAAATTGCCGATGTCTCGAGTGCGGGCCAGACGCTGGCCCAAAGGCCTTGGCAAAGAGGCGGCAATGTAAAGGTGCGTTCCGACATTGAAATTCCTCATTTTGATAATATATTGCTAGTGAGCAATTTGGAGTCTCCTTATGGCCAATAGCGCCGCGTTCGATGAGCCTTATGTTCCCGGATTGACACCCCGGATGTCGCTGCCGGGCAACGGCGCCGCGCATGTTGATGGGGGCCCCATTTCATCATTGCCGGCACCCGCAGTTGCGCCTGGGGCCAATAGCGGGGCAACCAATGCCGGCGCATTAGTTTCTGCAGGTATTGCGCCCACTTTGGCAAGCACCGTCGCCTATGGGCCAAGCACGACGATCGAAAAAGCCCTCTTCAATTTCGATGCCGCAGGTATAAACAATTTTAAACTTATTGGCACAGTGGCCGTATCGGTTTCCGATGCGTTTACCTACGCACAATACCAAAGCAATCCAAACAAAATATCACGCGATATTTATACATCGCTAAGTTCGGGAAGTGCAAATTGGACTGACAGTCAACTTGCAAATATCAATCTAATTACAAGCACTTACCATAATTTTATAGCACTTGATTTTTCGCCAGTGGTCAACTACTCGGGCAATGTACCTTCCGATCTTGCGCAGCTTTCAAATATCAATATCAGCCTCATTTACCGAACCGACCTTAAATATTCAGGCGAAAGCGCATTGGGGACGGACACGAGTTTTCGCTACCTAGGCAGCAACGGCGATATCGTCCTTAACGTCTCAGGTTTTGGATCGCTGGGTTTGTCCAACGACGAAAGTCTCAATAGCAGTAGCTTTGGGTTTCACGCATTAATGCATGAAATAGGCCACTCAATAGGCTTGTCCCATCCACATAGTTCCATCACCAATGGCATTACCACTTTAACCGCGGATTTTGCGGCTACTGTAAATGTCGGGTTTGATAAATTAGGCTTTGTGATTGCCAACGCTGGCGACATGAACAAAGAGTACTTCACCGTCATGTCCTACGACGATATAAGCCCGGCCACGGGGGGGGACACCTTTGCGCAAACACCTATGATTTTAGATGTGATTGCTTTGCAAGGTGCCTATGGCGAGGGGGCAGGAAGTTCTGGATCTGGCAACGACACGATTGCGCCTGGCAGCACTGGCGGCGTGGTGGCCTATCGTACCTATTTTGATACCGGCGGCATGGACCTTATAGATCTGAAGAATTATGCGACCGGCGCCTACCTCCAAATGGGCGTGGCAATTACCGGTGCGGCGCATCCCGTTGGTGTGTCAATGAGTATGGCAGATGAAAAGTTGATGATTGCGGGCGGAGACCCTGGGTCATTGCGTTGGTTTTATGGTGATTTTGAGAATGCATCAGGAAGCCTAGGCGCCGACTTCATAGTGGGAAATACTTTGAATAATGCCATCAACGGGAACGAAGGAAATGACACCTTAAACGGTGGAGAAGGTAACGATACGTTGACAGGCGGACCTGGCAATGACCTGTTGGATGGTGGGCCTGGGATCGACATAGCAGTATTTTCAGACAATATTTCTGGCTACAGAATTCAATACGATGCCAGCGCCCGAAAATACACGGTCTCTGCCAATGCAGGCACGGATGGTTCTGACATTTTGTCCAATATGGAACGGCTTAAGTTTTCCGATAACAATCTTGCCTTAGACCTTAGCGTGAACCAGTCCGCAGGAGAAACGGTTCTTTTACTTGGCGTCGTTTTGCCCGGAAAATTAGCGCTCGATCCGAGCAAAAAGCAATTACTCGGAAATGTGATCGACCTGTTTGACCATGGCTATTCGATGACGGACCTTGCCGGAGCCTTGTTAAGACTTGATATATGGTCGATATTGACAGGGCAATCAATAAGCACTAAATCACCCTTCGGCGTCAGAAGTTTGGCTGAAGACACGGCTATTGCAAAATATATTTTGACGAACGCGTTTGGAATCCCGCCAGACGCAACTACTTTGAATAACGCTGCGCAAGCGCTTTACACTGAGCCAACGCAAGGCACATGGCTGGGGCAGATAGCTACCAGCAGCGCAGCGCAAGCGCACATCGGATTACTTGGATTGGCGGCGACCGGGATGATGTACATGTAGTTCACGGCCAATTCAAAATGCATACTTATCTGTACGGTATCAATTTTTAACGAACGGGCCTAAATCGGCGGTGGCGGTTATGACGTAGTCATATATTTCTCTAACTCAACGGATTACCAAGTCAACGTCAATTCGGCAACACTGAGTGCCACAGTCAAGTACCTGAAGACCGGAACATCCGATTACCTCAAAGGGATCTCCCAGATTCAGTTTAGAGATACCAGTATCAATCTGCAAATCCGTTCTGCTTCCCACGACGCTGTATACGGCAGTAGCTCCAATGATATTTTCAAGGCCGGTAGCAACCCCTACTTCCCTGGTCAGGGCGGCGATACCATCAGCGGAATGGGCGGTTGGGACCTAGTTACCTACCCTCTAACAGGCGCAGAGTACGAGGTTAAGGTAGATGCAGCGACGGACTCAGCCACCGTGCGATGGATTAAGACCGGCGGAACTGACACATTGATTGGTATATCAGCCCTTGAATTTGCGAACTCCACATTGACCCTGGCGCCGCATCGCACGTCACCAGAGACCGCGACAGGAACACCAGGAAATGATGTCCTGACCTCCAGTGCCAGCAAGTCCAATATTCCAAGCGGTTGAGACCTCTTCATTGGCGGCGGGGGTTGCGATATTGTGCGTTATGCTGATCTGACTAAAAACTTTAAAATTGCTATCGACACGACGAAAAATAGTACCAAGGTCACTTGGATCGATGGCTCCATCGATCAACTCAACCAAATACTCCGTGTGCAGTTTTCTGATGGAAATATTGCACTAGATCTGAGCGCCACCCAAGCGGCGGGAGAAACGGTACTTTTGCTTGGTACCGTCTTGCCAGGAAAGTTGGCATTGGATTCCAGTAAGCAAAAATTATTAGGAACGGTTATCAGCTTTTTCGACTATGGCTACACCATGCCAGAGCTTGCCGGTGCTTTATTAAGGTTGGATATATGGAGCATATTAACAGGCCAAAACATCAGCACCACGTCACCTTACACCGCCCGAAGTTTGGCAGAAGATACACTCATCGCCGATTACCTGCTTACCAATGTGAATGGCGCAACCCCTAATGCGGATACTCTGAAATCAGCCGCAGAGGCCTTGCACCTTGAAAGCTCGCAGGGCGCCTGGCTGGCGCAGCTTGCATTGAGCAGCGCGGGGCAGGCGCATATAGGATTAGTCGGATTGGCGGCCACGGGAATTAGCTACCTCTAATTGGTTTTGCAAATCATCCGTGTATTTTCGATGCTAGCTACTAAAGGGACTTTGCATCCGAATCAAATTTAGAAGCCCTGCAAAAAAATGGGCCCGTAGGCCCATTTTCAATTTACCTGGCGGAAGCGGAGGGATTCGAACCCTCGATGAGGCTCTACACCCCATACTCCCTTAGCAGGGGAGCACCTTCGGCCACTCGGTCACGCTTCCAGGTGTTTGAATTATCTCACGATTTACTGGCGACTACGCCACGACCGGAGGCTGGTCTAGGTCGAAGGCTTTGTGCAGCGAACGCACGGCTAATTCAATGTATTTCTCGTCAATCACCACCGAGGTCTTGATCTCGGAGGTGGAAATCATCTGGATATTGATGCCCTCCTCGCTCAGCGCTCGGAACATCTTGCTGGCGATACCCACATGGCTGCGCATCCCGATACCCACGATTGAGACCTTACAAATCTTGGTATCGCCCACGATATCTTCGACGCCCAGGCCCTTCATCACGTCATTGCGCAGCAAATCCATGGCTTTGGCATAGTCACCCCGATTGACCGTGAAGCTGAAGTCGGTCTTGCCATCCTTGCTGATGTTTTGGATGATCATGTCCACCTCGACATTGGCCTGGGCCACCGCACCTAGGATTTGGTAGGCGATCCCAGGCTTGTCCGGCACGCCGCGCAGGGCAATTTTGGCTTCGTCGCGGTTGAACGCAATACCCGATACGACTGCTTGTTCCATGTGTTCGTCTTCCTCAAAAGTAATCAAAGTCCCGGACGTCGCCTCTTGAACAATGTCAATGTCCCAGGGCGTAAAGCTGCTCAGCACCCGCAAGGGGACGCGGTATTTCCCTGCAAATTCCACCGAGCGAATCTGCAGTACCTTGGAGCCCAGGGATGCCATTTCCAGCATTTCCTCAAAACTCACCGTTTTGAGGCGCCGCGCCTCAGGCACCACGCGCGGGTCGGTGGTGTAGACGCCATCTACGTCCGTGTAAATCAGGCACTCTTGGGCTTTCATGGCGGCCGCAACGGCCACGGCCGAGGTATCGGAGCCACCGCGGCCCAAGGTTGTGATGTTGCCTTGCTCATCCATACCCTGGAAACCGGTCACGATGACCACCTTGCCAGCGCCCAGGTCCGCGCGTACGCGCGTGTCGTCAATAGATTCGATACGCGCCTTGGTGTAGGCATTGTTGGTGCGAATGGGCACTTGCCAGCCGGCGTAGCTGACCGATTCCAGGCCTTCGGCTTGCAGGGCGATGGCCAACAAAGCGCTGGAGGCTTGCTCGCCGGTAGAGGCCAGCATATCGAGTTCGCGCTCGTAGGCAGCAGAGGCTTTGGCGGGCGCCAGCTCTTTAGCCAGTCCCAACAGGCGGTTGGTCTCGCCGCTCATAGCCGAGGGCACGACGACCATTTGGTGGCCGGCCCGGTGCCATTTGGCCACCCGCTTGGCGACGTTGCGGATGCGCTCGGGGGACCCCATCGAGGTGCCGCCGTACTTATGAACAATTAAGGCCATGGGTTCGTATTTTTAGGAAGCTAAACCGTTGGATTGTACCAATCGAGGTTGTCATTGCTGCGCCGCACAAATCCATGCCCCACCCGGATATGCAACTGGTGGCCCGCCGTGGTGCAGGCGGCCACTTGTGCCAAAAGCTCGTCCAGTTGCGCGCTACTGGCCTGGGTTTGGTACACGCTGCGCAGCCAATACCGCAACGCGTTGGCCTGCCGCTCCAAGGGCAAGGCCTGCACGCCCTTGATGCGCGGCTGGCTCTGGCCTGGCGCGCAAAGGACTTGCAAATCGGCCTGCGCCAGCGCGGTCAACAGCGTTTGCGCCTGTGCGGCGTGCGCTGCGCTGCGCAAAAACGTGCTGGCGTATTGCGGAAAAACCTGGCGCAAGGCTGGCATTAACTCAGCGCGGATGCGGTTGCGCAGGAAATCGGTGTCCTTATTGGTTGGGTCCTCTATCCAGCGGTGGCCTTGGGCGCTTAGCCAGTCGCGTATGGTCGCGGCGCTCACCTCTAGTAAAGGACGTGCGTAGTTCACACCATCGCGCTGCCAAAGGGCTGGCATAGCGCTCAGGCCGGCTAAACCGGCGCCGCGACTGAGCGCCAAAATCAGCGTTTCCACCTGGTCATCAGCGTGCTGGGCCAGCAGGACGGTGCCGCACCAAAGGGCGCCCCGCTCGGACTTGGCAAACCGGGCCAGGGCGCCATAGCGCGCCCGCCGCGCAGCATCTTCTGGACTTTGGCCTGGTGCGGCGTGGGCATCAACGGCTTCGATATACAAAGGCAAGCCGATCGCCTTGCATACGGCCTGGCAATGCGCCTGGAAGTCAGTAGCTGCGCTTTGCAGACCATGGTTGACATGCACCGCCGCCACCTTCCCGGGCCAGCGCCGGGCACAGGCCAACAGCAAAGCGCTGGAGTCGGCGCCCCCGCTGTAGGCCACAGTCAGGGGCAAGGCGGGGGAAAAGGCCGCGATCGCCGCCTCCAGCGTGCGGGTCATCGGGGATGCAGCGCTACTTGGCGCTGGCCTTGGTGTCGGTGAAGCGGCCGTAGCTTTGCAGGCGCTCGTAGCGGCGCTCGACCAGCTCTTTCACGCGCAGATCACTGACTTGGCGGTAGGCGTCGCCCAGGGCGCGCTTGAGGAAAACCGCCGCTTGCTTGTGGTCGCGGTGCGCGCCGCCCACCGGCTCGCTGACGATTTTGTCCACCAGACCCAAGGCTTTGAGCCGCAGCGCCGTGATGCCCAGCGCATCGGCCGCCTCTTGGGCTTTGTCCGAGGTTTTCCACAAAATGGAGGCGCAACCTTCGGGGCTGATCACCGAATAAATCGAATACTGAAGCATCACCAACTGGTCCGCCACCGAAATGGCCAGCGCCCCGCCGGAGCCGCCCTCGCCGATGATGGTTGTGATGATGGGCACTTCGAGCTGTGCCATCTCGAAAATATTGCGCCCAATGGCCTCCGATTGGCCGCGCTCCTCGGCATCAATACCCGGGTAGGCGCCCGGCGTATCGACAAAGGTGAACACCGGCAGCTTGAATTTTTCGGCCAGCTTCATCAAGCGCAAGGCTTTGCGGTAGCCCTCGGGCTTGCTCATGCCAAAGTTGCGCAAGCCGCGCTCTTTGGTGTCGCGGCCTTTTTGTTGCCCCAGCACCATGCAGGGAATGCCATTAAAGCGGGCCAAGCCGCCCACAATACTCAGGTCGTCGGCAAAGTGGCGGTCGCCATGGAGTTCGATAAAGTGGGTAAATATTTCGCCGATGTAGTCCAGCGTGTAGGGGCGCTCGGCGTGGCGGGCAATTTTGGTGATTTGCCAGGGGGTGAGATTGCTGTAAATGTCCTTGACCAGCTGCTGGCTTTTTTTGCTCAGTTGGTCGATTTCGGCCGAAATATCGACAGCCGACTCGTTTTGCACGTATCGCAGCTCTTCGATTTTTCCTTCGAGCTCGGCAATCGGGGTCTCGAAATCCAGGAATACTTTTTTAGCCAATTGCACCCTCCTCCAGGTTAATGCCCGCTCTTTGCACGGTTAACTGCGCGCTTTAGTAAGCAACCGGCACCGGATCGAGCGAGCGCCAAATATACCAAGTTGCCACCGTGCAGTAAGGTGCCCAGGCGGCGGCCACCTCACGGGCGTCCGAGCGGCTGACCGCTTCGCCCGAAAAATAGTTGCGGCTGATGCCGTTGATGAGGCCCACATCGTCCAACGGCAACACATTGGGGCGGATCAGATGGAACATCAAAAACATCTCGGCCGTCCAGCGCCCAATGCCGCGCACCGCCGTCAGTTCGGCAATGATGTCTTCATCGGGCAGGCCGTCCCATTGGTTGACGTGCAGCTTGTGGGTGTCAAAGTGCAGCGCCAGATCGACCAGGTATTCCACCTTGCGGGCGCTGAGCCCGGCGGCGCGCATGGCATCCACCTTGAGTTTGAGCACTGACTTGGGCGTCATTTTGGGCGCCAGCAGGGCAAAGCGCTCCCAGACCGTTTGAGCTGCCTTCACCGAAATTTGTTGCCCCACGATGCTACGCGCCAGTGTGCCAAAAGCGTCGCCCCGGGTTTGCAGCGATACGTCCGGGAACTGCGA
>Ga0209084_1003142_pt1 | contig 12273 bp, 8 predicted proteins | sample C_130820_MF_Meta_FD_187309 | JGI IMG/M metagenome (GOLD analysis project Ga0209084, IMG submission 187309) | Freshwater microbial communities from Lake Croche, Canada to study carbon cycling - C_130820_MF_MetaG (SPAdes) (version 2) | ecosystem: Environmental > Aquatic > Freshwater > Lake | place... | reverse complement strand
CTGAGAAAGTTCGTGGGGGACACCTACCTGCAGCAGGTGCGCTGATTGGCGCAGTCATGAAAGAGACAAAGGGCCAAGCAGATGCTGCGCGTGTGCGCGAACTTCTACTTGGCCACTTAGGTCAAGCTTAAATACTTAGTGACCTATTACGCCTTCTGTTTCAACGAGTGACTCTTTACCGATATTGATAAAGAAGAAGAGCAGTATCGCGCCAGTAAATAACAATCCCGCACTGAACTTAAAGGCCGTGGTAAATCCATGTGTCATCGCAAATGACTGGGTCATCTTTGCACTAGGAAAAGTGGTGGCGTATGCAGCCGTTGCTGTTGCAGCCACTGTGTTGAGAAGTGCAGTACCGAGTGATCCGCCAATCTGCTGTGAGGTGTTGAGCATTGCACTTGCAACACCGGTGTCATGGCCTGAAATTCCATGAAGTGATGTTGAAGTAAGTGGAATGAATACAAGTGCCATTCCACTAGACATGATGAGTAATGATGGAACCACGTGCGTTAAGTACGAAGTTTCCGGAGTAATGCGGGTAAGCAGAAGTAATCCGATTCCAGCGGCAATCAAGCCTGGCACCATGAGTGGCTTCGGCCCAAACTTTGGCAGCAATTGAGATGCAACACCTGCAAAGATGATGATGCCTGCTGTGAATGGAAGGAATGCAAAACCAGTTTTGAGCGGACTAAATCCAAGGATGACCTGAAGGTATAGTCCAAGGAATAAGAACATCGAGAACAGGCCAGCACCCACTACAAGTGATCCAAGGTATGAACCACCGCGGTTGCGATCTGTTAAGACTCGAAGTGGCATCAAAGGATTTGCAACGCGACGCTCGATGACAATGAATGAGATAAGAAGTACTGCAGCTGCAACGAAGAAAGCTATCGTTGTTGAATCTAACCAGCCTTTGCGAGCCGCTTCATTGAAACCGTAGGTGAGTGAGAAGAGACCCAATGATGCGGTCAATACTCCAGGAATGTCGTACTTATTGTTTCCAGGAGCTTTTGACTCGTGAACAAATTTAAAGGCAAGTAGTGAAGCGATAATAGCAATCGGAGTATTTACTCCGAGGCACCAACGCCATGATGCGTATTGAGTCAGCGTTCCACCGACGATGAGGCCAATCGCTGCGCCTCCACCTGAGATAGCTCCGAAAACTCCGAATGCCTTTGCACGTTCTTTAGGAACTGTAAATGTCTCAGAGATGATTGCAAGAGCAGCAGGTGCAAGAAGAGCACCAAAGACACCTTGAAGTGCGCGTGCGCCAAAGAGAAGCCCCTGTGATGAAGCAATTCCGCCCAATGCAGATGCTGCTGCAAAACCAAGAAGACCGATAATAAATATTTTCTTACGGCCAACGTAATCACCAATTCGTCCACCGAGAAGCAGCAGTGAACCAAACGCCAATGTGTAGGCAGTGATAACCCACTGTTGATTTGCATCACTGATGTGAAGATCAATCTTGGCTCGTGGAATTGCAATATTCATGATTGAGCTATCGAGAACGAGCATGAGCTGCGAGATGGCAACTACAAGCAGTGTTCGCCATCGATCTGGGGCAGTTCCTTTTACGTGGCCTTGGGCATCGCGTAATTGATTGGGCACAGGTATCTCCTAATGATGGGTCTAATTGTTTTTAAGCGAAATAATCAAGAGAATCTTGAATGAGTCCAGTCTACCCGAGTGGCGACAACTTCTCTTCTTCAGTATTAAGATTGCGCCATGTCAAAGATGAAACCCCGCTCTGGACTTGTCACCGATGGAATGGAACGTGCACCCGCACGCGGAATGCTCCGCGCAGTTGGAATGGGTGATGAGGATTGGGTGAAACCTCAGATTGGTATCGCATCTTCATGGAATGAAATCACCCCATGCAATCTCTCACTTGATCGTTTAGCAAAGGCATCACGTAAAGGAATCATCATGCCGGCGGATTTCCTATGCAATTTGGAACTATCTCGGTCTCTGATGGAATTTCAATGGGCCACGAAGGAATGCACTTCTCATTAGTTTCTCGCGAAGTTATTGCAGACTCTGTTGAGACAGTAATGCAGGCAGAGCGACTTGATGGAATGGTTACTTTTGCAGGTTGCGATAAATCTCTACCAGGAATGATGATGGCTGCAGCTCGTATCGATGTTGCATCGGTATTTGTCTACGCTGGTTCAACACTTCCAGGAAATGTTGATGGTAAAGATGTCACCATCATCGATGCTTTTGAAGCAGTAGGTGCATGTGCACGTGGCTTGATTTCACAAGATCGCGTTGATCAAATTGAACGAGCTATCTGTCCAGGTGAAGGCGCATGTGGCGGTATGTACACAGCAAACACAATGGCAGCTGTTGGAGAAGCCATTGGACTTTCACTTCCAGGATCCGCAGCACCTCCTGCAGTCGATCGTCGACGCGATGCAGCTGCTGAACTTGCAGGCGCTGCTGTAGTTAATTTGATTGCCAAAGGAATTACTACTCGCGACATTTTGACTAAGAAGGCTTTTGAAAATGCAATCACTGTTGTGATGGCACTTGGTGGTTCAACAAATGCTGTTCTTCACCTTCTTGCAATCGCTCACGAGGCAGAAGTTGATCTGACTTTAGAAGATTTCCATCGCATCGGTTCAAAGGTTCCACTACTCGGAGATCTCAAGCCATTTGGTCGATTTGTTATGACCGATGTCGATCGCGTTGGTGGAATTCCAGTAGTACTTCGCATCCTGCTCGATGCAGGTTATTTACATGGAGATTGCTTGACTGTAACTGGTAAGACCATGGCCGAAAACTTAGCTGATATCAATCCACCATTTGCAGATGGCGAAGTACTTCGCGCAATCGATAAGCCACTTTCTACCGATGTTGGAATCACAATTCTCGGCGGCTCACTTGCACCAGAAGGTGCGGTAAGTAAAACTGCCGGAATCGGAATTGATTCTTTCGAAGGACCTGCCCGCGTATTTGAACGCGAACAAGCTGCGATGGATGCACTTGAAAATGGAACTATTAAAGAAGGCGACGTTGTTGTCATTCGCTACGAAGGTCCTAAAGGCGGACCAGGAATGCGCGAAATGTTGATGATTACCGGAGCGATTAAGGGCGCAGGACTTGGAAAGAAAACTTTACTTCTGACCGATGGTCGCTTCTCAGGTGGTTCAACTGGATTATGTGTCGGTCACGTTGCACCTGAAGCGGTCGACGGCGGCCCAATTGCATTTGTAAAAGATGGAGATCGCATTCGAATCGATATCCCAACCCGAACTCTTGATCTGCTTGTCGACCCAGCAGAACTAGAAGCTCGCAAAACCGGCTGGAAGCCAATTCCTCATAAATACACCAGGGGAGTTCTGAACAAATATTCAAAGCTTGTGGGCTCGGCATCCAAGGGTGCGGTCTGCGACTAGTTTGATGCGTCTCAGAAAATGAGACCTGTATCTCAACTCTTGACTCAGCGGCGTACTCCGTTGGAGAATAGCGCCATGCAATCAACACAATCTTCAGCAGTAGTTTCAGTGGTGGTGATTCGATAGCGCGTGCCTTCATGTCACGCGCGCCCTCAGATATCTGAGGGTTTTTTCATTTAGAAAAGTAACTCTGCAAAACGAGAAGAGAAAGGAGCAAGAAGATGGCGAAACATGTTCCAACAGCGAACGGCACTGAAATGACAGGAGCAACTGCGCTTGTGAAAAGCCTAGAAGCAGCTGGCGTTGACGTGATGTTTGGACTTCCAGGTGGCGCAATTCTTCCTGCTTACGATCCGATCTTTGATTCAACTATTCGCCATATCTTGGTTCGACATGAACAAGGTGCAGGCCACGCAGCAACCGGTTACGCGCAAGTTACTGGTCGTGCAGGTGTATGTATTGCAACATCTGGTCCAGGTGCAACAAACCTTGTAACGCCACTGATGGATGCAGCGATGGATTCAGTTCCTCTGATTGCAATCACAGGTCAAGTTCCATCTGCAGCAATTGGAACAGATGCATTCCAAGAAGCTGACATTCGTGGAATCACTATGCCGTTTACAAAGCACAGTTACTTGATTACAGATCCTGATGAAATTCCTCGCGCATTTGCCGAGGCATTCCACATTGCAACAACAGGTCGTCCAGGCCCGGTACTCGTTGACGTTGCAAAAGATGCTTTGCAGAAGATGACTAAGTTCAATTGGCCAACCTCCATAAATTTAGCTGGATATAAGCCACAAACAACTCCGAACGCTCAGGCAATCACCGATGCGGCAGCGCTCATTGCTCAATCATCTAAGCCAGTCTTTTACGTTGGCGGCGGCGTCATTAAGGCAGATGCCAGTGGCGAACTTCGCAAACTTGTCGAACTTCTCGGTGCTCCAGTTGTTACAACACTGATGGCACGAGGTGCTTTCCCTGATTCACATCCATTGCATATGGGTATGCCTGGAATGCACAGAACTGTGGCTGCTGTTACAGCTCTGCAAAAAGCTGACCTACTTATTACTTTAGGTGCTCGTTTTGATGACCGTGTAACAGGCAAGCTCTCAACATTTGCTGTAAATGCAAAGGTCATTCACGCAGATATCGATCCTGCTGAAATCGGCAAAAATCGCCATGCTGATGTTGCAGTAGTTGGCGATGTGAAAGAGACAATCAGCGCACTGATTCCTGCACTCAAGGCTGCACTTGCAAAGAACCAACCAGATCTTTCAGCGTGGCTACGCCAGATGAATTCACTTAAATCAACATACCCACTTGGCTATGACGCACCATCTGATGGTTCACTTTCACCGCAACACGTTATTGAACGAATTGGTCAGATTTCAGGAACTGACACAATCTTTACTGCCGGTGTTGGACAACATCAGATGTGGGCATCTCAATTTATTTCATATGAAAAGCCGCGCACCTGGCTTAACTCAGGTGGCGCCGGAACTATGGGCTACGGAGTTCCTGCTGCAATGGGTGCGAAAGTTGGCGCACCAGATACAACTGTGTGGGCGATCGATGGTGATGGTTGTTTCCAGATGACTAACCAAGAGTTAGTAACTTGCGCACTGAATAACATCCCAATCAAGGTCGCGATTATCAATAATGAATCTCTCGGAATGGTTCGCCAGTGGCAGACACTGTTCTATGAAGGTCGTTACTCAAATACCTCTCTTGATTCAAAGCGGGTACCTAATTTCCCAATGCTTGCTGAATCAATGGGCTGCGTTGGACTTTCATGCGAACGCCCAGAAGATTTAGATAAGACGATTGAAAAGGCGATGTCTATCAACGACCAACCTGTCGTTGTTGATTTCCGTGTTCATCGCGATGCAATGGTGTGGCCAATGGTTGCTGCCGGAACTTCTAACGATGAAATCATGATCGCTCGCGCAACTGCGCCTGACTGGGATTCACAGGAGCTCTAATGACAACTGCATCCCGCCGTCAGCACACACTCGAAGTTTTAGTTGAGAACTCACCCGGAGTTCTTGCACGCGTAGCTGGTCTTTTCTCACGCCGCGCATTCAACATTGATTCACTCAATGTTGGACCAACTGAAAACCCAGCAATATCAAAGATGATGATTGTCGTAGGAGTAGAAGGTCACTCACTTGAGCAAGTGATTGCGCAACTCGACAAGTTAATCAGCGTGATTTCGATCAAGGAAATCTTGACCGGCGAAGTAAAGGCAGTACAAGACACACAACCGGATTACCAGAACTAACCAACCAACGAACTAGTAAGAAACAAGAAAAAGGAGAAATACCGTGGCAACGATGTATCACGAAGAGGATGCCGATCTATCAATCATCCAGGGTCGCAAGGTCGCGATCATCGGTTACGGCTCACAGGGCCATGCACATGCACTCAACCTTCGCGACTCAGGAGTTGATGTTCGCGTTGGTCTTAAGGAAGGTTCACCTTCACGTGCAAAGGCAGAAGCAGAAGGTCTTCGCGTTACTAGCGTTGCAGAAGCAGTAAAAGAAGCAACTGTCATCATGATTTTGGCGCCAGATCACTTACAACGCCATATCTACACAGAATCAATTTTGCCTAACCTCAAGAAGGGTGACGCACTCTTCTTCGGTCACGGATTTAATATTCGCTTTGGTTACATCAAGCCAACTGCAGATGTTGATGTGTGCATGGTTGCTCCAAAGGGACCAGGACACTTGGTTCGCCGCGAATATGCAGCAGGACGTGGAGTCCCAGTCATCGTCGCTGTTGAACAAGATGCAACAGGAAACGCATGGCCATTGACACTTTCATATGGAAAGGCAATTGGCGGACTTCGCGCTGGCGGAATTCTTACAACATTTACAGAAGAGACTGAGACTGACCTATTCGGTGAGCAATCAGTTCTCTGTGGTGGAGCATCACAGTTGGTTATGTACGGCTTTGAAGTACTTGTTGAAGCTGGATACCAACCAGAAGTTGCATACTTCGAGTGCTTACATGAACTTAAGTTGATCGTCGATCTTATGTACGAGGGTGGAATCGCAAAGCAGCGTTGGTCAGTCTCTGACACAGCTGAATTCGGTGACTATGTATCAGGTCCTCGCGTTATCGATCCACATGTAAAAGAGAATATGAAGGCAGTTCTTGCTGACATTCAATCTGGAGCATTCGCTAAGCGCTTTGTTGATGATCTAGAAAGCGGCGCTAAGGAATTCTCAGCGCTACGCGCAAAGGGTGAGTCACATCCTATTGAGACTGTAGGCCGTGAACTTCGCAAGATGTTTAGCTGGATGAAGAACTCAAATAAAGACGATTACAAAGAGGGAAGTGCGGCGCGTGGCTAAACCTGTCGTTCTGATTGCTGAAGAACTCAGCGCTGCAACGCTCGATGCCCTAGGTCCTGACTTTGAAGTTCGTAATTGCGACGGTGCAAACCGCGATGAACTTCTTGCAGCCCTTGGTAAAGGTGTCGATGCAGTTCTGATTCGCTCTGCTACAAAGTTGGATGCAGAAGCAATCGGTGCTGCGAAAGGTCTAAAAGTCATTGCACGTGCTGGTGTTGGTCTAGATAACGTCGATATTCCAGCGGCAACTGCTGCTGGCGTCATGGTCGTTAATGCACCGACTTCAAATATCGTCTCTGCGGCAGAGCTTGCAATCTCATTGTTGCTTGCATCTGCTCGCTTTATCTCTCCAGCACACGCTGCACTCAAGGCAGGAAAGTGGGCACGCTCAAAATACACAGGCGCTGAACTTTTTGAAAAGACTCTTGGTGTCGTTGGCTTTGGCCGCATTGGGCAATTAGTTGCTCATCGCATGCAGGCATTTGGAATGAACGTTGTTGCCTACGATCCTTACTTGCAACCTGCAAAAGCTGCGCAGTTAGGTGTTGAGCTAGTTGAATTAGATGAACTTCTTAAGCGAAGTGACTTCATCACAATTCACCTTCCAAAGACTAAAGAGACTGCAAACCTTATTGGCGTTGAAGCGCTGAAGAAGGTGAAGAAGGAAGTTCGCATCATCAACGCTGCTCGTGGTGGTGTTCTTGATGAAGCCGCACTTTACGATGCCATCGTTGAAGGACGTGTCGCTGGAGCTGGCCTTGATGTGTACGTCACTGAACCATGTACCGATTCACCACTCTTTCAACTTGATCAAGTCGTTGCAACACCTCACTTGGGTGCATCAACGGATGAAGCACAAGAACGTGCAGGAATTGCAGTTGCAGTCTCTGTTCGTAAGGCACTTGCAGGCGAACTCGTACCTGATGCGGTAAATGTAAAAGGCGGAGCAATTCACGATGAGATTCGTCCATCACTTCCACTCGTTGAGAAGATGGCGCAGATTGCAACAGCTATCGCAGGAGAGACTCCAGTTTCAATGGAGATCACCGTTAAGGGCGATATCTCAGGACATGATTCATCTGTTCTTGCAATTAGCGCGCTTAAGGGCGCACTTGTTGCATCTGGATGCGAAGATGTCACATACGTCAATGCACCAGGACTAGCGACTGAACGTGGCGTAACTTCATCAGTTACAACAACTCCAGATAGCCCCGAATATCGCAGCATGATCTCTTTACATGCAGCTTTGAGCAACGGTAAATCAATCAAGGTTGATGGAACTCTTATGGGTATCCGCAAAGTTGAGAAGATTATTGCTATTGATGGTTTTGATCTCGATTTACCTCCAACAGATAACTTACTTTTCTTACGTTATGTAGATAAGCCAGGTGTTGTTGGTGCAGTGGGTAACGCACTAGGAACAGCCAAGATCAATATTGCCGGAATGCAGGTTGCTCGTGAATCTGCTGGCGGCAAGGCACTTATGGCTCTGACAGTTGATTCAGCTGTATCGGATTCTGTTACTGATTCTGTGAAGAAAGAAATTGGCGCAGATCTTGTGCGTTCAGTGACTTTGGTGAACTAATGGCTCGCACAATCAATCTTGCAGTAATTCCAGGTGATGGAATCGGTAACGAAGTTGTTGGTGAAGGTCTTAAAGTTCTTGATGTCGTTGCTGCAAAGTACGGCGTTACTTTCAATAAGACTCACTACGACTTAGGTGCCGGATATTGGCATCGCACAGGAGAAGTACTTCCAGATTCAGTTCTGGCCGAACTCGCAAAATCCGATGTCATCTTGCTTGGCGCAGTGGGAGATCCCACTGTTCCTAGCGGCGTGCTTGAACGAGGATTACTTCTTAAACTCCGCTTTGCCTTTGATCACTATATTAATTTGCGTCCTGCAAAGTTAATGCCAGGTGTCACTGGTCCACTTGCGACGAAAGCACCAATTGATTTCATCGTTGTTCGCGAAGGAACCGAAGGTCCATACGTCGGAGCAGGGGGAGTTCTCGCTGAAGGCACAGATGCAGAGATTGCAACCGAGGAGTCTTTGAACACTCGTCGCGGAGCAGAACGTGTGATTCGTGATGCATTTGCCCGCGCTGCAGCTCGTGATCGCAAGAAGCTGACCTTGGTTCACAAAAACAATGTGCTTACTCGTGCAGGCTCGCTATGGACTCGCACCTTTAATCACGTTGCAAAAGAATTTCCAACTGTGACTACCGATTACCTCCATGTTGATGCTGCTTCAATGTTCTTTGTGACAAATCCAGAGCGATTTGATGTTGTTGTTACTGACAATCTCTTTGGCGATATCTTGACTGATATTGCTGCCGCTATCTGCGGTGGCATTGGTCTTGCTGCCTCTGGAAATATCAACCCAACGGGTGCATTCCCATCTATGTTTGAGCCTGTTCATGGATCTGCTCCAGATATCGCTGGAAAGAATTTAGCTGACCCAACCGCCACAGTGATGTCTGTGGCAATGATGCTCGATCATCTAGGGCTTAGCGATGCTGCGCGAGATGTTGAAAAGGCAGTTGCTGCGGATTTACTTTCACGTGGAGATTCAAAACGAGGCACCACCGAAATCGGTTCAGCGTTAGCAGAATTGGTTAAGTAAATGAAGATCACTCTCAATCCACATGCAGTTCCAACAGCAGAGCGCGATGAAAAAGTTGCTAACTGCGGATTTGGAAAGTATTACACCGACCATATGGTTGTGTGTGAGTGGACTGAAGCAGGCGGTTGGCAAGAACCAGAGTTAAAGCCTTACGGCCCGATCTCACTTGATCCAGCAACTGCAGTTTTTCATTACGGCCAAGAAATATTTGAAGGAATGAAGGCATATCGCCAACCAGATGGTGGCATTTCACTCTTTCGCCCAGAAGCAAATTCACGTCGCTTTGCAAAGTCTGCAAATCGCCTGGCACTTCCTGAAATGCCTGAAGAGTTATTTCTCGAAACGATTCACACTCTTGTAAAGCAAGATGCAGGTTGGACTCCAGGAAAAGTTGGAGAAGCTCTGTATATTCGCCCATTTATGATTGCGACAGAAGTTGGACTTGGAGTACGTCCAACAAATAAGGCGACGTATCTACTTATTGCAACACCAGCTGGGGCTTACTTTGATCCTACAAAGGCAGTATCAGTGTGGATCTCAACTGAGTATGTTCGCGCAGCTCAAGGTGGAACCGGTGAAGCTAAGTGCGGCGGAAATTACGCAGCATCATTGGTCGCACAAAAAGCTGCAGCAAAAGAGGGCTGCGATCAAGTTGTTTGGATTGATGCTAAAGAACGTAAGTGGGTTGAAGAGATGGGTGGAATGAACCTTTACTTCGTTAAAGGTAAGGGTGCTGACGCGACTGTATTCACACCAAAGCTAACCGGAACTCTGCTGCCAGGAATTACTCGCGACTCAATTCTTTCGGTTGCTAAGGATCTTGGATACAAGACTGAAGAAGTGATGTTCTCTATCGATGATTGGCGTGAGGGCGTCACATCCGGAGAAATTACCGAAATCTTTGCATGTGGAACAGCTGCTGTTGTTTCTCCAGTAGGGCAAGCTAAATCTGCCATGGGTACCTGGGTAACAGGAGATGGTCAGCCGGGTGCGATCACAATGCAGATCCGTAATCATCTTTTAGCGATCCAACATGGAACAACTGAAGATAAGCATGGCTGGATGAAGAAGGTTGCCCTGTGACAATCAACGATTCATTTCATATCTATGACACAACTTTGCGCGATGGGGCACAGCAAGAGGGCTTAAATCTCTCAGTTCATGACAAGCTCACTATTGCACGCCACCTTGATGATCTCGGCGTTGGTTTTATTGAAGGTGGCTGGCCAGGTGCTAACCCAAAAGATACTGAATTCTTTGCCCTTGCTAAGAAAGAGCTAAAACTTAAGAACGCAACTTTTGTGGCATTTGGTGCAACGCGTCGACCTAACGTGAAAGCGGCAGATGATGTATTGCTTGGTGCACTTCGTGATTCAGGTGCACCTGCTGTAACGCTTGTTGCTAAATCTTATGATCGCCATGTTGATCTTGCACTGAAGACGACTCTTGATGAAAATCTTGCGATGATTCGTGATTCGATTACTCACCTTCGCGAAGAAGGTCAACGAGTATTTCTTGATGCTGAGCACTTCTTCGACGGCTATCGGGCTAACCGTGCATATGCACTTGAAGTAATTCGTGTAGCAGCTGAAGCAGGTGCAGATGTTGTTGCACTCTGCGATACCAATGGCGGAATGCTTCCTGATGAAATTGCAGATGTAGTTCATGACATCCTCGGCGCTTCATCTGCACGACTAGGAATTCACTGTCACAACGACACTGGTTGCGCAGTTGCAAACTCAATGGCTGCAGTTGCAGCTGGTGCAACCCATGTTCAAGGAACTCTTAATGGCTATGGAGAACGCACTGGTAATGCTGACTTAGTCACAATCATTGCAAATCTAGAGCTGAAGAAGAAGAAGGAAGTATTGCCACACAATGCGTTACGCGAAGCTTTCCGAATTTCTCACGCAGTTGCTGAAGTGACAAATATTTCGCCTTCTCCACGTCAGCCATATACGGGTGTCTCTGCATTCGCTCATAAGGCTGGTTTACATGCATCAGCAATCAAAGTAGATCCAGCTTTGTATCAGCACGAGGATCCTGAATCTGTTGGAAACGATATGCGCATGCTTGTCTCCGATATGGCCGGACGCGCATCAATCGAATTGAAATCTATGGAACTTGGTGTTGACCTTAAGGGCGACCGCGAACTTATTGGACGCGTTGTAGATCGCGTTAAAGAGATGGAATCACGCGGCTTTACCTTCGAAGCAGCAGATGCCTCCTTCGAGTTACTCCTTCGCGAAGAAGCAACTGGAAAGCGTCCAACATTTTTCACTATTGACCACTGGCTTACAACAACTGAACGCGGCGCAAACAATGCAATTATTACAAAAGCTGAAGTGACTGTAACTGCGCAAGGGAAAGAAATTACCTGCAGCGGTGCCGGTAATGGTCCGGTGAATGCATTTGATACCGCCTTGCGCGATGGACTTAATCAGTTGTATCCAGAACTTGCGGTACTTGAACTTACCGATTACAAAGTGCGAATCCTTGAAGGACGATTAGGTACAGGCGCTGTGACACGAGTTCTTATTGAGACCTCCGATGGCAAAGGCGAATGGAATACAGTCGGAGTTCACGAGAATGTCATTGCCGCATCTGCCATGGCGCTAGAAGATGCACTTACCTTTGGTTTATTGCGACAGGGTCGCAAAGACTCATAATTTCCCATTCATTTTCGGCGGGGCAGATATTTCTTGCCGGGGGTAGTAGCGTATTTTTGCCCCATGGCTACAAAGACAATTGGCAAGCGATATACCGAAGTTGAATCTTCAGAGTGGCTTGCTCAGCGCTTAGCTAAGTTAAATATTCATACGTATGAAGATTTTGCATATCAGGTGGGCATTGATCGGGGAACTATTTCTCGCTACTTCAGGCAT
>Ga0209084_1003138_pt1 | contig 12294 bp, 12 predicted proteins | sample C_130820_MF_Meta_FD_187309 | JGI IMG/M metagenome (GOLD analysis project Ga0209084, IMG submission 187309) | Freshwater microbial communities from Lake Croche, Canada to study carbon cycling - C_130820_MF_MetaG (SPAdes) (version 2) | ecosystem: Environmental > Aquatic > Freshwater > Lake... | reverse complement strand
CACCACCGCTATTCAAGCCAATGATTTGGTGGGCCGCAAAACCTCGCGTGACGGCGGTCAAACCGCCCATGCGATTGCAGCCCAAGTGCAGCAAACGGTGGTGGCCTTGCAAGACCAAGGCAGCGCCGGTGCTGTAGCCATTGCCCATCGCTTAGAAGCGGCGCGCCAAGCCCTAGACGATGTGATTGATTTCATCGTGCAAGCGGCTGCAAACCACCCCAACGCCGCTTATGCCGGCAGCGTTCCCTATTTGATGCTGGCGGGTAATGTGCTGTCGGGCTGGCAACTGGCCAAGTCTTATCTGATTGCCCAAGAGGCTTTGAATGAAGGCGCACAAGACAGGGAATTCATGCAAGCCAAAATGACCACCGCACGTTTTTACGCCGACCACATACTCAGCAAAGCTCCAGGCATGCGCGACAGCATTGTGCAAGGCGCTGACAGCGTCACCGACATGGCCTTAGAGGCGTTTTAAAGGTTCCGGTAAGTCTGGTGGTGTTCGGGTGATTTACTTCACCCGAAACGCTGAAGGTGAAGTGGTTTTGCTCATCCTCTACGCCAAATCCAAAATCGACAACATCACTGGTCCCAAGCTCAAGGAGATACGACATGCCCTCGAAGACTAAACCTCTTGCTGCTAGCCAGTTAGACGACTATGAGAACACACGCGACTTGGCGGCCGAGTTGCTTCAATCGGTGCGCGAAATGAAGGCTGGCAATGTGCATATCGTGTCTTCTCCAGTCACCTACGCTAGAAAAAAAACAGGACTGTCTCAATCCCAGTTTGCAGCACTTTTAGGAGTTTCTGTTCGTACTTTGCAAGGCTGGGAGCAGGGGCGCAAGCAACCCAGCGGAGCAGCCAGAACACTTTTGGCTATTGCCAGTAGCAACCCCAAGGCGCTATTGGCGGTTGCACCTCTCAATTGAAAACATCTTTCCCATCACGTCATTCCACTCATCAAACCCTAACACCCACCCTTTATGTCCAAACTACCTGCTGCCCTGGCCTCCGTGCCGTTTCCCGTCATCGGCTCGCCGCTGTTCATCATCAGCAACCCCAAAACCGTCATTGCCCAGTGCATAGCTGGCGTGGTGGGTTCCATGCCCGCATTGAATGCGCGCCCCGCATCGCAACTCGATGAATGGTTGGCCGAAATCACCGAAACCTTGGCGGCTTACAACAAGGCGCACCCCGACCACCCCGCAGCCCCTTTTGCCATCAACCAAATCGTGCACAAAAGCAATGTGCGTTTGGAAGAAGACATGGCGCTGTGTGTGAAATACAAGGTGCCCATCATCATCACCTCTTTGGGTGCACGCGAAGAAATCAACCAAGCCGCCCACAGCTATGGCGGCGTGGTGATGCACGACATCATCAACAACAAGTTCGCCCACAAAGCCATTGAAAAAGGCGCGGATGGTTTGGTGGCCGTGGCCGCGGGTGCTGGCGGCCATGCGGGTGTGAAAAGCCCGTTTGCGTTGGTGCAAGAAATTCGCCAGTGGTTTGATGGCCCCTTGGCCCTCAGTGGCTCGATTGCCAGTGGCAGCGCTATTTTGGCGGCACTGGCCATGGGTGCGGACTTCGCCTATATCGGTTCGGCCTTTATTGCCACCGAAGAAGCGCGCGCCTCAGAAGAGTACAAACAAAGCATTGTTGACAGCAATTCCGATGACATTGTTTTAAGCAACCTGTTCACTGGCGTGCATGGCAACTATTTGGCGCCGTCCATCCGCAACGCCGGCATGGACCCCGACAACCTGCCCGAGAGCGACCCCAGCAAGATGGACTTTGCAGGCGACAAAACCAAAGCATGGAAAGACATTTGGGGTTGTGGTCAAGGCATTGGCGCTATCACCAAGGTGCAGTCCACTGCCGACTTAGTAGCGCAGCTCAAGCGCGAGTTTGCCGAGGCCAAGGCCCGCTTGATGGCATAAAAAAGGCCCCTGCTGGGGCCATGCTCCCTTCAGAAGCCTATTTTGTCGAGCTCAAAGTAGGCATTGCGCGCTTCATGAACTCATCAAACAGCGGCACTGTGAAGGCGATGTCTCCATAGGCGGGGCTGTAAATCATTCCTTTCTTAATCAGCTTGGCCCTGACAGGACCGATGCTGTTGACTTTGACGCCCAAGTAATTGGCAATATCACCAGAACGAATCGCACCAGATCCAAGTTCAGCCATTGCGCGCAAGAAACTTTTTTCTGAAGGTGTCAGTCGGTCAAAACGCACTCGGAAAAAGTTTTGATCCAACCGTTTAATGACAGAATCTGCTGCTCCTTGAACGATGCCAAGTTCAATAGGACTAGACTGTGCCAGATTCCAAATTTGGTAACCCCATTCTTGTATGAAGTAAGGGTAGCCTTTGGTTAGGCGAAATGTCTCAGCCAATACCAGATCACTAATTTCTACACCCTCGGCCGCTGCAGGTTCGCAGATGGCTTTGTTGGAGTCGGCTTGAGATAGTGCCCCTACATCGGGAAAGGCGAATAGCCGTTCTGCATAGGACTTTGATTCTCCAGCCAAGCCTGGCAGCACTGGTAAGCCAGCTCCAAGCAACACCACAGGCAACTGCCGCTGCTGCATGCGGTGCATGCCCATGATGATTGCCCCTAGTTCTTTTTGGCTCAGGTACTGAATCTCGTCGATCAAAAGGGCAACCGCCGTCTTTTTTTCTTTGGCAGCTTCACCCAGAGCTTCCAGTAGATTGGGAAAATCGATTTCGATATCCCCGCTGTCTGCAGCACCAGTTTCAGGTTCAATATCTAAGCCAATTTCAAATTCACCTAATTTCACTTTCATGCTGCCCAAGAAACTCCTCAGCACGCGCAACCCACGCTTGACTCGATCGCCAGCCAGGGCAATTCGATCAAGTTCGAAAAAAACCGTTTTCAGTGGGGCTGCGATCAGTGGGCCAAGAGCCTTATCCTCATGTGCTTCCACAAGCACCGTCCGGTAACCCGCTTCCTGGGCCATACGCCTGACTTCATTGAGCAATACAGTTTTACCGACGCCGCGTAAGCCTGTCAGCATCAGACTTTTTTCCGGTTTGCCGCTCAGCACTCGTCCCAACAGAATGCGCGCCTGCTCTAGAACCGGCGCACGGCCTGCTAATTCTGGTGGAGGCGATCCCGCTCCGGGTGAAAAAGGATTTTTAATGGGGTCCATGTTCTACCAAGTTCTATATAGTTATATTTATTTTATGCTAGAACTTTATAGAGGCAGACCGGCTTCAAACAAATGAATTAATCTCGAGCGGAGAAGGCCAGAACCTGCGACCTGAAGCGACTTTCAACCAAAGTGGCAAATGTAGTGGTAGGCCTCGCCCACTTTAATTTCAAATGATGAGTTAGCCCCCACGCTGAACTTGTCGCCAGCTTCCGCGTGCTGCCATGTATCCGTGCCAGCCAATTTGTATTCGCAAGCGCCGGCCACGCATTCCATGATTTCAGTCTCAGCGGTGTTGAAAGTCAGGTGCGAGGGCAGCACCACCCCCACCGATTTTTTCTCGCCATTGGCCAAGATAACGGTGTGGCTGACGCATTTGCCATCAAAAAACACATTGGCTTGGGTGGCGATGCTTGCGCCTTGGAGTTGTTCGGTCACCATGGTCAGGCTTTCTTTTTAAGATTGGTTTTACGAGGCGCAGTTTTAGCTGCGCGGGCGGCACGTTCGTTTTTCAGGTTGCCAGCGATGCGCATGCGCAAAGCGTTGAGCTTGATGAACCCACCGGCGTCGGCTTGGTTGTAAGCGCCGCCGTCGTCGTCAAATGTGGCGATGCGGGTGTCGAACAAGCTGTCGGTTTTGCTCTCGCGTCCCACGCACATGATGGTGCCTTTGTAGAGCTTCAAACGCACCTTGCCATTGGCGGTGGCTTGCGAGGCGTCAATCAGGCCTTGCAGCAGTTCACGCTCGGGGCTGAACCAATAGCCGTTGTAAATCAGTCTGGCGTAGCGCGGCATCAAGTCATCTTTCAGGGCCAGCACTTCGCGGTCTAAAGTGATGGACTCGATGGCGCGGTGACCCGACAACAAAATCGTGCCGCCCGGGGTCTCGTAGCAACCACGGCTTTTCATGCCCACATAGCGGTTTTCTACTTTGTCCAAGCGACCGATACCGTGTCGCCCACCCACTGTGTTGAGGTGAGTCAACACTTTGGCCGCACTCATGCGCACGCCGTCGATGGCCACCACGTCGCCGTGTTTGTAGGTGAGTTCTATGACTTGCGGTTTGTTGGGCGCTTTTTCGGGGCTGACGGTCAAGCGCCACATGCTGTCGTCGGGCGCGTAGTTGGGGTCTTCCAAAATGCCGCCCTCGTAGCTGATATGCAGCAAGTTGGCGTCCATGGAGTAGGGCGCGGGGCCTTTGCGTTTGGCACCGTCCACGGGGATGCCGTGTTGATCGGCGTAGCGCATGAGCTTTTCACGCGAGAGCAAATCCCATTCACGCCAAGGCGCAATGATTTTCACATTGGGCATGAGGGCATAAGCGCCCAACTCGAAACGCACTTGGTCATTGCCTTTGCCTGTCGCGCCATGGCTGATGGCGTCCGCCTTGGTTTTGCGGGCAATTTCAACCAAGCGTTTAGCAATCAAAGGGCGGGCGATGGAGGTTCCCAAGAGGTACTCGCCCTCGTAAAGTGCATTGGCACGAAACATGGGGAACACAAAGTCGCGCACAAACTCTTCGCGCAAATCTTCAATAAAGATGTTGCTGGGCTTGATGCCCATTTTGATGGCCTTGAGGCGTGCCGGCTCGATTTCCTCGCCTTGGCCAATGTCAGCGGTAAAGGTGACGACTTCGCAGTGGTATTCGTCTTGCAGCCACTTCAGGATGATGGAGGTGTCCAAGCCACCCGAGTAGGCGAGCACGACGCGTTGAGGGGCACTGGATTTGCTGGAAATGGGCATAGGGTGGGTCTGGTTATGCAAAGCGTCAATTCTAGGTATAAAAAAACCGCCTAACTAGGCGGTTGGAGGAGTGGCTGTGCCGATCAGAAACTTTGCGGCGCAGAACCCACGGGGGGAATGGCGTTTTGGGCTGGGTAGGGCACGCTGGGCGGTGCCGACTGTGTGGAAGAAATCATGGGGGTGACTTGCAAGCGCACGGTGGGACCAGGGTCTTGTGGCATTTGCACGTTGTATTGCTTGCCGTTGAACTCGTAGACCACGTTGTAGGCAATGGTTCGATTTTCATAAAAATTTTGGGTGCTGCAAGTTTGCACATTGCGCATTTCGGTAGGGGGCGAACCTTCGATGCGGTCTCCCAAAATGGCGCCACCAATCAAGCCTATGGCTGTGGCCAATGCGTTGCCGTCCCCTTTACCTATGGCGTTACCCACCACACCGCCGGCGATGGCGCCCATGGCAGAACCGGCACCCGATTTGTGGGCTTGGGTGGCTACTTGTTGCTGGGTACATACCTGCCTTGGCACGGCCACTTGTTGAATGATGGGCATGGATGAAACAACACGGCCCACCTCTTGCGCGCCCGAGATTGAACTAAAGGATGCGGTTGCAAGCAAAACGAGGGGAATAAAGCGTGACATGAGGTCTCCAATTTCAAAATGAATCAAACATTTAACGTGCTAACAAAGCTGCCGGTTGACTCTGTGAAAATTTTAGCTCGCAGTGATTCGGAGACAATGGTCTCATGAATCTTCAGGAATGGTTGTCCCATTGTGAGCGGTTACACCCGCAAAACATCGATATGGGCTTGGAAAGAGTCAGTGCGGTTGCCAAGACCATGGGGCTGACTTTTGACTGCCCCGTCATCACCGTGGCTGGCACCAATGGCAAAGGCTCTACCTGCGCCATGCTCGAATCTGTTTTGCGTGAGGCGGGCTATCGCACAGGGTTGTTCACTTCGCCGCACTTGGTGTATTTCGAAGAGCGTTGCAAATTGCTGGGTAAAGCAGTGGCTTCCTCTGTGTTGGAGACGCATTTCGCCAAAGTAGACGCCATGCGCGGCGACATCTCCCTCACCTATTTTGAATTCACCACACTGGCCATCTTGAGTTGCTTGGCGGACGCCCAGCTCGATGTGGTGATTTTGGAGGTGGGCTTGGGTGGGCGATTGGACGCGGTGAATGTGATTGACACCGACTGCGCCATCATCACCAGCATAGACATAGACCACACCGAATGGCTGGGCCCTGACCGCGAAAGCATAGGTCGTGAAAAGGCCGGCATCATGCGCAGCGGCAAACCCGTCATCATCAGCGACCCCCACCCGCCGCTCAGCTTGGCGCAACACGCAGCAAGCGTGGGGGCCGTGCTTTGGCAATCGGGCGTTGACTTTCATTATGCGGGCGATCAGCAGCAATGGCGTTGGGATGGCGCGGGCCGCACATGGGCGGGCTTGGCCTATCCAGCCCTTCGGGGCGTGAATCAATTGGTCAATGCCGCCGGCGTTCTGGCGGCTTTGCAGGCCTTGCGAGAACGCTTGCCGGTGACAGCGCAAGCTATCCGTTTGGGGCTGTCAAGGGTGGAATGGGCAGGGCGCTTTCAAATGTTGCCAGGTCAACCGGCCTTGGTGTTGGATGTCGCGCACAACCCGCATGCGGTTGCCGCCTTGGCGCACAACCTCGACGCCATGGGCTATTTCGCCGTCACCCGCGCAGTGATGGGGGCAATGGCCGACAAAGATTTGCAAGGCATGTTGCAACGTTTACAGCCTTTGGTGGACCACTGGTATTTTTGTGATCTGCCTTCACCACGGGCGGCCACGGGTTTGCAATTGCAGTCGGTGTGGCAAGGCACTTCGCCGCCCCCCGCTCAAACAGCCCAAACTTTCGCTGACCCCTCGGCGGCGTTGACCCAGGCCATGGCAGTTGCAGACCCCACTGATAGAATTCTGGTCTTTGGTTCTTTCCTAACCGTTGGCGGTGTTTTAGAGCACGGCATAGCGGGCCGCCTTTCTGCCCAAAGCCCACCTGATTGACATGGCATTTTTCAAGTCTCGCTCCTCTGGCAATGCTTCGGCAGATGATAAAAATGCTGATGGCATGGCCGCCCAAAGCCTCGATGTCTTACGCAAGCAAGCACGCCACCGCCTCATTGGCGCCACTGTTTTGGTCTTGTTGGCGGTCATTGGTTTCCCCTTGGTGTTTGACACCAAGCCGCGTGAAGTCGATGCCGATATACGGATTGACATGCCCGACAAAGAGCGGGTTCGCTCTAACCAGCCGCCCGCGCCGCCCGCTGCTGCCCCCGTGGCTGACGTTGATCTGGCTGCAAACGCCAAGCCTGTTGAGGTGGTTGAAAAACCCTCTCAACCCCAAGCCATTGAAGAAGAGTTGCCCCCTGAACCTGCGCAAAGCAAAAAGACTGAGGACGCGGCACCCCGCTTTATTGTTCAAGTAGGCGCATTCGAGCAAGACAGCAAGGCCAAAGAAGTTCGCGCCAAGCTAGAGAAAGCCGGCATCAAAACCTACACCCATATCGCCCAAACCAAAGAGGGTAAGCGCATTCGCGTGCGAGTGGGCCCTTTTGCCACCAAAGAAGAAGCACAAAAAACCGTCGACAAAATAAAGTCTTTGCAACTCAGTGCTGCGGTGCTGACGATTTGAAGAGATGAACACTCTGGACTTGGTCTTGCTGGCTTTGACAGCCATCTCTGTGGTTTTGGGTGTGTGGCGTGGCGTGATTCGCGAATCTTTTTCTGTCATTGCTTGGTTGGCGGGTTTTCCTATTGCCAATTATTTTGCTTCGGATGTTCGGCACTGGATGGACCTCAGCGACACATCTCCAGCGGTTGCTTATATGTTGGCCTGGGTGTTGGTTTTTGTTTTGGTCTGGCTGGTATGTCATGTTTTGTCAGCTGCGCTAAGCAGTGTGTTGTCGGTGGTGGGCTTGGGGTTGTTCAATCGCTTGTTCGGTGCTGTGTTTGGCCTCACGCGTGCCGCACTGGCATTGATGGTTTTTGCCATCTTGGTTGGCTTGACACCGGCAGCCAATGACCTTTTGTGGCAATCATCTTGGGTAGTTCAACTGGCTAATCGTGGCATTGAATTCTTCAAGCCCTTTTTACCTGTTCCTCTGGAAGGTTGGGTGTTTTAATGTGCGGCATTGTGGGCGTGGTCAGTCAAACGGCTGTGAATCAACTTATTTATGACGCCTTGCTGCTGTTGCAACACCGCGGGCAAGATGCGGCGGGCATCGTCACCCAGCTTGAGCAAAAGTTTTTCATGCACAAAGCCAAGGGCATGGTGCGTGATGTGTTTCGAACGCGCAATATGCGCGCCTTGCCCGGCAACATTGGTTTGGGTCAGGTGCGCTACCCGACAGCAGGTAATGCCTTCAGTGAAGAAGAGGCGCAGCCGTTTTATGTGAACGCGCCGTTTGGCTTGGTCTTGGTGCACAACGGCAACCTCACCAACGCCCAAGCCTTGAAAGAAGAGTTGTTTTCCACTGACCATCGCCACATCAATACCGAGAGCGACTCGGAAGTGCTGTTGAATGTGTTGGCCCACGAACTGGAGAAAACCACCCGCGGCGTGGTCTTGACACCGACCGATGTGTTTGCGGCCGTTGAAGGTGTGCACAAGCGCGTGAAAGGCTCTTACGCGGTGGTGGCGCTCATTGCTGGTCATGGGCTGTTGGCTTTTCGTGATCCTTTTGGTATCAGGCCTTTGTGCATGGGCAAGAGCACAGACGGCACTTGGATGGTGGGCAGCGAATCGGTGGCTTTGGAAGGAACCGGTCACCATTTCGAGCGCGATGTGATGCCAGGCGAAGCGGTATTTTTTGATTTAAACGGCCAAATGCACGCCAAACAATGCGCGGCTAACCCGCAGTTAATGCCCTGTATTTTTGAGTTTGTGTATTTGGCCCGACCCGACTCGACCATGGACGGCATGTCGGTGTACCAAGCGCGGCTCAATTTAGGCGAAACCTTGGCCAAGCGGGTGGTGTCAACCTTGCCGCCCTCTGACATTGATGTGGTGATCCCCATCCCCGAGTCGAGTCGCCCCAGCGCCACGCAGCTGGCGCATTTGTTGGGGAAGCCTTACCGCGAAGGTTTTGTGAAAAACCGCTATGTGGGGCGTACCTTCATCATGCCTGGGCAAGCAGTTCGCAAGCGCTCGGTGCGCCAAAAACTCAATGTGATCGTGAGTGAATTCAAAGGCCGCAATGTACTGCTGGTGGACGACTCCATCGTGCGTGGCACCACCAGCAAAGAAATCGTGCAAATGGCCAGAGACGCAGGTGCCAATAAAGTGTATTTGGCCAGCGCCGCCCCGCCTGTACGCTTCCCCAATGTGTACGGCATTGACATGCCCACCCCCGAAGAGCTGGTGGCGCATGAGCGCAGCGTGGAAGAAATTCGTCAGCTCATCGGCTGTGATGCGCTGATTTACCAAGAGGTCGGTGCCATGCGCGAGGCTGTGTCTAGAGCGGCTTTGGCGGGTTCGCCCGAGGTCAAGGGCTTTGATGCTTCTTGCTTTGACGGTGTTTACATCACGGGCGACATCACCGCAGCCGACATTGCCCGACTCAACCAACAGCGCGTCAAGACCGAAGAAGATGCCGAGGATAATTCGCGTCTGGCCTTGCCGAACGCCAATCATTAAAACTTTATGACCGAACGCGCTTTACCTCCCAAACTACATATAGACACGCTGGCTGTTCGCAGCGCGGTAGACAGATCGCAGTACGGCGAAAACTCTGAAGCGCTTTACCTGTCTTCCAGCTTTGTGCAGCCCGACAGTGCAACCGCTGCACGTCGTTTTTCGGGCGAGGAAGACGGCTACATCTATTCCCGCTTTACCAACCCCACGGTTGCCAGCATGGAGATGCGCTTGGCTGCACTCGAGGGCTTTGAAGCTTGTGTGGGAACGGCCAGCGGCATGGCGGCGGTGTTGTTGCTTTGCATGGCTTTGCTGAAAAGCGGCGACCATGTGGTGTGTTCGCATTCGGTGTTTGGGTCTACGCACAAATTGCTAAGTACGGAGTTTGCCAAGTTCGGTGTTCAAACCACTTTTGTGTCGCAAACCAATTTGAGTGAATGGTCTAACGCCATACAAACCAATACCCGTTTGCTGTTTGCCGAAACGCCCACCAATCCTTTGACCGAAGTGTGTGACATTGCCGCCTTGGCGCAGATTGCCAAAATGGCCGGCGCTGTCTTGGCGGTGGACAACTGTTTTTGCACGCCTGCACTGCAAACCCCCATCTCTTTGGGGGCTGATGTGGTGGTTCATTCGGGCACCAAATACCTGGATGGTCAGGGCAGAGTGGTTGCCGGCGCACTGTGCGCCAGTCAGGCCATGGTCAAAGAAAAATTCATTCCTGTGATGCGCAGTGCCGGCATGAGTTTGTCGCCGTTCAATGCTTGGGTGGTGCTCAAGGGTTTAGAGACTTTGTCCCTGCGAATGAAGGCGCAGTCTGCCCAAGCCCTACATCTCGCCCAGTGGTTGGAAAACCATCCCAAGGTTGCCAAGGTGTACTTCCCTGGCCTGGCCAGTCACCCGCAACATGCATTGGCCATGGCCCAGCAGTCGGGCATGGGTGGCCCTGTGCTGTCCTTTGATGTGGTGGGTGCGTCTGCAGAGCACAGACGCGCCAATGCCTTCACCGTCATCGACAGCACCCAACTGATGTCCATCACCGCCAACTTAGGTGATGTAAAAACCATCATCACCCACCCCGGCAGCACTTCACACGGGCGCTTAACCGAGGCCAATCGACAGCTTGCGGGCATACAGCAAAGCTTGGTGCGTATCGCTGTGGGCTTGGAGCATTTGGATGACCTCAAAGCTGATGTAACGCGTGGCCTTGATTTGATTTCAGCCTCCGCATGACCACCCGTACACGCTTTGCGCCATCGCCTACGGGCTTCATCCATTTGGGCAATATCCGTTCTGCGCTTTACCCTTGGGCGTTTGCCAGAGCCACCGGCGGCACCTTTATTTTGCGCATTGAAGACACCGATGTAGAACGATCCTCCCAAGAAGCGGTAGATGTGATTTTGCAGGGCATGGCTTGGCTGGGCCTAGACCATGATGAAGGCCCTTTCTACCAAATGCAGCGCATGGATCGCTACAAGCAAGTGCTGGCGCAATTGGTGGCAGCGGGCCATGTGTACCCTTGCTACATGAGCGTGACCGAACTCGATGCACTGCGCGAGCGTCAAATGGCCGCCAAAGAAAAACCGCGTTACGACGGGACATGGCGGCCCGAAGCGGGCAAAGTGTTGCCCGCTGTTCCCGAAGGCGTGCAGCCCGTGTTGCGCTTTAAAACGCCGTTGAGTGGTGTGGTTGCTTGGGACGATAAGGTCAAGGGTCGCATAGAGATCAGCAACACCGAGTTGGATGATTTGGTGATTGCCAGACCTGATGGCACACCCACCTACAACTTCTGCGTGGTGGTGGATGACATCGACATGGCTATTACCCATGTGATTCGTGGCGACGACCATATCAACAACACCCCACGTCAAATTCACATCTTCCGCGCCTTAGGACATGAGCCACCGGTGTACGCCCACTTGCCCACGGTGCTCAACGAGCAAGGCGACAAACTGAGCAAGCGCAATGGCGCCAAGCCCGTCACTCAGTTTCGTGATGAAGGTTTTTTGCCCGAGGCCATGGTGAATTATTTGGCTCGCTTGGGGTGGAGTCACGGAGACGATGAAATTTTTAGCAAGGCGCAATTTGTTAAATGGTTCAACCTAGACCACTTGGGCAAGAGCGCGGCGCAGTTTGATGAGGCCAAACTGCGTTGGGTGAACGCGCAGCACTTAAAAGCCATGACAGACGATGCCTTGGCTGCTTTGGTGAAAGCACAGTTGGTGCTCCAAGGTATCTCGGTGGATGAGCGTTTATCGGCCATTTGCGGTCTGTTCAAAGACCGATGCGACACCACTGTTGCTCTTGCTAACTGGGCACAGGCTTTCTATTCGAATGTGCACCCCAAGGCAGAAGAACTGGCCACGCATGTGACCGATGAAGTGAGGCCCGCTTTGCAACTGCTGGCCAATAAGCTGAGTGCTTTGAATGAGTGGAGCGTGGCTGCAATCAGCGCAGTCATCAAAGAAGTATTGAGCGAAACGGGCTTAAAGATGCCGCAGTTGGCCATGCCGGTTCGCGTCTTGGTGATGGGCACGCCCCAAACACCGTCAGTGGATGCGGTGCTGTACCTTTGCGGGTTGGAGAAAGTTTTGTCGCGTCTTAAGGCCGCTTAAAAGTTGGTTATAATCTCCGGCTCGACACCCAACGGGGGTATAGCTCAGCTGGGAGAGCGCTTGCATGGCATGCAAGAGGTCAGCGGTTCGATCCCGCTTACCTCCACCAATCA
>Ga0209084_1003136_pt1 | contig 12297 bp, 14 predicted proteins | sample C_130820_MF_Meta_FD_187309 | JGI IMG/M metagenome (GOLD analysis project Ga0209084, IMG submission 187309) | Freshwater microbial communities from Lake Croche, Canada to study carbon cycling - C_130820_MF_MetaG (SPAdes) (version 2) | ecosystem: Environmental > Aquatic > Freshwater > Lake... | reverse complement strand
TGCTTGGCGCCCATAGCTTTGGCTGCCTGCAAGCCGATGCCGCCGCCCAGGCTGACCAGCAAGATAGCCACCAAAGTACCGGGTCCGTAACCGGCTGCAAAAATGTCCAAACCCAGCCAGCGCCCGATCCAAAAACCGGCCAAGCTGCCGCCTAGAAAGCCAATGGCATCTAAAAAGCCTTCTTTCAAAAGCGGCTGCCGTTGCATGGTTTTAACGGTTGCGCTGGTTCATGAACACCAGCTTTTCAAACAAGGTAACGTCTTGCTCGTTTTTGAGCAAAGCGCCCACCAAGGGCGGCACAGAGACTTTTTGATCTGCACTTTGCAGGGCTTCGAGCGGAATGTCTTCGGCCACCAAGAGTTTGAGCCAGTCGAGCAATTCGCTGGTCGAAGGTTTCTTTTTGAGGCCGGGTAGGCCGCGTACATCGTAAAAAGTTTTCAGTGCCACGGCCAACAACTCTTGTTTGAGTGTGGGGAAATGCACCGCGACGATTTGCTTCATCGTTTCCGCTTCGGGGAACTTGATGTAATGGAAGAAGCAACGGCGCAAGAACGCGTCAGGCAGTTCTTTCTCGTTGTTGGAGGTGATGAAGATCACAGGGCGTGTTTTGGCTTTGATGAGCTGGCGCGTTTCGTAGCAGTAAAACTCCATGCGATCGATCTCGCGGAGCAAGTCGTTCGGGAACTCGATGTCAGCCTTGTCGATCTCGTCGATCAAAATGGCGACGGGTTCGTCGGAAATAAAGGCTTCCCACAGCACCCCTTTGAGGATGTAGTTCTCGATGTTCTTGACTTTTTCTTCACCCAATTGGCTGTCACGCAGCCGGCTCACCGCGTCGTATTCGTAGAGACCTTGCTGGGCTTTGGTGGTCGATTTGATGTGCCATTGCAGCAGTTTGAGGCCCAGTGCCTGGGCCACTTCTTCGGCCAGCATGGTTTTGCCCGTGCCGGGTTCACCTTTGACCAGCAGGGGTCGTTTGAGGGTGATCGCCGCGTTCACGGCCAGGGTCAGGTCTTGGGTCGAGACGTAGTTGTCGGTGCCTTGAAATTTCATGATGAAGTGGGTTAATGGGTATCAAAAAAGGAAGGTCTCAGGATAAACCGGATTCGGCCGATATAATTTGCAATTGATTTTTTCTCAATCCACACGTTATTGTGTTCTCAAAATGAACAAGCTGTTGTCCTCTCTGTTTGCCTTGGCTGTCGCTTCTGTGACGGCTGCGTCTGTTTATGCCCAAGAAATCAAGGGAGATGCCAAAGCTGCTGAGCAAAAAATTGCCATGTGCATTGGTTGCCACGGCATCAAAGGCTATCAGGCCAGTTTTCCTGAGGTCTACAAGGTTCCGATGATCTCTGGTCAAAACGCCAAATACATTGCCTCTTCTTTGCACGCCTACCAAAAGGGTGAGCGCAAGCATCCGACCATGAAAGGCATTGCGGCCAGTTTAACGGACCAGGATATTGCGGACATCGCTGCTTACTACGAGCAGCATGGCAAAACACAAGCGCCGGCACCTGTGGCCGCTGCTCCCGACGCCAAAGTGGCCGAGTTGCTGAAAAAAGGCGCTTGCGTGTCTTGTCACGGCGACAACTTCTCCAAGCCCATCGATCCGAGTTACCCCAAGATTGCCGGCCAGCACAAGGATTACTTGTTTGTTGCCCTGAAGTCTTATAAAACCGAAAACCTGGCCACTTGGGGCCGTTCCAACGGCGTGATGGGCGGCATTGCCAAGCAATACTCGAACAACGAGCTCAAGGCGTTGACCGCTTACGTGGGGTCATTGGACACGGAATTGAAAACGGTACCGCAGTCTAAATTCCGCTGATTGTTGGCATTGCTTGTCTTCAAAAGCCCGTTGATGCGGGCTTTTTTGTTTTTGGGGCTGTCAATCCCGCGTCGCATGGCGTTGCACGCAAGCGATGTAAGCCTCGCCATCAGGCATGCGGCCTGCTTTTTGGCTTTCGTAGACCATGCTGCCCAGGCATTCCATCGTTTGGTGATGCGCACCGTGCAAGGAGTTGAGTTTGTGCGTGAGTAACTCCACGGCTTGTCGAATTCCCCGAGGTTGATCAATGCTGCACTGCTCGCTGATGGACAGGTGCATGGACAAATGCAGAAAGGGGTTTTCTTTGTTCGGGTCGACTTTGAGCATGCTGGCCAGCGCGGCTTCAACATCGGCCAGTTCGGCGTGGTATTCAGGGTGTTCGTCAATCCATTGACTCACCAGCATTTCCATGGGCTCTAAAGGACTGGCTGTTTGGGCTTTGGCGTAAACGCCGCAAAAAAATCGCCGCACATCGGCTTGGGAGGGTTGGATCAGCATGGCCCTGATTGTCTCTTTTTTTAGCGCCTAAAATCCTCAGCTGTTACTCGGCAGCAATTGCCATTGCGTCCCCATTTTTCAACCAGACTGAAACCATGAACCAAGCCTTTATTTGCGATGCCATCCGAACCCCTTTCGGCCGATATGGCGGTGCCCTGTCCAGTGTCCGAACCGATGACCTGGGTGCCATCCCCTTGAAGGCATTGATGGCCCGCAACCCGAACGTGGACTGGGAAGCCGTTACAGATTTGATCTATGGTTGTGTCAACCAAGCTGGCGAAGACAACCGCAACGTGGGACACATGAGCAGTTTGCTCGCCGGTTTACCCATGGAGTTGTCCGGCTCCACCATCAACCGCCTGTGCGGCTCAGGCATGGACGCGATCGGAACCGCAGCGCGCGCCATCAAGGCCGGTGAAGCCAGCCTGATGATTGCCGGTGGTGTGGAAAGCATGAGCCGCGCGCCCTTTGTGATGCCTAAGGCCGAGAGCGCCTTCAGTCGCAACAACACGGTGTATGACACCACCATCGGCTGGCGCTTCATCAACAAGTTGATGAAAGAAAAATACGGTGTGGACTCGATGCCCGAGACGGCCGAAAACGTGGCCACCGATTACAAAATCGAGCGTGAAGCACAAGACTTGATGGCTTACAACAGCCAGTTGCGTGCCGTTGCGGCGATCAAAGCGGGTCATCTGGCCCGAGAAATTGTGGGTGTGACGATCCCGCAAAAAAAGGGCGATGCCATTGTGGTGGATACCGATGAACACCCCCGAGAAACCAGCCTCGAAGCCCTCGCTAAGCTCAAAGGGGTGGTGCGTCCCGATGGCACCGTGACTGCGGGCAATGCGTCGGGTGTGAACGATGGCGCTTGCGCCGTGTTGTTGGCCAACGAAGTCACGGCTGCCAAAAATGGCTTGACGCCCAAAGCCCGTGTGGTTGGTATGGCCACGGCTGGGGTTGCGCCTCGGGTGATGGGCATTGGCCCGGCTCCGGCAACGCTCAAGGTCTTGGCTCAGACGGGGCTGACCATGGACCACATGGACGTGATTGAACTCAATGAAGCTTTTGCGGCGCAAGGCTTGGCGGTGATGCGCATGCTGGGCCTGAAAGACGACGACGCCCGCGTGAATGCTTGGGGCGGCGCGATTGCACTGGGCCACCCTTTGGGCGCTTCAGGGGCGCGACTGGTGACAACGGCCATCAACCGTTTGCAGCAAATAGCCGGTCGTTACGCCTTGTGCACCATGTGTATTGGCGTGGGTCAAGGTATTGCATTGATCATTGAACGCGTTTAATGATGGTTTGTGATGCCTTCAATTGAGACAGGGTGTCACCAGAAATTCACCCTGCGGCTTAGGCTTGCAAGAGAATCGGAGCAACATATTCATGAAGTGAGATCCCCAATGCGAGCAGCCTGGTACAGCCACAATGGAGAAGCCAAAGACGTGATGGTGGTGGGCGAGATGCCCCTGCCAGAGCCGGGTCCAGGTGAAGTCAGGGTGCGCCTGCACACTTCGGGCGTCAATCCATCGGATGTCAAATCACGTCGTGCCCGCCCCCTGGCCGATCCGCGCATCGTGCCGCACAGTGACGGTGCCGGCGTGATTGATGCCGTGGGTGAGGGCGTGCCAGCCCACCGCGTGGGTGAACGTGTCTGGATCTGGAATGGCCAGTGGGCGCGACCTTTAGGCACGGCAAGTACCTACATGGCCTTGCCTTCGGCGCAAGCGGTGTTGCTGCCGGATGGGGTGGACTTCGCGGCAGGCGCTTGCTTCGGAATCCCCGCACTCACTGCGCTTCAGGCGGTGCATTTGTCAGGGGACTTGAAAGGTCAAACCGTGTTGGTCATCGGTGCTTCTTCTGCGGTCGGGCATTACATCACGCAGTTGGTCACATTGGCAGGGGGGCATGTGATCGGCACGGTCGGCTCACCCCAGAAGGCGGCTCTCGCCCATGCTGCAGGCATGAAGGATGCCATTTTTTATAAAACCGAATCGGTGGCAGAACGCGTCAAAGCTCTCACGGGAGGCCAAGGTGCGGCCGTCATCATCGACATGGATTTCGCCAGCACTGCGCAATTGGTGAGCGCTGGTGCTTTGGCGTCGCATGGGACCGTGGTGTGTTACGGCTCCAATGCGCCCGAGGTGCCTGTCAACTTCAGGGCCATGCTGTTTGCTTCCATCACCTTGAAGTTTTTCCTGGTCTATGACCTGACTGCGCAAGACCGTGCATGGGGGTTGGCGCAATTGACCGCGCTGTTGAAAGCAGGTCAACTGCAACACAGCATCGGTCCGCGTTTTTCGCTGGACCAGATCGTGCTGGCACATGAAACTGTGGAAGCTGGTCAATCGCTGGGCAATGTGGTGGTGGATTTGATCTGAAGCGCAGGACGGGTTCACAGGGCGTTGCGCGTGATTCGCACTGGAACTTAAGTTTTGCATTTTACTTGTCACAAGTTCGACACGCAACGCGCGAAGGTAAGGGGTAAAGTATTCAACATGAAAACCTTTGAAACACTCCAAGATCTGGCCGATTGCGTCGGTCAACAAGTCGCACTCACGCCCTGGCTGGAAGTTACTCAGGAGCAGGTGAACCAGTTTGCCGAAGCTACGGGCGACCATCAGTGGATTCACATTGATGTTGAGCGGGCCAAGGCGGGGCCATTTGGCGCGCCTATTGCCCATGGTTTTTTGACCTTGTCGTTGATTCCCAAATTTTTTCAAACGGGTATCAGCGTCAAAGAAACCCGCATGGGTGTGAATTACGGCTTGAACAAAGTTCGGTTCACCTCGCCTGTGCCTGTGGGCAGCCGATTGCGGGCGAACATGAAGTTGCTGTCCGCCACGCCGATTGACAACAAGGGCATGCAGTTCGCTTGGGAGGTCACGGTCGAAAAAGAAGGCTCTGACAAGCCGGCGTGCATTGCTGAAACGCTGTCACGCTCTTACCCTTAAAGACCTTTGGGCTGGCACCACTTCAGGCGAAGTGGTTTTGTCGCCAAGCCTCATACACCACCACCGCCACGGCATTGGAAAGGTTGAGACTTCGTTGACCTTGTCGCATGGTGAGTTTCAGCCGGCATTCGGGCGAAAAGCTTTCGCGTAATTCGGGCGACAGTCCCCGGGTTTCCGAGCCAAAGACGAACCAGTCCCCCGGCTTGAACGTGACATCGTGCGCTTGCCGGGTTCCCTTGGTGGTCATGGCAAACAGGCGCTGGGGATCGGGTTTTTCGCTCTGCAAAAATACAGTCCAGTCTGCATGCCGTTTGAGTTGTGCGTACTCGTGATAATCCAGCCCCGCGCGGCGCATGTGTTTGTCATCCATGGAAAAGCCCAAAGGCTCAATCAGATGCAGCATGCAACCGGTGTTGGCGGCCAAGCGGATCACGTTGCCGGTATTCGGTGGGATTTCAGGCTCGACCAAAACAATATGAAACATAACCCGTATTGTGATGGGTTCACTTTCAAGATCCGTTGTGCCCAGCATTTTCAGTTCGGGCAAAGACCAAGGTCGTCAGATGCGCCACGCCTGCCGCTTGAAGGGCCTTGGCGGCCATCTGCAAAGAAGCACCCGTGGTCATGACATCGTCCACCAGCACCACATGTTGATTTCGTAAGATCGCGGTTTTGAGCGGATCGACGACAAAAGCGCCTTTCAAGTTGTTCAGTCGTTCGTGTCGCGCAAGGCCGCGTTGCGGGGGCGTATCGCGTATGCGCAGCAACACATCGTGGTGGGTGTGATGAGGCGAAAGATGCTTGGCCAGCAGCAATGATTGATTGAATCCACGTTGCGAAAGTCGTTCTAATGACAAAGGCATGGGAATGACACAGTCTGATTGCGCTAAGGCATCGTCAACCCCAGGCGCACTGTGCATCAAGCTGGCCAAGGTGCCAGACCAACCTGGTTGTGCTTGGTATTTGAATTGCGCAATCAAATCCTCCCAAGGCCATTGGTAGCTGACCGCGGTCAGGCTCATCTGCCAAGGCGGTGGACGAAGAAGACATTCGCCACAACGGATCATGCCCACGGGAATGTGCAACGCACACAAGGTGCAGCGATGAAGGGGTTGGGCAAAAGCGGCTATGCATGTTTCGCACGCAGGCCGCGCTGGCCAGGCTTTGCAAATAGCACATTGGCTCGGCAGCCAGGACCAGCTTCGTTCCGAAGCCAGACCCGGCGCTGCAGATGCAGATGCAGAAAAAAACCTGAAAAGACGGCGCAAGGGCATGAACTCAATATACTGCGATCTCCTTGTCAAGAACAGTTCTCAATTGTCTACGCCTCGCCCACCGACCATGGATTCAACGGCTGCCCTGCGATGGGCTCGCCGAACGCTCAAGGCCTTCGAGGGTCTTGGTCATTCACCATGGCTGCACGAAGAAGTGGCCAAGCGGATGCAAGAAAGATTGGCTTTCATCAAGCTACAGCCCTTGATGTGGGTGGCTTGGGAGCCTTTGCGCAGTGGCCTGGCAGGCGTGCGCAAGATTCAGGCGCGTTATCCCCAGGCGCAATGTCATGCTGTTGCGACCCAGTCATCGGAGTTGAGACTGGCCCAGCAAGCCTTAAGACGGCCATGGTGGCATCTGGCCCGATGGGTTCGACCGGTGCTCTTTTCGGAACAATTGCCGAAGGAGCCCGCGCAGATGCTCTGGGCCAACATGCTGCTTCACCAATCCGCAGACCCTGAGGCCCTGATTGCGCAATGGCACCGGGCTCTGGCGGTGGATGGGTTTGTGATGTTTTCCTGTCTGGGTCCTGATACCTTGCGTGAATTGCGCTCTGCCTACGAATCTGTCGGCTGGGCTGCGCCTGCGCACGAGTTCACCGACATGCACGATTGGGGCGACATGTTGGTGCAAGCCGGTTTCGCCGAGCCGGTGATGGACATGGAGCGCATCACCCTGACTTACGAATCCCCCGAGCGCTTGCTGAATGAATTGCGGGAGTTGGGGCGTAATTTAAGTGTGCACCGCCGGCATGGGCTGCGAGGTCAAAGATGGCTTGCGCAACTGAAGACCGCGCTGGCGACATTGGCGCAACCCGATCATCAGGGGCGCTTGGTTTTGACGTTTGAAATTATTTACGGGCATGCGCTCAAGCCCCAGCCGCGTGTTAAGTTGCAAGCCGTCAGCGAAATCGGATTGGACGATATGCGTGCCATGTTGCGTCAAAATCCCAAGATTGAGTGTAAGGCTTGAGAAATATCAAAACCACTTTATAAGTCGGTTAAAATTCGGCGCTTCACAGGCCATATCGGCTTTCAATCAAGCAACTTGTTGTTTAAGAGTTGACGCATGTCAAATCCTGTATTCACTTTTGCCCAGGTTTCCAGTCAATCTATTGACTGGAAGCTGCAAAAAAATTGTGCTTTGGCGCCGGCCCAGCTGGGATGGATTTATCTCTCCCTTTGCTGTGTTTCACTGCTGATTGGGACTTTTTTTTGGTTGCAGGGTGCGGTGTTTGTTCTTGGTTTTGCTTGGTTAGAGGTCATGGCGGTCGGATTGGCATTTTTTATGTATGCCCGCCATGCCGCTGATGGAGAGTGGATTTCGATCGAAGGTTCCCGCATCGTCGTGGAGTGCGAAACTGCAGGCCGGCGTGAGCGGGCTGAGTTTGATCGGCAATGGGTTCGCATAGAGCCGATCGCCGATGACCGAAGTTTGATCGAGGTCTCGGGTCGAGGTCGATCGGTGGAAGTTGGGCGTTTTGTGCGTCCCGAGCATCGCTTGATTTTGGCCCAAGAAATTCGTCGGGCATTGCGCCAAGCGTGATGTCCATGGGGTGTGACCGCGAGAGCGGTTGCGCGCAAGGTAGTAGGTTCTACAGAGACTTGGAAGTTAGTGAAGACTATGAAGAGTATTTCCAACAAATTGGCTTCGCTTTTGTGCCACGCTGGCATTTGGACGGGCGCTTGGGTGGCTACGACTGCGTATGCGGTCAACGATCTGCCTGGCGGCCCCGCAGTCAATCAAATGAGTTTACATCCGGCTGTGACCAAAATAGCCGAAGAGCAGCACTGGTTGCATTGGATGATGATGATCCTATGCACAGTGATTTTCGTTGCGGTGTTTGCGGTGATGTTTTTTTCTATCTGGAAGCATCGCAAGTCTGTGGGCCACAAACCAGCCAATTTCCATGAGTCTGTGACCGTTGAAATTTTGTGGACTGCAGCCCCATTTTTGATCGTGATTCTCATGTGTTTGCCCGCCACCAAAGTGCTGGTCGCGTCGAAAGACACCACCAATTCCGACTTGACGGTGAAGGTCACGGGCCAACAGTGGAAATGGGGGTACGATTATATCAAAGGTGAAGGCGAAGGATTGGCCTTCGTCTCAACATTGGATTCAAGCCAACGTGCCATGTCCAATGCCGGCAAGCCCGAAGGCGATGATTATCTGCTGCGTGTGGACAATCCTTTGGTGGTGCCTGTTGGCAAAAAAGTGCGTGTGATCACGACCGCCAATGATGTGATCCATGCGTTTGCCGTGAACTCCTTGGGCATCAAGCAAGACGCGATTCCCGGTTTTGTGCGTGACACCTGGTTCCGTGCAGAAAAAGTCGGGACCTACTACGGCCAGTGCCAGGAATTGTGCGGCAAAGAGCACGCCTACATGCCGATCCAAGTGAAGGTGCTGTCCACTCAAGATTACTCTTTATGGGTGGATGGCGAAAAGAAAAAGCAAGCCGCTAAAGCGGATGACCCCTCTAAAGTATGGGCCATGGACGATTTGGCCAAACGTGGTGAAAAAGTGTATGCCGCCAATTGCGCTGCTTGCCACCAGGCCAGTGGCAAGGGTGCCGGTGCGATCAAAGCACTGGACGGTTCTGCCTTGGTTTTGGATTCGGACAAGCTCAAACAAGTGGCTGTCTTGCTCAATGGGCAAAATAACGGCGCAATGCCAGCCTGGAAGCAATTGTCGGATACCGAAATTGCCGCTGTAATCACCTTCACCAAGAACAACTGGTCCAACAAGACCGGGCAACTGGTTCAACCGGCCGAAGTGCTGGCTGCGCGCAAATAAGTTAAGCATTAAAGGAAATCAAGATGAGTGCCGTTCTCGACCATCACGATCACGCCCATGACCACCATGACCATGCCCCGAGCGGCTGGCGCCGTTGGGTGTATGCGACCAACCACAAAGACATTGGTACTTTGTACCTGTTGTTCAGTTTCAGCATGCTGATGATCGGCGGCATCTTGGCACTGCTGATTCGCGCTGAATTGTTTCAACCCGGGCTGCAGTTGGTGAACCCTGAATTGTTCAATCAATTCACCACCATGCACGGTTTGATCATGGTGTTTGGGGCGATCATGCCGGCGTTTGTAGGTTTTGCGAACTGGATGATTCCTTTGCAAATCGGCGCAGCCGACATGGCTTTTGCCCGCATGAACAACTTCAGTTTTTGGCTGTTGATCCCAGCGGGCTTGATGCTGGCAGGTTCGTTCTTCATGCCAGGCGGCGCACCTGCTGCCGGTTGGACTCTGTACGCACCGTTGACCCTGCAAATGGGCCCTTCCATGGACGCTGGTATTTTTGCCTTGCACATCCTGGGTGCTTCGTCCATCATGGGTTCGATCAACATCATCGTCACCATCTTGAACATGCGTGCGCCTGGCATGACCCTGATGAAAATGCCCATGTTTGCTTGGACATGGCTGATTACCGCTTACTTGCTGATTGCGGTGATGCCTGTTCTGGCAGGTGCGATCACCATGACATTGACTGACCGCCATTTTGGCACCAGCTTCTTCAATCCCGCGGGCGGCGGTGACCCGGTCATGTACCAGCACATTTTCTGGTTCTTTGGTCACCCCGAGGTGTACATCATGATCTTGCCGGCTTTCGGCATCATCAGCCAGATCGTGCCTGCATTTTCCCGCAAGAAGCTGTTCGGTTACTCCTCCATGGTGTACGCCACCTCTTCGATTGCTATTTTGTCGTTCATCGTGTGGGCGCACCACATGTTCACCACCGGCATGCCGGTCACGGGTCAGTTGTTTTTCATGTACGCCACGATGCTGATTGCTGTGCCGACTGCTGTGAAGATTTTCAACTGGATCGCCACCATGTGGCGCGGTTCCATGACGTTTGAAACCCCGATGCTGTTTGCGGTGGGCTTTATTTTCGTGTTCACCATGGGTGGCTTTACAGGTTTGATTTTGGCGATAGCCCCGATCGACATCCAGTTGCAAGACACCTATTACGTGGTGGCGCACTTCCACTACGTTCTGGTGGCGGGCTCCTTGTTTGCGCTGTTCGCTGGTTTTTACTACTGGGTTCCCAAGTGGACCGGTGTGATGTACAACGAAGGCCGTGGCAAGATCCATTTCTGGTGGTCGCTGATTTCTTTCAATGTCACCTTCTTTCCCATGCATTTCTTGGGTCTGGCAGGTATGCCCCGTCGCTATGCTGATTACCCGATGCAGTTCGCTGATTTCAATGCCTTGGCATCAGTTGGTGGTTTCTTCTTCGGCTTTGCGCAGGTGTTCTTCTTCTTGTTCGTGGTTGTGCCTTGCATGCGCGGCCAAGGTGTCAAAGCGCCTCAGCGTCCCTGGAACGATCCTGATGGCGCCGGTGCAGAAGGCCTGGAGTGGGAAGTGGCTTCGCCAGCGCCTTTCCATACCTTTGAGAACCCACCCAAGTTGGACATCACCGCAACGCGTGTCATCGGTTGATTGAAAAGCCTGCCATGACAACACCTGAACAAAAGAAAAGCAACCTGCGTATGGGCCTGATCCTGGCGTCGGTGGCTGCCGTGTTTTTCATCGGTTTCATGGCAAAAATGATTTTGTTGAGCCGGTGAACGCAGGACTTTCATGAACCTGCGCAAAGAAAATACCAAAATGATGGGCAAGCTCGCTGTGATCACAGTGGGCATGTTTGTATTTGGCTATGCCTTGATTCCACTCTACAAACACATTTGTGAAATGACGGGCATCAACATCTTGTCACTGGTGGAGCGGCAGGTCCCTGGCAATGGCCTTGCAGGGCGTGATGTGGTCAAGCCCCTCAACTCACAAGTTGATTTAACCCGAACCATCACCGTGGAATTCGATGCGAATTCTCGTGGTCCTTGGGAGTTCTCGCCCGAAACGCGATCGGTGCAGGTCCATCCTGGGGAGTTGACGACGGTCATGTATGACTTCCAGAATGTGCAAAACCGGCGGATGGCTGCGCAAGCCATTCCAAGTTATGCCCCTGCGCAAGCGGCTGCCCATTTCAATAAGCTGGAATGTTTTTGTTTCAATCAATACACTTTAGAGCCTGGCGAGAAAAAGCGCTGGCCGGTTGCTTTTGTCATCGACCCCAAACTGTCCAAAGACGTGACCACCATCACTTTGTCTTACACTTTTTTTGAAGTCGGCGGTAAGACACCGCCCGCGCCTATGGCAACACAAGATGCGGTGCCTGTTCTGAAAGCGGGCACATGAAGCACGTTGCAGATGGGGCACCCCAAGCCAAACCCTCCTTTTTGCGCACGGTTCAAGCGGTACTGTGGTCGTTTGCGGGTATGCGCAAAGCCAGCGCTTCGCAAGAAGACATGGCGAAATTAAACCCTTTCCACATCATTGCTGTTGCCATAGGCTTGGTGGTGGTGATGGTCATGGGTTTGATCTTCTTGGTCAATTGGGTGGTTACACAACCCTTGACACTTTCTTAAGATTAGAAAATTTTGCAGATTTGAGAGCAGGAGTACACATGAGTTCCACAGCACACGGCACCACGCCCTACTATTTCGTACCCGAGCCCTCTCGACATCCGGTGATGGCCTCTATCGGATTATTCTTCGTGATTTTGGGCGCTGGCCAATGGATCAACGGGGAAGAGTGGGGCAAGTACGCGCTGATGTTTGGCATGGTCTGGTGGTTGACGGTTTTATTTCAATGGTTCAGTCAAGCCATTCATGAAAGTGAATCGGGTCAATACGGACACAAAGTGGATCTGTCCTACCGCTGGAGCATGACTTGG
>Ga0209084_1003135_pt1 | contig 12299 bp, 33 predicted proteins | sample C_130820_MF_Meta_FD_187309 | JGI IMG/M metagenome (GOLD analysis project Ga0209084, IMG submission 187309) | Freshwater microbial communities from Lake Croche, Canada to study carbon cycling - C_130820_MF_MetaG (SPAdes) (version 2) | ecosystem: Environmental > Aquatic > Freshwater > Lake... | reverse complement strand
AAGATGCTTTAGAAGAAGCAGGAGCAAAAGCTAGTAATTCTTCTTGAGATTGATATAAAGCTAGTAATTTAGTTGCTCTAGGCTCTGAAATAAACTTTTCAATATTGGCATAGAATTGTTCTAAGTTCACTTGTATTTGTTCTGCTGGTAACATAATTAATATATTTCTAGGAACATACGAACTTTAAAAAAGAAAAGCAACTTTATTTTATCCCTCTACTTCTACGTTGACTAAAGTTTGAATATCCTCAATCTTCTCTTTGCTCTTTTGAAATTGATTTTCAACCTGCTCTCTAGAAGCATTTGAAGAAAGTAGGGATTTAAGACCTAGGATAATATTATCCAATTCTTCAAGTTTTCTTGTAACCAGTGTTTTGTAACGCATGTTATTTTTTTATAAGTGAAAGTACATTTTGAACCATTAAATCAACATCCAAGCAGCCAATTGCTACTATATTAGCAGCTAATCTTCTAGAACCAAGCTTAGTTCCATTATCCGTATTATAAATAAAAGTAGTTTCCTTACCCTCTTCTATAACAGTTATAGGGTAGTGGTTGACTCCTAATAACTCTTCAACATGGTCAGCATAATCTTCATTACTATCAGCATCTAAGGCAATATAGATAATTTTCTTACTATCTAGTATATCCTTATATTTTTTACATAGATCGCAGCTTTTTAAATAAAGAACTTTTAGTATTTGCATAATCTCTTTCTTTTTCAAGTATTTTTACTTTTTTCTCTTTCCTCTTTTCTCTTTCTAGCTTTTATTATATTTTTACTACATAAAGAAGTTACGGAAAATAATTCACATTTCCAACATCTGGTGAGGGAATAATTACCAACCATACTTAGTAGGTCCTATACGACCACTAGTTCTGCCATTATTAAAAGGCTTAGGTTTCCAAGCAGCTGTTAAATCAGCACCATTGCCTGGATTTGGTTCACTATAATCGAAAGGTAGCCTATCATTATCCATATCTAACTCAGCATCTGAATAGTATTCAATAGCTGTGTTTGTTTGACCAGGATTAACATATAAATCTTGAGTACCCTCTTGAAACTCTTCATCTTCTGGTTGTGGATTTTCATCGCCACCGCCATTATAAGTTTGATCGTAAGTATCCTCTTCAATAGACTCTTCACTAGCAGCAATAGCTTCTTGTCTAGAATCTACGTATTGAATTTGTCTTGTTAAGCCAGCTTCTTGTCCTTTTTCATACCAAGCAGATAGTTCTGCCTTTGTATATCCACCTTGAGGATCCGGGTAGGCTATTAGATGGTGCTTGCTTTTAGAAACAACACCAAAACGATCTTGCATAGATTCGAAAAGGGTAGTCTTTTGATAAGGACCTACTTTATTGTCTTGTATCCACTGCTTATAATTAAATTCACTCATATTAGTATGTTACGGTTCCTTGATCAAATTTACAATTCTTATCAAATTGAAGTTCTATTGTGTGAGGATTTATTAAAAATCCCTCTTCATCATCTTCTCTTTCTATATTCACCTTACTCCAATCTATAGCACCTTTGAAAGTAATAGTATCGGTATCATTCTCACCTACAGCTACTTCAATATCAAATTCGATATCAGGTTCTCCAGACGGAGCATAAACTGCTACACTCTTTAATCCCCAAGATCTAAACTCCATATCAATGAGATAGTTTACCTTCATAGTAGTAACATCGGAGTAGAAACGGTATTTTAACTGTTTGCCTTCGTAAACAGCACCTTCATCAAAAACTATATCTACAGTTACTTCCGCAGTAAATTCATTATCACCGCTTTGTTCCTTTAAGACATTGGCCTCTTTTAATTCTTGAGAAGTTCTTTCAGATTCATTCTCTTCTAAGCCAGTCTCTCTCTTAAATTTCTCTCTATCCTTATCCATTGCGCTTTGAGTTCTTAAATCATCTATAAACTCTTTTGCAGCATCATGTCCACTTAAGTGTGAATAATTATCCATTGGATCAATATGATCTAAGGCATCAACGTAATACTTGTATGAATACTTATCTATATACTTGTTATTAACTAGGTTACGCAATCCATCTTGAAAGTCCCCGTACCATTTGTCATTTGCTTCATGACTCTCTTTTAAAGAGGTTTTGGCATAAGGACCAACTTTATTTTGTTGCATCCATTCAGTATAATTAAATTCATTCATGCTTTCTATTATTGTAATAAATATCATTAAAAGGCAGAATAAGGGAGGTCGCGCTGTGGTGGCACCGACCCGTATATACCCTTTTGCTTTTTAAAAAAATACCACCCCGGTTAATTATGGAAATAAAAAACCCCCGATGTAGAAACACCAGGGGAAATGAATACAAAAAGTGCAAAAATTGAAAGTGAAGTTAAAGACACCATCAATATCTTTATTAAAAAGGTTTTACCCCGTCAAATTTCCATTATCTCTATTATCTAAGATTCTCCACTCATTTAACATCATCTCTAAAGGATGAGTGTCTATAGAGTAATCTGGGTTAGCGTAGTATGTAACGTCTTCCCAAGCAGAGCCACCTGGATTAGGAATAGGAGAGGGGAGTAGCATAAATGCCACAGCCCGTGTGCAAACGTTGGGATCATATATATTTAGCATTGTATAGTTTTCTGCTTCCCCCGGTGTTATTCGTTTTAGTCCTTCCATGCTTGTATGTCTTTTTGGATTTCTGCTTCAACATCTTGCCAATAGGATCCCGATTCGATCCCCCTAGCAAAAAATACCACTTCCCTCTCTTGAATAAGCTGGGATGCTATGTATGATGCTATTTCTTGAGTAACCACTTCTATTGAAGCAGTTGAATCAAGCCTTTTACGAACTTGATTATAAAGCTCTTCTTTATATTGTTTAGGTTTCATACTACTTACTTTTAAGTTTATATCTAACCAATTCTAATACACAACCAATAACAATCCCCATAAAAAAACTTAAAGGGGCATGTGCAAGTACTGCCACTGCCGTTACTAATAAAATACCTTGGATAATGTATTCTAATTTCATTTGGATATATATTTTTATAAAATTACAATTTTTTTTTTAATTTAGCAACAAGTATTTAACTTTCGTATATATCTTTTTGGTTTCCAAAATTTGCCGGGAGGGTGTAACACAAATCAAAGGGACCCATATATGCAGATATCGCGGTATCACGTGTAATCACGTTGGGGTTATGATGCTCTCATGTGATAGCATGGTGCTCTCATATGCTCTCGTGATGCTCTCGATTTTTTTTAGGAACCCCAGGGGGGGAGGGTCACCTTGGGGGAGGGACCCTTCCTGAGGCCTAATCAAAAGCTATGACGCTTTATATCTTGTATCTAATGCTTCCTGTAGCTTCTTTAGGCATTCTTCGCAGCCTACCTCTGTTATTCCTTCTAGTCTAGCCCAATTGCTACTTAGCATTGGTGTTCCGCATAAGGTTCCTGCGTCTCCTGACTTGGCTGCGTGGGCTTTGTTGCTCCACACGGCTCCTTTGTTGCCAAAGATGTAATAGTTCTCTTGTAAGTTTGTCATAGTATTGTTTGTTTAGGACCTAAAGGTACTACCCCTACACTTACCCAGCAACTATTTGTTTAATCTTCTTCCCATACTATCTCTGTTAGGGTAATCTCACAGGTATCATATCCCTGTGCACATAATTGTTCATTGTATATCTCTACATCCCAATGCTCTAACAACTCCTCTAGGTTATCTAGATTGATGTTCTGTTGGTCATCTTCGAGTAGGAGTTCTTTCTCTACTCCACACTTGATGAACCACTTCTTGATACCCTCTAAGCTTTTAAAGTGTACATTGTAAGTATCACTAAAGTCGTTAACCATTAGGCAGTAACTCTTACTCATGGCTAGTTAGTTTTAAGTTAGTTACTTCTTCACATTCAAACTCTGCATCGGCATCCCAATCTACTTCTGTGAAGTGGTCTGTGTGTGGTGGTAGCTTTGTTAGCTCCATAGCCTCTTCTTCACTCTCTGCTTCTACTTCATAAACCCAGTATGCTGTAGCAGGTCTTGTCTCTACTACCTTATACACTTTAAAGATTCTTTTAATCATTACTATTACTTTTAGGGTTAGCTAATATCTCTTCCATCATCTTACCTATGGCTGAGGCTTCTTCATCTCTTATGTACCCTTCGTAAGCTTCTACCTCTACCTCTCCCTTCTCGTTCACTATGGCAAAGGCTTCGTCTTCTTCATCATCCCACATCAGGTCTGCCCAATGCCTAGTAATCCTAAAGTAATACTCTCCTGGGTTCTCTTCCCCAACATATCTAATGGTAGCTACTACATCGTAGTGTACTTCATACTCTATTTCTTTTTGCATGGCTTAATCTTTTACTAGTTTAATACTATGTATCTCACACTCTCTTCCTTCATTGCTTTCGAATACATCTCTGAATCGTTCAGCAGCATCTATAGCGCTAGTGGCAGGAATAGGTTTAGTATGGTGTAGTTCGTATCCATCGAACCCTTCATGTTCATGGACCCCATAAGTTATTATATAATAATTCATAATTAGTTTTTATTTAGTTCGTTAAAGATAATGATTCTATATAAGTCATTAATGTGGTGGAAGTTCTTCTTCGCTATTGGCGTTGCATCGTCTTGATTGAATCTACAAGTGTTCATCAAGAATAACAATCGCTCAAGGAATGGCTGTGCGTTCCATAACTTTGTAATGTCCTTATAGGTTTGCTTAATCTCTTCGTGTGTTTGTTTCATGGCTTAAGATTTTTTGTTTGTTACAGCTATCCATCCCCAAAAGGCAACTAAACCTATTGTGAAGAATAAAGCAAATAAACTTGTCCATACTTGGCTTCTATCTAATAGACAGCCAACAGTTAAAACTCCGAACGCTCCTGCTAAGAAGCAGAAAGACAATACCGATAAGAATGTAGAATTTTTCATAACAATAAGTTTGATTAGATTATAAAGGTAGCCCGGGTTAGCCGGACTACCAAATTTAAATTTATTGTTCAGTTGCGTATGGAGTTTCGTTTACGACTTCCTCTTCCTCAGGAGTAAAGAAATCACGAAGAACTTCATCAACTGCAGATTCAACTTCGCTCGTAATACAATCGCTATTATAATCAAGCGAATCAATTTCAACTTGATTAGTATAACTAATACTAAAACTAGCTGAATTAAAATCTACTACTTCTTCAGAATCTAATCTTTCAATTTTAGAATTAATCGATTTGATTAAAAGCTCAGATAATTCTTCAACTCCTTGAATTGAAATACTACGAATAGATTTCTCTTCTTCTTTCATTTCTAGAACGTTTGTCATTAATCCATAACCAAATTCTTCTAATAAATGCTTAACATCTTCTCTAGAAAAAATACTTGGAAATGAACAATCGATATCATGCTTTTGAATAGCTAAAGCTTTTTCGATTAATTGCGCAATTTCTTTTTTCATAACTTTGATTACAGTTTTAAGAGTGTCTCTCTGATTTTGTTGGCCTAAAGATACGGCTGTTACCTTCCCCGGGCAACTTTTTATGCGATTATTTTTAAATATTTATTTATTAAAAAGTTATGCACATCCGTGGGAATAACCAAAAAAAGATCGGACCTTTAGGGGTCCATTTGGCCTAATTACACATATACAAAAAAAGAGGGATATCTTTCGATACCCCTCTAGTACAAAATCAACACTCATGAACCTTCTTTATGCGAAGGTAAAGATATCTCTATCTTTCACCAAACGGTAAGCTGTATTAACGATCGTCTCGTTATTACGAAGCCCACGTAATGTCTTTGAGGCCATGTCGAAACTATAGCCAGTCTTTTTTGCAACTGTTGCAATGTCTCCTAATTTCATTGCGTCTCTGAATGCTACGATCTTAAACGTAGTCGGTAATGTTCTGTAACTCATAATAATTGATTTATTAGAACTTACAAACTATTTCACTATCTAAGAAATTCCTGCATATGAAATATGAGACCAGTTCCACTCCGAGTCCTTTTATTATAAGCCAGCGAAGCTATTCGATAAGACTCTGCCACCTCTATATTATACTCCTCAAATCTTTTTTTAAATAGGATCCCCAGTTCCTTCTGTAGCTCTGGTACCGGCATAGCATAGTACCTCGCATACGCTTTCGCATAGTTCTTTTTGTTGTCTAGCATTTGATTAGTTTTAGATATGAGTAAAGCTACCAACTAATTGTGAGTCTTGCACCACGGGCAGTGGGGCAAACTCTTCTTCTTCTTATATGTGGTCTGAGTAAACCATTTTCTACAATTCCTACATTTAAGGAACTTGGCTATCACTTCTGCCATTGGGTTACTTTGTGTTTAAGTTCGTAAGCAGTCATAGCAAACATAAGTAAGAGTAAAGAAAGAGGAACGCATACTATAAGAAAGTATAACATACCTCCAAAAATCTTTAATAGTTCTTTTAAGTTTTCCATAAGTGTAGTTTTATTCAGTACCGTGATGTTGATCCTCAACAATACCCATCATAGAATCCCACTCCTTCTCTAAATCGATTAGAGCTTGAGTTGCTCTCAATCTTCCTTCATAAGTCACTTCCTCGTACATTACTAAAGTTCCCAGTGTACCTTTTAACATTCCAACTATTCCAGCTAACCTACTTCCACGATCTGCTGCACGCTCGTAAAGATTAAATACTAAGTTAAATGAATCTGCTTCTGCTTTTGGAGTTTGTTTTGTAATCTCCGTAATTTCTGTAATCATGAGTTTAGAACAGTTTATAGAGTGTCTCTCTTTTGTGATATAAAATTACTACAAAATATCTATCCGGGTAACCGATGTTCATAACTTTTCCAAAGAAAATAAAGTTATGCACACCTGTTGCTTAGTATTAAAAAAAGGCGGACCTTTAGGGGTCCATTTGTCCAATTTACACATATACCAAAAAAAGAGGATACCTTTCGGTACCCTCCTAACACATATCTACTAACCAAAACTAAACTAATCTTGAACTAAATACTCTTCGTGATTAACTACTATTTTTTGAACTGTAGCCACATTAACCATCCTCCAACATTTATTCTCAGCTTCACCTTTCTTAGCAAGCTGTAAGTCATAAACAGGAATCAAGCCTTTGTCTTGAGCATCGTACTTAAGACCTTCACCTGTAATACCTTTCTTTGTATTCTTGATTGAGTTCATCAATCTAATACTACCATCTTTTTTAACAAACGTTACTGAGTAGATGGTTCCTCCTTTCAAATTGTTTATAGTCTCTTGGACTAATACTCTTGGTAATACTTTTTGCATAACTTTGATTTAGGATATAAAGGTCCGACCATTTCTGATCGGACCCAACTTTTTATTCAGCTTTTGCTAAAACGTGTTCTCTTAACTCAGGGATCTTTCCTTGAGCCAGGAACACCGCTTCGTCATAAGCTTTCTGGCTCTGCTTCTTAACTTCCTTGAGAAATATTTTAGCTCCTGAGAACATTCCATACTTCTCAATGACTATCCCACGCTCTTGCCTTTCTACCTCTACTTGTCTCATTGAAAGCCAATAGCCTCTAGGTTCGTTCTTACTATTAAAATAATTCATACCACCCTTGTTGTAAAATACTTCAATCTTTAACTCTTTGATAGATCCTTCGATCAATTCATATTTTTTCATAACTATAATTTTTTATAAAGGGGGGCCGAAGCCCCCCGTTTGGTTTAACAATAAGCTTCAGCCATCTCCCAAAGTTGTTGGTTGATTTTAAAGTCTCTGTGAATATTTTTGATACCTTTGAAAGACTTCTTGCCTTTCTTAGCTTTAGGCTCTGCTAAAGAGCCACCCTTGATAACTGACTCCTGAATACGATTAAGAACTAACCATAAAGAGTCACCCTCGTCTTCTTTTCTTCTTGGAGTTAAGAAGTCTACCAGTTCGTTTTCAGTTAACTGGCGGTCAGATCTTAAAGCGAATGCTGATTTAGCAAAAGCTCTTTGTTCTGCTGAATTCATTAGTCTCTGGCCAAAAGTATTAATCTTACCAGCAATCTCTGGCATACGCTCTACTGCTGCAGTAACTAAATACTGAAGCTCTTCGAAAGTATAGCCTGTGTGCTTCAATTGGAAAGAACCCATATCTGAAGACTTAATAACCATTCCATTGCTACATACTAATCTAAAGATTCCCATTTCGAATCTGAAAGAACCTCTACCTGTGTGAGAGTTAAAGACTACTACTTGAGGATAAGCTTCAATCTCACCTTGTGCATCCTTAATGAAAATCTCTGGGTGGAAGAAAGCTACAAAGTGGTTACCGTAAGCTTGGTTATCCATACTACGATACTTACCTGCCTTAGCTGCTGAAACTTTCCAACCCAATTTATCCATGTCCTCTATAATACGAGAAGTAGGAAGGAAAGAGTACTTAGCTGATACTCCTGGTTTAGCTGTCTCAGCAAACGCTTGAGGAGCCATTGTTTTAATTTCTGCGATACTTAATTGATTCATGACCGTGTTACAGTTTTAAGAGTGCCTCTCTGTTTTGTTGGCCTAAAGATACGACTAAGTTCCACCCTGGCAACTTTTTATGGGATAATCTTTGAAAATATATTTTTAAAAATAAATGGCCAAAAAGTTGCTACCCGGGGATAAGTTCGTACCTTTAGGCTGTCAATAAGGAGACGGGCGGTTACCTGGAAACGGGAGTACCGGAGAAATCAGAGGTAGGCTGTGCCATAGCCCCCAGAGCTGTTTTTTTTAAAAAAGTTTTTAATTCGGAAAATTAGTAGGAGTTAAACTACATCCATACTTTGGTTATACACCTTAGGAGCTTTATCAATAAATCTGGCTTTTACTTCTTCTGCCCTTTCCTTGGAGAGACCCGACTTAACAGTCTTAACTGTAAAATCCTCCTGATAGCCTTTTCCCGACCCCCTAATATCTTTTGCTAATTCCTTGGTTCCTCCCTTCCCCGTCTTGGAATCCTGGATCGACCGGATGCGGGATAGGATATCATGTTCTTTCATATAGCTTGAAGCAACGTAAATCTTCCTCCCGTAGTTCTTGCTTTCTTTGTTTGAATTACTAATCTCGAAGACTGTATACTTTTTCTCAGCCTCAAATAAATTATTTGCCATAATGGTTTCTTTTTCGGATACCTAAAAGTGGAATTGGATTGCACCCTACCCCCACTATCCCCTATAAATAGCATACTACCCACGGAGGAACTACCCCTATATACAGAGGTTACATATATATTTTATACGGGAAGGAAAAGTACTGGGATCGGAACACCTGTACTTCCCACCCCCTTCTTTCTGCAAACCTTTCTTCCCCTCTTATGTTTTTTGTAGATTATTTCCAGATATTAATAGAGTTAGCCTATTATTAATAGACTCTCATATATAAAAGTGGAATCGAATTGCACCCTATGAGTATTTCTCCCTATAGTATTCTTATTTGCTTATGCTTTATTTTATATTTCTCTGGGGGCTGGAGTAGTTGTAGTGTCTTGGGTATGACCTTTTTAAAACGAAGCTAATAGGCCGTAGTCGATACTATTCTCCAAAAATCTTACTTATCTTATCATAGGAATAGAAGTAAGTCCCCATTACTTTCTTGTAGGGAATTACACGCTCGTTGCGTAGGTTCTCGATAGTTGAGTAAGAACAGCCTAGATACTCCATTAGGTCCGTATTTTTTAAGAGTCTTTTGGGTCTAAAGCGTGTGACGCTTATATGAGTCAGCTCTTTAATTAGATCTTGTTTAAATTGATCTAACACTTCTTTGGTTACATTTTCCATATACTTTATTTTTTTTTGGCAAGTCTCTCTCTCATCCACTTAGCTCCAAAGATAAAAGATGCTTGGTTGGTTATATCATCAGAATGTCCTTGTGCTCTTTTTTGTAGTTCTTTTTCAGTTACATGGTTAGCTAGAAGGGTGTTTATTGATTCTCTTAAATCATCATAATCTAATGGAAATTCATCATCATCCGTTTCACCACTTATCCATTGTTTGTATTCTGTTAGTACCCGAACTGCTGATTCTACTCTCATATACTTTATTTTTTACTTTGTTTGTTGTTCCATCTTTCAAACTCATGGTGTTGCTCTATCCATTCTCCTAATAATTGAAAGCCAGCCATTACCCATAAGGCTACCCAGGCTAAGCTAAATAGGATAAAGAACTTAATTGTCCAAATTAACGATCTCATCTGTTATTACGTTTAAAGGTATTTCTTCTTTCTTGAATGTGGCTATGTACTCTTTGATGCACCACTTTATCATTACCCATAAGCCAGCTCTTCTCTTGGATGGAGACTTTGTATAAAATACTTGGTATACTTTGAATACTACATCTGTCATATATCTTATTTTAATTCCCAAATCTCTTTAAATGATTCATCACTCTCGCTAAAGTCTCTAAACTCTTCTTTAGTGAATAGTCTATTATCAGGATGAAAGCATGGCATATCTGTCTCTATACTATATAACTTATAGTTAATAGGGTCAATTGGATCACCCCAATGCTCTACGTACTTTTTGTATTCTGCGTCTATATTCATATACCTTATTTAATCTAGGTTAATGTACGTTATCTGCTTTTTAAATCTCGGGCCCTTATCTAATCTTTTATAGTACTCTACCTTATCTCTTGCCTCCTCTTCCGTAAAGAATTGACTACCTATCTCACTCCATGCCGAAAATAAATAACCCCAAAACCCTGCTATTTTGTACTCTATCTGATAAATCTTCTCTACTCCTTCTGTTACTATCTTGCCTCCTTTGTACCTAGTTACTAGGTCTTCGTACTGTTTAATTCTATATTTCATATATCTTATTTAACTGTATAATTTATCATTCTCGTCTGCTTCCATAATATCTACTATATGCTCCTTCTGCTCTTCTTTACTTGGGAATTCGTATACGATATAAGCACCTCTATCTGTCTGTCCAACTCTTGAAGGCTTTGGGAATTCCCTTAGCATCTTAAGCGTATCTTGCATATAGACTAGTATCATAATGCTTCAATTTCTTTTTTAACTTCTTGCCAATATGCGATATTTGATCTTAAATTTAATATCTCATCTACTGCTATTAATGCACATTCTTTAGCTTTTGCCTCGTAATCACATTCTCTGCAACTAAATGCCATAGACTCAATTAATTCTTGTGCTTTTTCTTTTGGTTCCATACTAGCTAATTAATTCATCTAAGTTAATCCCTCTACTACTCATAAATTCCCTTAATTCCTCTCTAGCATTTTCTAGAGCTTTATAGGCATCATCACTTAGCTCGCAATCGTTATTACCGTATTTCATTTTACTTCTAAGATACTGATCCATATCCCATAGAGCTAGAGCCATGTCTAATGCTTTAACACATCTTAGATGTGCTTCTATATCATCGCGTTCGTCTAAATTAAACTCTAGTATTGCTTTCATATGCCTAAAATTACGAAGGCCCTTACGGGCCTCCAACTTTTTTATGCTAAATCAAATAAAATTATTTCTGTCTCGCTTGTAGCTGCGATCTTGAGTGAAGACTCCTCTGTAAAGCTTAATCCATCCCCTTCAATTAAAGGAATGTCGTTTGTAATAGATGTACCTGATATAACATATAGGTAGTAATTTCTATTGCTGTCTAGGTTAAGTGTAAAGTCTTGAGTAAAGATTCCTGCTAGAAGTCTAGCATCTTGCTTGATAGGTAGTTTTTCTGTAATATCACAAAAGGTATTTAGTTTATCCTCTCTTGTGAATTGATGCCATTCGTAAATTGGATCTGTATCTAATACATTTGGTTGTATCCATAACTGTAAGTATCTATTAGGTTCTTCCGAAGCATTACCTTCCGTATGTCTTATGCCTGAACCACAAGACATTCTTTGAACGGCACCTGCAGGTATATTTAATACTCTACCTTGGCTATCTGTATGTCTACATACTCCTTCTACAACATAGCCGAATATTTCCATATTCTTATGTTCGTGAATTCCAACATGTCCATGTGGCTGTACTCTATCGTCATTAATTGTCTGTAAATGACTGAAGTTCATGTACTTAGGATCGTAGTAGCTTGGAAAGCTAAATGTACGGTAGGAGTTTATCCAACTAGCTCTAGGATTACCTCTAGTATGAGCTGGTCTATGAATTATCATAACAATTTTAGATTAGCACCAATTGCTAACGTCTTGTGTAGTTGGATTATATACTGAGAATGCAAAAGGTAAGTAAAAGGTTCCTTGTTGAGCTGTAAGCGAGAAAGGATTTGTACCTGGAGTATCCCAGCCCGGTATAGTCGTATCAACAGTTCCCATGTTAAGATATACGTTATTATTATTATAATAAACAAAAGATAC
>Ga0209084_1003133_pt1 | contig 12304 bp, 9 predicted proteins | sample C_130820_MF_Meta_FD_187309 | JGI IMG/M metagenome (GOLD analysis project Ga0209084, IMG submission 187309) | Freshwater microbial communities from Lake Croche, Canada to study carbon cycling - C_130820_MF_MetaG (SPAdes) (version 2) | ecosystem: Environmental > Aquatic > Freshwater > Lake | place... | reverse complement strand
AGGCTACGATCAAGAGCGTCATCCGAACCCAGAAGGGTTCAGTCCTTACCCGATGTTGAATGCGGGCGGAGGCTGAAATGGGGGTGGAGGCCATAGGCGCTTATCGGTTGTTCCTAAAATGAGGGGCGTTAAAATTTACGAAGGTGTGCCCACCGCTGGAGGGCATTGATGGTCAAAAGGAGCGTAAAGGACACGACGAGCATCGAAACCGCAAGGGCTGTCGCCCCCGCATAATCGTATTGCTCAAGCTTCGTAATAATGAGGAGCGGGGTAATTTCAGAGACCATGGGAATATTCCCTGCAATGAAGATCACCGAGCCATATTCACCGACCGCCCGGGCAAAGGCGAGCGCAAACCCGGTCAGAAGAGCCGGTGCTAATGTTGGGAAAATAACCCGACTAAAGGTCTGCCAGCGATTGGCGCCAAGGCTGGCCGCCGCCTCTTCAAGCTCGCTTTCAAAATCCTCTAAAATGGGCTGAATGGTCCTGACCACAAAGGGCAGGCCGATAAAGGTGAGCGCCACCACCACACCGAGCGGGGTATAGGCGATCTTGATGCCGTAAGGCGCTAGGAGATGGCCCACCCAGCCCTTGCTGGAATAAAGCGTCGCGAGGGCGATACCCGCGACCGCGGTAGGGAGAGCAAAGGGAAGATCAACCAGGGCATCAATCAATTTTTTGCCGAAGAAGTCGTACCGCACCAGCACCCAGGCCACCAGAAGACCAAAGAAGGCATTGATGGTGGCAGCGGCCAAGGAGGCTCCAAAGGTCAGCCGGTAGGAAGCGAGAACCCGCGGCTGTGTAATGACATCCCAGAAGCCCTGAAATCCGAGGGGTGCGGCTTTGAGGAAGGTCGCTGACAAGGGAATTAAAACAATCAGGCAGAGATAGAGAACGGAAAAGCCGAGTGTGAGGGAAAAGCCTGGCAGAACCCCTCGCTTCTGGATGAGTGTTGAAAATGAATAAGCCAATGGGTTAGGGTCTTGTTGCTATGAACGATGGGTCACTGTAGCAATCAGCCCTTGAAATCAGAAAGAATTTAAGGGTATTAGCTTATTCCAAATTGTTTGGCCTTATGGTCCTTCATCCCTTAAGGATCAAGCGCTGATCGAGGGTCAGGAGAGTGCCCCGAGCCCCTTTCGATCGATCAGGCGTAATTTTTGCTTGTTCATTAAACTGGTTTTGAAGCAGCACCCTGTTCACCGACCCCCCATTCAAAGATAGGTTTTGAGGCCCATGAAAAATACTCGCGACGAACGTGAATTAAGCCGCGCCATGCGGTTTCTGAGTGCCGTCCTTAATCGTGTCCTGAGATCTCAAGGGCAGGCGGCTGTGGTGACGAAAGCGCACCAACTCGAACGCCTTTTTGCCTCGATGACGGGCCAAAACTCCGAAGAGGCCGCGACCGCCTTGAAGGATTCTCTTCAAGAACTCGATCCAGGGACGGCGAGTGACGTGATTCGAGTGTTCAACCACTACTTCAGCCTATTGAACATTGCAGAGGAATCTTATTACCTTCATCAACGCCGGGAACAAGCCGAAGCCGGTGGTCACTATTGGGATGGATCCTTTCATGACACCCTGATGATGTTAAAAGCACAGGGTGTTGATCCAGAAGAGCTTCAAACGCTCCTCGATCAACTGCTCTATATCCCGGTGATGACCGCCCATCCGACCGAGGCCAAGCGGCGGACCGTCAAGGGTGCTCTCCGCAATATCTTCATGTCCCAAGAGCGCCTGACCTTGGGCAAACTCAAGGGTTATTTCAGAAAGGAAGCACTCGAAAGGCTCGAGGCTCAGGTTCAGCTCCTCTGGAAAACCGACGAAGTCAGGGCCCACAGCATGGGTGTCGCTGACGAGATTGATACCGGCCTCTTCTATTTTCCCCTCTCCCTCTTTAGTGCAACGACGAGGGTTTATCGAAATTTCGAACGATCGCTCCATGATGTCTACGGTGAAGACGCAACCAAAGTCACTATTCCGAGTTTTCTTCATTACGGATCCTGGATCGGCGGTGATCGGGATGGGAACCCCAATGTCACGCCGGAGACCACCGCCCTCGCCCTGAGGCTTCAGGCACAAACGATCCTCCGGGAATACCTCCAGCGCCTCGAGGCGCTCCGAGGACAGCTCTCACACTCCTATGGCTTTTGTGAATTATCAGAGGAATTCATCGAAAACCTTAAAGGTGACCGCGAGGATCTCGGTGCGCAAGTGACGGAGATTGAGAAGCCCTTTCTGCAGGAACCCTACCGCCACAAACTCGTCCTCATGCGGTTTCGAATGGAGAAAACGCTTCGGGGGGTCACCCTTCGAAGCGCCGGGGATCTTCAACCACCAGACCCCGAAGCCTATCTATCGAGCGTTGAGTTCCTTCAGGATCTTCGCTTAATCGACCGCTCCTTAAGAGGCCATGGCGATGCTGCGATCGCCCAACAGGAACTCCATGACCTCATTCGCCTGACGGAAACCTTTGGCTTCCATCTCATGCAGCTCGATGTCCGCCAAGAATCGAGTCATCACTCAAAAGCCGTTGCCGACATTTTCAGGGTGGCCCTTAACATAGGTTATGAACCCCTCACTGAAGCCGAGCGGCTGAACCTCCTCTCAGAAGCGTTGGCCGCCCCAGGGGGGCTCATGTACGACCGCGCTTTACTCCTTTCTGAAACCCGCGATACCCTCGAAATCTTCGAGACCATGGCGGTCATGCGCCGGGAGATCGGGGGGGATTGCTTCGGCAAATACGTCATCTCGATGACCCATCGCGCCAGCCATATCCTTGAAGTCCTGCTCCTTTCCGTCCAATGCGGTCTCAGCGGCCGCATTGGTGGGCGCTGGTTCTGCCACGTCGGCGTGAGCCCGCTGTTTGAGACCATCGACGATCTCAACCGCATCGAAGAGGTCCTCGTGGATCTCTTTAACCAACCGGTCTATCTCGAGCTCTTGAAAGCCTCTGGTGAGCCGCAGGAAGTTATGCTGGGCTACTCCGATTCCTGTAAGGATGGGGGCATCATGGCCTCTGCCTTCGGGCTCTATCAGGCGCAGCAGCGGGTGATGTCGATCACCGAGCAACGCGGCATTCGTTGCCGCCTGTTCCATGGCCGGGGAGGCACTGTCGGCCGTGGCGGCGGCCCGACCCATGAGGCGATCCTAGCGCAGCCGCCCGCTACCGTCCGCGGCCAAATTAAATTCACCGAACAGGGGGAAGTCCTTTTCTATCGCTATAACAATAAGGAAACCGCCATCTACGAATTAACCATGGGCATCACCGGCCTCATGAAGGCCAGCCTGAGCCTGATTCGCCCGGTCACCCATCCGCAGCCGGAGTACCTTGAGATCATGCACGAACTCGCAGGGCTTGGAGAAGCCCACTATCGAACGCTCACGGAAAAGACTCAAGGCTTCCTCGATTATTTCTACGAAGCAACCCCTGTCGGCGACATCGGGCAGCTCAATATCGGGTCACGTCCTTCACATCGAAAAAAACAAGACCGCTCCAAATATTCGGTCCGTGCCATCGCCTGGGTCTTTGCCTGGGCGCAGTCCCGTCAAACCTTCCCCGCATGGTTTGGGATCGGACAAAGTCTCAACACTTGGTCCAATGGCCAACCCCATCGGCTTCAGACTCTGCAGACCATGTATCAAGAGTGGCCTTTTTTCAGGAACCTTTTAAGCAATGCCCAGATGGCCCTTAGAAAGTCGGATATGACCATCGCCTCGGAGTACGCCCATCTGTGTGTAGACCCCATCGCCGGCAAGACCATCTGGTCGATCATTCGGGATGAACATGAAAGGAGCAAAGAGGCCATTTTGTCGATTGCCGAGATCAAAGAGCTGGTTGCTGAAAATCCTGCCCTTCTTGCCTCGCTGGCTCGCCGCGATGCCTATTTGGGTCCTCTCAACCATCTCCAAGTCGCTCTGATCAAAAAGGCCCGTGAATCATCGCCAGACAACCCTTCGGCCAGCCCGTGGCTGAAGCCACTGCTTCGGAGCATCAATGCCATTGCCGCAGGAATGCGCAATACCGGATAATCTTCCTGAACAGTTTCAACGCTCATCAGGATCTAAAAGGTATTTCGGTGACTCATTGGCTCCTAAGGCTGCGCGTTCAATTTGGGCGGGCCTTCCACCCGACCCATGCCATGCTGGGATGGGCCCTCTTCATTGGTCTTCTTGGGGGCTTATCCTCGGCGGGCTTTCGATGGCTGAATATGGGCCTCAAAGAGCTATTGACTGGCCAATCAACCAATGATTTGATCTTAATCGCTGAATCCTTAAGCCCTGAGATGCGCCTCCTGATACCGACCTTGGGGGGTGTTCTCGCTGGCATCGCCCTGAGCCTCGGGCACCGCATCGCTAAAGGTCAAAAACCGAGGGATTATTTAGAGTCGATCTCCCTCGGTGATGGGGTCATTTCTGCTAAAACCACCCTGCCGCGTCTTTTATCGTCCTTACTCTCGATCAGTTCAGGCGCCTCGATCGGCCGGGAGGGGGGCATGGTGCAACTCGCCGCCATGTTAGCCTCGGAGGCAGGGCAGTTTTCTAAAGTCTCGCGCCCTCGTCTCCGGCTTCTCGTCGCCTGCGGCGGGGCTGCTGGCCTTGCATCGGCTTACAACACCCCATTGGCAGGCGCCCTTTTTATCGCTGAAATTGTGCTGCAGACCCTCGCGATTGAAGCCTTGGGGCCCCTGATCGTTTCGGCCGTGACCGCCACCTTGGTCGTCCGTCACTGGATTGGGATGAAGCCGATCTTTTCTGCCTCTGATTTTTCGGCTCCGGTCGACATCGACGTGCTTCCGATTATCTGCCTTGGGATCCTTCTAGGGATCCTTGCGCCCCTCTTCTTGCTGCTACTCGATGGGTCGAGAAAACTATTCCAGCGTTTAAGGCTACCGCCCCCCTTGAGTATCGGACTTGGCGGGCTTTTCGTTGGGTGGATCTCCATGAGTACCCCTGAAGTCTGGGGCAATGGTCATGCGGTCGTTGAAGCCCTCTTGAATGATCCTCTCACCCTATCGTTTGTGGCGAGCATCCTCCTCTTCAAGATATTAGCGACCACCTTGGCGGTGGGGAGCGGCACCATTGGTGGGGTTTTCACCCCGAGCCTCCTCATTGGCGCCGCAACAGGCTGGCTTTCCGCCGTCGCAGCCCATCTCCTCATCCCCAGCATCACCATCGATCCGGTGATTTTCGCCGCCTTAGGCATGGGCGCCTTTCTCGCTGGGACGACCCATGCCCCCGTCATGGCCATTTTGATGGTTTTCGAAATGACCCTCGATGCCAACCTGCTGCTCCCTTTGATTTTGGTGGCCATGACCGCCAGAACCATCAGTGGCGCCTTGCACCCTAAATCGATCTACAGTCAAACCATGGGTCGCCATGACCAGCGGAGACGTGCGCATCATCTCCTTCATATTGGCGATATCATGGCCGCTCCAAGCCACGTGATAGCCGCCAAAGCCAGCATCGAGGCGGCAGGCCAGGCCTTCCTCAGAACCACCGCCGACCAGCTCTGGGTGATTGATGATCAGGGCGGCTATCAGGGTCATCTGTCCCTCGATCAACTCCAATCAGACTCAACCACCGATGAGCCCTTTGAAAACGCCCTCGTCGAAGAACTCTTGGCGCCCTCACGTGCTTTTTTGAGGGTCAATGGCTCTCTTGCCGATGCCTTAGTCATTTTCGTTGAATCGGGGGCTAGGATCCTTCCTGTGACGGGACCTGATCAGCGATTGCTTGGCGAAGTGACGCGCCATGACGTGCTTTTAGCCCTCGAAAGTGAAGCACCGCCATCGCCACCCGCATCCCTTTAAACCCCCTCAATTTTCTAGCGGTCATTTTTCAAGGCGCCTCAAGGTCCTGTTAAGATGGCTCCTCCTTGAGGGGGGAACGTGATCCTCCCCGTGAAGTGTCCTATTTTGATTATGATTCACTCAGGATCAGAATCACCCTCTAATTGACTTGGAGAGTCTTATGTCACATTGGTATGAAGATAATTCCCGCTCGATCGGCCATACCCCTCTGGTCCGCCTGAACCGGATTACCGATGGGGCTAAAGCCACCGTTCTGGCCAAAATTGAAGGCCGAAATCCTGCGTACTCGGTCAAGTGCCGCATCGGCTCGGCGATGGTTTGGGATGCTGAAGAAAGGGGTCTTTTAGGGCCAGGGAAGGAAATGGTTGAACCCACGAGCGGCAATACCGGGATTGCTCTCGCCTTTGTCGCTGCCGCCCGTGGTATTCCCTTAACCCTCACCATGCCTGAAACCATGAGCATCGAGCGGCGAAAGCTCCTAGTCGCCTATGGCGCCAAACTGATCCTGACCGAGGGCGCCAAAGGGATGCCGGGAGCGATCGCCAAGGCTGAAGAAATCGCAGCCTCAAACCCCGATCGCTATGTCCTCTTGCAGCAGTTCAAAAATCCCGCCAATCCAAAAATCCACGAAACCACCACCGGCCCTGAAATCTGGGAAGATACACAAGGTGCTGTGGATATTTTTGTCGCAGGCGTTGGCACCGGCGGGACCATCACAGGGGTCACCCGCTACCTCAAAAAAACCCGGGGTAAGGCGATTATCTCGGTCGCTGTAGAACCTGTTGCAAGCCCCATTCTCACCCAAAAAAGAGCGGGGGAGGAACTAAGGCCAGCCCCCCACAAGATTCAGGGTATTGGCGCCGGGTTTGTTCCAGATAACCTTGATCTTGATCTGGTCGATCTCATTGAACAGGTCAGCAACGAAGAGGCCATTGAGACTGCTCGCCGCCTGGCGCGTGAAGAAGGCATTCTTTGCGGTATTTCCTGTGGCGCCGCAGCAGCTGCAGCACTCCGCTTAGCTAAACGCCCAGAACATGAAGGCAAGACCATCGTCGTCGTCCTCCCAGATTCTGGCGAACGCTATCTCAGTACGGCCCTCTTTGATGGCCTTTTTGATGCACAAGGCTTGGCCCTTTAAGGCCAGGAATTCTCTTAAAGCGACTGACTAAAATTTCGCGCCATGCCCTTTGATCCATCTTCATTGAATCTCGCACCCATCGTAAGCGAGCTCCGCAGCATGCGGGACCGATCGCTGGCTGATCGTCAGCGCGAAAGACATCCCCCTAAACTCCCGTCACGGGCTGTCCTCAATGACATTGTGGAAGGTCTTGCCACTGTCCTTTTTCCGAACCGCCTTGGAACCGGGGAGCAAACCGATGAAGGCATCGACTATTACGTGGGTCACACCCTCGATGCCAAGCTACGTCTTTTGGTCGGCCAAATTCATCGAGAATTGCGGTTTACCGAAGAGCAAAGAGGCCATATGACCCCGGCGTGGGACGCACTTCATGAGGCCTCGCTCACCAAGGTTCAAGCCTTCATAAAAACCCTACCAACGATCAGGAAGGTCCTTGATCATGACCTCCTAGCGGCGTTTGAAGGAGACCCTGCCGCAAGGAGTGTGGATGAGGTGCTGGTCTGCTACCCCGGTATCGCTGCGATCATCAATCATCGGCTTGCCCATGAACTCTATCGCCTGGAGCTCCCACTGATCGCTCGGATGATCGCCGAAATTGCGCATTCCAAGACCGGGATCGACATTCATCCCGGCGCACACATTGGCCCGAGCTTTTTCATTGATCATGGCACTGGGGTTGTCATTGGGGAAACCACCATCATCGGCGAAAGGGTCCGCCTTTACCAAGCGGTGACCCTTGGAGCTAAACGCTTCCCGACCGATGAAAACGGGATGTTGATTAAGGGCCACGCCCGCCATCCGATCGTTGAGGATGATGTCGTCATTTACGCAGGCGCCACCATTCTCGGCCGGATCACCATCGGCAAAGGATCAACGATAGGCGGCAACGTCTGGCTCACCAGGAGCGTTCCCCCCGATAGCAACATCAGCCAGGCTCAGGTTCGCCAGGAACTTTTCATCCACGGGGCGGGTATCTGACCGCCTCGAACGCCCTTCCCTCCCAAATCCATGGAATTAGAACGAAAGCCCTATCTGGTCGTCCTCGATGTCGACTCCACCTTGATTGAAAATGAGGTGATAGAACTTCTTGCCGCTAAGGCCGGCTCGCTTTTAGAGGTCGCCGCCATCACCGATCGGGCCATGCGGGGGGAGATGGATTTTGCAGAAAGCCTTCGTCAGCGCGTATTGACCTTGAAAGGGCTTCAGGTGTCGGTGTTTGAAGAGGTTCAAAAAGAGATCACAGTGACCTTCGGCGTTCAGGAACTCATTGCCCGCGTTAAGGGGGCAGAGGGCTATATTGGGGTCGTCTCAGGGGGCTTTCACGAAATTCTAGATCCCCTTGCAGAAGCCCTTCAGCTTGATTTTTGGAAGGCTAACCGACTGGAGATCATCAAGGGTGAACTCACAGGACACCTTCAGGGGGAGATCGTGGATGCTGAAGCCAAAGCTCAAACCTTGATGGCATGGGCTAAAGAAACGAACACGCCCATGAGCCAAACCGTCGCCATCGGCGATGGCGCCAATGACCTTCAGATGATGGCCGTTGCAGGCATATCCATCGCTTTTAATGCAAAGCCCATCGTCAGGGAACGTGCCGATCATGCGATTGATGGCCGAGATATGCATCCGGTACTCGACATCCTTTCTCTATGACTCTCTGATTTGGTGACGAACCGCAAAGTTTACTGCCGTTTCTCCGTCAAAGCGGTACAACGCAATATCACCGGAGCCGCTTAAGTCGATCAGCCAGGGAATCGGTCGCGGCGCTGAACATCGATCAACGCCTAAGGGACCAGATTAAACGTGGCATCCGGGCGGGTCCGCGTCGATCCCAGATTCAAGCTGAGAGAGCCAGGTATCGGCCTCCTCCATCGTGAGGTGAAGGCCTGTCCCCTGATATTCGTTCCACGCTTTGATTCCTTCCTGACGGAAGGCTTCCCGCTTTGAGAGCGTTGACTTTACTTGCAATCTATTGACCAACCGGATGCGGTTCTCTCTGATTCAACGACACTTCGTCTGGTTTAGCTCATTAGAAGATCAATGCCCCCTAACCTTCAACTCAGAGCTTTTCAGCCGCAAAGGTGTCACAAGCCTCTAAGGTGCCCTGGGTGAGACCGTTTTTGAACCAGGCCACCCGTTGGGCAGAGGTTCCATGCGTAAAACTTTCAGGGACGACGACACCTTGAGATTGGCGTTGCAAACGATCATCACCGATGGCGCTCGCGGCTCGTAGTCCCTCTTCCACATCACCCGCCTCAAGCACCTCGCGCGCCTTTTGGGCATTGTGGGCCCAAACGCCTGCAAAGCAATCCGCCTGAAGCTCCATTCTGACAGACAGTTGATTCGCTTCGACCGGCCTCATACGGGCTTTCATCCCTTGGACCTTATCCGCGATACCGAGGAGGTTTTGGACATGATGGCCCACCTCATGGGCGACTACGTAAGCTTGGGCAAAATCCCCGGGAGCTCCGAATCGTTTTTTAAGATCATCATAAAAGCGAAGATCGATATAGACCTTTTGATCAGGCGGGCAATAAAAAGGGCCCATAGCGGATTGCCCCATACCGCAAGCCGTTGGGGTCGCACCACTAAAAAGGACCAGCTTTGGGTCCTGGTAACGAAGTCCATGACGCTGAAAGAGATCACCGAAAGTGACTTCCGTATCTTGGAGGACCAAAGATACAAACTGGGCCTCCTGATCGTTCGCTGGGGGCCTTGGAGCCTCCCGTCTTATCTCAGTGGTCGGCGCTCCCGCGGGTTCAAGAACAGCCAGAATCAGGCGAGGATCGATTCCAAAATAGGCCCCGGCGAGAATCATTAGTAAGGTTCCAACCCCAAGGCTCCGCCCGCCGACCGGGAAACCACCTCGCCCCCCCTGACTCCTGCGATCTTCAACGTTCTGGCTTTCTCGTCCGCTCTTGAATAGCATGAATCCTCTCCCTTAGGCCTTCGTAAATTCAGCATTTGATTTTAGCATTGAAGCAATCTCAGCCTTGATCATCAAGCGCCTTAGGGGAAGAGCCCTCTTCAGGTATTTGCTAGAATGAATCCATTTTTAAGGACGATTCGTGCCACCGGCCAGCAGCTTTTTGAATCATTCACCCAGGTGGCGCCGGTCCCTTTTTAGGGTCCGTCCCCGAACGGAGCGCGAGAAGATCATCGCTTCTTGGATCGAGGAATCAGGCTCGCTGACAGAGCGTCTGATTCAAAGGGTGGGTCAAGAATTTAGGGTGGTGGTCCTCCAACAATACTTAGGGTCCGGCTATGCCGAGGAACGCCGCGCATTAGGATTGGCCCGACACCAGCGGGCAATCATTCGGGAGGTCGCCCTTCAAGGGAACGATCAGCCTCTGGTCTTGGCGCGGAGCATTATTCCTCAATCGACCCTCATCGATGCCGATCGGCGCCTAGGTCATCTTGGCAACCAACCCTTAGGGCATATCCTCTTCAAAGACCCTCGTCTCACCCGAGAGAGCTTGGAAATGTGTTGTCTTAAGCCTCAGAGCATTCGGGCCCGTCAACCCGGCATGGATCCTCAACACCCAGAACCTCTTTGGGGGCGGCGCTCCCTTTACCAACTGGGTGCAGGACACCCCCTTCTGGTGGCTGAATTCTTTCTGCCATCACTCCTTGATCAAGACGGATCTTCATGATGAAAAAGTTGAACGCCTATTGGCGCTTGATGCGGTTTGACAAACCAATCGGCATCCTCCTCCTTCTTTGGCCTTCGCTTTGGGCGCTGTTGATCGCGGGTCATGGACACCCAGACCCCTTCATTGTCTTAGCGATTATCCTAGGGACCCTCCTGATGCGGGCCGCCGGCTGCGTCATCAATGACTATGCCGATCGTGATTTTGATCCTCATGTCGAGCGCACCCGGCAACGCCCCATCCCTGCGGGCGAAGTCACGCCGAAGGAAGCCTTGATCCTTTTTGTCGGCCTCTGCCTTGTGGCGCTGCTCCTCGTCTGTCAACTCAATCTTTTAACCATCGCCCTTGCCGTCCCCGGCGCCTTTCTTGCCGCAAGTTACCCCTTTACGAAGCGCTACACCCATCTTCCTCAGGCCTACCTCGGTATCGCTTTTGGCTGGGCGGTTCCGATGAGCTTTGCCGCCCAAATAGGACATCTCCCCCTGATCGTCTGGATGCTCTTTCTTGCAACTGTCCTTTGGGCTTTGATCTACGACACGATGTACGCCATGGTCGATCGAGAAGATGATCTCAAGATCGGTGTCAAATCAACCGCCATTCTGTTTGGACGCCAGGACCGTCTGATCATCGGCCTCCTTCAAGCGACGATGATCTTGATCTTGGCCTTGGTGGGTAAAGAAGCGGGGCTTGGAATGGGCTATGCCGTTGGACTCACGGGTGCCAGTATGCTCTTTGGCTATCAGCAGTTCTTAATCAAAAATCGTCACCCAAAAGCCTGTTTCAAGGCCTTTCTTAATAATCAGTGGGTGGGCTTAGTGATCGGCCTTGGAATCGCTGTGGATACCTGGATCCCCTAAAACATCTCGAAAAAAAGCGCCCCCCAAAATGAGGAGCGCAAAGCTTCACGGAGCACAGAACTACATCGAATGCGAAGAAACTGTGGGTCATGGCGGACGCCCTGATGAGGCATCCTGGCGTAAGAGGTGAGGACTAAAACCCAACCGCCTTGATTAACGTCTAGGGCATCAGCCCGCTTGACACACCCTCAATCAGCATCCTTCAGAGTAACTTTAGCATTCATCGTGCCATTACCTGGACACGCCTATCGGAGCGCCGTTCGCCACACCGATCAAGTGCCCTCTGGGACCACCATTTGAATGATCTCTACCTGAGCTTTAAACTCTGAAGCCCCCTCATACGGATGAAACAGCAGGCCAGGAGATCTCTTGGGTGTGGCATTTCACACAACCACAGGTCATATCCCGCGCTTTTCTTGTTGAACCCACGAATCAGTCTCTTTGGTATAAACCATTCTAAGACCAGAGCCCCCCCCTCAGCCTGAGATCCGTAAGTTTTTATATATATTTATCAGTGCCTTAACAGATACTCCATTGTCTTTCAAACATGTTCCTCAGATGTGGCATGAGGTTTGCTATAGGTGCTGTGACCCTAGCTAAGATGACACATCAAGCGGGGGAAGATTCATTAACTAAGTTTAGGAGACACCATTGAACAAGCGCACTATGAAGCACATATCCTTCACCGGCACCCTCATAGCCCTCGCGATCAGCTCACAGCTTGCAGAAGCCCATACCACTTTCCGCCAGCCAGCTAGCCCAGCCTTCATCGCCGGCGATGCCGCTAAGACTGCAGTATTCCCAACCGGGATCTATGAAAACAAAAAAGACTACGACTTCGTGCAG
>Ga0209084_1003132_pt1 | contig 12310 bp, 16 predicted proteins | sample C_130820_MF_Meta_FD_187309 | JGI IMG/M metagenome (GOLD analysis project Ga0209084, IMG submission 187309) | Freshwater microbial communities from Lake Croche, Canada to study carbon cycling - C_130820_MF_MetaG (SPAdes) (version 2) | ecosystem: Environmental > Aquatic > Freshwater > Lake... | reverse complement strand
AGATGTTACAACTGACCAAGAAGTTATTGATAGAATGAAAGAACAATATAATAAAAATAAGTTCTTTAACCCATACAGACGTAAAAACATGTATAACATGCAAACAGTCGGTCAAATAATGATGAATTTAGATAAAAAAGAAGTTACCGTTAGAATGGATAATAAAATGGGAAAATTTGAAGGAATAATAAATAAACTACCAAAAGATTATACACCAAAAATAAAAATAAAAATCGAGAGTGAAAAAACTCATAATAATAAAGGTAAAAAACTACCAACCTAATGAAAAAGTTCTATAGATTACATGATGAAAGTAAAATATTTGGGATTTGTAGTGGTGTGGGTAACTACACAAATACCGATCCTTTAATATGGAGACTTATATTTTTCTTTTTCATATTCACGCCATTTCCAATAATAACCTGTTATTTAATAACAACAATTTTAACTAAAATAGTATGAAAGCGATTTTATCCTTAGTTTTACTAATCCCAACTCTAATGTTTGGTCAAGTCTCTTCTTGGAGACAAACTGGTGGAAGTGTTCCATCATCATCTCAATCAACTCCAAGAGTTCAACCATCTGTACCACAACAAAATAATGTGAGTCAATGGAGAACACAAACTGCACCTATTAGACCTGGTGACAATTATCAGGGACAACCTTTAACAAGAACGTATAGATATAGAGATGCTAATCCTTATGGTTTACAATATGGTGTATGGGGATGGTATCAACCATATCCTTACATTTGGTATGATAACTATGGATGGAGACAAAGAAGTGTAGTTCGTATCTATGAAAACGGAAGAAGAGATACTGTTACATCAACACCTGTATTATTTTCAGCCGGTGTAGGACATACAAATAACAAACAAATGTCCTATTGGGGGTTGATTGGCGGTAATAAATCATATTTTATTATAGATTATGTAATGACTTACGCAATAGATCAAAACAGTTATTTTCCATATGGACAAATTAATAATGTTGACTTCCCATTAAGTAAAAACGATTGGAAAAAAGAATCAACTTTTTATGTTGGTGGTGGTAAAAGAATTGGTAAAATAGGAATACATGGTATGATTGGATTTGGTAGTGAGGTAATTAGATGGCAAGGTAAAGATGCAATAGGTGGTATCTCATTTCCAAAATCAAATTCAACATATACAACATTTAAAGTTGGTATTATAAGAGATTTTAAATTTGTTACATTAAAAATAGATACTGACCCAATAAGAGGATACACACAAATAGGAATAGGATTGAACAATAAGTAATGAAAAAAATAATACTATCTCTCCTAATATTATTTTTTTGTGTTAAATCTTTTGGACAAAGTACCGTAACACAAACATACATTGACCCATGTGACAATAAAGTCTACGTGGTGGTAATTCCATTCGGACAAAATCAAACAGTTGCCGTTATTAGAGGTAAATCTAAAATTGTAACATTAGCAGATATTAGTAGTGGAGCATTTCAAGTGTGGGTTAATTCCGTATTTGCAACACCTTGTCCACAAAACGACGCAATAAGATTAGCACAAGAAGCTGCTGCAAGAGCAGCCGCAGATGCTGCAGCAAGAGCAGCCGCAGATGCTGCAGCAAAGGCGGCAGCAGACGCAGCATCAAGGGCAGCGTCAGACGCGGCAGCAAAAGCGGCATCAGACGCCGCGGCAAAGGCTGCCGCAAGTGCCGCAAGTGGAGCCGCCTCATCCGCAGCAAGTGGTGCTGCATCAAACGCTGCAAGTTCTGCCGCAAGTGGTGCTGCATCAAACGCTGCAAGTTCTGCCGCAAGTGGAGCAGCTGGTGGGGCCGCAAGTTCAGCCGCAGCGAGTGCGGCGGCACCTCCACCTGTAAATGTTTCAGCACCACCTCCACCACCCGCAGCTGCACCACCACCTGCATCCGCTCCACCATCAAGTAGTTCATCCGCTCCACCTGCAAGTGGTGGTAGTTCGTCATCTTCAAGTGGTAGTTCGTCATCATCTGATAAACCTGCAGAAACGAAGCCGGCAGATAAGCCTGCAGAAACTAAATCGGACAAACCAGCAGAACAAAAACAAGAAGAAAAGAAAACCGAAAGTAAAACAGAGGAAAAGAAAGAAGAGTCTAAAACCGAGGAAAAAAAATCTGAAGAAAAAAAGACCGAGGAAAAAAAGGAAGAATCTAAAAAAGAAGAGGAGAAAAAGAAAGAAGAAGAAAAGAAAAAGGAAGAGGAGAAAAAGAAAAAACAAGAGGTGACAAATCCAACATTGTTAGCTTCAGATATAACTGGTGCAGAACAATCGGACGGAACTTATTTAGCTTCAATATCCATGGGGCTTAGTAAATCATCTTTAGCTGGCGATGTGAGTTATAGTACAGGATTAGTTGTAAATAGTAACTTAAGTTCTATTGTAACAACAGGTGGAATTACAAAAATGGGATTGACCAAAGATGGTCAATTAGATGCAATACATTCGTACGGAATTGCGTTTGCCTATTTAGGTGGAAATTACATGAACTTGTTAGGTTACACTTGGATTAAACCCACACCAAAAAAAGGTACATTTGGTTACAACGTCGGTGTAATTAATTTATTCCTTAAAAACGATAGTAGTTTTGATTATAACATGGCAAGTTCAGCAATTGCATTTTGGACTAAACCATATCCAATAAATAAAAAACTAACAATATCACCACAAGTATTTACAATGTTTTCACCGATATCGTGGAATAGTTCGACAGGTGAGACAACGGTAAATAGACACATGGGATTTCTATTAGGAGCGGCATTTGATTACAAAATAACAAAAAGATTTGGGTTCAGTTTTAATTATAAAATGAGTGGTAATACTAAACCAGGTTCCGCATTTTTAAGTAACTTCCTAATTGGTTCAAGAATGATGCTTTAAACAAAAAAAATCCCCGGAGTAAAAACCCCGAGGACATGACAAAAAATAAATGTATCTCTCCAAATACATTAATAAAATATAATAGCTTAATTTTTATTTGTCAACTCTTGATAAAGATTTTTTATTTCATAACATTTTTCATAATCTTCAATCATTTCAAAATAAGGGATTAAATCTCTTTTTAATACTATAGATTCTTCTTTATGAAATATAAATTCTGTTTCCCAATCTACATTCATAATTTTAGCGGAAACAAAAAGAGCTAATGATTTTTTTCTTGTATTTTTAAATTCTTTAAACACATTTAAAATATTATTATATATAACATCTTTATTTTCATCATAAAAATCGGTAAAGTCTTTATATTTCCCATTGATTTGTAAAGAGATGAACGGCGCAGATTTTCTAGTTCCCATTAAGTTAAGTTTAGTTAGTTAGTAAATGTTAGAACATAAAAATACGAATAATATTTTAATTAAAAAAATTATTTTTCCCCCTTAGTTCTGTCCCATTTAGCGGCTCTTGCCTCTGGTGATAAATGAAGTTTTTCGTCTATAGTGTGTTCAATTTTAACCCTAATACAGGTCTGAGGTGTCCTACAATTCATAAAGTAGTTATTTATATAACCCATCATGTTTGCACTACCAATAGGATTTGCTGAATGGACATAAATTTGGGGTAGTGGTATTTTAGTGTTCATACTTTCACTTACCAAATATCGACAACAATCCATACCAGTTTTTTCATTAATGTTATTATAATTTAATTCATAATTATTTTTAACATTCGTATAATATTCAATCATAGCACCATCACCTAAATCGTGATCAAGTGATATAACATCAAAATTTTGTAATCCATGTAGTTTAATTGCCGCAACAAATTCATCATAATTACGAGCAATTAACCAATCCTCAGCTAATGGTGTACGCACATCATCCAAATACAGTCGCATTTTATTATTAATTTTCATCTTTTTTAAATGGTTTTGAATATTTTGGTTTAACTAGTTTCCAAATAATTTCATCAACCTTTGGATTATTTTTTTCCCACATTGCGAACATAATAGAATGTAAGACTTTTTGTTGTTTATTTACAAATTCAGCAAATTCTTTTTTAGATGGTTCAGGGTCCCTATCGTTAAATTTTCCATATCTAAAACCATCATGTAATTTTCCTGCGGTTTCTCTTAATTGATAACATGCATATTTTAAATCTCTAACAGTTGTTTTAACCCAATCGTTAAATTCGTCCGGTACTCTTTCAAGTAATTCATCAAATGGTTTATTATCTTTCAAATATTCCCATATATCTTTATTTGAAATATTAGTTAATATTTTATGAAGACGAACATATTCTTCTCCTTTGATTTTCATACGAAAACCATTCTTAAATTTAATTACATATCCTTCTCTATCTTTACTAATTTCTTCTTTAAGTATGTCATATCCCTCACCCCATGTTTTGTATGTCATTACTAATTCCCAACCACTTTCCTGCATAAAGAATAAAGAACTATCAGGAACTTCATTTCCAGTTTCAGTATGAATGGCACCAAGTAAAACTAACTTTTCTTCATCACCGTAATTTACTACTATTCGGTTTTCTTTGAAAATTATTTCAAACAAATATGTGTTGTCTTTTCTTAATGAACTAACATCATATTTCTTATCTAATATTTCTTTACCTTTAATTGCCTGTGGTGATGTGAATGAACCACGAGTTGCCATTATCCATTCATTTTCATAATTAAAAAGAATACCTAATGATCCATCCATCTTTTCGTAGACAACATAATCTTCATTTGGAATATCTTCTGGTTTATGTTCTTCGTAATTAAAAAATTTCTTAAATGGTCTTGCAATAATTTCACCTTTAGAATTAGTTACTAACCCTCGGCACATTATTGTCACATCATCCCACAATTTTTCATATTGAACTTTGGGAGAATAATTCCATATAATCAAATCTTTTGTAGGATGTGTTTGTTTATGTAACAAACCATCTTTGTGATATTTCTCTAAAGTTTCTAACATTATTTAATTGGTTTATAAATTCCAACATTCCAAGTCCATTTCAACCAATTAAAAGACAAGTACACAGCACATATTTTATTTTCAAGTAATGTTTTATGTGATTCTGGTTCACATGTTTCAAAATAGATATACGCGAAAGGTAATGGGTATACTGCCCATTGATTTTTAAATAAATGTGAAGAAAATTTCATATTTTTAAAGTTTAATTTCAAACCTATCCTTCATTTGTTGAAGTTTATTTTCGGGTACTCCGTGAATGTTTTCATTACCATGTCTGTTTTCAACAATCACACAATGTACTCGGTAATTATACCTTTCAGCCATATCAAAATAGGTTTTCATTTCCCATTCTTGAGTAAAAGTATTGGCCACAACTATACGTGCAATCCCTTGTCTCATTCTTTCTGAGCATCTAAATTGACAATAGTTATGTGCTTCTTTTATTTTGGTTCCGTCAAAAATATAGTCACCACTATCATCAACAAAAAAATCATCCGCAGATAGAACTTCTTGCGGATTGTTATTTGGTTGTAATAATATGATGTTTGCTATTGTTGATTTTCCCGAACCTGGAATTCCTCTTAAAAGTATTAAGTCACCTTTTATTTCGTTTACATTATCCATAGGAGAGATTTTAAATTAAAAAATTGGGGGTTGAAACCAACCCCCTAATTCCTTATTTTACTTCCTTAGCAGTAGTATCTGCAGGAATTTGAGCCGTTGTTGAATCTGTTGCGGATACCGCTGCAGTGTCAACTTGAGCCGCTAATGAGTCAGTTGTTTGATTTGCGGTTGACCCTGAACCACATGCTGATAGTGTAAGTACTACACCAAGAGCTAAAATAAATGTTACTTTTTTCATATATAGTAAATATACGAATTTTAAACGACAAAACAAAATTCCAATAAAAAACCCCAACGAGATGTCGGGGTTTAAGGTCTTTGGGTGGGTTCAACCCCACTTACTTATGAAAAAAACGAAAAGGTAATCGACAAAGAGAACCTACAAGAATATAAATATATATGTTTTTACAAAAAAACTAACTATTTATCATTCTTTTTAAAAATAATTAATTTTTGATCTTTTATTTTTAACGTAATTTGTTCATTTTCAATAATATTACCTTTTAATATTTCTTCACTTAAAAAATCTTCACAAAGATTTTGAATTATTCTTTTGATTGGTCTTGCACCATATTCTTCTTGTGAATTTAATTCAAAAACTCTTAAAGTTACTGATTTGTCAAAAATTACCTTATAGTTTTTATCCTTTAAACGATTATTCAATTTACCAATTTCAATATTGATAATTTTCTTTAATGTTTCATCATTTAATGAATTGAATAAAACAACGTCATCAATACGATTTAAAAATTCAGGATTGAATTGTTGTTTTAACGCCTTTTGAATCATTGTCTTTCTAACTTCATATTTTTGAACTTCAGAAGATGATGTTGAGAAACCAACTCCACCACCAAACTCTGAAACTTTTTTGGCCCCAATGTTTGATGTCATAATAATTAAACAATTTGTGAAATTAACTTTTCTACCAAATGAATCGGTCAAATGACCTTCATCTAAAATTTGAAGTAATAAATTGAAAACATCCTTATGAGCCTTCTCGATTTCATCAAATAAAATGACAGAGAATGGGTTATTTTTAACTTTCTCAGTTAATTGACCCCCTTCATCATAACCAACAAAACCTGGAGGAGAACCGATTAATTTTGAAACATTATGTCTATCCATGTATTCGCTCATATCAATACGAATAATTTTTTCAGGGTCACCAAATAAAAATTCGGCCAATGTTTTGGCAAGATATGTTTTACCGACACCAGTGGAACCCAAAAAGATAAATGAACCTATTGGTTTATTTGCATCTTTAATACCAACACGATTACGTCTAATTGATTTAGATATTGTCATTACCGCTTCATCTTGTCCAATAACTTTCTCCCCAAGTAATTTTTCAAAATTTAATAACTTTTGAGTTTCTTTTGTATCTAATTTTGAAATAGGTACTCCTGTCATTTCAGATACAATAAGGTAAACGTCATCAACCGATACGGGTATCTTGTTATCTTTTTGTTTTTCAGACCACTTGAATTTTTCATCTTCAAGTTTATCCATTATTTTTCGTTCATCGTCTCTTAATTTTGCCGCTTGCTCATAATTTTGAGATTTAACTACCTGAATTTTCTTTTCTTTAATTTCGTCTACCTGTTTTTTTAATTTCTCGATAGATTCGGGAATTCTTGTTGAGATTCTTTTTTCAGAACCAAGTTCATCTAAAACATCAATCGCTTTATCAGGGAATTGTCTATCGGTAATATAACGAGCCGAAAGTTTAACTACAGTTTCAATAACACCATCTTCATAACTAACTTTATGAAATTCTTCGTACGATTTTTTTAGATTTTTTAAAATCTCTATGGTCTCAGTTAATGTGGGTTCTTTTAAAATAACTTTTTGGAAACGACGTACCAACGCACCATCCTTTTCAATGTGTTTTTTAAATTCATCGAATGTTGTTGCTCCAATACATTGTATTTCCCCACGAGCTAAAGCTGGTTTAAGAATATTCGCAGCATCCATAGCACCACTTGCATTACCCGCACCAACCATAGTATGTAATTCATCGATGAATATAATAACATTTGGAGCCTCTTGTAATTCATTGATAATTGCTTTAATCCTTTCTTCAAATTGACCTCGGTATTTTGTACCAGCAACCAAAGATGTTAAGTCTAAAGACATAATTCTTTTATCCAATAGATTTGTTGGACAGTCACCTTTAAGAATCATCAATGCAAGTTTTTCAACTAACGCGGATTTACCCACACCAGCATCACCAACAATAACTGCATTATTTTTCTTTTTACGAGAAAGAATTTGAGCAATTCTTTTCACTTCCTTGTCCCTACCAACAACAGGGTCAATCTTACCTTCTTCTGCGAGTTTTATTAAATCTCGAGAAAAATTATCCAAAATCGGTGTATTCGAACCTTTCCTCACTTTCTTAGGATTAACCGTTGGTCCATCATCAAAAAAATCTACTGCCATATTAATAAGTTTTATGTACACAAACATAACATATTATATACTAAAAACCAAACAATAGACAAAATGTCTAATAAATGTTTAAAAAATGTCTAAATGTCTTTTTTAGATATTTTTTTTTATCAATTATTTTTTGTATATTGTAATATAAAACTATAACACCATGTCAATAAAAAAAGAAAAAATCAGTGGAGAAATGATTGATGTTACAATCAATTCTTCAAGTCTTAAGTCAGCATCTTATGACTCATTATCAGAAAGATTAACAATCACATTCAATTCGGGGGTTTCTTACGAATACCGTAAAATCCCAATGTTATTGTTTACTAAATTTAGACTAGCGAAGTCTCAAGGGACGTACTTTAACAAGTTCATCTCTAAAGAGTTTAAATTTAAAAAATTAGATTAAAACTAAACCCCGAGAAATCGGGGTTTTCTTTTTGATATTTATTACATATATTAATCATATGGGAATAACATCAGAAAGAATCGAGGGTAAGATGATACATGTTATCATCAACTCATCAAATTTAAAAGAGGCGTCTTATAATACAGAGACGGAGGACTTAACGGTCACTTTTAATAATGGAACTATTTATGAGTACAATAAAGTTCCTTGGACAAAATTTACTAAGTTTAGACTTGCTGAATCACAAGGAAAACACTTTAATGAAAATATCGCTAAAGGTCATAAATACAAAAAAATAGGATGAGTTTATTTGAAGAATTAATTGAGGATAAGGTTGGAGATGAGAAAATTGTAAAGTCTTTTAAGACTAAAGATACATTATCTGACAATATTTTTGAGGAATCAAAGGGTAAATTCAGTATGCGTGACGACATCAGAAAGGCTCTTATAAAGATTTCTGAAGACTTCATATCAACTTTAGGGATTGAATTTTTCATACACGACATCGTATTAACAGGATCATTATCAAATTATAATTGGTCAAATTATTCAGATGTGGATTTACACATTATTATTGATTTTAAAGAATCAAAATACAATTCTGATATATTAAAAGAATTTTTTGATGCTAAGAAGAATGTTTGGAACGAAAAACATAATATCGTAATTAAAGGATTTGATGTTGAATTATATGTTCAGGATGTTAATGAAGAACATGTTTCATCTGGAGTATATTCAATCTTAAATAATAAGTGGTTAATATCACCAAAAAAGGATAATCCTAAGATTGACGATAAAATGATATTACAAAAAGGTGAAGATTATATGAGGAAAATTGATTCAATTATTGAGAAGGGAAGTAAAGGTGTTGATGTAATTGATGATATTGAAAATATGAGAAAAAAATTAAAATCCTTCAGACAAAGTGGTTTAGATGTAGGTGGAGAGTATTCTTATGAGAACTTAACTTTTAAATTACTAAGGAGAAACGGGTATATTCACAAACTTTTAGACCTTAAAACTAAACTTACAGACAAGAAATTGTCGGTGGCTCAATAAAGAACCTTATTTTTTCCCTATATGTATGTATTTATAGGATAAGAATAAGTATATCTAACAATCAAAAAAAATGGCAGAGATAAAACCCCTAGGCAGTGAAAAACTTAACACAGAAGACAAATTAAAAAGAATTCTTGAGTTAACTTATTTCAACGAAAATAAAAAATCAAATTCATCTACTAAACCTGAATTGGTTAAAGAATCAAAAACAGGTGGAGTGTTTGGTATTATAAAGGAAAAAGACGGTTACTACGTAAAAAGAGGATTGAACGAATCATCATTGGATTACATTGGTGGTATGTTTATGAAAAACAAAAATAAGTTCTCTTCATACGGAGAAGCGTATAAGAGATTAAACTTATTAAATGGTCAAGAAGATTTACAAGAAGCCACAAAATATGTTTTAAAACAAAACAAACCACAAGAAGAAGCACCAATGGCCGAACCTTCAATGGATGCCGCACCTGCACCAAGTATGGAACCCGCTCCTGAGGCTCCGGCACCTGAAGCACCAGCACCTGAGGCTCCATCTAGTGAATTTCCGCCAGCTGATGGTGTAGATATGGCCGGATTAGAAGGTGGTGATTCTGCTAAACGTTCAGACTATATGGCAGAAGCACAAAAATTTGCAGGAAAGTTAGGTCAAGAATTGAGGGATTTACATGATAGAATGGAAAGTGACGATATAAAGTATATTTTAAATATGATTATATCGGCGGTTGATTTAGATAAATTAGATGATGAAGATATTGAAGACATTGCAAAGAAATTTGAACGTGAAGAGGAAGAAGGTGGTGAAATGGATTCAAAAGAACCTGCAATGGAACCATCACCTGAAGCGGCAGCAGAACCAACATCCGATGAAGATTTGGGGGAAAACACAATGTCAGCATTAGATGAGTTCATTAATAATCCAGCACCTGGTGAACAAAAAGAAGTATCGTTAGATGATTTTGTAGATGATACTGATTCTGATTTATCAAAAAGTGCGGATTTAGAGATGGGAAATGATAAAAAACAAAAAGACGAGGAGAAGGAAATAGATTTAGACGAAATTAAAAATGAGATTCATAGAAGTATTGGTCAAACTTTAAGTAAATATTTCAACTAAAATGCATTTAATATATGTCAATGAGATTGGTTCAGATTATAAAGGTCAAAAACAGTATGAATTTGTTTTTAGTGAAAATACTGAAATTGATATGGGGGAATGGTTCATCATTCCTGCTTCGGCTAACCAACAATCTAAATCTCCTGACATCGAATATGTTGATGTAGTTGGGTTATTAAAGAATACGAATTTACAATTAGAACTTATTCAAAACTCCGATTATTTTGGAGTGATTGATGCGGTAGATGGTGTAATTTCATTAGCTTGGGAGAAATTTGATTTTGATTCAGAAAATGAAAGATTATATTTTAAATTTGCGGAATCTTTGGAAAGTGTCACAAAAAAATTAAAACAAAGAGATTATATTCTATTAAAAGAAGATATAAAAATAAATAATTTATGAAAAGAGACGTAATTGTTGGACAACTTATTAAAGAAGGATTTTCTGAAAAAACATTAGTGAATTTCAGTGATAAACAAATTTCTGATTTACATGAAAGAATTGTTGTTGATGCTGACAAATTAAAAACAGACCCAAAATTACAAGCATTAGCTAATGACCCAAACACTGAGGTTGAAGTTAAGGAAGAATTAAAGGGTAATCAAAAGAAACTAGACAAGAATCACAATGGTAAAATTGATGGTCAAGATTTTAAAATATTAAAAGGACAAAAGAAAGAAGTAAGTAAGGATAAAAAATCCAACGTTAAAGAATGGGTTGAAAGTTTAGCTGAAAATAATTTTCATAGTTTCACATCAAAAAATGAAATAATGGAACTTATTCAAAGTAAACTTAATGAATCTGAAGTTATGGAACCACAACACGGTGCTAATGTAAAAAAAGGACATAACGGTATTCCCGAATTTATGACTTATGATGCTATTGTTGGTAACGGTACAAAAACTGCTCCTGCAAAACCAAAAGTTGAACCAGGTACTAAACCTGCAAAACCAAAAACTCCGTTTCAGCCAGGACCTGGACCAAATCCAAAACCAAAGGCATTAAAAGAAAGTAAATAATTTTATTAAATTATGGAATTATCTAAGAAAAAATTGTTATCTTTAATTAAAGAAAATATTAATGAGATGGCAATGGATTTCGATACCCAAGATAGACCTAATAGTGATTTACAAAATAAATTACAACAGGACAACACACCGATAAGTAAGGTTCCTTTACCTAAAACAGGAAAAGAACCGAATCAAAATTTCCAAGAACTATTAGCATCAGAAAGATACAAACAAGTTGTTGAAAATTTAAGGCGTTATGTTCCGGAATTTCAAGGAACACTTACTGGTATGGGTGGAATGGGTCAATTACATCAAATATTGGGAAGAGCATTCTACCGTATAACCGAATTAGAAAGTACACATAAAGAAGAGTTGGAAAGATTAGCAATAGATTTAATCGTTGCTGAAATGGGAATTTCTGAAGATGAAATTGAATTTGACGCTAAAATTATTGGTATGGGAGAAATACCAACCGATGATTTTAATAGAGAAGATGTTAATCAAGAAAATCCTAGTGAGGTTAACGTTGATGATGAAAATGGTGAAGAAGAACAACCCACAATAGAAAATCCTGAACAAGAGGTACAACTATATCAAGATTTAGAACAGCTTAACTTAGAGAGAGCTAAAAGAAGATTAATAAACGCAATGACACAAGGTGCTTCTAAAAGAGGCCATTATATGTATCATTTAGTTGCGGATAAAATTGGAGAAATCACAGG
>Ga0209084_1003131_pt1 | contig 12311 bp, 11 predicted proteins | sample C_130820_MF_Meta_FD_187309 | JGI IMG/M metagenome (GOLD analysis project Ga0209084, IMG submission 187309) | Freshwater microbial communities from Lake Croche, Canada to study carbon cycling - C_130820_MF_MetaG (SPAdes) (version 2) | ecosystem: Environmental > Aquatic > Freshwater > Lake... | reverse complement strand
GGCTTTGCCGGTCAGCACCGGACAAACCGCCATGCCTTCCTGAAATTCTTTTCCCTCGACGCGGATCGTCTTGCCGGTCGGGACGCTGGCAGAGGCCGCGCACAAGGCGAACTCGCCGTTGCAGATCATCAGATCCGCAGCAGACACGCTGACCGGCAGCAACGCAAGGAGGAGCAGCTTTTTCATGGTTATACCTTCAGGACAAGGTGGATGAGCAAAGCAATGATGAAACCCGCAACGGTAAAGCCGATATGCTCAATGCGTTTCAACCGGGCGTTGATGGTGTCGTAGCGCAGTTCGCACACCGCCTCATGCGAAGTTAGACGAACATCCAATTCGTTAGTGGTAGCCATTACGGTACCCGGCTAAATCGGGGCAAGTTGTTTTGTGATTCTTGCGCCACCGGCAATCCAATTAACGCATTACGCAACGTCGGAGACATGGGCGCGTTTGCGTTATAACTGGGTATTGCACGACTTTGCCCCATAGGTGACAGCAAATACTGCTGCGCCGCAAGTTGCGCTGCGCGGGGTGCTACGGCCCCCGCCATAGCGCCAATAGACGCGCCGGGGATCCCGCCAAACAAACCACCTATTAAAGCCCCCCCGCCGCTGCCCAACGAAGCGCCGAGAACACCCCCAGCACCAGGAGTACCACTAGAGCCGGGAGGGGTCATAGTGGGCCGAGAGATATTTGCAAACCGCGCAATTAAATCAAGATCACCACTAAAATACCGACCCCGCGTTTGTAGATCGTTAGCTAATGTTCTTGCGTTAACAGACCCGCCGCCTTCAACAATGGCATCCTCAACGCTGTGGCTGATAGCCATTCGTTGGCGTGACGCACGAAACTGGTCAAGGAGTGCTTGCGCGTTAGGGTTCCCCGCCGTTTGCAAAGCGCGTTCAATTTGGTTTTCCAACGCGTTGCTAATAGCGCGCTGTGCCAACCCTAATTCGTTGTCGCCGCGAGCCATGTTGGCGCGGGACGCTTCGCGCAACGTGCGGGTAGCACCAACAGCATCGCCAGAATTAAATTGCCCTACGCGGTAATTGTTAACCAAATCTGCTACGGGTTGAGGAATTGCGTTCGGAAAAGATCGACCCGGCCCCGTATACGCGGCAAGCACATCGTCCAGCGATTGTGTAAACGCCGCGTCCGTTGCAACGGGGCCAATTCTAGTTATCGGCACGTACCCTGTTTGGTATTCTTGAGCGCGTATGTTTTGCATATTTGCGCGAGTCAGATCGCCATCAACAGGAATCTGCACTGCGCGCCGTGCAAGCCGATCAGTTTCTGGTTGGCTCCGCGAGGCCGCTTTTTGCTGCAACGCCGTTTTCCCCGCCACCCGTTCAAGCAACACGTTTTGGCCGCTAGGCGTAACACTGCCAGGTGTTGTAACAAGCCCTTCGCTTTGTCCTGCGCGTATGGTTAAGTCTCTAACGGCGTTTTGGGATCGCTGCATATCCAACTGCACTTGTCTTGCTTGCGCTGCGGCAGCGGTTGCCGACGGTATTGCTATAGAAGTTAACGCACCCGCTACAGGGCTTCCAGTAGCCTCAGTTACACCTTGCCCTGCCGCGCCGCCAACCAAACCTATGCCGCCGCTACGAAGGAGTTCCGCGCCCGTGCGGGCTGGCGATAACATCGCGCCCGTAGCGGCTTGCAAGCCTACATCCAACACCCGTTGCCCTTGCGTCATGTTGTCAGTAGGACTAATCAACCCGCCCCGACGCAGCATATTCGTGACCCGTTCAGGGGGCGCGGTTACTTCTGGCACTAAATTCTTAAACCCTGCTCCTGTAAGCAGAGCGCCCGTGCCCATTTTGGCTAGATTTATTACGTTTTGCGGGGCGTTGAGAAGCGTATCCGCAACGCCGCCAAGTGCTTTATACGGCGCGCTGGTTACCACCGCCATCGTAGACGGCGGGCGGCGTTCTGCCGGTATCTCAGTAGTTTGCTTTGTTAACATGGTTAACGTGGCATCAGATAACGATGACATATCGCCCGAAGCAATCGCCGTTAATTCCGCGTCGGATAGCTTAGTTAGGTCGAGTGCCATAATTATCTCGGTGTCCCTTTACGCCGCGCAATTTCGGCGGCGGCGGCGGATGGAAGATCTGTGGGCGTTGTTTTTGCCGGTGTAGCGTATTGTTTAAGTTCTGGGCGGTCAAATATAGACCGGCCCCCAGCGCCGTCTTGCCACGCTTGTTCCGCGCCTTTAAGCGTATCGTTTTTATTTTCCCATTGCGTAAAGAAAGCGTGCTTATCTATTGTTTGTTTGTTCAACGCCCGGTTTACAGAAATTAAAAATCTATTGGCTTCGGGTGTGTTGCCGAGTCTAAAGCCTATCTCGTCAAGACGCTTAAAGTCATTTTCGGTTTGCACACCTTTTTGCGCCAGCATACGATCATTTGTTGCTTGCCGTGATTGTGATAAAAATACCTGCGCGTTTGTGGCAAATTTTGCAGCTTCAGGAACTCCAAGCGCTGCTAAAACTTTTGCCGCTGCCGCTTGGGTTTCGGTGCTCCAATTTGTGTTAAACCCAGAATTCAAAATCTTTTCCGCCGTATCCAAATTAGGCAACGTGCGACGCGCCGTATTTGCCTCGTCACCTAGCTGCTTGTATTCCTCAACGCGCAACTTACCTATTGCTTCACGTTCCGACCCCCGTATTTTTTCGTTTGTTTCAAATCGGGTAAGTTCTTGTTTTGGGTTAGCGGGCGCAGCGCCTGACTGCGTAGTAACGGGTAACGGCGCGGCGCTAGGAACAATTACGGGTGGCGACACGTCTCTAGGAGCCATTACGGGGGCAGGAGGCACCGTACCGCCCTGCGGAAGTAGCCGTTGTTGTGCGCCAAGTGCTTGGGGCAATACGTTTTGTATTACGCCAGTAACAGGGTTAGGCTTTTGCGCCGCAACCGCAACGGATGGGCTTACTTCTATGTTTCTTGACGGCAGTACTTCTTTTCCGTAACTGGGGCTATTTGGGTTTTCGTCTATCCAAATCATTCGCCCCTGCAAATTAACTTGTTTAGGCTTAGGCGCGGCAAACTCCAATTGCTTGGCGGGTTCTAACATGCGTAGTAACGTGGCGCGTTTCCAATCGGTAAAAGTTTCTGGCGTTAAACCTTGGCGCAACCGGTCTGCGGTTGCTTGGTCTATAGCTTTGCTTAAAAGGCGGGCATCAATAGCTGCGTTAGCGGAATCCGCGTCAGAAAACCCTGCGATTTCTACGATAGTTTTATTTTTGGCCTCATCGCGTAGCTTTTGTGTTTCTGCGTCAGTTTTTGCTATTGTTCCCGGTATGGCGCCCGTTCTCGCTTGTGTATAGGCTATATCAACGGCGTTTTTATTCGCCTCCTGTTGAGTTTTATACGCAGCCAGTCCAGAAGCGCCAAAACGCATAGCGGTTCCGATATCCAACTTAAAGCCCGGCTGACGCACCGCGTCGTATAGTTGGTTTTGCATTTCATCTTCACGCCGCGCTTTGCTCAAGGTGTACTGCGACAAGGCGTTCTGGTTCTCTTGCGCCCTAGCCGCCGCCGCTTGATCCATGCCGGTGACAAACGCATTGCCAACGCTTTGCGAACCTGGCGGGGTCAGTAGTCCAAAGTTAAGTTCAGCCATGATTTATCCTAAGCGGTGGGGGTGGCGTAAGGGTCATAGCTACCAGGCCCTGTAGATGAACCGTTTAACGGCGTGTACCCAGAGTTTCCGTACCCACCAGCAAGTTGCGGCCCGTACATCCGGCCCAACACGTTAGCTGCACCGCCATAGGCTGAGTTGCGTATCCCCGCAGCGGCCAACGCTGCGTTGCCGGTATTGGCGGCGCTACCCATTAGAGATGTGCCGATGTTACCGGCCATGTTTGCGCCTTGTGCGCCAATCTGGTTAGTTGCCGTTTGACCCGTTCCAGAAACACCGGACAATCGGTTAAAAAGAGAGTTTCGTTCGCCCGTGTTGGCGTTGAATCCGGTTACATAACGGTTGAATGCGTTGTTATATTCTTGGCTGCCCATGCCTTGCCCAAACTCCGTTGCGCCTTTAATACCTGCGCCCGATATGCCCATGCCTTTTGCTGCCATTGACGCGTTTACAGCACGCATTCCTTGGTCAAACCGGAACCCGTAGCCTGGGTCAGCGTTCTGGTCATACTGGAAATTAAACGGCGTTGCTGCGCCAAACTCACCGCCGTAGCCTACGCCAGCCGCCAACCGATTAACCGCGCCAGTGCCAGCAGCAAGGTACGGCGCTTGGTCGGCGCGGTTTTGGTCGTACTGTCGGCGCTGTTCGGCAATGGACGCGGCAGAGGCTTCCCCCGACGCTTGGGCAGCGGTGCTAGCTGCGTCAGACGCGCCTTGGGACGCAAGATACCCGCCAAGAAGCGCCGTGCCGCCAAGAAAAAGTCCTGTAGCTGATATACCGAAAGCCATGATTTATCCTTTTAATTGGTTACTTGCAGCAACCGTCAACAACTGTTTATTTTTAGCGCCGCCCAGTAATTCATCTGCTGTTGATTCGGTAAGTTCTTCTACCAGTTTATCTAAATCCGTTTCCGTAGTAGCGTGGATCGTAGTCCAAACTGCTTCCGAAATAGCAAAAATAGCCCGTTTTGCACCTGGTTGCGAAATAAGCGTTGCTGGTGCCGCCAACTCAATAACACCTTCGTCACTGACAACCCTGACTTGGCCTTTAGACAATATGCTCAGATGGCAAGTTTTATGTACCGCGCCAGTTAGCACAACGCCAGCGGGGATGGTCATTTCTCTGGCGTAGACGTTAGGTGCAAAAATGTTACGAACAGGGCAGTCAACTTGCGGTAATTGCTCAACCATCTGTTCTAGCTGATTGACCTTGTTTCGCATGTCCAAGCAACCGTCGTTAAACGTCAGATCGGATAGCGCCAGCGAACGCCGGTAATCAATGGTGATCTCTTGGTCGGCAGCAATATCCGCAAGCGCAACCAGATTCAGATTGCCGTTGTCGAGCAGGATCATGGTTGCGTTAGGCGTGGCGGAATGGTTTGTATATCTGCCAGCTTGCGTCCTACGACCGGATACTCGGGCGGGGCATATCAGTTCGCCCTCACGTTTAGGCTCAGTCAGGAACAACCCTTTGCCTTCAATAGCAGACGCGGCCACGTTTACAGGCGCGTCAGCCAAAAATAAAACATCGGCGGTAAACTCCGATATTTGCCGGACAGTTTCAGGCAAAAGATTTGCCTCAACTAAAAACAAGTTGAAATCTTTATGGTCTGCGGCACTAGTTGTGGAATTCAAATCCACTAGCTAACCTCCCGCCCACTTGCGCGGATGTTGATGGCCGTGGCCGTTCCAGCGATGGTGGAGATAAACCCGCTTGCCATCAGCACCTGGCCGACAATCTCGGGAAAAGTGTACACCTCAGACGCGGCCAAAGTCTTGGTCTTGGTAATCAAGTTCTGGTTGCCCGCCGTGTCTGCCGCCGTGACCAAGTTAACGCTCAGGGTCGCTGCCGTGGCGCTGAAGTTGGTCGCGGTAAACTTGTCGATGATTGTGGTGACGTTGGTCGCGGTGTATTGCGTGGTTTGACTGTTCTCAGCGGTCTTGGCCGGAATCAGCACTTTTACGGTGACGGTCATTTTAGACGCTCCTTACGGTTACTCGGTCGCCAACGGAAAGGCCGGTGGCAAACGTGATCGTGGTGCTGTTGGTTTCGGTGTAGTCCACGTTGTACTCCTGAACCAGACCATTACGCGCCACAATCGCGCTGCCGCCCGTCGTGTACGGCAAAACAGTAAACACCGTTTGCCCTTGCGTAGCGACAACCGCAGGCTGCATAGATCCTAGACCAGCGTTGACGATGTTGTCGGTCGTGTAGACCAAAACGTCGGCTGATGTTTTCAAAACAAACTTATACGAACCCGCCCCTAGCCAAACCGAAGCGCGGCCTGCCGAGTCCAAGATCACGGGGTTTGCGTTTGCGACAGTTCCCGCGTAGGTCGTATAGGTCGCAAGCGGCGTAGTGGTTCCAGCCGCGTAGGTGTACAGCTTACCCCCCGCTAATGGCGCTCCGTTAGCGTCGATAAACTGTAGAAAGGGAACGGGTGAAATTGTAGCCATTATCGGGTTCCTTCTATTGCAAAATGCGGGGGTAGTTGAGCGGTAATATTCATTTCGCTATGGTGCGGTGTGCCATACAACTTGTGCGCCAACCTGTCTCCATTTAGTCCCAATATACTTAAATGAGATAGTTGATATTTTATTGGCAGTATTTCCGGTATCTGACCATGTTTGACTTGCATCATATACAGATGACCAAGTTACAGTTCTTGCTCCTGTGCCATCTTGAATCAATAGAAACGTCATCGTTTGCCCTTGGTACGGCCAAGTTACAGTTCCAATGGTCAAATTTCCGGTCAATGTAATCTGAATAAATTCTCCTAGTGTTGGGTTTGGGGTAACGGAGGCAGCATAGGTAAGAATCTGTGCGCCAAAGTTTGTTGCTTGCACAAAGTTAGATAGCGCAGCAGAGTTGTCTATTATTTGGTATTGACTTAGCGTTGATTGCGGCCCAAGTGAGTTGTCTTGGGCTATGTTGTTTGCTGTCCCCGCGCCAAGGCTTATTGAACTTCTAAAAGACGATGCCGCCGCAGAAGCGCCAAAATAATTTCCGATAACCAAGTTGCCATTTGCAGACGCGGTATTGCCCGCAACAATAACCATGTCATAGAGAGTTCCGGCAGTTCTGCCATTACCTTCTAGGTAGTTATTAGAAATAATGTTGTTAAATCCATCAATAAGATACAAACCTTCGTTAAACGCGCTGGCTATTCTATTGCCGCTAATAATGTTTGCCGAAGGAATCATGTTCGCGTCCGCAGATTGCAACAAAAATCCATTTGCCCCCGCGCCTTCAAATTGGTTGCCCATAATCGTGCAGTGTTGAATTTTGCCCGTGCCAGTAAAGCAGTGTGAATTGGCCGTTGCTGCGTCAGGGCCATTGAATACGTTATTTGCGATTACGCAATTTGTAATAAGATCGCCAGCCGTTAAACCAGTATTCATTGACATTGGCCCGAGGGTAGACCCTACTGCATAATTGCCTGTAACTATGCATTGCGTTGACCCGGCGGATAGATAAATGCAATGTCGCCCAAACGTACCTGGGCTAAATATATTGTCAGCAATAATGGTTCCAACTGCCCTGACATTTAGTACACCATAGCCGCCATTCGTTGGCCCATAAGCGTCCAAAAATAAGTTGCTGTGAATATTGTTACGTTTTGGATTGGTTACTGCGCCAGCTACAGTATCAAGGAGCCTAATACAGATGTTGAACCCGGTAAACGTATTGTCGTGTATGTCGTTCTGATCTGATTGGTCTAAATCTATTGCGATAGTCGGGTTCACGGTATCGGTTGATGCTGTTGAAACAAACCGAAACCCAGACACCTCATTACCATCGGCAGTAGAAGGAAACTTTAACATCTGGAAATTAGCTGTTGCTGTGGTGGTTAAGACGGCCTTATCGCCGATAAGTTTTTTGTTCGCATAAACCCCAGTTATAGATGTCGTAATTAGGTACGTTCCAGCAGGAACAATTACGGTTGCACCAGCGGCAAGCGCAAGATTAAACGCTGCGCCACTATCAACGGCTCCAGTATTGTCAGCGCCATAATCCAGTACGTTAACTGCTGCGCCTTTGATCTGACTGAAGTTAATCTTCGTAGTCATTTTTCACCTATACAATGTAAGTTGCCGAGAAACGAATACGAGATGTATTTGCAAAATTTGTGTCGTTAAGATTAGACACCGACCCCGCCGCCGTTATCTGTTGCAGTTGAACTAAATTTGTATCCAAATACGCTTGCGGAACATCAGCAAACGAAATAGTGGAAAGATGCAGGGTTACCGGGACATAATTAGAATATGTAGCATTCACGTTAAAAGGTAGCCCGTATATTTCAGCAAGCCCCGTAGATACGCCTTTGGCGGTCAAAATAATAAACCCTGTGAGGTTAACTTGACTACCAATCTTGGTGTAAAACCCCGTAGATACAGAAGCAATAAGTCCGATTGCATTTCCGCCAAACTTTAACGCTGGAGTCCACGACCCTTCTTCGTAATCATCCAGCGTATTCACATCGGCTACTGCTACCGCTGTGGCGGGAAATGCTAGACCCCCAGCACCGGGCGTTGCCCCACCTACAGCGGCCCCTGTGCTGGCCTTCATCGTAGTGAAAGACCCAGTGGTCGGCGTTGTAGCCCCCACCGTCCCGTTAATGTTGATGCTGGCGGTGCCGGTAAGGTTCGTGACGGTGCCGCTGGACGGAGTGCCAAGAGCGCCGCCATTGACCACAAACGCGCCTGCCGCCCCTGTATTGACTCCCAGAGCGGTGACAACGCCCGTCCCGGTGGTTATGGTAGACGGAGCAACACCAGCACCGCCGCCTTGCACCAGCGAACCCGCCGCAAGAGCCGCAGATGTAGCCCAAGTTGACGCGCCGGAGAAGTAAGGGATGCCGCCGCTAGTGCCTGCCACCGTTAAAGCAAGAGTCCCGTTTGTAACGATTGGCGAACCGCTAACCGAAATTAAACCACCCGTAAATGATTGCGCTACGCTGGTAACCGTTCCGATACCAGCAGGAGTCGCCCATGAACCATCGCCGCGCCAAAAAGTCAATGCTGACGCGCTAGTTCCAGAGTTCAAGTTGGTGACGGGCAAATTTCCTGTGACCTGCGTTGCCAGACTGACACCGCTCAAAGCGCCGCCTAGTGTCAAACTGCCGGTGCTGGTAACGGTTCCGGTCAGGGTAATGCCATTGACGGTTCCAGTACCGCTAACCGAGGTTACCGTGCCGCTGCCCTTGTTGTTGAACGTAGTCCAATCGGTGCTGGTTAGGTAACCGTTTACCGACGTTGTGGCGGCGGGCATTGAGATCGCTGGCGTTGTGCCGCCCGACGATACAACGGGTGCGGTTCCGGTCACGCTGGTTACCGTGCCTTGCGGATTGGCAGCGGTTGTGATGCTGGTGACCCGCCCGTAGGTATCGATGGTAACCACGGGGATAAGCGACACAGACCCGGTAGTGCCGGGTGTAGCAATGCCAGAAACCAGATCAATGACAGGCGTAGTCCCGCCTGTACTAGTAATCCGTCCTGCGGTGCCTGTAACACTTGTAACCGTTCCACTTCCTTTATTATTAAACGTAGTCCAATCTGTGCTAGTCAAGTAGCCATTTACAAAAGTCGTAGCCGCCGCCATGCTGATGACAGGAGTCGTTCCGCCTGACGAGACAACCGGGGCCGTCCCTGTAACGCTTGTCACAGTACCGCCCGATCCGGTCGCGGACAGCGTTCCAGCCGCAAAGGAAACACCTGTGCCGATGGTGACGTTGCTAAACCCGCCCGCCGCGTTTCCGTACAGGATTGAGGAGCCGCTGGTTGCTGGGGCGTAGTCTGTGCCGGATACCGCTGCGCTGATCGCTGTGCCGTTGCCTTTCAGCAGGCCGGTAATGGTCGTAGAGAGCGTGATTGCCGGGGTTGTTGTCGCAGTCGCCACCGTCCCCGCCAGCCCGTTGGCGGACACCACAGACACGCCCGTAACGGTTCCGCCGCCATCAGTAGACCATGTAGGCGTTCCAGCGCCGCCGCTAACCAAAACCTGGCCCACCGTTCCCGCTGGACTAACCGCCAACGCGGATCCAGTGCCGTAAGTTATACCGCCCGCTGTTGGGCTTCCGTCCAGGTTGTAGTTGGCGATGGTGCCTGTCTGCACGACCGGCTGGAGGTACGCCCCTTGGATAGCGGCTTCGGCGTTCTCAAACCTCGCCATCATCGACATCAGTTGCGCGGTGTCAAGGGTCTTTAAGAAGTCGCCCGATTGATCCTCATACTGCGGGGCGATGTTCTGGTTTATCTGGATCAGCAACTCGGTCAAGTCGGGCTGGTTGGGGGGCCCAAGCTGCAATTCATCCAACGTGGTCGGATTACCACCGCTGCCGGTCAAAATGAATAGGTTAAGGAAGAACCGATACCACTCCCGCGCCATCAGCCCGGTGCGCTCGTCAATAAACGGCACCCGAGGCGCGGGGATGTTGGTGATGTTGAGGCTATTAGCCACTAGCTACTCGTTGGGGTAACGAACAATTCCGCGCCCATGATGGCGATCTTGACTGGGTCTGTCTGCGACACCTCGTACACGCGGTCGCGGATCTTGTCCGTCATTCCGAGCCGCCGCCAGATAGTGCGGTAACCGTAATTGCCGATCGCGCCCATCGACTTCCAATGCTCGTTTGACCAGGTGTGACCTCCGTCATCCGACCAACGCAGCATGACTTGCGGGTCGCTACCTTGCCCGGTATTAAGGCCCACACCCGTTTCCGCGTCCAACTGTAGGCTATGGTGCGCGGTGCGTTTCAAGTTGTTTTGACCTGTCTGCAACGCTCTCCATGACCGCAGCCACTTCTGGATCTGGCCGTCGTCAGCGTAAACATCAAGATCAAAGGCGTACAGTCGCCCGTCCGCGTAGTCGCCCACCACAACCTCGTCGTTGAACGACATCTGGCAATTGCTGCGATGTCGCACGAACTGCCCGTTCTCAAATCCAGCGCGTTCATGCCACAAGGTGGTGGATACGTCATAGACCCAAGTAGCCTGCGCCGACGGGAAAATCAGCACATAGAACGGATGGCCGTCCTGCTGGTAGGTGTAGGCAATCGCATCGGTGATGTTGCCGTAGCTTTGAATTGCGTATTCCACCGCGTTGGTCGAGATCCGCGCTGGTGTGTAGCCGTTAGCCCGGTAGACAATCCCGCGCCCCCGAGCGTCCGAGCCTAGCCAGAACACGCTGTTGTCAAGTTTCGCTACAGAGTACGCGGCCTCGCAGCCCACTTCCATGAACGCGCCTTGAATCCGCGCTAAGGGAAAGTCCGGTGTCCCCGCGTCATACCAGACTTCAACGCTGGTGGTGCCAAACAGGAAGATTTCGCGGTGATCTACGATCAGCGCAATTACGTTGTCTGGGTAGCCTTCCGCGCTGGCAAAATCCAACGGGTTAATGGAAGTCCCGTCGTACAAAGAGGTTACCCAAAACTTCTGCGAGTCTGGCTCGTTAAATACAAAGTACCCGTCAAGGTAGCCAACTGATCCAGCGCCGGGGAAGTCTACGTCCGTAATCTGAGCAAACACCGCCGTAGATACGTTGTAGATAAATCCGTCAGGGTTGCAAGCGATGAATATTTGCGTTCCGTTATCCGCCATGCTCACGGGGCCAGTGCCAGATACGGTGCCAATCAAGGTTGCAGTGTAGTTCGTGGATAAACTATAAAACCCGCTTCCAGATACCACATAGGCTACGCCATTCGTTACCCACAGGCCGCGTATAGGGCCACCGCCAACTGTCGCAAGCACCCGAAGGCCAGGACACCGCAACAGGAATCCCGCTTCCTTTCCTCCGCTACCCTCTGGGATAGCTTCTGGAAAAAGATTGACCATGCGGTTGTCTGCCCCGTTGGTTGACCGAGCAACATAACTACCGCCGAGGATGGGCGTTTTCAATTAGTAATTGCCACTGTAGATATTGAACCGCTGGCGGGTTGCCACGATGCTGTACGGCAGGCTCATTACATCGTCGGGGTTGTTGATCCGCTTGATGTTGCGCTTGGAGGACATTGCAATCCGTTGCACCGTTGCAGGCGGCTCCACGCCAAACTCGGCAGCGATCTCACACGCAAGGTTAAACCGGAACGCACGAAGGTAGCCTGGCGGGATCACCAACGTGGTTGCCAGAGTCGCCGGTTCGACCAACTCGGTGACGCTGATGAAGTGCCACTCCAGCGCCTTTGTCGGCACGGGGTAGATGTACATGTCCATATTGGGCATGTCCATGTTTACCCAGATCACCTGCGGATAGGTGCTGGTGACGGTCTTTACCGCGATCCCATCGTATTGCTGCTGGTTGATGATCTTGATGCCAAAACTAATGTTGTTGCTTGGATCTCGGAAGTACGTTGCGTCATCCAGTAACACGGGTCGGTTGCCAACAAAGTTGCCAGTTGGCCCAATGGTTCTGGATTTGGTAGACGCAGGCCAGGTAAACACTTGGTCTTGCGTTGAGAACACGGACAGGCGTTCAGCCGACCAGCTATCCAGCATCTGGTTCAGCGCAGTCAGCGCGTCATCGGAAGTCGCCGCAGAAGGCGTTTCCCCTTCGGCAAGTTGACCGATAAGGCGCAACGCTCCGTTGATCTGGTCGCCAGCGGAAGTGGTCATGCCGCGAGTTCCTTACGCGGTCGCCCGCGAGGTTTAGCCAGTTCGTTCAGCACGGGT
>Ga0209084_1003130_pt1 | contig 12313 bp, 15 predicted proteins | sample C_130820_MF_Meta_FD_187309 | JGI IMG/M metagenome (GOLD analysis project Ga0209084, IMG submission 187309) | Freshwater microbial communities from Lake Croche, Canada to study carbon cycling - C_130820_MF_MetaG (SPAdes) (version 2) | ecosystem: Environmental > Aquatic > Freshwater > Lake... | reverse complement strand
AAACGAGTGATAAGTCGAGCAACATCACCGGTATAGATATGAACATTCTCTTTTCCGGCAAAGTTGCGAGCAGCATCTGCGGTTGCACTCTTGCTTCCTTCAACGATATCAACAGAACCGCTTTCGCCAATCTGCGAAAGGAAGCTTGCTGCAAAGAGTCCGACTCCCCCGTATAAATCCAACACGTGATCGCCTTCGCGCAGCAGTGCATATTGCAGTACAGCATGGGTCAGAACGCGTGGAGCATCCTTATGGCTCTGCCAGAAAGATTTCTGACTTACTTCAAAAGAGTTCTCGCCGACTGTGTAGTGGGCTGTATCTGGGCCATCAGTAATACGTAACGGTGATTCGTCGCCAGAAAGTGCAGTCGCAATCGTACGTTCGCCTGTGTTGGAGATTGTGATTTCAACGCGTTGATCACCTTTAGCTCCGCGCTGTGCAAGTTCAGAGAACTTCATCTCAGGAACGAGAATTCTGCAATCATCGACGGGGATAATCTTGTGGCTGCGCGCCTGATAGAAACCAAAGGCACCGGCCTTTGTTGTTACTGCAGCACATCGGGTGCGCCAGCCTAAAGGCCCGCTCACTTCTTCGACATCGACATCAATATCCATCTTGGCAATGCGCGCAAATTGCTCGGTGATCACATCGCTTTTGAGATTACGTTGACGTGTAAGAGATATATGTTGAAAATCGCAGCCTCCACAACCATTGCGATGTGCAAATCTGCACGGCGCACTGACTCTGTCAGGTGAAGGCGTAATGACGTCAACTACATCTGCTCGATTGAATGAGGAGCCCGTGCTTGTGATCTCGATATCGCACTCTTCGCCCGGTATCCCATGGCGAACAAATATGACGGCGCCTTCATATCGAGCGATGAAATGGCCGCCGTGGGCTACCTTTTCAATTGTCACCCGTATCTTCTGCCCCACTACGAGGGATGTTCGCTTTGTAGATGACATAACGGCTAGCCTAGTCGAGTTCGGCTTAATGGAGATTTTTTGCGTAGGCAGTAGTAAGTTAGTCCTGTGCATGTAGTCATCATGGGTTGTGGTCGAGTCGGTTCTTCTCTCGCGATTGAACTTGAGGCAGCTGGCCATTCAGTTGCAGTCATTGATCAATCCAAGGAAGCATTTAGGCGCCTCGGCGCAGATTTCAAAGGTCGCACAGTTACAGGTGTTGGCTTTGACCGTGACACTCTCCTCGAAGCTGGCATCGAGGGCGCAGAAGCTTTTGCAGCCGTCAGTAATGGAGATAACTCAAATATTCTTGCAGCCCGCGTTGCTCGTGAAAGTTTTGGCGTAACCAATGTTGTCGCTCGTATCTACGATCCAGGTCGCGCAGAAATTTATCAGCGCCTCGGTATCCCAACTGTTGCCACTGTAATTTGGGCTACGGATCAAATCCTGCGTCGCATAGCACCAGGAGGTGCGCGCTCTGAATGGCGTGATGCAACCGGAACAGTTCAACTCGTTGAAGTGCATCCACATCTGGACTGGTACGGCAGACCAATCTCTGAACTTGAAAGCGCTACCCAATCTCGCGTTGCCTTCCTGACACGTCTTGGTGAGGCCCTTATTCCTGAAGCCCATACCGTGCTCCAAGATGGCGATCTCGTTCATATGACTATCCGTGACGAGATTCTTGCTACTGCAGAAGCAGTCCTAGCGAAGGGTCCAGTGAATTAGTAATGAGAATTGCAATCGCAGGAGCTGGCAACGTAGGTCGTGCAATCGCACGCGAACTTCTTGATAATGGACATCAGGTTCTTCTCATTGACCGCGACCCTAAAGCACTCAAAATTGATTCAGTGCCAGATGCTGAGTGGTTGATGGCTGATGCATGTGAAATCGCAGCTCTCGATAATGCTCAGCTCAATATGTGCCAAGTGCTAGTTGCGGCAACGGGAGATGACAAGGTCAATCTCGTAACTGCGCTCCTTGCAAAGACTGAGTACGGAGTTCCTCGCGTCGTAGCGCGCATTAACCATCCAAAGAATGAATGGCTCTTTGATCAATCATGGGGCGTCGACGTTGCTGTATCAACGCCACGCATTATTGCTGCCCTCGTTGAAGAAGCAGTCAGCGTCGGCGATGTTGTAAGGCTCTTCTCATTCCGTAAAGGTCAAGCAAATCTTGTCGAACTTACTCTGCCTGATTCTTCAACATGTATTGGAAAGACAGTCGGTGAAGTTGAACTTCCAGAAGATGCATCCCTTGCTGCAATAGTTCGTGATGGTCGAGTAATTGCACCTTCACCAAGTGATGTATTTATTGCAGGAGATGAACTTCTCTTTGTTGCTTCCACAACTGCCGAAGACCTGATTAAGGGCTGCTTTATTGCTCAGTAGGTAGCTTTGGTGCGTTCTTGAGCACTAGCCATGAACCATATGCAGTTGCAATAAAGAGTGGATATCCCATTGCTAGATTAACGCTTCCGAGTAAATTGAGATTTCCGCTTCGGTAAATCGGATATTGCACAGCGATACGTGTAAAGAACATAAGAACCCAGAGCCAGCTCGCCCTCATATATGCGCGCTTACGTTCTGGATGGTTGCGCCACTTAAGGTTCTCTCCAAGAATCGGCCCCAACATCAGTCCAAGTACCGGCCACCCTGCAAGATTGGCAATTAAATAGACGCTTCCATAACCTAAATTCGTCAGCAACTTTGGAATATAGACATCACTTGGATTACCGGTCTTATTGGCAAACCAGGCACAGACAAGTACTCCGACTAATCCGGAGAGCGCATGTTGCAAGGTATCGCGCCTGATAAGTCGTATCAGAGTTAAGAGTCCAGAGATTGCCACAGAAGCTAAGAGCGCAGAATGTAGGTGGTGCGTGATGTTAAATGTAAGAAGAAAGATTATTGAAGGGATTCCCGAATCAATGAGACCTTTTCTTCCGCCAAAAGCGCTAAGGACTTTGTCGCGATCTTCCCGAGCACTCATTGACGACCTGTCGAGCCAAAGCCACCAGTGCCGCGACCTGAACCTGGCAATTCTTCTACCTCAATAAACTCTGCACGTTCAACTTTCTGAAAGACAAGTTGGGCAATGCGATCACCGCGTTTAAAGGTGATGCTCTCCTTGGGATCATGATTAATCATGATGCATTGCAATTCTCCGCGAAATCCCGCATCGACTGTGCCAGGCGCATTGACCATGGTGACGCCATGTTTAATCGCAAGTCCAGAACGCGGGTGAACGAGCGCTACATACCCGTCTGGCAATGCAATGGAAATTCCGGTTGGTACAAGTGCGCGTTCTCCAGGTGCCAAGGTAATGTCGATACGAGAGACGATATCAGCACCAGCATCTCCCCCTTTAGAGTATTGCGGCAGCGGAAGATCTGGATCAAGGCGAGTAATAAGAACGTGAAGATTGCTCATGGGTTGATATCAAACTCGGGATCAACAAATCGCAGTACATCAGGATTTTTACGAAGTTCTTCAAGGTAATCAGCCGGTGCGTTTTCGAGGAAGTGCTTCATGGGAACGATGACAAAGAGGGATGCCGCACGAACTGCAACTTCACCATCTGGTCCACCTAAACGACCTTCAGCCTCAGAGTAAACCTTGCGATTTACTTGTCCTGTGATGCGCGCTGTGATGTAGAGCTTTGTTCCGATAGGTACTGGCTTAAGAAAATCTGTCTCAAGTCGAGCAGTGACAGCGGGTGCTCGTAAAAGCCACATGAGTTTTCCTAGCGCCTCATCAAATGCAAGTGAGAGTAAGCCACCATGGGCCAGTCCCGGAGCGCCTTGATGATCTTGCGTCACAGTAAATTCAGCGGTGATATCTGCGCCTTTGCCGACATGCGCAACCAGGTGCAGACCTGTGGGATGTAGTTCGCCACAACCAAAGCAATGTTTGAAGTGAGAAGGAATCTGCGTACCTGTTGCAGGTGATTGCGGGTGGCGTTCTGGGATCAACGCACCTGTTGGTGGCGTAGTGCTAGCAACGCGACTCATGAGGCAAGGTTACTTGATGAAATGCAAGATAGCCTAGACCTCGTGAGCAAAGCAGATGTGATGTGGCGAGAAGTGATACATCCTCCAATATGGCTCTTGGCCTTTATCTATTTTATGTTTCTATCACTCGTTCTGGCGGTGTGGGCAGCTTTTGATATTCACACCACTGTAATTGTCTGGATTGGCCTTACTCTCCTTCTCATCGCTATCGCGGTAAAGATGAGAAGTGAAATCACAATCGATAACCACGAGTTACGCATTGGGAGAGCTCATATCGAGCTAAAGTACTTGGACACAGTTGAACTTCTTACACCGGCGCAGATTCGTCTCTTAAGAACTCGAGATGCAGATCCGGCAGCTTATCTGGCGATAACTTTCTGGATATCAACAGGAGTGAAGATCACGCTGAAAGATTCGCGCGACTCCACTCCGTATTGGTTGGTCAGTGCAAAGAAATCAGAAGAGCTTAAGAACACTCTTTACAAATTGCTTTAGCGCCCTCACCCTTTGCAAGCTGGGTAATGTGGTGAATCAAGAAACAACGTGAACACGTAAACTCATCTACCTGCACAGGAACAACTCGGACTGCTAGTTGTTCACCAGATAGATCTGCTCCTGGAAGTTCAAGATTTTCTGCAGCTTCCGCCTCATCGACATCGATCTGTCCTGATTGCGCATCAACACGTTGGGCTTTGAGTTCTTCTAACGATTCCTCGTGAAGCTCCTCGTCGGTCTTTCTTGGTGTGTCGTAATCTGTTGCCACTTCTCTCACCTCGCTTCCAAATAACTCGTATCAGCGGGTGAACTTACCCGTCATGCGCGAATAGTTGCGCATTCCTTGCTGTATAGACCATACAACCGTCGGCGTGTCGGGTTTATTCCTGCTTTGCAGTAGCTATTTCAATCGCTTTTGCCAACCCACCATCGACATAGGCATGGATGGCGGTTCCTTCGGCGAGATGTTCCTCACTGAGAATTTCACCTTTCTCATGGATTGCGCTGACAAGATCTCCTCGGTTATATGGAATTACAGTTGTGATCTCAACGCTTGGATGGGGCAGTGATTTTTCAATCGCATGGATAAGGCCCTCAATTCCAAATCCAGAACGCACAGAGAATGCGTAGCTATTTGGTTCTTTGCGCAAAATTTCCATAACAACGTCGGGGCTGGCGATATCAACCTTATTGATGGCGATAATCTCAGGGATATCTCCCCCTCCAATGTCATTGATAACTTCGCGCACTGCTCGAATCTGTTCAAATGGATCTGAGTGTGAGCCATCTACAACATGGACGATGAGATCAGCTCCGGAGACCTCTTCGAGAGTTGATTTGAATGCATCGACAAGTTGATGTGGCAGATGGCGCACAAATCCCACTGTGTCTGACAGTGTGTAGACGCGACCTTCAGCTGTTTCACACTTACGCACTGTTGGATCAAGAGTTGCAAAGAGCGCATTTTCAACAAGGACACCGGCGCCTGTTAGATTATTGAGCAATGAAGACTTCCCCGCATTTGTATACCCAGCAATTGCAACAGATGGAATATTGAAACGCTTACGCTCTTGTCGTTTAGTATCGCGAGAGACCTTCATCTCAGCTATCTCGCGACGCAACTTCGCCATCTTGTCGCGGATGCGGCGTCGATCTGTCTCTATCTTTGTCTCACCTGGTCCACGACCACCAATACCTGCACCACCTGCTGCTCGACCACCGACTTGGCGGGAGAGTGAATCTCCCCAGCCACGAAGGCGCGGCAGAAGATAGGCAATCTGTGCAAGCTCTACTTGCGCCTTACCTTCTTTACTCTTTGCATGTTGAGCGAAGATATCCAGAATCAAAGCCACGCGATCAACAACTTTAACTTTTAACTTATCTTCCAAAGTCCGCAGCTGCGCAGGTGAGAGTTCACCATCGCAGACGACTGTATCCGCACCTGTTGCTACGACAATCTGGCGAAGTTCCACGAGCTTTCCAGAACCGATGTACGTTGCAGGATCTGGTTTATCGCGACGTTGAATCAACGCATCAAGAACTTCAGAACCAGCAGTCTCGGCCAGCGCTTTAAGTTCGGCCATCGAGTTATCTGCCATCTCGGCAGTTCCTTCTGTCCAGACACCTACGAGGACAACGCGTTCCAGTTGAAGCTGGCGATACTCGGCCTCTGAAATATCTTGGAGTTCAGTAGAGAAACCTTTAATGCGGCGGAGCGCATTGCGGTCAGAGAGTTCTTGTTGATCATTTTCTTGGAAATCATTTTCGTCGTGATCAAAGTCTGCCGCTACCCGCGCGCTCTCGCGTAGTAGCTCATCAAAGAGCTTGTCGTAACCGTCGTCGACCATTACGTCAGAAACTTTGAGATGTCGTGATCTTCAAGAATTACTGCCGGCCCGGTCAACGTTGCATTGGAATGTCCATCGATATCAACGATAAGCCGTCCCCCCGGAGGATAGATAGTCCAACGTGAAGGCAGTGTGCCATGTGTCTGGAGGGTTGCTGCAAGTGCAACGGCGCATGTGCCAGTGCCGCATGAACGTGTCTCACCACTTCCACGTTCGTGAACGCGCATCTTCGCTTCAAAGTTTGGCATGATCTCAACGAACTCCACATTAACTCCGTCAGGGTATGACGATGCGGGTGACACTGAAGGAGCACTTTCAAGAGATCCAACATCTTCGATTGACTCTACAAATACCACAGCATGTGGGTTGCCCACATTGATATTCAGACCAGACCATGTATGGCCATTGTTAGTCGCTTCCACTTCCTCCATCTCATCGGTGACATGGCCCATATTCACTGAGATATCTCCATCGAGTGGAACACGTAGGTGTTTGATGCCAGCTCGAGTATCGATAGCAAAAATTCCTTCAGGTTGGAGCTCTCGTGTCACTAAGTACTTTGCCATAACACGTATGCCGTTGCCGCACATTTCCGCGAGTGATCCATCGGCATTGCGATAATCCATAAACCATTTGCCGGAGTTTTTAGTAATCCGAATGAGGCCATCTGCTCCGATACCGCTCTTACGATCACAGATCGCTGCAATCTGAGGCTCGGTAATTGTGAATGAATTTTCTGGGTCATAGATGAGGAGGAAGTCATTCTCAGTTCCGTGGCCATATGTGGCGATTACTGGTTCAGTCATAGCGCTATGAGTTTATCTTCTGCAAGATAGTTTCCAGACGTGGTTGGTGCTGAGCAACCCATTGAATGCGAATATCCCGTGAGAACCAGGTCTCTTGGCGCCGTGCATATTGTCGACTAGCTCGCTTTGTATCTTCTTTTGCTTCATCTTCACTCATGAGCCCATTTCGCATAGAAATTATCTGGGCATATCCAAGTGCTCGTTGTGCTGTGGAACCATCCTTGATTCCCTGTGTAATGAGCTGATCCACCTCTGCAACAAATCCACGTTCCCACATTCGATCGACACGTAGGTCGATTCGCTCACGTAAATGATCGCGATCCATCACAAGCCCAAATTGCATCGCATCGGGATATCTTGAGCTATTTTCCCGGGGAAGATTTGCTGTGAACGGTTGGCCAGTAATCTCAATCACTTCGAGGGCGCGAATGATGCGACGTGTATTTGCTTGGTCAATAGCAAGAGCTGCAGCAGGATCTAACTGTTCTAAACGTTGAAAGAGTGATGACGCCCCAAATTCAACTGCTTCAGCTTCAAGCTTGGCACGCACTTCTGCATCGGTATCCGGAAAGTTAAGGTCATCCAAGATTGCTTTGATGTAAAGCCCAGTTCCGCCAACAATCACCGCATCTTTGCCGCGTCCATGTATCTCGGTGATCACAGTACGGGCTTGATCTTGGTACCAAGCCACCGTTGAATCTTGGTTGACATCTAGTACATCGAGAAGGTGGTGCTCAATCCCGCCACGTTCAGCAAGAGCCAGCTTGGCAGTTCCGATATCCATGCCGCGATAGAGCTGCATTGAATCTGCGTTAATTATCTCGCCACCTATTGATTGGGCAACTTCGATAGCAATATCGCTCTTACCTGTGGCAGTTGCACCACAGATAACAATGACTCGACTCATGCACGAACCTTTGGCATTCCTAGCGTTGTTGAAGCAGGAGCAGTGCGAGCAGTATGTGCATCTCCCCCACGAGTACGTATGACTTGTACTGCATCACCGATTAAGTAGTGTGCTGAACTCTCTGAGATTTTCACATCTACAAAATCTCCAGGACGAGCATCAGTTGTGCTGCTGAAGTGGACTAAACGGAAATCTTCTGAGCGTCCCGTCATACGTGATTGCGCTTCATCACGGCGACCTTCGATCTCAGAGACCATCACGCGATGAGTTGTGCCGATAGCTTCTTGATTTACAGAGAGCGAAATTTTCTGTTGATGTTCGTGCAGGCGGGTATATCGCTCGCCCACAATATCCTCGGGGACTTGGTTTTCCATGACACCGGCTGGCGTCCCAGGACGTATTGAATATTTATATGTATACGCAGCCGCGAAACGCGATTGTGTTGCGATATCTAGAGTGCCTTGGAAATCTTCTTCCGTCTCGCCTGGGAAGCCAACGATGATGTCGGTAGTAATCATCGCCTGCGGCATTGCCTGACGAACTCGATCGAGAATTCCCAGATACTTATCGGTGCGATATGAGCGGCGCATACTCTGCAAAATTGAATCTGACCCCGATTGCAAAGGCATATGAAGATGCGGCATCACATTCTTCGTCTCTGCCATCGCCTCGATAACATCATCGGTAAAGTCACGGGGATGTGGCGACATAAATCGAACGCGCTCGAGACCCTCGATCTTTCCTGCTTCGCGCAGTAGTTTTGCAAATGCTCCGCGGTCACCAAACTCGACGCCATAAGCGTTGACGTTCTGACCCAGTAACGTTATTTCTATAACTCCTTGCTCAACGAGAGCGCGCATCTCCTTGAGTACATCCGCAGCGGGGCGGTCTTTCTCGACGCCACGCAAGGTTGGAACGATGCAGAAGGTGCAGGTGTTATTGCAGCCAACAGAGATAGAGACCCACGATGTAAATGCTGAGAATCTGCGCGCTGGAAGCGTTGATGGGAAATGCTCGAGAGCCTCAAGGATTTCAATCTGGGACTCTTCTTCAATACGTGCACGCTCGAGCAGGACGGGAAGTGAACCAACATTATGTGTACCAAAGACCACATCGACATATGGGGCTTTCTTCAAAATCAGTGATTGATCTTTCTGGGCAAGACATCCGCCGACGGCGATCTGCATTGCAGGGTTTGCCTTTTTAATAGGCGCTAAGAAGCTGAGATTTCCATAGAGTTTATTATCTGCATTTTCGCGTACTGCACAGGTGTTGAAGACGACGATATCTGCTTGTGCGCCTTCGAGAACAGGAATATATCCAGCTTCATCCAATAACCCGGCGATACGTTCGGAATCGTGCACATTCATCTGACACCCGTAGGTTTCAACGAGATATGTGCGCTTCATGGCGCCTATCTTATTTGAGAGTTAGTTGGTGATGCGAATTGGTGCGATGCCTCGAGCTATCTGACGCTCGAAGTGAACTTCACGCTTATCGTTAAATGTTGCTGCAACCTTAGCTGTCTGATCCATGAAGGCCTTGAGTTCATCGCGCGCCTTGAGACCATCACCAGATAGATCATTGCGTTCGAAAACGTTCCATGCCCGGAGTACTGGTGCTATGACATCATCGAGGTGCTGTTGTAGGTCATAGATTCCAGCCAAGGCAATCTGTACAGCCTTGCGACCAAAGCCAGGCATATTGGCACCTGGCATATCGAAGTTGGTGACTACATCTGTAATCGCACGCATAGCAGCATTTGGTTCCATATCAAGGGCTGCTGAAAGAGTATTGCGATAGAACAACATATGGAGATTTTCATCCAATGCGATGCGTTGCATCATTCCTTCTGCAATCGGATCTTCTGAAATCTTTCCGGTATTGCGGTGAGAGATACGGGTTGCAAGCTCTTGGAATGAAACGTAAGCAATTGTGTGCAACATATCGTTCTCGTAAGGAGTCTGGTATCCGAGTGACATATGAGCCATTCGGAGATCTTCGAGTTCGTATGGATCTACACCACGCGTTGCCATGAGGTAGTCACGAATAACAATTGCGTGGCGAGCTTCTTCAGCTGTCCAACGTTCAATCCAATTTCCCCAAGCGCCATCGCGCCCCATAGAGATTGCAATTTCGGTGTGATAACTCGGCAAGTTATCTTCGGTCAGAAGATTGAGAACTAACGAATCTTGCGCAACAGCTGTCAGCCGTGAATCTTTCGCTTCCCATGCATCTCCATTAAGTGGACCGGCATAGTCGCGACCTTCAGACCATGGGACATACTCGTGGGGATACCAGTTCTTCTGAACTCCAAGGTGGCGTTCTAATTCGACTGCGACGACAGGTTCGAGATCACGAATCAGACGTGCCTGAATACGTGCCGACTCTTCGCTCATAGGCGCAACGATACGGTAGGGATCAGTTACTTACGAGTTATTGATTATCTTTTGCGCGTTTTTCCGCCTGCTGTGTGCGCCATTTCGCAATTTCTTGATGGTTACCACTCAAAAGAATCTCGGGAACTGGGATGCCGCGCCACTCTTGAGGTTTGGTGAAATTGGGATACTCAAGGTAACCATCGCTGTTATGTGATTCTTCACTGAGGGATTCAGGGTTACCTAGTACTCCAGGGATCAACCGAGTGATCGCTTCAATCATGACCATCGATGCAACTTCTCCCCCACCCAGTACATAATCTCCAATAGAGACTTCGTGGACTCGAATATTGCGTGATTGGAATTCAGGTTGTGAGTAATACTGACGTACCCGGTCATCGATTCCCTCGTATCGACCGCATGCAAATATCAATTGCTGTGATGTAGAAAATTGCGCAGCCATCGTCTGGGTGAAACGTTTTCCAGCTGGAGTAAGAATAATAAGGTCGGCGCCCTCTGAAATTACTGAATCAATGCTCTTTGCCCATACCTCGGGGAGCATCACCATTCCGGCTCCACCGCCGTAAGGAGTGTCATCAACTGTGTTGTGATTATCGTTCGTCTGAGCCCGCAGATCATGAACTGCAATATCTAGCAGCCCAGCGCTCTGCGCCTTACCCAGAAGTGAAAGATTCAGTGGAGATAGATACTCAGGAAAAATTGAGATGACATCGATTTTCATTAGATACTCCCTGCAATCTCTGGTGGTATCACTGTCATCGTCTTCTTCTTAATATCTACTACTGGTACTAACTGGCGCACAAAAGGAATGAGGACTTCACCTGATTCGTTCTTAATCACAAGAACATCTTGGCCTGGCAAGTTAAGAACGTCAGTGACTTCGCCAAATTCATCCCCATCAACGAGAAAGGCTTTGCAACCGACCAATTGCAAGACGTGGTAATCATCTTCATCTTCGCCTGGAGCATCGATATCTACATCGGTATAGAGAAGTTCGTTGCGAAGTTCTTCAATCGCATTGCGGTCTTCAATTCCTTCAAATCCAAGGAGCAAGATTCCATTGTGTACACGTGCAGAAACCACGGTTAAGTTACCGTGGTTTTCTGTCTCTAATACTGCGCCAAGAGCGAAGCGATCTTCTGCCTCATCTGTTCGGACTTCGATAGTTGCTTCACCAAGAATTCCGTGAGCTTTACCGATACGGCCCACGTTTAATTTCATGGGAGTTAAAGAGTTAACGAACCTCGTCGGTATCGATGAGATCGACACGTACTGAGCGACCAGCAAGTGCGCTTACAACTGTGCGAAGCGCCTTTGCGGTACGACCATTACGACCGATTACCTTGCCGATATCGTCAGGATTAACACGAACTTCGAGCGTAGTGCCACGACGGTGTGTTTTCTCCTTGACATTGACATCGTCAGGATTATCAACGATTCCCTTTACGAGATGTTCGAGAGCTTCATCAATCATTATTACTCAGCAGCCGCTTCTGCTTCAGGAGTTTCCGCTACTGGAGCTTCTTCTGTTACAGCTTCAACAACTGGAGCTTCTTCGGTTACAGAACTTACTTCTGTAGCCACATCTTCAGCTGGAACCTCGGACACAGCATTCTCTGTTGTTGGTTCGGACACTACCTCAGCCACTACAGGATTCGCTTTAACAGCAAGCTTCTCCTGTGCCTTCTTCTTCAAAGTTGTTGCACCTTCTGCAGGTTCTGCAGCAGCAGCCTTAACAGCTGCTTCATATGCAACGCACTTATGTGGCTTAGGTGCTGCAAAACGTAGCGTGCCTTCAGTTCCTGGAAGACCCTTGAACTTCTGCCAATCTCCAGTCACCTTCAAGAGCGCCTCTACAGCCTCTGAAGCTTGTGCACCAACACC
>Ga0209084_1003129_pt1 | contig 12317 bp, 13 predicted proteins | sample C_130820_MF_Meta_FD_187309 | JGI IMG/M metagenome (GOLD analysis project Ga0209084, IMG submission 187309) | Freshwater microbial communities from Lake Croche, Canada to study carbon cycling - C_130820_MF_MetaG (SPAdes) (version 2) | ecosystem: Environmental > Aquatic > Freshwater > Lake... | reverse complement strand
TGCTTCCTGGCCCATCGCAATCGCTGCGTGCAATATTGCGCCGGTAGAAATTCCTGCAAATATTCCTTCGACCTCCAAGAGTTCGCGGACTCTCTTTACTGAATCTTCAGCACCAACAGAGAATCGCCGTGTCAAAACTGTCGCATCGTAAAGTTCTGGAACAAAGCCTTCATCTATATTGCGAAGTCCGTAAACAAGTTCTCCGTAGCGAGGTTCTGCTGCGATGATTGCAATATCTGGATTCTGCTCACGAAGATAGCGACCTGCGCCCATCAGAGTTCCTGTCGTGCCAAGACCTGCAACAAAGTGGGTAATTGTTGGTAAATCTTTAAAAATTTCAGGGCCAGTACCTGTGTAATGAGCTTCAGTATTTGCAGGATTTCCATATTGATAGAGGAAGACATAATCAGGGTTCTTAGCTGCAATCTCCTTTGCAACACGTACTGCTTCATTTGATCCACCTGCAGCAGGTGAACTAATTATTTCAGCGCCCCACATCTCCAAAAGTTGTCTGCGTTCGGGGCTCGTATTTTCCGGCATGACGCAGATGAGTTTGTATCCGCGAACTTTGGCTGCCATAGCCAGTGAGATTCCAGTATTGCCACTTGTCGGTTCGAGAATTGTTGAACCAGGTTTTAAAAGTCCATCACGTTCTGCAGCTTCAATCATAGAAAGAGCAGTACGATCTTTAATTGATCCAGTTGGGTTTCTATCTTCCATCTTCGCCCAGAGTCGAACATTGGGCGCAGGAGATAAACGAGGTAATCCGATAAGTGGAGTGTTACCTACAGAAGATTCGAGCGAGTCATACCGTGCCAAAATTAGCCACCAGCGACAGCAGGCAAAATTGTGATTGAGTCGCCATCTTTAATTTGAGTTTCTAATCCACCTAGGAAGCGAACATCTTCATCATTGATATAAACGTTGATGAAGCGTCGAAGTGCGCCATTTTCAAGAAGACGTTCTGCAAGCCCTGCATACTGCGAATCGATATCTGTGATTACTGCAGCAAGAGTGTCGCCGCTAGCTTCAATAGTCTTCTGATCTTTTGTATAAGGGCGCAGAATCGTTGGAATTCGAACTTCGATTGACATGTCCTAATTATGTCGAAAAAAGTGCAGTATCTCTAATCGAGAGTATTAATCGAGGATAGTGACAGGCTCTTCGGTGACGTTGCCATCGATAATTCGATATGAACGGAACTCTGTTGCAGGTGCAATCTCTTTGCGTGTAGAGACTAAGACATAGTGAGCACCAGGTTCGCCTGCGTAAGCGATATCGGTGCGTGATGGATAAGCCTCGGTCTCGGTGTGAGAGTGATAAATAACAACAATCTCTTCATCCGCATCATCAACTTCGCGATAGAGCGAGAGAAGGTCTTTGGGATCAAACTCATAGAAAGTTGGAGAGTGAGCTGCATTGACCATTGGTTTATGACGTAGCGCCTTGTCGGTGCCCAAAGGGCCCAGAATTACTCCGCAACACTCGTCGGGATATTCTGCTCGTGATTGCTCAAGAATCGCATCAACAAATGTGCGGGAGATTTCAAGAGTCATATATGTATATTACAAGATACCTGTCTTAAGAATTTCCAAGCTGAGATTCTTCATCTTCGTCTACATCATCAATAAGTGCAGATAGAAGAGTCTCTTGGAGCCAACCCATCCATGTATAAACTGCATAGACGCCACGAAGTGGATCATCAGGTGATAGGAGCTCGAGGTGCTCATTGGAATTATTCTCAACTTTTAAACGAACTCCGAGAGCAAGGCGAATATCGTTGATGGCACCGAGCCAGGCATTTGCGCTATCGTGATCTAAATCTACGATTCCATCATCGGAAGATTTCAAATGTATACGCATTGCAATTGCATGCGCTTGTTTCTTAGCGCGAAGCGTTGACTCGGTATAGCGTCTAAATTCAGAGGCATCCACTTGGTCTGCATATGCATTTGGCAATAAGCGATGGAGAACTTCATCTTCCGGCGGAGAATCGTGCGAAGTTATTCCCACCATTGCAGCGAGTGGATCTTCATGGCCATGATCTACACGTTCTGCTAAAAGTTCGATTATCTGTTCGCAGAGATTGAGCAATACTTCTTTCTCACTGCTCGCAAATTGAGCGATATATGAGTGATTACCGTGGCGTTTGAATCCTTCGGTTGTTGTCACAGTTGATCACCACGTTGCAGCGTCGCCCACAGCCCATATTCATGCAGCCGCGCGACATCATGTTCCATCTCTTCTCGGCTGCCAGTTGAAACGATAGCTTTGCCATCATTATGTACCTGCAACATCAATTCAGTAGCGCGAGCTTTCGAGTATCCGAAAAGCTCCATAAAGACGTAGACAACATATGTTTGCAGATTTACCGGGTCATCCCAGACGATGGTTACCCATGGAGTATCGCCAGAAAAGATTGCTCGAATCTCTTCTTCGACTTTATCTGCGATCTTTACCATCACCGGATAATGATATTAAAGGTAGGGCTAGCTAATGCGGTCCAATTAGCATCTTGCGCAATGGTGGCCCTCAGAGTAATTACCCCACGAGGTTGTGCTGGGATATTGGCTGTGAAGTTTCCTTGCTCATCGGTTGTGGCGATTGCATCAGCTGCTTGCCATTCTTTGCCAACAAGTTTCTCTAGATTAATGATTACTCCTGGAACTCGTGGCCGCACATTTCCCGTTACTTGGATAGTCGAACCAGCTTTCGCATTTCCAGGTGCGCTCAACACTAAAAGGCGCTGAACAGTAACTGGAAATTCGGTGGATATTCCTTCCGAGCGCTCCCATGTTGGATCAGAGTGAAGGCGGATAGACATTGTCTTTGAAACAATAAGAGCTTTCTCGATTTTGCCTTCTGCATTTGTAAGGACGCTTGAAAGTGTGCGCCAATTTGCATCACCTGAAGATTTACCTTCGATGCGAACAGGAAGATTTGCAAGAGGGGAATTATCTTTAATTTTAAAGTCTGCGGCGATGACGATTGGGTTTCCATAATCGATTTCATTTTTATCAACGCCACCTGTGATATTTACCTGATCTGGCGCTATCTCTTTTGCTACTTGCCTGATTGACTCCATGGCAAGCGGCTCTTCCATTCCAAATGTCCAAGCAGTAATTCCCGCGATTCGATATTTAGTCACAAGTGCAGCACGCAGCGCCCAGCTCTTTGCATCTTGATACCAAGCTGTGCGTGAGGCTGTGCATGTAGTTGATAAGCCACCGGCAGTAGTTCCGTTATATACCTTTTGATAAGAGAAGGTAACTTCCCCATATTCCTGGTTATATGTTGGAGTTGCTCCATAGGTTGCTGCAAGTGTTGCTGCATCTCGCATTACGAAAGTTGCAGCTTTAGCTCCCGTCTTAACTGTGTTAACAACATTTGCAGGGCAGACGCCGACAACTGATGTCACCCAATCTCGTCCATAACCTGGAACTCCAACATAGACTTTTGATGCGGGCATGATTGAGATTGCATATTGAATGGTTCGTTCTGCCCATGTTATTGGACCAAGTGGGCCAGCTTTCGCTATTGAATAGTCGTAGGTCATGATTCGCAATTTATCTATCGAGGATGCAATTGCAGACCATGCATAAACGTAATAGCCCTTCTGCTTATCTGCAGGGTTTAAAACATAAGGGGTTGAGACCGAGAGCAATTTGTTTTCTGCGTGCAGAGCGACGCTGAGCTCTTTTACGAAAGCTGTCCATAACGGTGCAGTGGCAGCCCATGTTGTATTTTCATCGACAAATGCAAACCCTTCGAAATCAAGATCAATGCCATCGTAATTATTGGAGCGAACTGTCGCCATGATTGCATTCACTACCTGGGTGCGAGTTGTTGGATTTTTAAGTAAGCCTGCAAGAACTCCCTTTGCAGTGCCATCTGTGATTGTCGGAATAATTTGATACCCAGCATTGTGAAGTGCAGTGAGGGGTTCTGAGATAGGGACACTTGGATTTGCTGGGGTGTAGAGATCAGTCACTATCGACATCTTTGTGGCTGTATCGATTTTTAGCGTATACCAAAACGGCATTACCTCTTTGATGAGATCTGAATTGTTGAGCGCGTCAGGAAGCGCCGTTTTCATTGAATAATATGGAATCCATCCCGTAAGAATTTTTCGAGGAGGATTATCTGCAGCTACCGCATGAGGCAGGATTACTAGTGGCGCTAGAAGAGTTGCTACAGCTGCAAACAGGAGACTTCTACTTATTGTTTTTCTCACAGTTAACTCTAACCAACGGTTCCATGTGAGTCTCGCTTCAAACGCTTCTTAAGATAGGTAGCAACTCTGGCACCGTATTCGCGATCAATAGCAAAGAGATTGAGCAATAGAGAAGCGAGTGCAACTGCTTTAAATAGGAACGGAATCTGCGCCGATAAGAAAAAGGCGCAGACAACAATTCCAAAGGAATTAATGATTGCCATAATAGCTCGGCGGATAATGGTGAGTGCGGTCCGCTCCGTCAGGGCTCTCAATTTCTTACTGGAAAGCAAGAGAGCGATTGGCCCACTAAATGCGCAAGTAAAAATAAGAAACAGTACGAGAACGGCTAGTGAGTACATAACTACCCTTCCCACGAAGCATCAGTTACTGCAAAGACTGCCATATCAATCTGTGAACCATCCTCGCGAGTGACCTTATTGCGAAGGATTCCCTCCTTTTGATATCCAGCACTTACCAATAATCGTTGTGACGCCAGATTATCAACATCTACCAATCCATCAATTCTCCGAAAGCCAATTTCTCGCAGTCCTAAATCTGTAATCATCCGAGCCGCAATAGTTCCGATTCCCTTGCCGCGTTGGTTCTTATCAATCCAATAACCAATTTCTGCAGTGTGATTGCGGATATTGATAGTGTGCAGCGAGATGACTCCTGCAAATTCTTTATCCGCACCATTTCCGTAATCGATGACCAAACGCAACTCACGTCGTTCAGCAAATGAAAATGGGTCAGACCTAACGAATTCAATGGCGTGATCAAGGGTGTAGAGCGAAGGGACGGTGGTGTAGGCAGAAATTATTGGGTCTTGGCATGCTTGAAAGATTGAATCGATATCCGATTCTGAACTTGGGCGCAGTGTGATGAGTCCATGGGTGAGGGTTGTAATCTCATTAGGCCACCAAATCATGGACTAATCCTATTGCAGGTGATTGTGAGTAGACGTTAGCCAATCAGTTCAGAATCGCGTTGGCGACTTTGATCATGGGTACAACTCAAATTAGAAGGAAGGGCTGCGCAAGAATCGCAGAGCAGAATCAATTGATGGCATGAGGCGGTATTGCAGTTGCGAAAATCTTTTGTTGGAGCATTGCACTTATCGCATTCGCCTATGACTTTTGCTTTATCTGAGAAATCCATTGCCATGCGGTCATCAAATACATACAAAGAACCTTCCCATGAAGCATCATCTCCAAAGCGGTTTCCATATTTCACAATACCGCCATCGATTTGATAGACCTCGTTGAATCCGCGGTTCTTCATCACCACCGAGAGAATTTCGCAGCGAATTCCGCCGGTGCAGTAAGTGACCACTGGCTTATCTTTGAGATGATCATACTTACCGCTTTCGATTTCGCGGACAAAATCACGGGATGATTCGACATCGGGAACTACAGCATTCTTAAACTTTCCAATTTTTGCTTCGTATGCGTTGCGTCCATCAAAGAAGACCACTTCATCTCCGCGTTCTTTGACTAATTCTTCAACTTGTTCAGGGCGAAGGTGCACGCCGCCACCAATGACGCCGTTCTTATCAACCTTGATTTCATCTGGATTTCCGAAGGCGACTAATTCATCTTTGACGGCAACTCGAAGACGTGGAAATTCATTTCCGGTTCCATCTGACCATTTAAAGGTTATATTTTTGAAACCTTCGTAGCGGCGAGTTTCGCGTACATATTTCTTCACATCGGCCATTTCTCCGCCGACAGTTCCATTAATACCGTGTGGTGAAATCAAGATGCGACCCTTGAGATTCAGAGTTTCGCACAATTGTTTCTGCCAAAGACGCATGGCTTCAGGATCTGCAACGGGGGTAAATCCGTAATACAGAATCACTTTATTAAGCTTTGGTGCGTGCTTGTTCACAAAGAGATTCTAACTCGTCTACCCAGAGTAATGAAATCCCTCGCGTGCAAGGTAATACCACGCACTTAGAGTAAGAAGCTACCGAAATTTCGCAGTGATAATGGTGCCACAAATAGCCGAGACGTGTACTTCAAATACTTTTCCACAAATGTAAACGCACACCATCGCTCTACATTTTATGTCAGTGCACCCATCCACTATCTGCTCATGACAACAGCACGCCTTCTCGATGTAGATCAGCTATCTACCGCTGTTGCCGAATTACTCACTGCAATTCCAAGTGGAACTACTTTGCAAAAGCTTTCAATAATCGATCCGCTTACACTCAACCAATCTGATCGAATCGATTTTCTTACAGCTCTCGAGAGACAAGATGGGTGGCTCTTCGCTCTCAAACAGCGTGCAATCACTGCCGTCGCAGGTTCTGAAGCTTCTGCCGGTGAAGGCCCAAATTTCGGTGTTGATGAAGCAGAGCGCGAAGATATTTCAACAGCCCTCCGTTTAGCACCAGCAACGGCGCAGGTACGTATCGATGTTGCTCGCACATTAGTAAATAATTTGCCCAATATCTGTTCTGCACTTGCATTTGGTGAAATCTCGTCTGCGCATGCAACTGTTATTGCCCGCGAAACTGCTGCTGCCATATCTGATGGAATGGCTGAGTCAACCATCTTTCAGATTGAACAAAAGGCGATTGCATTTGCCGAATTTCACACACCTGGTCAGTTGGCAAACCATGTACGAAATGCTGTTGCACGTCTTGCTCCAGAAGAATTTGAAGAGATTGCGTCTCGTGCTCAATCACTTCGTCGCGTCAGTTGCTATAACGATGCCGATGGCATGTCGACGGTGGTTGCAATTCTGCCTGCGGCTGATGCGCAAGTTGTCATGAATTCAATTGAAGCATTTATCTTGCGCGAAAATCAGAAGCCAGCTATTGAAGGTGCGCCGAAGTTAAATATCGATATGAAGCGAGCAGATGCCCTCTCTGCAATCTGCGCCAATTTTCTCACCAGCCTTGACGGCGAAGTCCAATCTCATCGACGTCCATTGACAGTTAATGTGACAATCGACCTTCCAACTCTCTTAGGTTTGGCTGAAAATCCGGGTCAACTTGCAGGATATGGAGCAATCCCTGCAGCTGTTGCACGCGAGCTAGCTTCCGATGGAAAGTGGAAGAGATTTATTACAGAACCACGGACCGGGAATCTTTTAGATTTCGGCCGTGAAAGTTATGAGCCTCCACAACAGTTGAAAGATTTCCTCATCGCACGAGATCGAACTTGTCGCTTTCCCGGATGTCGAAGATCGGCGCTACTCTCAGATTTAGATCATGCCGAGAGTTGGGAATCTGGCGGCAGAACTTCAGCCGAAAATATTGGAGCTCTCTGCCGAAGACATCACAGATTGAAGACGCACGATGGCTGGAAAATTGAAAGCTTCGCCGATGGTTCCTGCACCTGGACTTCTCCACTGGGCAAAGAGTTCTTCACCCCCGCACGTTCAATTCATGAACCCGTGTAACTTCATGAACCCGTGTAAATTCATGAGCCCATCTAACTTCATGAGCCCGTGTGGTGAGTGAGCCCATCTAACTTCATGAGCCCGTCTAACTTCATGAGCCTGTGTGGTGAGTGAGCCCGTCTAACTTCATGAGCCCGTGTAACTTCATGAGCCTGTGTGGTGAGTAAGCCTGTCTCACTTCATGAGCCCGTGCACTCAATCTCGCGGAACAGTTTCGCCTTGCGAGTAGTTGAAAGTTCAACTACATTGGTCACATACCGAGCTCGTTGCAAAGTATTTTTACATATCTTTCGACGTAGATTCGTAAAACAAAGGAGCGCAAAGTGCCAGCAGTAACGGTTAGTGATATCACGATTCTTCCTCGTACCTCGGATGCTTCACAACTTCGTTCACGACGAATCAAGAGCATTACAACTGCGCCACAAGGTTTTGAAGGTGAAGGTTTTCCTGTACGTCGCGCATTTGCTGGCGTTGATCTCGCCGAGCTAGATCCATTTATTCACTTAGATCAAATGGGTGAAGTTGAATATGCACCTGGTGAACCAAAGGGAACTCCTTGGCATCCACATCGTGGTTTTGAAACTGTTACCTACATTATTGATGGCATCTTTGATCATAAAGATTCCAATGGTGGTGGAGGAACAATTACCGATGGTGATACTCAATGGATGACAGCTGGCGGTGGAATTCTTCATATTGAAACTCCTCCAGAGCATCTTGTTATGTCCGGTGGTTTGTTCCACGGATTCCAACTCTGGGTAAATCTTCCAGCAATTAAGAAATGGTCCACCCCTGCTTATCAAGATGTGCGCGCAAATGATGTGGCACTTCTTTCATCAACAGATGGTGGATCGCTAATTCGAATTATTGCTGGCGAACTTGATGGCCATGTTGGTCCAGGATCAACACAAACACCAATTACTTTGATCCACGCAACTGTTGCACCAGGTGCAGAGCTTCGACTTCCATGGCGCAAGGATTACAACGCACTTGTCTACACAATGGCAGGTCACGGTTTCGTTGGAGATGAACAACGTCCGGTATCAATGGGACAGCTCACCGTATTTGGTGAAGGCGATTGCATTGTTGTTCGCGCTGCAAACCAGCAAGAGTCTCGTTCCCCAAATCTTGAACTATTTATTCTTGGTGGGCAACCAATCAAGGAACCTGTCGCATGGATGGGTCCATTTGTGATGAATACAAAGCGTGAAGTGCTTCAAGCATTTGAAGATTTCCAGAAAGGTTTACTGGGTTCAATCCCAGCGATCTATAAGGAAGATGCCAAGAAGCCCATGAATCGCACGGATAAGTTATCTGGTGACATCAAGGCCGCAGATATTCTCGATGTACACAATGCGCCAACTGATCTACAAGAAGGCTAGTTAGAGAGCTTTGAGCGCAGAGACAACCTTTGTGAGCGATGCCTTTGCATCACCAAACAAGAGCATGGTCTTTGGATCATAGAGAAGTTCATTCTCAATACCAGCAAAACCTGGGCGCATTGAGCGCTTGAGGAAGATGATGTTGGCAGCGTGATTCACTTCAAGAATTGGCATTCCATAGATTGGGCAACCTGGTGTTGTCTGCGCAGCAGGATTAACAACATCGTTAGCACCAATAACAATCGCGACATCTGTCTGACCAAACGTTGGATTAACTTCATCCATCTCAGCTAATTGATCATATGGAACGTTTGCTTCTGCAAGAAGTACATTCATATGTCCTGGCATACGCCCTGCAACTGGGTGAATTCCATATGCAACATCGATGCCTTTTGAAATCATGAGATCGGCAAGTTCCCGAACTGTGTGCTGTGCTTGAGCAACGGCGAGACCAAAACCAGGAACGATAACTACGCGACGTGCATAGTTGAGAAGAATGGCAACGTCATCAGGCGAACCTGAACGAACTGGTCGCTCTTCTGCGGATGTAGATGCCGCTTGTGGCTTTGCAGTAAATGCGCCGAAGAGAGTTCCAAAAAGTGATCGTCCCATCGCCTCCGCCATCAAGCGAGTAAGGATTGTTCCTGATGCACCGACAAGAGTTCCGGCGATGATAAGAAGTGTTGATGAAAGTACATAACCACTTGCGGCAACTGTGAGACCAGTAAATGCATTCAGTAATGAGATAACGATTGGTACATCCGCACCACCAACAGGGAGCACGAAGAGCACACCAAAGAGAAGAGAGAGAGCAGCTAAAACAAGTAGCGGAGTTGTACCGAGCGCTGAAACTACCCAGACTGATGTTCCAAGAACTGCAACAAGTGTTCCGGCGATGACAAATCGACCACCAGGAAATACCACGGGACGAGTTGTCATGAGTTCTTGCAACTTCATAAAGGTAATAATCGATCCACTGAAAGAGACGCAACCAACAACCACAGTAAATACTGTGAAGATAACTTCGGCAGTTGTTGCATCTGCGCCGAGGTTGAGATATTCGACAATTGCTACAAGTGCTGCTGCGCCACCACCCACACCATTAAAGAGTGCGACAAGTTGAGGCATCTGAGTCATCTCAACTTTACGAGCTGCAGGAACACCAACAATCAGACCAACTGCAATCGCAGCAAGGATTAGACCAAGGTGATGTAAAGGCAATGAGTGTGCTGCTGTTCCATCATGAGGTGGAGTGACATAGAGAAATACTGAAAGTGTTGCAACTGTTGCACCGGCAGCTCCGATGAGATTTCCTCGGCGTGCAGTCTTTGGGTGTGACAAACCTTTGAGCGCGAGAATAAATGCAACGCCTGCGCCAAGACCAATCAAGCTATAGAGAGTGGTGTTCATTATTTGCCACCTTTCTCATCTACAACCGCTTTTGCTGCATCTTTCTTCGGCTTAAACATCTCAAGCATTCTGTCAGTAACTACAAAGCCACCGACCATATTGATTGTCGCCAATACGATTGCAGCAAGTGATAGCCCAAGTTCAAGATTGGTCTTGCTGTGATCCGCAACAATGATTGCACCGACGAGAATGACGCCGTGAATCGCATTTGCACCTGACATAAGTGGTGTGTGCAATGTGGATGAAACCTTAGAGACAACTTCAAATCCCACAAATACTGCGAGAACAAAGATGGAAATGATTGCGATTGCATCCATTAGTTTGCACCTCCCACTTTCTTGGCTTCTTCACTTGCACCCGGAGTGTGCTTGCTACCTGCATGTGTCAGAGCTGACTTATCAATAATTTCATCCGCAAAGTCAATATTGAGAGCAACTGGAGCGCCATCTTTGCTTGGCGTAGTCATCAAAGTTAAAAGATTAACCACATTGCGTGAGTACAAACTCGATGCGTGGAAAGGTAATTGGCTTGGAACATCTTTACCGCCCCAAATCTGAACGCCTTTAGCAGTAGTAACTATTTCACCTGGCTTTGATCCTTCAACATTTCCACCGGTTTCAGCAGCAAGGTCAACGATGATTGTTCCAGCTTCCATTGCATCCACCATCTGTGCTGTCATTAAACGAGGGGCTGTGCGGCCTGGAACTGCCGCAGTTGTAATAACAACATGTGATTTAGCAATGTAAGGAGTAAGAAGTTCACGTTGCTTAGCCGCGCGTTCTTCAGTCATCTCGCGCGCATAGCCTCCAGCGCCTTCGAGCGCTTCAAGTTCAAGATTAATAAATGTTGCACCCATCGATTTCACTTCGTCAGCAGATGATGGTCGAACATCGTATGCACTCACAACTCCACCTAGGCGACGAGCTGTTGCGATAGCTTGAAGACCTGCAACACCTGCGCCAAGAACTAGAACCTGAGCAGGTGTAACTGTTCCGGCCGCAGTCATGAGCATTGGGAAGAATCGAGGAGAAAGTTCGGCACCAACGAGTGCTGCCCGGTAACCAGCACAGAGTGCCTGCGAAGTTAGCGCATCCATCGATTGTGCTCGTGAAATACGTGGAACTAATTCGAGAGAGAAAGCTGTAACGCCGGCGCTGACTGCTGCATCTATAGAGTCGACGGCAGTTACTGGCGAGAGGAATGAAATTGTGACGGCGCCCTTCTTGAGGCTGCCAATCTGTGCTGGAGTAAGTGAAGAAACTGAGAGAACTACATCTGCATCGCTCATGACATTGCCACTCTTTACTGTGGCGCCCGCTGCAGTGAAGAGATCATCGGTTGCTTGAGCGTGAACTCCAGCGCCAGATTCAATGACAACTTCATAACCAAGTCGAGTCAGTTTATTGATGACATCTGGCACAAGCGCCACGCGCTTTTCGCCATCTCTAATTTCTCTAGGAACAGCAATTCTCATGCGCGTAAAGGTACATGGTCGAAGGTGTGAAGGCTATGCGAAATGACCGAAAGTTGGTCAGAGGCAGTACTCAATTCAGTTGAAAGTGAGTTGAAATGGAGTTGAAATTGAGTTAATTTCCCTTGAGTTCACCGCGAGTTAAGTGATAGAGCAAAGCTTGAATAGTTGTGCGGCGGTGGTAGGCCTCGCGCCAAATTACCGATTTGGGACCATCAATGACTGATGCTTGAACCTCTTCACCACGGTGGGCAGGAAGACAGTGCATAAAGATGGAATCTTTCTCTGTCATTGCCATTAAATTTTCTGTTATCGCAAAAGGTGCAAGAGCTTTTATCTTCTCTGCTCGCTCTGCTTCGGGATCTCCCATGGACATCCACACATCTGTGTAGAGCACTGATGCGCCCTTAGCTGCAGCTTCTGGATC